>Ga0310811_10000850_pt1 | contig 39330 bp, 30 predicted proteins | sample YCmetagenome_FD_207642 | JGI IMG/M metagenome (GOLD analysis project Ga0310811, IMG submission 207642) | Soil microbial communities from experimental microcosm in Duke University, North Carolina, United States - YC | ecosystem: Engineered > Artificial ecosystem > Soil microcosm > Unclassified ... | reverse complement strand
CGCAGGTAGTACGTATTGGTCGGGGTGTGCTGGAACAGGTCCCAGTTGGTGTTGACCGCGTATTTCAGGTCGTTGTCCTTGATGGGACTCCAGATCGCGTCGCCATCGAGGTTCACGAGGACTGCCGGCTTCTTACTGAAAAATATGGGCGGCGCGTCCGCCTTGATGCCTTCCACGTTCTTGGGAACGATGTCGCTGTCGTTGATGTTCGCGAGCACGCGATCGAGCGCGATGATCCGTTCCTCGTCCGGGATCGCATCGTCGATGCGAGCGGTGATTTCGCGCACCTGCTCTTTGGGCAGCGTCTGAAAATTCGTCTCGGTGACCTTGATGCGATCGAACCGGACCAGGCGCTCGGCTACGGCGACCTGCGTATTGGATTCGAACCTCACGGTGCCCATCGCCGGCTTTTCGGCTGCCTGACTCCGGAACGAGACGGCGCTGTACGCGACGACGTGCTTCTGCTGGTCCCAACTTGCGATTTGGGGCTGATAGACCAGGATGCTGGCGCCGCTGGGCAGATCGTAGAAACGGGGCCACCCGCCGTCGATCGCCGCGCCGCCGGCCGTCGCCGCTGGTTTCTTTTGGGGTGCCGCGGCCGGTTTGGTCTGGGACCCGGTCGGGGGTTTATTCTGCGGCGCCACGGCCGGCTTGGTCTGAGGAGTGGATGGTGGGGGCGCCGCCTGGGCGGCGACGAGCGGGGCGACCGGGCTCCACAACAGGCCGAGCACCGCGATGGCCGCCGATGCCGGATGGGCGCGTCGCGTCTGACTCATTGGTGTCTCACCTTTCCTGGCCACCCCGGGCACACGGCGGCCGCACATTCTACCAGTGTGGAACAGCAGAGCGCGTGCCGACGGCGGGTCCGCGTATTCATGCCCGGGGGCGACGGGCCCCGGCCGGCGGCGGCCCCGTCCGCCGCGCCCGGTCGGAGATCCTCCGGAATATCGGACTCTACCAGTGGCGATTCATCGGCAAACACCCGCCCTGTGGCCCGTCGTGACGGTTGCCCATACGGCGCGCAGGTTGCTCACGAGCCAGTTGCAGACAAATCGCGGCACTGAAAGGAATGCCAGTATGCAGAGCACTCGCGTGATCGCAGCCATGGCCGTCACTCTGTTGATGCCGGCCCTCGTCATGGCGCAGAAGGTGACGTTCGATTTCGACAAATCGGCGAACTTCGGCGCATACAAGACCTATGCGACGAAAGAGGGCACCAAGGTCGGGCAACAGTTAATCGACGACCGGATCTCCGCGGCGATCGACGAGGCGATGGCCGCAAAGGGATTTACCAAGGCAACAGGCGACCCCGACGTGTACGTCGTGTACCACGTGGCGTTTGACAAGCAGCAGGACATCTCGACGTACAGCTCCGGGTACGGCGGCGGCGGTTACGGCGCTTACGGGTGGGGATGGGGCGGCGGCTGGGCCCACGGGACCAGCACGACGTCGGTGCGCGACATTCTCGTCGGCACACTCGTCGTGGACATGGCCGACGCGAAGGCGAACAAGCTGGTCTGGCGCGGCATCGGCACGAAGGAGATCGACACGAACGCCAAGCCTGACAAACGGGACAAGAGCATCAAGAAAGCCGTCGACAAGATCTTCAAGAACTATCCGCCGAAGCAGAAGTAACCCCCGGCCGGGAGGACGATCGTGACCAAGACGGTGGCGCTCGCGACGATGATCATCATGGGCAGCGCGTCGACGGCGTTCGCGCAGTCTCCTGCCGCGTCGGCGGAGACAGAGAACCGGAAGCTGAATCTGACGGCTTACGCGGAACTGCTGCGCAGTGACGTGCGGGCCGAGAAGGTCGCGATCATTACGGAGGTGATGGAATTCACCGACGCGGAAAGCGCGGCGTTCTGGCCGATTTTCCGGCAGTACGACGCAGACCTGGCCAGGCTCGGTGACGAGCGGGTGGACAACATCGAGGACTATGCGCAGCACTACACGGAAATGACCGACGAGGTCGCCGACCGCCTGGCATTGAAGGCACTCGATCTGGAGTCCCGGCGCCAGGCGCTGAAGGCGAAGTACTACGACAACCTCAAGAAGGCGCTGTCGGCGAAGACCGCGGCGCGCGTGCTGCAGGTCGAGCAGCAGATCCAGTTGCTGATCGATCTTCAAATCGCCGCATCGCTGCCGGTAGTCAAGTGAGAGGAGCCGACATGATCACCCGTCGCACGCTCTGGATGGTCATCGCGCTGCTGGTGGCGACAGCCGCGACGGCGTCTGCCGACCGCGTCCGGCTGCGGTCCGGCAAGGTCGTCGATGGCATGTTCGTCGGCGCGGACAGCACCTCGATCCGCATCCTGCTCGCAAACGGCCAGGTGTCGGAGATTGCCGTCAGCGAGGCGGTGCAGATCGAGTTCGCGTCGAGAAAGCCGGCGCCGCCGCCACCCCCGCCTCCGCCGCCGAAGGCGAAGCCAAAGCCGGTCTCCGTGCCGGCAGGCACGGCGATCAACGTGCGGCTGACGGAGGCGATCGACGTGGACGCCTCCAAGGCCGGTCAGGCGTTCAAAGGTGTCGTCGACGACCCGATCATGATCAATGGAAACATCGTGATTCCGAGGGGGGCCGGCGCGACGCTGCAGGCCGTCAAGGTCGAGCAGTCCGGAAAGATGAAAGGCAGCGACAAGGTCTCGCTGAAGCTGAATGACATCCGGTTCGGCGGGATGGTCTATCAGGTCGCGACCACCTACGTGGAATCCAAGGGTAAAGGGGAGGGCAAGAAGACCGCACGCAAGGTCGGCGGAGGCGCCGGCCTCGGCATGCTCGTCGGCGGCCTCGCCGGCGGGGGCGAAGGCGTCGCCATCGGCGCGGCCGTGGGCGCGGTCGGGGGAGCGGCCCTCGCATCCGGCGGCGAGGAACATCTCGTGGTGCCGGCTGAGACACGCCTGCAGTTTCAGCTCAGTGCGGCGGTGAACATCACACCCTGAGGAGCTGCGATGGTCATCGCCTCATTTCTGTCGCCGGAACTCGAAGACAAGCTCGCGACCGGCATCGCGCTGTTCGTGATCTTCTTCGTACCGGTCGTCCTCATCGTCCTGTTCTGGATGGTTCACGTCCTGCCGGAGAAGATCGCGCACAAACGGCATCACCCGCAGTTCGAGGCGATTCGGACGCTCTGCCTGCTGTCGCTCGTCTTCGGAGGCCTGCTGTGGCCGATCGCCTGGCTGTGGGCGTACTCGAAGCCCGTGCTCCACAAGATGGCCTACGGTACCGACCGTGTGGCCCACGGCGAGGCGGATGAAACGACCGACATCGATAACGAGCACGCCGCGTTGCCGGCAGGCCTGCACGACCGGCTCGCGCGTCTCGAGGCGCGCGGCCTGACGGAGGCCGAGCTGCAGACGCTTCGCGCCGATCTCGATGCGCTCGAAGCCAAAGTGGCGGGGCACGGAGCGCGGTAATGGAGATTCTGCTCCTCGGTATCTATTCGCTGATCGTCTGGCTCGTCTTCATCAAATTCAAGTGGCTGCCGTGGACGACGCCCTGGAAGGTCGCCGTGGTGATCTTCCCGATCGTGGCGATTGCCGCGCTGCTCCTCCTGCTGAACATCGTCGCGCCGACGACGAGCGACGTCCGGGTCATCAAGTACGTCGTCCCGATCGTCTCACAGGTCCGGGGGCGCGTCGTGTCGGTGCCGGTGGAGAACAACCGGGCCGTCAAGAAGGGCGACGTCCTCTTCGAGATCGATCCCACGCCGTATCAAAACGAGGTGAATTCCCTCGAGGCGCAGCTCGGCTCCGCCGAAGCCAAGGTCAACGCCGATCGAGAGAAGCTGTCCGAGACACAGGCCAAGCTGACCGATGCCGAGTCGAGCGGACGGCAGTTGAACGAGCAGCTGAACGAAGCGCGGAATCAGGTCGGTTCGCTCACGGCGCAGCTCGAACTTGCGAAGAAGCGCGTGGTGCAGAATACGGCCCTCGTCGCCGACGGCGCCGGCAACCGTTTCGATCTCGAACAGGCGCAGACGAACGTCGACTCGTTGACCGCGCAGATCGCCGCCGCGCGGGCGTCGGAACAGCAGGTGCGCGAAAAACTGCAGGGCACCGTCCGCGGCGACATCGCGAGCGTCGCGCAGGTGAAAGCGCAGGTGGCCACTGCGCTGGCGCAAGTCAAGATGTCGGAGGCGGACGCCGGGACCATCAAGGCGAAGCTCGATAACGCGAAGTGGGATCTGTCGCAGACCAGAACGGTCTCGCCCGGCAGCGGCACGATGGTGAACGTCTGGCTGCGTCCGGGTGCGTTTGTTGGACAAGTCGCCTTGAGCGAACAGATGACGTTCGTCTCGAACGACTACCAGATTTATGCCCTGTTCAGCCAGAACGAGCTCCACCAGATCGACCCCGGCAACGAGGCCGAGATCACACTCGATACGTATCCGGGACGCATCATCAAGGCCCATGTCGATTCGATTCTGTGGGCGCAGTCGCAGGGACAGATGGACGCCTCGGGCAATCTGCCGCAGACGACCTTTACGCCGCCGCCGGGAAAGTTTCCGGTGAAGCTGGTGGTTGCCGACAGCGACAAGGATGTGTTCCTCGCGGCCGGCGCGCGGGGCGCGGCCGCCGTCTACACGGAACACCTCACGCCCGTTCACATCATCCGCAAGGTGCTGCTGCGCGTCGAGTCGTATCTCGACTACGTGATCATCAAGCACGGCATCAGCCTTGGCCACTGACGGACGCCCCATGAAACGGCGTCGCCTTTCGCTCGCAGTCGTGGCGTCTTCAGCGGCGCTGGCGGCGGCGTGCGTGCTGAACAAGCCGCCCGACGCGGCCGCGATCAAAGCGGAAGGCATGCCCAAAGTAGCTGTGCCGCCGCAGTGGACGGCCCCCGGAGCGACCGCAGCTTCGGTCGGCGATGGCTGGCTCGCAACGTTTCAGGACCCGGCGCTCGAGGCCGTCGTGAACGAAGCGCTCGCGAACAATGCGGATCTGCAAGTGGCCGCCAGCCGGGTCGAGGTCGCGATGCTGCAGGCCAAACAAGCCGGCGCGCGGCTCTATCCCTCGGTCGATCTGCTCACGCGCGGTGGCACGAAGCTGTCCGGCGACAACTCGGGCCTGCAGGGCGGACTGGTGACGGCGAGCTGGGAGCTGGATCTCTGGGGACGCGTCAGATACGGCCGCGCGGCCGCCGCGGCTGATGCCGCTGCGACGGCGGCGGATTTCGCCTACGCCCGTCAGTCCCTTGCTGCCCTCGTCGCCAAGAGCTGGTTCCTCGCGACTGAGGCGTCGCTGCAGGCGGAAGTCGCGCGCGGCACGGTACGCGACAGCGACGAACTGGTGCACCTGGCCGAGACACGTGCCCGCGTCGGGGTCGGCAACGACGAGGACATTTACATCGCCCGCGCTGACGCGGGAACGTCGCGCGACCTGCTGCGGGACATCGAGCTATCGCGCGAGCAGGCGCTGCGTGCGCTCGAAATCGTCGTCGGGCGATACCCCGCCGCCGCCGCGACGGTCAGCGCGAGCCTGCCATCGCAGCTTCCCGGTGTACCTGCCGGCCTCCCCTCCGAACTGCTCGAGCGGCGGCCGGATGTCGTCGCCGCAGAACGACGCGTCGCGGCCGCGTTCAATCGGATCGGCGAGGCGAAGGCGGCGCGGCTGCCGGTCATCGCGCTGACGAGCGGGGTCAGCACCATTTCGAGCGAACTGTTCTTCTTGAAGGACCATGACAATCCGGTCTGGAACGTCGGTGCGAATCTGGTGATGCCGCTGTTCAGGGGCGGTGCGCTCAAGGCGCAGGTGGAAATCCGGACCGCGGAGCAGAAGCAGGCGGTCGCCGCCTACGCAGCGGTTGGATTGCGCGCATTCGGCGAGGTCGAGAACGCGCTCGCCACCGAGATTGCGGCGCGCGAGCGCGAGCAGATTCTCGCCCAGACACTCGCAGACAACCGGCGCGCATACGACATCGTGCAGACGCAGTTCCGTGTCGGGAGTTCCGACCTTCGGTTCGTGACCCAGCGTCAACTGGCGCTGAACATCACCGAGTCCGCTTTGGTTCGCATGCAGGCCGAGCAGCGTGTCCAGCGCGTGAATCTCTTCCTGGCCCTCGGCGGCAGCTTCGATCAGCCCAAGCCTCCCGCGCCGCGCTCGCATTGATCCCGGCCGTCTGGCCGGCTCTTCGTGAACGCGCCCGCCCCTCCGTTCGTCGTTACGGCATGGCCTGTGTCTTCTCGAGGTATGTGGCCTGGGCGGGAATGGCAATCGCGGAGCCCGCGTCGCGGATGATCTCGGCGATCGCAAAGAGCAGCTGCTCCTGAATCTCGAGAAAATGCGGCCAGTCGCGGGCGAGCGCATACGCCACCACTTCGACGTCGAGCGAGAACGTCCCGACGCGCAAGAATCTGACTCGTACGGATGCGGCTTCGATCATCGGCTGCCGCACGAGCGCTTCCCGGATGTTGGCCAGGATCGTGCGCAGCTGCTCCGGCGTCGTGTCGTGCCGCAGAGAGAGGATGGGATGGAACCAGAACTTGTCGCGCGCCGAGACCGTTTCGAGGCTCATGCTCGCGATCTGCGCGTTCGGCACCGTGACGATCGAGCGGTCAGGCGTGCGGATCCTGGTCGAGCGGAGCCCGATGTGCTCGACGGTGCCTTCGATCGTACTCACCTTGAGGTAGTCGCCGATGCGAACCGCCTGGTCGAAGATGAGTGACGCGCCGGCGATGACGTTCTCCAGCGTCTTCTGCGCCGCCAGCGCCACGGCCAGGCCTCCGACGCCGAGGCCGGCAACCACCGGCGTCGGATCGACGCCGAACACGCGAAGCATCGCCAGCAAGGCGAGGAAGATCACCAGGATATCGCCCACCCGCCGGCCGACGCGGAGCAGCGAGATGCCGGCCGCGAACGTCGCCTGTGGCAGCCGCCGCGAGAGGCGGCGCTCGACATAGCCGTTGAACAGCACGACCAGCCAGGCGATCGCCACGATCGACACGACAGCCCCGCCATTCCAGATCACCTGACGCACCAGCAGCGAGAGCGGGAGTCGCGCTACGAGCCACTCGCCGACAGCCATCATGAGGAGCAGCCGCGCGGGAACCGGAAGAATGTGCCGCAGGCGTGTCGAGCCGGCTCGCCGCTGCCGAACCGTCCGGATCGTGGCGGTGACCCCTCTGTCGAGCATCACCGTTATGAAATAGAGAACGGGCATTCCCAGGAGGAGCGCCAGCCACTCGTAGGGGCGGATGCCGCCAAGCCTCGGCTCGACGAAGACGCTGGGCAGATGTCGCGTCAGCGGATTCTGGGTGATTTCACCGTAGACGACGGGCACCTGTTCCAGCGAGGCGCGTGAGAACAGCCAGATCGGTTCGGATTTCGGCCGGGATATGCGCTCGAGCACGATCGGCACGTCGCCGGCCGCCGACTCGATCGTGCCGATCGCTTCCTGATTGGGCTGCAGCGGGTTCGCGCGCGAGCCCTCGGGCGCGTCGCTCACGCCGGTGAGTCGAGCCGGCAGCCGCGCATCCAGCACGACGAAGAGCTCGTGCGCGACCGCCTGACCGTCGGCGGCCGGAAGGCCGGTGTCGAGATACTGCCTGGCGAGCTCGTTGTCGCCGCGGCGGGCGGCCGCCAGAAAGCCCGTGACGGTGCCGCGAGGGGTGCTCCGGCCGAGGGCGTCCGCGACGGGTGTTGCTACAAGCGCCGCCGCTGGCGCCGGGGTGGGCGCCGCGGGCGGCGGCACCTGCTGCGCGGCGAGCCCTCCGCTCGTGGCCACGACGACGGCAAGCGCCAAGGCGGGAAGATGAAGAGATTTTCCGGCTGCCACTTGCTGCGCCAGCGTGCGAAGTTCTTGCCGCGACTATCGGTTCCCCGAGGCATTGAAGCCGCCGGGATGGTTGTCATGTTGCGATCCGGAATGCCGGAGAACGCCCGGCATGTCGGACGCCCGCAAGAGGCGCACAACCATGGCGGGCCGCGGAACTGAGGGTGTGTAACGCCTTACGCGCGCGCCTCCGTGGGGCGAGGCAACGGTACTCGCGCTGCAGTTGAGTCGGATGGGGAGGGGGATCCGCATGCGCAGCCGGGCGCGACTGACTCTCGCGGGCCTCGTTCTGTGGCTATGCAGCGTGCCCGTTCCCGCCCAGGACGTGTCTCCTCCATCCAGGCCGGAGGCCTCCGACCAGCAGCGCACGACAGGGCTTCCGCCGCCCGTCTCGTGGGAGTTCAACTTCGACGCGGGCGTGGGTACATTCGGCTTTGGCAACTCGCTGTACATCAACCCGAAAGACCCCGGCACCAACGAGGATCTGAGCGACCAGTGGTTCGAAGGCTACGTGAAGCCGTCGCTCTCCGGTGTCTACAAGATGCCGTCCGGCTCCCAGCTCTATGGAAGGGTCAGCGTCGTCGGCGAGCGCACCTACGGCGAAGTGCCGGAGCTGTACGGCCATGACGTCTCCTCGTTCGGACCCGAAGACGGCTATGTCGGCTGGCGGTCGGGGACGTCGCTCAGCAGCAGTGAAAACCTCGTCGACATCCGCGTCGGGCGCGAAGCTTTCCAGCTCGGACACGGATTCCTGCTCTGGGATGGCGCGTCGGAAGGCGGCAGCCGCGGTGGCTACTGGACCAACGCGCGCAAGGCCTTCCAGTTCGCGACGATCGCGAAGTTCAGGCCCGGTCCGAACACGATCGAGACCTTTTATCTCGACAAGGACGAATTGCCTGAGAACGACAGCGGCACCCGACTCTGGGGTCTGAACTACGAGTTCCGGACGGGCAAGGACGACTCGACGGAGTTGGGCGCGACATACCTCCGCTTCCGCGCGAAGCCCGGCGTGCACCCCGGACGCGACGGACTGAATGTCTTCGACGTTCGCGCGTTTACGGCGCCCCTGGCGGCTGCGCCAGACGTGTCGTTCGGGTTCGAGTATGCTGCCGAGCGCAACGGCGAGGTGCTGCATTCGAACGCGTGGACGGCCGAGGGCTCGTACAGATTCAGCGAAGCGCGGTGGAAGCCGCAACTCACGTATCGTTATGCCTCGTTCCAGGGCGACAACCCGTCGACGACCGCGGACGAGAACTGGGACACGCTGCTGCCTGGCTTTTACGATTGGGGGTACTGGTGGCAGGGAGAGATTGCCGGCGAATACTTTCTGTCGAACTCGAACCTGAAATCGCATCTCGTGCGCGCCCACGTAGCGCCAAACGAGTCGATCAGCGGCGGATTGCTGTTCTTCCGGTTCGATCTCGATCGGCCGACGGCGTTCGGCCCGCAGGTCACGTCTTCGAAGGTCGCGGTGGAAGTGGACGCGTACTCGGATTGGAAGCTCAACTCGAATTTCACAGTCAGTCTGGTGGGCGCGTTTGCCGATCCCGGCAAAGCGGTTCAGCAGTACACGGGCCGCACGAGGAATTTCGCGTATGCGATGGCGTATATCGGGTACAGCTATTGACCTGCGCACGTCCGGGCCGACTCGTATGAGGGAAACGAACATCAGCCGGCTGACCTCGTTCGCGTTTCTCGCCTTCGGCATGACGCTTCTGGCGGCGTGCTCGCGGGGGAGTGGGACCGCGCCGCCCACGCAGGGAAGCGCACCCGCTTCGCCGGCGGCCGCATCCGCACCGGCGCCGGGATCGACCGACGCAGCCTCGGAGCCACGGCACGAACTCGTGCTTCCCGAAGAATTCAAGGGGCTGATCGAAAAGCCGTTCGCAGGCGATCTGGACGGTCTCGTTTCGCGTCGCATCATTCGCGCCGGCGTCCCGTTCAATCGTACGAGCTACTTCATCGACAAGGGCACGCCCCGCGGGCTCTCATATGAGTACCTCGTGCTCTTCGAAGAGCAGTTGAACAAGCAGTTGAAGACCGCACCCGCGCTCCGCGTGCACGTGGTCGCGGTGCCGATGCCGCGTGACGCCCTGTTCCCCTCGCTTATCACAGGCAAGCTGGATTTGGTCGTCGCACAATTGACGGTCACACCGGAACGGCAGGCAGTAGTCGATTTCAGCCAGCCGACGCGCCGCAACATCGATGAGATCGTCGTATCCGCGCCAGGGGCGGCGGCTATCGACTCGCCCGAAGCGCTCTCGGGCCGCGAGGTGTTCGTGCGCAAGACATCCAGCTACTACGTCAGCCTGCAGGACCTCAATCGGCGGCTCGCGGCCGCCGGGAAGCCGCCGGTCGACATCCGGACCGTCTCGGAAAGCCTCGAAGACGACGATCTCCTGGAGATGGTCAATGCCGGCCTGCTGCCGGCGACCGTCGTCGACAGCTACCTCGCTGATTTCTGGAAGCAGGTCTTTCCCGACATGGTGATTCACCATGACGTGAAGCTGCGGACGAACGGTGTGCTGGCCGTGGCCTTTCGCAAGAACAGCCCGCAGCTCGCGAAGGTGCTGAACGATTTCATCGCGCGAAACGGTCTCGACTCGACCATTGGCGCGGTGCTCAGCAAGAAATACCTCCAGAGCACGCGATACGTTCGCGACGCCACGTCGGAGGCGGAGCGCCGCAAATTCCAGCAGCTGGTCGCCCTCTTCCGCAAGTATGGCCGCGAATACGATTTCGATTATCTGCTCATGGCGGCGCAGGGATATCAGGAGTCGCGGCTCGATCAGGGCGCGAAGAGTTCCGTCGGTGCGATAGGCGTCATGCAGCTGATGCCGGAGACGGGCAAGGAACAGAAAGTAGGCGATATCCGTAAGGTCGAACCGAACGTGCACGCCGGCGTGAAGTACATGCGATTCATCCGCAGCCAGTTCTTCGACGCCGCGCCGATGGACGATCTGAACAAGGCGCTGTTCACGTTTGCCGCCTACAACGCCGGGCCGGGCCGCGTCCGCGCGCTTCGCAATGAAGCGGCGCAGCGCGGTCTCAACCCGAACATCTGGTTCGGCAACGTGGAACGCATCGCGTCCGAACGCATCGGCCGCGAGACGGTCACGTATGTGAGCAACATCTACAAATATTACCTGGCCTACAAGCTATTGACGGCGGAAGCGAACCGCAAGGCCGCGGCGAAGCCGACGGTGATCCGCCACTGACCGCGACGGTCAGCGCGCGGTTCGACGGACGAGGTGATCCTTCTCGAGCCGCTTGCCGACGTCGGCGGCCAGCTTCTTCATGTAGGTCTGCACGTCCTTGGGATCCTTGGATCGCGTGACCGCCGCCCAGATCGGAGCATCCCTCGCGAGATCGTAAAGCAGCACTTCGACGGTGATCGTCGTGTGCTGACCCCCACCACCGATGGAGTACGGCTGCGTCCAGCTTGCGCCCCAGTAGTCCCAGGGATGCGCATAGTATCCGCTGCTCCACACCACAGGGGAATCGGTGCTCGTCGTTTCGGTGCCGACGAGACGAAGGACCACGAGGCCCGCGATGCCCGCCCGCTCGAAAAAGCCCTTCGCGGCGTCTTTGTTCCGCAGCTCCTCACGCGGAACGACGCGATACGCCGGTACGCCGATCGAACCGCGCGCGTCGAGTTCGCGTGCCAGCGCCTCCTCCGCTGACACCCGCAGATTCTCGTCGTCGACGATGAGCGCCGCGCCGACCTTCTTCCCTGCGAAATCAATCGGCGCTGCGCCTGGCGCCTTCCAGGTCGACACGAACGAAATGGAATCGGCAGCCGCAAGCGCGGCAAGACAGAGCAGGACCGCTCCAGCGGCTCCGGACGTACGCAAGACAGTCATGAGGCTACTTCTTCTTCCGTGGGAGCCGTTTGATCAGTTCCTGCACGGCCTTGTGAATCCGCTCGTCGCGCACCCGATCCGAGTCGGCGTCTTCGACCGTGCTCTGGGCGATGCCGCGCCACACGACCTTCCGATCGCCCACCGTACCGGGAATCATCGCGTCGAGCACGAGCGAACCCCGCGTGACGACGCTCAATGCCGACGTGCCGGGGTTGAACGCCGGCAGCCCCCAATATGGCACCGCCGGCAGGAATTGTCCCATCGTCTGTCCCTCCGACGCGATCGTCACGAGCACGTAGTAGTGCAGCTGCAGATCGGGTGTACTGCCGGTGGCCTGTGTCAATCCTTGTTTCGTCATCGCCTCGTCGACGTACTTGCGGATCAGCGGGTCGATGCGCGCCTTCACCGGCGCCGGATCGTCGTGTGCGGTCCGGGCCATGATCACTTCGCCGCCGTCGGCGTCCCAGGCCCACGACTGGACGCGGCCGAAGTCGAACGTCGGATCCGGCCTCGCCTCCACCTTGACCTTGGCGGCATGGAGGGCGGCTGCAGCCGACACACAGCAGACGACAACGGCTAAACGTAATGAGGGTCGTGGCATGTCATGAACTCCAAACGGACGGCATCAGCCTCCGAGCGCGATGGTGAGGCCGACCAGTACGACGCCGAGCAGGACCATGGCAAGGCCTGTCCGCCATGGGCGATAGCCGGCGTGACGCGCGAGCAGATAGCCCACACCAAACAGCATCACGATTGCAACGGCATTCGACGCGCGCAGCGCCAGCGCGACGTCGTCGATGAACAGGAACGGGAGCACTACCGGGAACGTCGAGAGCACGACGACCAGGAAGACAGCGAGGGCTCCCAGCCAATCTGCGCGCTCGAGCCCGGGTGCGTGTGAACTGATGGGACCCGCCAGGACCGCCGACCGAATGTGTGCGATCTCCGCCGGCGTGAGCGCGTGAGCGAAAGCGTCCGGCAGATGATCGCGGATGATGCGCTCTGCGCCTGACGCGGTACTCGCCGTCCGCACTGCTCGCACGACGAGCACGTCCCGCCCGCGCTCGGCAAGCATGTCCATCAGGAACATCACGGCGTCGACGATGCCCCAGGCGATGTTGCAGCCGACCGCGCCGACCAGCAGCGTCCGGACTTCGTCCCGGCCGGATTCGGCAACGCTGATCGAGCCGGTGAACGTCAGCGCCATGATCAGTCCGAACAGGATCTCCGAGAGGCGGGAGACCGGATCAAGTACGCGGCGGGTCGATCCATCGAGGCGGTTGCTTTCAGCGGTACGACCCAGGTCGGCGACGGTCATCAGGCGCGGTTACGAGCCGGCAGTCACGACCTGCGCTTCGCCGGCGGCGGCTTTTCCAAGCTCCAGCACCTGGCCGGGCGACATGGTCGCAAACATATGCATCATCCGCGCGACGATGCCCGTCCATCCGGTCTGATGACTCGCGCCGAGGCCCGCGCCGTTATCGCCGTGGAAATACTCGTAGAAGAGCAGGAGGTCGCGCCAGTGCGGGTCCTCTTGAAATTTCGTGGACCCGCCGAAGACCGGACGCCGGCCGCCTTCGTCCTTCAGAAAGATTGACGCGAGCCGCCGAGAGATCTCTTCGGCGACGCCATAGAGCGTCATCTGACGTCCCGACCCCGTCGGGCACTCCACGGTAAAGGCGTCACCATAGAATGCGTAGTACTGGAGAAGCGCGCGGACGAGCAGACCGTTGACCGGCATCCAGATGGGACCGCGCCAGTTCGAATTGCCGCCGAACATTCCGCTGTCCGATTCGGCCGGCAGATACGGGACGGTATACACATCGTTGCCGACGCGGACCTGGTACGGATGCTCCGCGTGTGCGCGCGAGACGGAGCGAATGCCGTAAGGGCTCAGGAATTCGTTCTCGTCGAGCATCACCTTCAACACGCGCCGGAGCTTGGCTTCATTGAGAATCGACGCGAGCAGCCGGCCGCGCTCGCCGCGCCTCGACGGATCCTGGACGAACGCCGTCAGCTCGGGCCGGGCCGCCAGGAACCGGCTCAGCCGCACGATCAGCTCCGGCTCCTGACGAAGCTGCGTGCCTTCGAAGACCGTCACGGCGCAAAGCGGCAGGAGGCCGACCATCGAACGCACTTTCAGCCGCCGCGCGTTGCCGTCGGGCAGACGCAGCACGTCGTAGAAGAAGCCGTCCTCGTCGTCCCACATCCCGACGTCGTCGCCGGCGTGCACCATCGACGCGGCAATCCAGAGGAAATGCTCGATGAATTTCACCGCCATGTCGTTGTAGGCGCGGCGCTCCGAGGCGAGTTCGGCGGCGATCTCGAGCATGTTCTGGCAGAAAAGAGCCATCCACGCCGTGCCGTCCGCCTGCTCGAGATAGCCGCCCGTCGGCAGCGGCGCGCTGCGATCGAAGACGCCGATGTTGTCGAGACCGAGGAAGCCGCCCTCGAAGACATTGCGTCCGCTGCGATCCTTGCGATTGACCCACCACGTGAAGTTGAGCAGCAGCTTGTGGAACGACCGCTCCAGCCAGTCGATGTCCCCCTGCCCGCGGCGCGCTTTCTCCAGGCGGTAGGTGAAGATCGTCGACCAGGCGTGGACCGGAGGATTGACGTCGCCGAAGTTCCACTCGTACGCAGGGATCTGTCCGTTCGGGTGCAGGTATCGATCGCGGAGCATCAGATCGAGCTGCTGCTTGCCGAAATCGACATCGACCAGCGTCAGCGCGATGACGTGGAACGCGAGGTCCCAGGCCGCGTACCACGGGTATTCCCACTTGTCCGGCATCGAAATGATGTCGGTGTTCGCCATGTGATGCCAGTGGCTGTTCCGCGGCGCGTGACCGGATCCGCGCTTGAAGGGATCGGTTCCGCGTTCCGCGAGCCACCGGTCGACGTCGTAGTTGTAGAACTGTTTCGTCCACAGCATGCCCGCGAGCGCCTGCTGCATGACGTTGGCGGAATCGGCGTCGAGCGAGTGCGGGATAACCGAGGCATAGAACTCCTGGCATTCGCGGCGCCGTCGTTCGACGAGCGCTTCGAAGTCCGGTCCGACGAGGCGTCCGGGTGGCACTTCGTCGGCGAGGGGTCCCGGACACAATCGCAGCATCACGCTCAGCGACTCGCCGCCAGGGATCGAAAGGCGGTAGTACGCCGCGGCCTTGGTCCCGCGGCAATCAGGATTGATTGTCGACGTGCGACCCATCACCAGCCAGTTGTGAAACGCGTCCTTGACGTACGGCGTTCGATTCGGCCGGCCGAACAACCGCTCGGCGTTCGTTTCGTTCTCCGTGAAGATGAGCGTGGGAGCGCCGCTCGCGTACAGAAAACGCACGCCGAGCGTGTCGTGCTCGGCGGCGATGACGTTGCGGCCCTTTACCTGCTGCAGGACCGGCCTTGGAGCGTCGTGGTCCCAGGACCACGTGTTACGAAACCAGAGCGTGGGCAGCAGGTGCAGATCCGCGGCGTCGGGGCCGCGATTCGCGGCCGTGATCCGGATCAGGATGTCCTCGGGGGTGGCCTTCGCGTACTCGACGAACACGTCGAAGTACCGATCCAGGTCGAACACGCCGGTGTCGAGGAGTTCGTACTCGAAGTCCGTGCGGCTGCGACGACCGTTGACGCGCACGATGTCGTCATACGGGTACGTCAGCTGCGGATACTTGTACAGATATTTCATGTACGAGTGCGTCGGCGTTGAATCGAGGTAGAAGTAGTACTCCTTGACGTCCTCGCCGTGGTTGCCCTCGCTGTTGGTCAGCCCGAACAGACGTTCCTTCAGAATGGGATCGCGGCCGTTCCACAGCGCGAGCGAGAAACACAGGCGCTGCTGGTCGTCGGAGATCCCCGCCAGGCCGTCTTCGCCCCAGCGGTATGCACGTGACCGCGCCTGATCGTGCGTAAACGAGTTCCACGCGTCACCCGTCGTGCTGTCGTCTTCGCGGACGGTGCCCCACTGACGTTCGCTCAGATACGGGCCCCACTTCCGCCATGGCACGCCGCCCGTCCTGGCCTGGGTCAGTCGGTCCTGTTCTCTGTGATTCCGAGTCGGGCGTGACATTTCGCCAGCAATCCTCTCAGCGCGTCGCGCTCCACGCCGTGTCCGGATCGTAGTGCGCAACCGCACGGACCAGCGTCTCGGTATCGGGTCCGAAATCGCGCTCGTAAACGATTCCGTCCTGGTTGACGATGAAGCTCATGACGCCCGTGACGTCGTACTGCGCCGGCCATGCGACGAGCGCGAACCCGCCGGTCATCCGACCGCCGGTGATGTAGTCCTTCGCGCCTCCGGGCGCTGCCGGGCCCTGCGCCGTCAGAATCCTGAAGTAGTAGCCGTGGAACGGAGATGATCCCTGGCTGTTGGACCGCGCGTCCAGCGCCGCCGACGCGACGAGATCTCCCAGGGGACTTCGCTTCTCTCCTTGCGGCGCCCGCCAGTAGAGCCCATCGTGGCGCCCGGGCGTGCTGCTTACAGTCTGCGCGAAGACACCCGAGGGAAGCCCGTCATGCGCGTGCGCGGCATAGAGACGCTGGGCCGCGACATAGGTTTCGCAGATGCGGATTGCCGCGAGTTCGTTCTGACCGATGCGTCGAGCGAGAATCTCTTCCTTCCCGGCCGGCGTATCGAACCGCCAGCGGCTGCCATCGGCGACGATCGGGACGGGAAAGGGCCACTGCTCGTTGCCCACGATCAGCACCCGCGTCGTGCCCGTTCCCTCCAGATGCCATTGCTCCTGCATCGCTGCGCTGAAAACCTGCTGGTTGCGCCGTGCCGTTGCCGCATCGGAGGTGTCGATGAGCGCGCGGCCTTCCGGGCCGAAGATCGCCGCGACCTGATTCAGATCGCCGGTCTTGACGGCCGCATCGAGCGCGTGAACGGCATCCTCTGGAGCCGCGAACGTCTGCTGGGCCGAACCGCGGGAGCACGCGGCCGGGCCGCAGGCCAGCGTGAGGATCAAAACGGCGTCTACGAGAGCGGATCGCCTGAGCATGGCGTGACTACCTCCGTCGGCTGCCGCCGCCGCTGCGTGACGAGCTCCGGCTGCGCTGTCCGCGTTGACTGGCCGCTCGTTCCGACTTCCCGCTCGAGTAGCCCGAGAATGCGTCGGATGATTTTCCGCTGCGCTCTTTCGCGGCGGTGGCCTTCTCGCCGGTATAGCCTCGCGACTCCAGCGAGCTTTTCGCCGTTGACGCGGCCTGCGGGTTTGCTGCGGCGGCCGACTGGGCGTCGGTACGGCGCTGCTCGCGCTGCCCCTGCGTCTGCGTCTTCGTCTCCTGCCGGTTCTGCGACCGTTCGGTGCGCTGCTCCTGCGCGTTCTGTGTGCGCTCGTTGCGGTTCTCGCCGATGTCCTCCGCCATGTCCTCGCGGTGTTCCATCCAGTCTTCGCGTGCGTCCTCGCGTTCGTCGTAATAGTCGTTCCACGCATCGTTGTACATGTATCCGCCGCCGCGGTATCCGTACGGCCCGTAGTAGTAGTCGTTGTCGAATGCCGCGCCGATGGCAATGCCCGCCGTGAAGCCGATGATGCCGGCCGCGGCAGCATCCGCGCTGCTGTCCTTCTCGACGACGACTGTCGTGGGCTGTGTGTATACGACCTGCGGGTTGTATTGCGGAACGTAGACGACCTGCGGATTGGTCGGCTCGATGACGATGACCTGCTCTCCGCCAGACGTCGTTCTGGTTTCGACCTGCTGTTGGGGAGTGGTCTTCAGATTGCCCGCGTCGCGCGCCTTCGCGCGCAGCCGCTGGATGCTGGCGAATACCGCCGAACGGTCGTCGACGAACGCCTTGCCGAGCTGCGTGGTCCACGACGCGTTGTCGGCCATGTAGTGCACGACCTGCGGAAACAGCACGAGCGCGGCGTAGCTGTCGGTGAAGCCGGCCTGCACGGCGGCATCCTGCAGTTCGGTGCCTTTCACACTCTCGTGGCTTCTGAGCCATTCGCCGAGCGCGGCGACTTTACCGGGATTGGCGGCGCTCAGCAGGATCTGCGCGAGCAGTTCGTCGGGGTACAGCGCGATCGGCGCGAGCAGCGTATCGAGGCTGGCCGGGTCCACAGTGGTTCCGGCAGCCGGCGCTTCGCCGTGCGGCGCGCCGACGAGCAGAAGGATCGCGGTGACGACGACGGCGAATCGCAGCATGACTCTGGCGGAGGGAGCAACCGACGTACCTCGCCGAACATCTCAGGCCCCCGGCGGGATCCGGCCGGTGGCCGCTTGCAGGGCTCCATTCTGCCGGAGAATCTCCCGAATGCCGGAGGCCGCGCTCGAGCCTGACGCGCCGGCGCGCGAATGCTAGTACCGCTCCTTGACGAACCGCCGGCGTGCGATCGAGGCTGAATCGTCGTACGCGTGCTTCCGCGAGCGTGGCGGCAGGCGCACCCGATCCGTTCGCAGCTTCTTGTGCGGAATGCTGTCCAGAATGTGGGCGATGATGTTCAGCCGCGCGGCCCGCTTGTCGTCTGACTTCACGATGTGCCAGGGCGCGAAGCGCGTGTCGGTGGCCTTCAGCATCGCATCCCGCGCGCGCGAGTAGTCGTACCACCGCTTGCGCGACGGCAGGTCCATCGGGCTCAGCTTCCACTGTCGGACCGGATCCTTGATCCGCGCCTCGAAGCGGCGCTTCTGCTCGTCGTTGCTCACCTCCAGCCAGAGCTTGATCAGGATGGTGTCGCCATCGACGAGAAATCGCTCGACCTCGGGGCAGAGTTTCAGGAAGCGGTCCCGCTCGGCGGGCGAACAAAAGCCCATCACGTACTCGACCCCGGCGCGGTTGTACCAGCTGCGATCGAAGATGACGACCTCACCCGCGGCGGGGAATTGTGAGAAGTACCGCTGGAAGTGCGCCTGCGTCTTTTCACGATCCGACGGCGCGGGGAGCGCCACGACGCGGAAGACTCTTGGACTCAGGCGCTCGGTCAGCGCGCGGATGGTGCCCCCTTTTCCGGCGCCGTCCCGCCCTTCGAACACGATCACGACCCGCAATCCCTTTTCCTTGACCCAGGCCTGCAGCGCGCACAGCCGGACCTGCAACTTGCCCAACTCTTTCTCGTATTCCTTGCGCTTCATCGGCAGTTCTCCGCGTCAGCGCGTTGCAGCAGCCGTTCCACAATCCGGCCGGGTCTCAGGACGCTCGGGTCGACGCCTCCCGCTCGCACCAGCCGTCCACGAACTGCAGATACCGCGCCGCGATCGCATCCCTCGTCGCGCCGGTGGACTGGCGGCCGAGCAGGTATTCGCTTCCGGGCTCCATGAACACCGAACGCCCGATCGCGAACCCGGCGGTCGATGCCAGCCCGGCAGCCGCATCGAACCAGGACGCAATCGCTTCAGGGCCTGCGCCTTTCCCGAGAATGAGCTGCCGCGGCTCGGGACGCTCCCCGATGGCCGCATCGATCGCCACGGCGCCGTCGCGGCTCGCGGTCCCTTCGATTTTCCAGATGGCCGGCACGAGTCCGCGGCGATACGCCTCGCGGATCACACCCGCGAGCATGGACGGGCGGCCGCGATGCTCGAATTCGGATTCGTCCTCGCCGGCTTTCATGATGATGATTTCCACGAGCAGCGGAATCGCTGCCTCACGGCACCACGCCTGCAGTTCCAGCAGCTTGGCCCACTGACCTTCACGATCCGGTTCGGGCCATTCGGGCCGGTACCGCACCAGCACCTTGACGAAGCTGTTGCCGCGCGACATCGCGTGGAACGGCTCGCGCTCCCATTGGAGAGGAAAGACCCCCGCGCGTTCGACCGGAGCGCCGACCGGAATGCCGCGCTGGATCGCGCCGGCCATCGCGCCTGCGGCGTACTGGTTGTCCAGCAGCAGCGCGCCGAACCGGCGCACCTCGGACGACCGCTCGCGCGCCTCGAGAAATGCGTCGAGGACCAGTGCCTTGACTTCGGAAATCCGCGTCCTGGCGACGTGGTGGCGGTCGCACCACTCCTCCCATTGCCAGCGATGATCCGATGCGAGCATGAAGACGCGAGACGTGTTCATCGCAGATATACTTCCACAGATGAGCGCGCATCCGTCAGGCGCACCGTTCGACGTCATCGGCATCGGCGCCAATTCGGTCGACTATGTCTATCGGCTGCCGGCCTACCCGGAACGCGACGGTCCCAATGCCAAGATGCGCATCAGCAGCCATTCGCTCTGCTGCGGGGGACAGGTCGCGACCGCGCTGTGCACGTGCGCAGCCATGGGGCTGCGCGCGAAATACATCGGCGCCACCGGGACGGACGACAACGGCCGCCGCGTCCGCGAGGAGCTGGCGCGCCACGCGATTGACATGGTCGACGCCGTCATTCGCGACGTGACGAACCAGTTCGCCGTGATCATGGTCGACGAGCACGCCGGCGAGCGGATCGTGCTCTGGGATCGCGCCGAGGGGCTGCTGCTGCGGCCGCGCGAGCTTCCGCCCGACGTCCTCGCCTCCGCGCGCGTCGTGCACGTGGACGATGTGGACCAGGAGGCGTCGATCGCCGCGGCGGAGATCGCGCGCGACGCCGGCCGTATCGTGACGAGCGACATCGATCGCATCACGCCGCGCACCGAAGCGCTCGTGCGCGCCGTCACGATTCCCATCTTTGCCGAGCATGTCCCGGCCGCGATGACGGGGGAGTCAGACTTCGAACGCGCGTTGCGGAGGCTGCGCCGCTTGAACGACGGGCTGATGTGCGTGACGCTCGGACCTCGGGGCGCGGTGGCGCTCGACGGCGACGCCTTCTATCACGAGCCCGCCTTCACGGTGGATGCGATCGACACGACCGGCGCCGGCGACGTGTTCCGCGGCGCGTTCATCACGGCGATCCTTCGAGGAGACGCTGCGCGCGACGCGATGCGCTTCGCCAACGCCGCCGCGGCCATCAGCTGCACGCGCCTGGGCGCCATCAACGGCGTTCCCACGTATGAGGAAGCGGCGGCGCTCGCGGAAGGGAAGTCGGTGGGCAGCCGATAGCTTCGTTTGTGGTTCACACTTTCAGCGCCCAACCTGAGAGCTCGACGCCGTCGGCGTCGAGCGTGCCAAGGCGATCGGTCTCAGCATGCGTGTCCGCGCAGATCCGGGACGATCATGCGGTAGCCGGGCGGGTCTGACGGAAACACATGACGCCAGTCGTCTCCGATTCCCAGCCCGCCGTGCAGCAGCAGCAACGGGTCACCGCTGCCACGCAACTGGTAATGCATCTCGCCTTAGATTGGCAGCCGTTGGTGGGAGATCGGCCCGGCCAACATCTCGTACTCTGCCTCACCGATGTCGCCGGGCAGACGCAACGCGACCGGCAGTCTGAAGACCTCACTTGTGCCCCGGGCTGCCGGCCTCCACTTCGACCCGCCGTCCCGTGCGCTGCGCGGTGGTCGCCGCCACCGCGATCCTGAGCGCCTCGATGCCGTCCCCAATCGTGACCGGCGGTTCCTTCTGTCCCATGACGTTGGACGCGAAGTTCTGCAGTTGCGCCGTGTACGCGCGTTCGAACCGTTCCATGAAGTACGGAACGGTATCGTGCGCCACCTGGTTCCTCGTCATCGTCAGCATTGGCGTCTCGCGCAGATAGCCGATGCGGATCGTGCCTGCCGTGCCCAGCAGTTCCGTGCAGATGTCGTAGCCATAGATGCCGTTGCGGGTGAGGTCGATGACGCCGAGCCGGCCGTCGGCGAAGACGATCGTGGCGATCGCGTTGTCGATGTCGCCGACCGACGCGAATTCCGGATACGCCAGAACGCCCCCGATCGCCGACACACTCGCGACTTCCCCCATGAACCACCGTGCCAGATCGAAGTCGTGGATACCCATGTCGACGAGCAGGCCGCCGCTGCTGGCCGGGTTGGCGTACTCGAGGCTCGGAGGGTAAGGGTCGCGTGACGTCGATTTGAACACCACGGGACGGCCGATCGCGCCTTCGTCCACCTGGCGCTTGCCCGCGACGTAGCCCGGATCGAACCGTCGCATGAATCCCATCTGAAAAAACGACCCGCTGCGCTGGACGGCTTCGCGCATTTCGCGGCACGCGTCGAGGGAGAGCGCCAGCGGCTTCTCGCAAAACGCGGGCTTGCGCGCAGACGCCGCCGCGATAGTCAGATCTTTGTGCGTGTGGGTCGGGCTCACGATCACGACCGCATCGATCGACGCGTCGTCGAACAGGTCGGCGGCATCGCCGACGGCGCGCATGCCGAACTCGTCAGCGGCGCGCTGCGCCACGGCGGGGTTGACGTCGGCGACAGCGGCCAGTCGCGTTTCGGGGATGCGCGACGACAGATCCCGCGCGTAAACGCGTCCGAGGCGCCCGCAGCCAATGAGGCCGACATTTAGTCGCATGGCGTTCGGGCGTTCAAAGAGATAGATCCGTCGCCCCCTGGAGGTGGAGGAACTCGCGCACTTCGGGGATCGTCGGCATGAAGTTCGCGCACCCGTGCCGTGTGACTACGATCGCGCCGGTGGCGTTACCGAGCCGCGCGGCTTTCGCGGCAGGCCAGCCCTGCAGGTGCCCGTAGATGAAGCCGCTCGCGAAGGCGTCGCCGGCTCCGAGCACGTTCACGACGGTGATCGAGAACGGCTCGACGTCTTCGGCAGGTGAGCCAGCCGGGAAAACGCGTGCACCGTGCGCGCCCCGTTTGAGCACGAGCAGCTCGATCCCGGTTTCGAGCATCCGCGCGCACGCGTCGTCGATGTCTGCCTCGTTCGTGGCGGCGCGCAGCTCCTCTTCGGTACCAATCGCAATGTGCGCGAATCGCGCGAGCGCGCGCACGTTCGCGCCAAACGCGTCTTCCGACGGCCAAAGACCGGAGCGATAGTCGATGTCGACAATCACGCGGGTTCCCCCCGCACGCGCTGTTTCGGCCGCGAAGAGCGTTGCGGTGCGGCTGGGTTCTTCCGAGAGTCCGGTGCCGGTAACGAAGAGCAGCCTGCTGCGCGGCGCCTGCGACTGACGAACGTGGTCGATCGTCAACCCGAGGTCCGCGCAATTGTCCCGATAGAACGTGAGCGGAAATCTGTCGGGCGGCTGGATCGTCAAGAGGGCGGCGCTCGTGCGCCGCTCGTGAAAGCGCGCGACCGCCGACGTGTCGACGCCTTCCTGCTGGAGGAAGTGCAGCACGAAATCACCCACCTGATCGGTGCCGACGCCCGTCAACAGCCCGCTGCGGAGGCCGAGGCGGCGCGTCCCGACCGCCACGTTGGTCGGGCAGCCGCCGACGTAGGCGTCGAAACTCTTGACGGCCGTGATCGGCACGCCGATTTCGTGCGCGTAAAGGTCGATCGAGCTGCGTCCCATGCACAGCAGGTCGAGCGCTGTCGCCATGAAGCGCGAAGTGTATCAGGAACGCTTGCTGCTACACTTCGGCGATGGCGCGCAGACCGCTGCTGATGAGATCGCGTACGCTTGGTGCGGCGGAGCCTGGCGTACTAGTCGAGGTGACGCCGCGCAAAGCGGGCTGGGAGTACATTCGCTTTTCGGTGCGCCGGATCGTGCCCGGCACATCGTGGCGAGGGAAGACCGACCGTGAGGAGTGTTGTCTCGTGCTTCTCAACGGCACGTGCTCGGTGACGTGGGATGACGAGACGGTGACGCTCGGTCCGCGACCTAGCGTGTTCGCCTCCTACCCGCACGCCGTATACCTACCTCCGGGCCGCCGGTTTTCGGTTGAAGCGAGCGAACCGGCGGACATTGCGGATTGCCGTGCTCCGTCGCAGAAGGCGTTGGAGCCGCAGCACGTGACGCCACGCGACTGCGGCTACGAGATTCGCGGGGGCGGCAACGCGACTCGCCAGATCGTCGATATTCTGCCGCCGTCGTTTCCCGCGGACCGCCTGCTCATCTGCGAGGTGTTCACGCCGAGCGGCAACTGGTCCAGCTATCCCCCGCACAAGCACGACGTCGACAATCCGCCGGCGGAGGTGGATCTCGAGGAGACGTATTACTACCGGATGCGGGATCCGCTCGGCTACGGCTTCCAGCGTTTGTATTCGCTCGATGGAGCAGCCGACGAAACCGTTCGCGTCGGCGATGGCGACCTCGTGCTCATCCGCGACGGGTACCACCCGTTCGTCACCGCGTACGGCTACGACGCGTATTACCTCAACGTGCTGGCCGGCACGCGGCGCTCGATGGCGGCCAGCGACGACCCGCGCTACGCGCACTTCCGTGAGTCGTGGCCTCCGCCGGACCCGAGGCTGCCGGTGGTGCCGAGACCGTAGGCGGAGGGTCGAACGCGGAGGGCCGGAGATGAGTTACTTGATCTCCACCGGCGCGCCGTCGGTCTTCACCGGCAGGGATCCTTTCCAGGTGAAGGGCGCGCGCGAGGGCACATACGCGCTGTCCAGCATGAAGATCATGTTGACCGACTCAATCGTCACGGAGCCGCTGCCCGGCGGCTGGGCGGATTCCCCCTCGCGCGGCGGACGCGGATAGGCGCGTACTCGGAGCGCCGCAATTTGTCCGGGCGTCGTTCCTTCGGCGAGCGGCGCTCCGCCGCGGAAACAGCCGCCGCGCGCGATGCGGAAACGCGGGTCCCCGCGATCGGTCGGATACCACGCGATCGTTCCCGCCGAATCGCGCACGCCGATGTCGAAGGCGAGCGTCGCGTCCGCAACGGCGCCGCAGGCTTCGACGGTTGCATATCTCCGCGGGTCGGGAATCTTGCCGCTGCCCGCTTCGGCCAACGGATCGATCCGATCTTCGCGCTGCATTTCTTTTGATGTCGCGGCGTACATCCAGGGCTGGCCGTCCATCACGCTTTCGCGCGACGTCCCGGCGAGGTCGACCATCGTCGGCGCCGGCGCGAACGTGATGGCATCTTCCGGGCCGTGATCCGCGACCATGTTGTTCAGGGTCGCGACCCACAGTACGGGGTGGGTGCCGGCCGTCGGTCCTGCAAACGGGATCCATTTGTGGCCTTCGGCCTGGATTTCGCCCACCGTCTTTCCTTCGGGCAGTCCGTACACGAATTCGATGTCCGTGGTTCGGCCCCACGTCGCCATGAGGCGATCCGTCGGCGTGCCGCCGTCTTCGTTCGTGAAGATGACGGTGTACTGATATCGATATTGCTGCCCGGTTTCGCCGCGGATGTTGCGCTCGGCGTACATGACGAGCGGGAAATCCGAGAACTTCTCGACCGTTCCAGGCCGCGCGCGCAAACGTGGCGCGTATTGCAGCCAGTCGAACTCCGGCGTGTCGCTGCTGTACGTCTTGAACGAGACGTCAGTGACGTCGAGCGGGCCGGCATCCGGTGCGGATCGCGCCGTATCGACGCGCAACGCGACCAGATGCGTGCCCGGCGCGAGGCGGCCGAGCATCACGGGGTACGCCGACGGACTGCTGCCGCGCACGAGGGCCACGTGCTGGGAGTACACGCCGTCCACTCGCAACTCGAGCAGCAGCGCTTCCCGCCGCTCCGCTGCCCAGTCGCAGCGTCCGCAGCCGGCCGTGATTGTCGCGACGACTTCGGAGGGCGCGCTCACCGTGAACTCGCGCGTGAGCGTCGTCGAGGCTGGCGTTGACTGAAGCAGGAGAGCGACGGCAAGCGGGATCATGCGGCGCGGAATATAGCATGATAGGCGCTGCGTCCATGCTCATCAGCCCCCGTCTTCGCACGATGACCGATGCGGTTTCCGCCCTTTACGATCGCAACCGCCAGCGCGGATTCGCCGAGTGGTGCCGGCGCGAATACGACTTCGTCTGTCCCTCGATGGGCACGTATCCCTTCCAGTGGTTCTGGGATTCGTGCTTTCACGCCGTAGCACTGTCGCATTTCGACATCGAGCGGGCACGGATCGAGATACGAAGCCTGCTCATGAATCAGCAGCCCGACGGGTTCGTGGCGCACGTCACGTTCTGGCAGCGCGAACGGTTTGAAGAACTGTTGTCGACGTATGCGATTGCGTATCGCACGCCATATCTGAGCGACTGCATCCAGCCGCCGGTCCTGGCCGAGGCGGTCGCCGCTGGCGCGCAGGGGCCGGGTGCTGACGATTACCTGAAGGAGATCCTGCCGAAAGTGCGGCGGTATTTCGACTGGTTGGACCAGGTCCGCGATCCGGATCGCGATGGGCTGGTCGCGACGCTGCAGCCCGACGAATCCGGCCTGGACCACACGCCGAAATACGACGCGTACCTTGGCGTCAGCGGCGCGGTGCTTGCCGACTACACCGCCGCGTGGGAGCGTGTGGCGCACCCATACGCGTCGGTCGGGCGCGAACACGTGAAGATGTTCGCACTCGACCGTTTCATGGTCGAGGACGTCTTCGTCAACACCATCTACGCGGAGAATCAGCGAGTGCTCGGCGATCTGCTCGAACGCGCCGGCGACTGCGAGGGCGCCCGCGACATGCGGACGCGTGCCGCGAAGACGAGCGCGGCGATCGCCGGCAAATGCTTCGACGACAAGTCAGGACTGTTCTTCGACCTCGCAGGCGCGGACGAGCGGATGCTCGAGGTGAACACCGTCAGCTGCCTGATGCCAATTCTGCTGGCCAGCTTGCCGGACGATTGCGTTGCCGCGCTCATCCGGCACGTCGAGGATCCTGCGGAGTACGCGGCGCCGTTCCCCGTGCCGAGCGTGGCGTTGAACGAGCCGTCATATCTGGCGCCGACGGCGGAGAACAAGCTGGTGTGGCGCGGCCCGACATGGATGAACTCGAATTGGTACATCGCGCGCGGCCTGCGGCGGCATGGGCGGCCGGATCTCGCGCGGCGGATCGAGGATCGCTCGGCCGCGCTCGTCGAAGGCGAGGGGTTCCGCGAGTACTACGATCCGCATTCGGGGAAGGGTTTTGGCGCGCGCCACTTCTCCTGGACGGCGTTGGCGCTGGATCTGCTGGCGGCCCACGAGGCGGACCGGTGAGAGTCGCCATAGTGGCGTGCGTGCTTGCCGTTACGCTCGTACCCGGCTCGCCCGGACTTCAGACGACGGCCACGTCTGCGCCTGCTGCCGCGGCGGGGCAGCGGACGACGGAAACGCGCCACTATACGCAGCAGGATCAGCAGACCAAACGCTACGTCTACGTTCCGGTGAACGTGCCGGCGGGGACGACGAGCCTGACTGTCAGCTACGAATACGATCGAGCGGGCGGCGCCAATACCGTAGACCTGGGACTGTACGAGCCCGGCCCTCTCACGCTCGGTACGCCGGCGTTTCGCGGTTACAGTGGCGGCGCTCAGGACACCGTGACGGTGGCCGTCGATCACGCCTCCCCAGGGTATTGGCCGGGTCCATTGCCGCCAGGCGAGTGGCACGTCCTGCTGGGGCTCTATCAGGTCGGCCCCGGGGGCGTCGACGTGACCGTGACGTCAACGACTTCGTCTGCGCCGGCTGCGGGTCCGACACCAGCCGTTCAGCCGCGCAATCCGGGACCGATACGTCGCGGAGCGGCGTGGTATGCGGGCGCGATGCATACACATACGACGTTCAGCGACGGCGCCTTGAGTCCCGCCGATCTCGTCGACAAGGCCCGCGCCGAGAAACTCGATTTCGTCGTCGTCACCGATCACAACAACACGGCGCATCAGCTCGTGCCGCTCGATCGGCCGGGCCTGCTGGTGATCAGTGGAGAAGAGGTGACGACGCCTGGGGGGCACTTCAATGTGTGGGGGCTGTCGGGGGCGCGGGCGTATGTGGATTTTCGGATCGCTTCCGGCGATCCGGCTCTCGCGGCCGTGATGAAGTCTGCGTCCGATCGCGGTGCCTTGATCTCGATCAATCATGCGGTCACGGATTGCGTCGCGTGCTCATGGACGCATGCCGTGCCGGACAGCGTCAATGCGTGGGAGGTCTTCAACGGTACGGTCGATGGGCGTCGGCAGGCGGTCGCCATGTGGGACCAGTTGCTCAGAGCGGGGCGCCGTGTGACGGCCGTGGGTGAAAGCGACTGGCATCGGGGCGATGCGCCGATTGGATCGCCGACCTCGCGCGTCTGGGCGCCGGAGCTCTCCGCGTCCGCGATTCTCGCCGGCGTCAAGTCCGGTCGCGTCATCGTGATGGCGAATACCGCGCTGCCGACGCCGGACATCGTCGCACGCGCCGGCGGTGCGACTGCGCGCGTCGGCGACGAGCTGACCGTCGCGGCCGGCGAGGGCGTGTCGATCGACGTCACGGTCGACGCGGACGCCTATCGCGGTAATCGGATCGATCTCGTGTGGCGCGGAGAGCGCGTCGCGCACGCGGACGTCCCGGAGGACGGCACGGTGAGATTCGTCCGGTATCCAACGGCGCCGGGGTACTTCCGCGTCCAGATTGCCGGGCCTGACGGGTCGCTGCGCGCGTTCGCGAACCCGATTTTCGTGAGGGTGCGCTGATGGAAAAGGGGACAGCCGCCATTTTTCGCAAAAAAAGGGGACAGCCTGTCGTTCGTGTCGGCTGTCCCCTTTTTTTCACAAAAATGGCGGCTGTCCCCTTTTTCCTGACGCTGATCGCGACGGCGACGCTGGCGTTTGCGCAAGACGACCTCGTCACGCCCGTCCGCATCGGCCGCCCCGACGCGCCGATCAAGCTGACGCTCTGGGCCCAGCACGACTACTCGCACCTCGACGCGCGGCCGGAAGTCTCGTCGCTCTTTCACGACATCTTCGAGCAGTACGCCCGCACCCATCCCGATGTGCAGATCGAAGTCTCCGTCATGCCCGCGCTCGAAATGCACAAGGCAAAGCTGCTGCTCGCCGCCGCGGCCGGCCGGCTGCCCGACATCGCCTCCGTCGACAGCTTCTGGATGCCCCTCTTCCTCGAGCGCGGCGACGTCCAGCCGCTCGACCCGTACTGGCCCGCCGACGATCGTGCCGATTTCCTGCCCTTCACGATCAGCACGCTCAGCGATCGCCAGGGACACGTCTACGGCATGTGGCACGGCACCGATTGCCGCGTTCTCTACTACAGGACCGATCTCGTCCCGACGCCGCCGCGGTCGTGGGACGAGCTGCTCGCGATCGCGAGTCGGATCTCGCGCGAGAAACACATCGCCGGCTACCTCTACAACGCCGGCCGGTGGGAAGCGACCGTTTTCGATCACCTGCCGATGTTCTGGGCGCAGGGGGGGAATCTGGTCGACGACGACGGCAATCCGATCTTCGGCCTGCCGCCCAATCGCGATCGCATGATCAAGCTGATGCGGTTCCTTCGCGCCACGATCGACACGGGTGCGTCGCCGTCGTCCGTTCTCGCCAACAACGATTACCAGCAGCTCTCGTCGGCAGCCGTTTCTGGCGACGTCGCCATGTTCCTTGGCGGCAGCTGGCAGCTTCGCGAGCTCGAATTCGCGCTCCCGCCGGACGAGTTCGCGAAGTGGGCCATCGCCGACATTCCGCAGGCGGATCCCGCAACAGAATCAACGGGCACCGGCGGATGGGTATGGGTCACCTTCACGCACGACCCCGTGAAGCAGAAAGCGGCAACAGAGCTGCTGCGGTTCATCGAGTCGCCCGAGAACGTCGCGAGGATCAGCATCCCCACGCGCCAGCTGCCGGTCCGGCGCAGCGTCTACCGCGATTTTCCGGTGTTCCGTGAGAACAAGTGGTACGCGCAGTTCGGACGGATGCTGGTCCACGGACGCGCGCGTCCGGCTGTCGCGATTTACCCGGCCATCTCCGAGCAGCTTCAGCTCGCGGTCGGCGCCGTGGTCTCGGGCGCCAAGTCGCCCGAGTCCGCCGTGGACGATGCGTTTCACGCGGTACAGGCGATTGCGGAACGCCAGCGGCTGCGCGCGGCGGGCGAGAGGCGCCAGTTCGATCCGATCACCTGGGCGCCACCGATCGCCGCCGTCCTTCTCTGCGCCTGGCTGCTTTCGGGCACCGGCCGACGCACGATGCTCTGGCTCGCGCCGGCGCTGGTGCTGGTGTCCGTATTCCTCGTGTATCCGGTCTTCGATCTGGTGCGCCTCGCCGTCACCGACGCCCGCGCCTACGACAATCGCTACACCTACGGCCTGCAGACGCTCGCGCGGCTGGTCGCAGACCCGGAATTTCGTTCGATGCTCGTCGTCACGCTGATCTTTGTCGTCGCGTCGGTCGTCGTGCAGCTCGGCGTCGGGCTGGCCGTCGCGCTCCTGATCGATGCCGCCCGCCGGCGGCGCGCCCCGGGGACGGCGCTGGCTCGCGCGGCGATCGTGAGCGCGTGGGTGATACCGGGCGTGGTCGTCGGGGTGCTGTGGCGCATTCTGCTGATGGAGAACCGCGCGGGGATCGCGAACTACGTACTGTCGTTCGCCCGCATCGGCCCGCTGCCGTTTCTCTCGTCGGCGGGCGCGGCGCTCGCGTCGTTGATCGTCGCGAACGCCTGGCGCGGATGCGCATTCAGCATGATCCTGCAGTACGCCGGGCTGCAGCGGATCCCGCGTGAGCTGCACGAAGCCGCGGATCTGGAAGGCGCGAGCTTCTGGCAGCGGCTGCGCTCGGTGGTCCTGCCGGAGATCGCGCCCGTGCTCGCCCTCAATCTCGCGCTCGTCACGATTGCGACGTTCAACACGTTCGACCTCGTGCTGCCGCTCACGGGCGGCGGTCCCGGCCGCGCCACGGAAGTCGTCTCGTTGTACATGTATCGCTCGGCGTTCTTCAGCCTGGAATCGGGACGCGCGGCGGCCGTAGCGGTCGTCATGCTGCTCGTGAACGTGGCGCTTGCCGTCGCCGCGCTGCGGCTGGCTCGCCGGAGGGCCGACGCGTGACGCGCGGCCGCGGGGTTCGGATCGCGCTGACCGCGCTCCTGATCGGCGTCGCCGTCGCGTTTCTCCTGCCGCAGGTATGGCTGTTCGCGCTGTCCCTCAAGACCAAGGCGGGCGTCTACGAGTATCCACCGCGGTTGTGGTCGAACGATGCCTCCGGCGCGAACTACGCGTTCGTGCTCACGCGCACACAACTGCCCTGGTATCTCTGGAACAGCCTTGTCGTGTCGATCGCGTCGACCGTCGCGACGATGGCGATTGGCGCGCCGGCGGCCTACGTGCTGTCGCGCGAACGCGTCCGCCGGCGGGAAACCGTCGCCACGGGACTGCTGCTGGCCCAGATGGTGTCGCCAATCGTCCTGCTCGTCCCTCTCTACGGACTCGTCGCGCACCTCCATCTTCTCGACAGCCACACCGGCCTCGTGCTCGTCTACGTGGCCGTCCAGCTCCCGTTCACCATCGTCGTCCTGCGGAATTTCTTCGACGCGCTGCCGAAGTCACTGTTCGAGGCCGCGCTCCTCGATGGTGCGACACGTGCGACGACGTTCAGGAAGATCGCGCTGCCGCTGCTTGGTCCCGGCCTGGCATCGGTCGCGATTTTCAACCTCGCGTCCTACTGGGCCGAGTTCGGGCTCGCGCTGGTGCTGCTCGATTCCCAGCAGCGATACACGATTCCCATCGGCCTGTTCAGTTTTCAGAGCGGCTATGAAACCGAGTGGCAGCTCGTGGCGGCCGCCAGTTTCATCGGCCTGCTGCCGGTGCTCGCGGCGTTTCTCGCGCTGCAGCGCTTCTTCGTTGCGGGATTGACCTCCGGAGCCACCAAGGGATGACGACGACGGTTCACGTGATTTCCCACACCCACTGGGATCGGGAGTGGTATCGGACGTTCGAGCAGTATCGCGCGCGCCTCGTCGATCTCGTCGACGCAGTACTCGATCGCATGGAGCGCGACCCGTGCTTCACGTTCTTCCATCTCGACGGACAGAGCATCGTCCTCGAGGACTATCTGGAAATCCGGCCGGAGCGCGAAGATGAGATCCGACAGCGGGTTCAGGAAGGGCGGCTCCTCGTCGGACCATGGTTTGTCATGCCCGACATGTTCCTCGTCAGCGGGGAATCGCTCGTGCGCAATCTTGCGCGCGGCATTCGAATCGCAGAGACATTCGGCCGCGCGATGCGGGTAGGCTACATTCCCGATCCCTTCGGCCACGTCGGTCAGATGCCGCAGATCCTTGCCGGCATGGGACTCGAAGGTGCGATCCTCTGGCGCGGGTTTGGCGGCCGGAGGGCGGAATACAAATGGCGCGCTCCTGACGGGACCGACGTGCTCCTCTCGCATCTGCCGCCCGACGGCTACTGCAACGGCCTGCGGCTGCCGCTCGTCAGCGGTGACGAATTGCTGCGCCAGGCGAGCGCCGTCCTCGCGTACGAGAAGCAGCGTTCCAGCTCGCAGCAAATTCTGCTGATGGTCGGCGTGGATCACGTGGAACCGCACCCGCGGCTCATGGACGTGGTGGACGTGATCAACACGATGCCCGGTATAACGGCCGGAATTTCGACGCTGCCGGATTTCGTGCGCAGCGTCCGGCAGGATGTGGACATCAGCGCCCTCCCAACCGTGGACGGGGAGCTGCGCTCCGGTCAGGATTACGCGCACCTGCTGCCCGGCGTGTTCTCGGCTCGCACGTATCTGAAGAAGGCGAACGCGCTTGCGCAGCGGGAACTGGAGCAGTGGGCGGAGCCGCTGTCGGTCATGGCGGCGATCGACGGTGCCCCAACCGCGCACGGCACGATTGCGTATGCGTGGCGCACCCTGCTGCAGAATCACCCGCACGACAGTATCTGCGGCTGCAGCATCGATGCCGTCCACGACGAGAACATGACGCGCTTTGCAAAGGTCCACCAGGTGATTGAGGGGGCAGCCGAGCGCTCCATTCGATGGCTGACGTCCGGTGTGCCCGCGGTGTCCTCGGGGACGCTGAGGACGATCGCGCTGAACACGGCGGCTTCGCGGTGGGAAGGCGTCTTCATCGCCGACGTCGATCTTCCGCTCGAACCTGCGAGGGGCTTTCCATCCGTCGACTTCACGGTGCTGGATGATCCGGCGCCATGTTTCGGGGCTGACGCGGTCGTTACGGACATCACCGACGCGGCCGGAAAGCGGGTCCCGTTCCAAATCCTGCACGCCATCGACACCATTGATTTCCGCATGAGCCGGTTCGCGCCGCCGCCGGGTCTGCGCGTGCGACGGATGCGCCTGGCCATCGAGGCGTCGGTCCCCCCCATGGGATACACCGTCCTGGATCTTCACGTCGGCCACGCGCGCCGCGACAGCGGCGCTTCGCCCGGTGAGCACGGCGCTGCGGTCCCGGTGCTGGAAAACGATCTCGTTCGCGTGTCGTATTCGAACGGCGCGGCGACAATCGTGGACATCCGGACGGGTGTGAGCTATTCAACGGTGTTCCTGCTCGAGGACAGCGGCGATGTCGGCGATGAATACAACTACGCGCCGCCCGCCGCCGATGAGCACGTCACCAGCGCCGTCGCGCGCGACGTGCAGACGCGAACGCTCGACGACGGACCGCTGACGTCGGCGCTCGAGATTGAGTACACGCTCGACGTACCTGAGGCGGCAGCGCCGGATCGCCGGCGTCGCGCGGCCACGCGAGCCGCACTGCATTGCGTTCTGCAGATGCGGATCCGCAAGGCTTCTCCCGCGGTGGTATGCCATCTGCGCGTCACGAATTCGGCGCGCGATCATCGGCTGCGTATCCGGTGCGCGACCGGGGCGGCCCGGGTGACTCATCATCGCGCCGACGGCGCGTTCGACCTCGTCTCGCGTGAGGCGATGCCGGCTGGAAGCGAACTGTCGACCTCGAACGGCCTGTCGCTTCGGAAGGATCTGACCGAGATTCCATCGGCGACTGCGCCGATGCAGTCGTTCGTCGACGCGGGTGACGAGAACTGCGGAGCCGTCATCATTGCCGACGGCTTGCCGGAATTCGAACTCGTGTCCGGCGAGGAGGGGGCAGCCGTCGCGGTTACGCTCCTGCGCTGCGTCGGCGATCTTTCGCGCAACGATCTTTCGACGCGCCGCGGTCACGCGGGGCCCGGACTCGCGACGCCAGGCGCGCAGTGCGCCGGGACGCATGAGTTCAGCGTGACATTCGTTCCCAGGAGCTGCCCTCCCGATGCCGCAGCGCTCTACTCACTGGCACGGGCAGCCCTGATGCCGCCTCGTCTCACTGTCGCAACCGCCGGTGACGGACGCATCCCGGCGCACGCATCCTTGCTGAGCGTCGAAAGCCGCGGGGGGGCGATTCCCGTTCTCAGCGCGTGCAAGCTGGCCGACGACCGGCGGTCCGCGATCGTCCGCCTTTTCAATCCGTCGGACGAGAGCGCCCGCGCCGCGCTCGTCCTGGCGCCGTCAATTGCACAGGCGTTCCGGACGGACTTACTGGAGCAGCGGACCGGCGCGTGTGAGATCACCGATGGCCGTCTGTTCCTGGACATCGGCCCACGCAGGATCGAAACGGTCGAACTCGTGATTGGGAGCCCGAATGCCTGACGCGATGCCGGTCCGCTTCGAGCGCGTCACGAAACGCTTCGGCGCGCACACTATCCTGAGCGACGTGGATCTCGAGGTCGGCGCCGGCGAATGCGTCGTCCTGCTCGGCCCCTCGGGATGCGGCAAGACGACGTTGTTGCGTATGCTCGCGGGGCTGGAGACGCCGGATGCTGGGCGAATCGTGGTGGGGGATCGCGTCGTCAACGACGTCCCGGCAGCCGAGCGCGACGTCGCGATGGTCTTTCAGAACTACGCGCTCTATCCGCATCTCAGCGTCTTCGACAACATCGCGTTCCCGCTGGTCACGCGCCGGGTCGCGCGCGACGAGGCCGACCGGCGCGTTCGGGGTGTCGCCGAGCGGCTTGGACTGACTCCGTGCCTGACGCGGCGGCCGTCACAGCTCTCGGGCGGTCAGCAGCAGCGCGTCGCGCTCGCGCGCGCCATCGTCCGCAATCCGTCCGTGTACTTGATGGACGAGCCGCTCTCGAATCTCGACGCCCAGTTACGCGTGCAGACCCGCGCCGAGTTGAAGCGCATCCAGCAGGACTTGAGAACCACGACCATCTACGTGACTCACGACCAGGCCGAGGCGATGACGCTCGGCCAGCGCGTCGCGATCCTGAAGGGCGGCCGGGTCGAGCAGTTCGGTCCGCCGCTCGACCTGTACCGTTTCCCGGCCAACACCTTCGTCGCGCGGTTCCTCGGCAGTCCGGCGATCAACCTGTGGAACGCCAGCGTCGACGCCGAGGGGCGGGTGGGCGCCGTGGGACTGACGCTCTGTCCGAAGCTGCCAGGGCGGTTCAACCCACAGGCATTCCAGGTCGGCGTCCGGCCCGAGGACGTCGAAATCGCCGTCACCCCCTCGGAGGGTTGGTCGCAAGCGCAGGTGGACGTCGTCGAGCCGATCGGCAACGAAACGATCGTGTCCGCGCGGGTGGCGGGCATGGAAGTCGTCGCCCGGGCGGCGGCGGATACGCCGCTCTCGTCAGGGGATTCTGTGTGGTTCCGGGTGGCGCCGGAGCGCGTCCTCTTCTTCGATACCGCCTCGGGTCATCGTCTCGCGTAACGGCGGCGTCCGCCGAGACTTGTGTAACAGAGCTTACAAAGTGTTTGCAACCTCGTAGTTGACACAAACGTAAGACACCTGTAGCTTTGCGTCCGCCAGTTCAACTATTTTCCTTGGTCTGAGGAGTTACCATGAAACGACTACTGGTCGTTGCAGCGTTGCTCGCGTTGCTGCCAGCAGCTGCGTTTGCACAGGTCGATCGCGCGACGCTCACCGGCACGGTCAAGGACGCCGCAGGCGCGGTGTTGCCCGGCGCCACCGTAACCATAACCAATCTCGCCACCGGCGTGTCTTCCACGCAGACCACGACCGAATCCGGGTCGTTTCTGCTCGTGAACCTCATTCCCGGCCGGTATCAGGTCGACGTGGAATTGAGCGGATTCAAGAAAAATTCGCAGGTGATCACGCTCGACGTCGGTCAGCGGGCCCGCATCGACGCGGCGCTCGAGGTCGGCAGCTTCAACGAGACCGTCACGGTGCAGGAGATCCCTCAGCTGCTGAACACCAATGACTCGAATCTCGGCGGCGTCGTCCCACAGATGCAGGTTGCGAACCTGCCGCTGTCGATTCGCAACTGGGACGACCTCCTGACGCTGGTCCCGGGCGTGCAGCAGGACCGCTACACGGAGCAGGGCGGCGGCACGTCGTTCGGCCGCACCGGCGGCATCAACGTGCACGGCGCGCGTGCGCTGCAGAACAACTTCCTCCTGGACGGCGTCGACAATAACAGCATTTCCGAAAACGTCCAGGAGCTGACGACCCAGGTGTCGCGGCCGTCGGTCGACGCGATTCAGGAATTCAAGGTCGTGACGACGCCGTACTCGGCGGAGTACGGCCGGTCGCCGGGCGCGGCCGTGAGCGTCTCCACCAAATCGGGCACGAACTCGTTCCACGGCACTGCGTACGAATACTTCCGCAACCAGTCGATGGACTCGATCGACTACTTCTCGAAGAAAGCCGGCGCGCCCAAACCCGACAACCGGCAGAATCAGCCGGGGGGCAACATCGGCGGCCCGATCCTGAAGGACCATGCATTCTTCTTCGCGGACTATGAAGGCACGCGGATTACCCGCGGGGTGAGCCGCCTGACGCGCGTGCCAACCGCCGACGAGCGCAATGGCATCTTCACCTCGACCATCAAGGATCCGGTCACCGGCCTCCCGTTCGCGAACAACACGATCCCGGCGAATGAAATCGATCCGTATTCGAAGGCCATCCTGGATCTGGTCCCGCTGCCGAACCAGCCGGGTGTCAACAACTTCTTCCGCAACGCGAATCTGATCGACAACTCGGATCGTCTGCTCACGCGCGTGGACTGGAAACACGGCGCTGCCGACAGCATCTTCGGGCGGTATATCTACTCGAATCGCGAGCGCCAGATTCCGGGTGCGTTCGGCGGAGTGCTCGACGGCACGGGCACGTCGGCCTTCGGGAACCAGAAGATCAAGACGAACGCGTTCGTCGGCGGTTGGACCCGCGTTCTCTCGTCCCGGATGGTGAACGAGGCGCGGTTCTCGTGGTCGCGCTCGCGCTCCGACGCCGTTCAGCAGTCGTTCGGCCTGACACCGCCAAGCAACGCGCAGCTGCCCGGTTCGATCACGAACCCGATCGTCGCCGGCGGGTTCCCGGGCATTTCGGTCAGCGGCTACTTCGGTGGCTCAGGACTCGGACGGCTCGGGTCGCCGGACTTCCTGCCGAAATTCCAGCACACCGATCAGTTCGAGTATATCGACACGCTCTCGTGGCTGCGCGGGAACCATGGCTTCAAGTTCGGTGCAGACATCATCGCGCCGATGAAGAACGAATACTTCGACGTCCCTGCCACGCGCGGGTCGTACACCTTTGGCGGGAACTTCAGCGGCAACGCCCTCGCGGACTACCTGCTTGGCTACGTGTCCGGCTTCCAGTTGTCGAACGTCTACGTCGTCGATCAGCGGCACTGGGCCACGATGTTCTTCGTGCAGGACGACTGGACGGCCAGCGATCGGCTGACGCTGAACCTCGGTCTGCGGTACGACTTCATCACGCCGGCTCTCGAGGCGCAGAACCGTCAGACCAACTTCGATCCCGCGACGGCGAACCTGACGTTTGCCGGCAGCGGTTCGCTGTCGGAGCGCGGCCTCGTCCAGCCCGACAAGAACAACTTCGGACCGCGTATCGGCGCCGTCTACAAGCTGGACGACAAGACGCTCATCCGCGGCGGCTGGGGCATCTTTTACAATCTCTTCGACCGCGTCGGCAGCGAAGACCAGCTCGCGCTGAACGTGCCCGGGCTCGTCAATACGAGCCTGTCGCGCACCTCCGGATCGCCGTTGTTCTTCTTCGAGCAGGGCCTTCCAACCGGTCTGTTGAACCCGCCAAGTCTGAATCCCGCCGACGGCCAGTTGAAGCCAATCCGGGTCCGGGCGGTCTCGAACGACGCGCCGAAGTTCATGATGAACCAGGCCAGCATCGGCCTGCAGCGCGAGTTCGAGGGCGGCATCGTCGCCACCGCGGATTTCGTGTACACGCACGGGACGAACCTGGCAACGCTCGTCAATCTGAACCAGCCGCTGCCGAGCTCGCCGGGCGCGAACGACGCGAAGGGCGCCGTGCCGTACCCCAACTTCGGATTCATCGAGTGGCGTTCGCAGGACGGAAAGTCCACCTACAAAGGGATCGACGCCGGTGTCGAGAAGCGATTCGCTCGCGGCTACGCATTCGGAGTGGCCTACACACTCGGCGACTCGAAGGACAACTCGTCGGAGCAGCTCACCACGCAGGGGTCGAATGCCTTCCCGCAGAATTCGCGCGACTTCAGCGCGTGGTACGGCCCCAGCGACTACGACGTCCGTCACCGGCTCTCGACGAACTTCGTCTGGAACCTGCCGCTTGGCGACAACGCGTTCCTGAAGGACTGGACCGCGTCGGGCGTCTATTCGGTCCGCTCCGGTCGGGCGTTCACGGTCAACCAGAGCAACAACAACGTCGGCAACAGTATGACGGGCCTGCCGGATCTGACGGGCGATCCCGAAGGCGCGAAGACGGTCGACCAGTGGTTCAACCCGAAGGCGTTCACACCAGTCAGCTCGGGCGTGTTCGGAAACGAGCAGCGTAATCGTCTGCGCGGACCGGGCTTCCAGAGCTTCGACCTGACCGTGCAGCGCATCATCCGGTTCGGGGACCGCTACGGCCTCACGCTGCGCTGGGACGCCTTCAATTTGTTCAACAAGGCGAACTTCGGGCTGCCGAACCGGAACATCTCCGGCGGCGATGTGGCGACGATTACGAGCCTCGCCGGCGATGCTCGCGTCATGCAGCTCGCGGTACGCTTCACGTTCTAATCACGACGATTCAGAGGAGGACAGGAGATCAGGAGCCATCCTGATCTCCTGTTTTTTGTACCCATCGTGTCCAGAGTCATTCGAGTTGGAGTTATCGGCTGCGGCGGAATCGCGCAGATGATGCATCTGCCGACGCTTGCCGAACGGCCGGATTTGTTCACGATTGCCGGTGTCGCCGACGTGGACGACGCGGTGATTGCAGCCGTGGGCGACCGCTACCACGTGACGCGGCGGACGAGGGATTTTCGCGAGTTGCTCGGCGCGGAGGACGTGGACGCCGTGCTGGTCCTGGCGAACGGTGGGCATCGCAAGTTCGTGGTGCCGGCGCTCGAGGCCGGCAAGCACGTGTTCGTCGAGAAGCCGCTGGGATTCAGCGTCGCCGACACGCGGCAGATAGCCGACGTGGCAAGCCGCAGCGCCGGACGTCTCATGGTCGGCTACCACAAACGCTTCGATCCCGCCTACCAGCGCGCCGTGGCGGAAGTGCAGACCCTGAAGGCGCTCAGATACGTCGACGTCACGGTCCTGCACCCGGACGAAGACCCGTATCAGGCCCATCACGCCTTTCAGCCGCCGCGACGGCCGGCGCCCAAGGCAGACGACGCAGCAGTCGACGCCGCGGTTCGCCGCGACGCCGGCACGGCGGAGATGAACGCGCTCCTCGAGGAGACCCTCGGCGCGGGCGCATCAGTGCCGATGCGCAATGCGCTGTTCATCCTTCTCACCAGCCTCATTCACGACATCAACGCGGTGCGCGGCGCCCTCGGCGAGCCCGAGGAGGTCCTGTCGGCGCACTGCTGGCGCGACGGACTGGCCCAGACCTCCGTCACGAAATTTTCGGGTGACATCCGCGTCGTCATGTCGTGGATTTCGCTGCCAGGCGTGCCGCTGTACGAGGAGACGGTGCGGTTCATCAGCCCGGAAAGACGAGTGAAGCTGATTTTCCCGTCGCCATATCTCCGTCACGAGCCGACGCCGCTCGTGATCGACCGCATCGAGGACGGCGCACTGGTCAGCGAGCACCATCGGGTGTCCTACGAGGAAGCGTTCCGAATGGAGATCCATCACTTCCGTGAATGCATTCTGAGCGGCGAGG
>Ga0310811_10000849_pt1 | contig 39341 bp, 40 predicted proteins | sample YCmetagenome_FD_207642 | JGI IMG/M metagenome (GOLD analysis project Ga0310811, IMG submission 207642) | Soil microbial communities from experimental microcosm in Duke University, North Carolina, United States - YC | ecosystem: Engineered > Artificial ecosystem > Soil microcosm > Unclassified ... | reverse complement strand
GGATATAGGGCTTGCCCATCAGCTTTGGGCCTTGTGCCTCGGCCGCCTGGCGCCAGCTTTTCCATAAGGCGCTTGCGCCCAGAAAGACCAGATAGGCCGCGCCCAACAGGCGGATGGCATGGAAAACTAGCGGCGAGGCCGTCACCAGCGCGCCCAGGCCGGTGACACAGATCACATACCACAGCGTATTGCCGGTCTGAGTGCCGGCAATGGCCGCCAGGGCATCGCGAAAGCCGCCCTTGAAGCCATAGGCGCTGATCAGCATCACCGTGGGTCCGGGGGTGAGCGAAAAAATCAGCTCCGCGCCCACGAACAGCAGGAAGCCATGCAGGGTGAGGATGGAGAGGGAAGCCATGGAACTAGACCTTGGGACCCTTCGGCCCGCATTGGCAAGAGCGCCCGCTTGATGCAAGCTTCGCGCGGCGTGAGAGGAGGACAATATCCCCATGCATCGCTATGCCAGCTTTGCGGAATTCTATCCCTTTTATCTCAACGAACATTCCAAGCGCACCACCAGGCGGCTGCACTTTGTCGGATCAGGCCTGAGCCTGGTCTGTCTCGTTCTTATGGTGCTGTCGGGGGATTTGTGGTGGCTGGCGGCGGGGCTTGTGGTCGGCTACGGCTTTGCCTGGTTCGCTCATTTTGCGTTTGAAAAGAACCGGCCCGCGACTTTCCATCAGCCCATCTACAGTTTCATGGGCGATTGGAAGATGTTCTGGCAGATTTTGACGGGGCAGATGGCGTTCTGACGGCCGGGATTCTGGCTTGACGCCGGACAACCTCCAATTTGTCATGGCCCACCGGAGTGTGGGCCATCCAGGTGAAGCGAGCTCTCCTGTCGGTGAATGAGGCGGTGTCATCTGGATGGCCCGCATTTGCGGGCCATGACAGATGGATTGATTTCAGCGCAGCTTCATCCCAACCAGCTCGCCAGCAGGAAGGCGAGCGCAATCAGCGCGCCGGTTTCACGATTGCTGCGGAAGACGTGCAAGCAATTGTCGGGATTGTCGATGTCGAGCGCCTTGGTCTGCCACACCAGATGCGCGCCCGCCAAAAGCATGAGGAAGGCAAAGGCCCAGCCGGTATGCTCGGTGAAACCCGCCGCCAGGATCAAAGTGAAGGCCGTGGCATAGAAGCCCTGGATCCATTTGCGCGAGTCCGTGCCGAACAGGCGCGCGGTGGATTTGACCCCGATCAGTTCGTCGTCATCCTTGTCCTGATGGGCATAGATGGTGTCATAGCCCAGGGTCCAGAAGATCAGACCCGCATAAAGCATCGCCACACCGATATCCAACCGCCCGGTCTGGGCCGCAAAACCCAACAGCGCGCCCCAGTTAAAGGTCAGCCCTAGCCAGGCCTGCGGCCACCAGGTGATGCGCTTCATGAAAGGATAGGCTGCCACCAGCAGCAGCGATGATGCCCCCAGCGCCACAGCAAACCAGTTGAACTGCAGCAGCACCGCCAGACCCAGCAGGCATTGCACAATCAGGAATATCACCGCGCCCCTGACGCTGACCGCGCCGGACGGAATGGGGCGGCCGCGGGTGCGCGCCACCTGCGCATCGATCTTGCGGTCGACAATGTCATTGAAGGTGCAGCCGGCGCCGCGCATCACCAGGGCTCCGATCCCGAACAGCAGGATATAATAAGGATCGCGCCATTCCAGGAAGCGGCGCTCATCGGCGGCGGCGCCCAGGATCAGTCCGAACACGCAAGGCCAGAACAGGAGCCAGGTGCCGATGGGCCGGTCCAGCCGCGCCAGCCGGGCCCAAGGTTGCAGCCAGGACGGCGCATGCTCCACCCAGCTTGCAGGAATGGCGTCGGCGGGGGCAATTTGCGATCTTGCTGTCATCAGGTTCAAGTGTGGCATGAGCGAAGACGTAAAAGAAGCGGGGGGCAAAACGCGCCTCTATGTGACCGGCGATCTGGGCGCTGGCTTGGCCGTGACCCTGGACGAGGGCCAGAGCCACTATCTTTTGCATGTGCTGCGCGCGCAGGCTGGGAACCGCGTGCTGCTGTTCAACGGCCGCGACGGCGAATGGCTGGCGGAGATCGCACAGGCCGGCAAGCGCGGAGTGACCGCAAAATGCCTGACACAGACGGAGCCGCAATCCGATGTGCCCGATGTCTGGCTGGCCTTCGCGCCGGTGAAAAAGACGCCATCCGATTATCTGGTGCAAAAGGCGACCGAGCTGGGTGCGTCGGTCCTGTTGCCGGTGTTCACCCGCCGCACCATCGTCAGCCGCATCAATGAAGAGCGCATGGCCGCCAATGCCATCGAGGCGGCGGAACAGTCGGCGCGGCTGAGCGTGCCGGACATCCGCGAAAGCACGTCATTGGAGAAACTGCTTTCGTCATGGCCGAAAGAGCGGCGGCTGTTTTTCTGCGACGAGGGCGGTGATGCCAAGCCGCTTGCAGACGCCGCGCGCGACGTCAGCGGCCCCGCCGCCATCCTTACCGGCCCGGAAGGCGGTTTTGATCCGGCCGAGCGGGAAATGTTGCGAGCGCTGCCGTTCGTCACGCCGGTGACTTTGGGCCCGCGCATTCTGCGCGCCGACACTGCCGCGTTGGCGGCGCTGGCAATCTGGCAGTCCGTGGCGGGAGACTTTCGCCCGCGCTAGGCAGGTTGACGCCAGACCTCGTCAAAGGCGGGAAGAGTCTTCCCTTCAAGCTTGTATTGCAAAATATCGAGATGACCCTGCCAGCCACGCGAGGCGTCTGCCGCATGTTGAGGACTGCCCAGCTTGCTGTGGGTGAGGGTGAGGCGCACTTTGTCACCTTCGGCCGTCAACCGGAATTCCACGCGGTTTTCTTCCCAGCCATCCGGCTGAAAGGTGTAGGCCAGGCGGTGCGGCGGCTCCAGCGCCAGCAATGTGTGTGTCATCTTGTGTTCAAATCTTTGCATGGACTGGCGCTGATCGGCCGGCAGGTCATCGGGCCAAAATTCCGCATGCTTGATGTGCAGGCTGAACCGCTCGCCCACATGCTCCGGCAAAATGCCGGCGCCCAGCCATTCGCGGCGCTTGTCGCTGTCGGCCAGATAGGACCAGACCTTTTCGATCGGGCCGGGCAGGATGCGGACGAATTCCACAGTCTGTTCGTCCAGTTGGGTTGCAAGCGCGCTCATGCTGAGTACCTCTTGTCATAGACATTTTCGGTTTTGCGCCACACATCCCAGAAAGCCGGCGGCACCTTGCCTTCGGCCTTGTCCTGCAGGATGGCGAGATGGGCGTGCCAGCCGCCCGAGACACCCACCGCATAATCGCGGCCGGGTATCTTGCTGTGGGTCAGGGTGAAGCGGACTTTGTTGTCTTTGGCATCGCCTTCCGGATCCAGGCGGAATTCCACTTCCGAATAGAATTCCTTTTCGTTTCCGAAGGTGAAGGCCAGCCGGTGCGGCGGCTCATAGGCGAGCAGCACGTTGCGGGAATGATGACCCGTCTTGTCCATTTCGATGAACTGCTCCGGCGGCGGCGCCTGGTGGGGCGACAAGGTGCTGTGCTTGAAATGCATCTCAAAGCTTTCGCCCGCTTTGGTGGGCATGGCGCCGGAAGCAAACCATTCGCCGCGCTTCTTGCCGTCCCACAGATATTCCCAGATGCGCTCGATCGGGCCGGGCAGGATGCGCACGAATTGCACGGTATGTTCGTCGGGCCGTATTGCGTAATTGTCCATCACGTCACCTTTTGAGGGCATTGAGTTCGACGCCATAGATTTCGGCATTGCGGTGCATGACATCCAGGCGTGGCGGGAATTGGTTCCGGAGGCCGTCGGCGATCAGGTCCAGCATGGTGTGCCAGCCGATCATGGTCAGCTTCTGCATCGCTTCGGGAATGGGGCGGTGGATGAGGGTGAGTTTTGTTCCGGTACCCGATTTCTCGAGCGCCAATTCCAGATAGCTGATTGGCCAGGCAGAGACTTCTTCACCTGGCTGAAACACGCTCCAGGTGTAAGCCAGGAATTTTTCCGGCCGCCAGCCCGTGACCACGCCGCGGATATGGCCGGCCATCAGGCTGATCTTGCCGCCTTCGCGCGGTTCGATCGCACCATCGCCATACCATTCCGGCAGAAGCGCCCCGTCGGTGAGGAAGGACCAGACTTTTGCAACCGGCGCATCGAATTCGCGCACAAAGCGCACCGCGCTTTCGGGAATGACTTCACCCTTGTTCATTTCGCATCCTTTTTGAGCGCTGCTTCCAGGGCATCCAGCCGTGGGTTCCAGAAGGCTTGGATGTGCGCGACCCATTCGGAAACCTCCTGCACGCCTTTCGGGTCCAGGCTGTAGATGCGTTTCTGCTTGTCGTTTCTCACCGAAACCAGATGGGCCGCCTTCAAGGTCTTGAGATGCTGGGAAATGGCGGGCGCCGAGAGGTCGAACTTTCCGGCGATCTCGCCGGAGGACAGGGCGCCACCCGCTAGCATGGCGACAATGCGCTGGCGGGTGGGGTCGGCCAGGGCTGCCAGGGATGGAGAGGCGTGTAGTGCGGTCATAGGTTATTATTTGCGTATCTACTTAATTAAGTCAATACGAAAATAGTGGCCTTGCGCCGGCCGTTCCCGGTCCTTAAGTACCGGCACCAAGGGTGTTCAGGGTGCTTAATGTCCATTCCGCAGTCCGCCAGCGGCCCAATCCAAAGCCGCGATGACCTTGTTCGCCAATTGTCGAAGGGCTGCCGCCCCAAGACGGACTGGCGCATCGGCACCGAACACGAAAAGTTCGTCTACGACCTCAAGACCCATAAGCCGGTGGCCTATGACGCAAAGCCCGGCATCCGCCAGCTGCTGGAAGGCATGCAGCGTTTCGGCTGGCAGCCTGTGCGGGAAGGCGACAACATCATCGGCCTGTCGCAGAACGGCGCCTCGCTGAGCCTGGAGCCGGGCGGGCAGTTTGAGCTGTCCGGCGCGCCCGTGAAGACCATCCACGAGACCTGCACCGAAACAACCACCCATCTGGAACAGACCCGCGAGGTGGCGAACGATATCGGTGTCGGCGTGCTGGGCTTCGGTTTCGCGCCCAACTGGACGCTCGCCGAGACCCCGGTCATGCCCAAGGGCCGCTACAAGATCATGCGCGAATATATGCCCAAGGTTGGCGGCTACGGGTTGGACATGATGTTCCGCACCTGCACCGTGCAGGTGAACCTGGATTTCGAATCCGAAGCCGACATGGTGAAGAAATTCCGCGTCGGCCTGGCGCTGCAGCCCATCACCACCGCGCTGTTCGCCAACTCACCGTTCCGCGAAGGCAAGCCCAGCGGTTTCTTGTCCTATCGCGCGCAGGTTTGGACCGACGTGGACAATGACCGCGCCGGCATGCTGCCCTGGGTATTCGACGATGGCATGTCGTTCGAGCGCTATGTCGATTACGCGCTGGATGTGCCGATGTATTTCCTCTACCGCGATGGAAAATACATCGACATGGCGGGCAAGAGCTTCCGCAAATTCCTGGCCCGCGAGATCCCGGAAGTGGCGCATATCACGCCCATGCTCAGTGACTGGGCCGATCACCTGACCACCATCTTCCCGGAAGTGCGGTTGAAAAGCTTCCTGGAAATGCGCGGCACCGATGGCGGCATGTGGCGGCGCATCTGCGGCATGCCGGCGCTATGGGTGGGCATCCTTTATGACAACGTGGCGCTGGATGCCGCCTGGGACCTGGTCAAGGACTGGACGGCGGAAGAGCGTCAGGCTCTGCGCGACGGCGTCGGCAAGCAGGCGTTCAAGCTGCCCTTCCGCAAGACCACGGTGCATGAGTTGACACATCGCATGCTCGAGATTTCCGCCGCCGGGCTGAAGCGGCGCGGCGAACTGGACGGCGCCGGCATGAGCGAGGACGGTTACCTCAATCCCCTGCGCGAGCTGGTGTCACGCGGCTATACCCGCGCCGAAGAGATGTTGAAGAACTATCATGGTGTATGGGGCAGGGACCTGTCCCACTTGTTCACCGAATATAACTTCCTCTGAGTTTTGATCGCTCCGGCTTCGCCTACGCTCGTGGTCCGTGGGGCCGCGATCTCAGTCCGCTTTTCACCGAGTATAATTTTCTCTGATCAGTTCTTCGGCGCAGGCCCGCCCACCTTCACCGGCTCGCCGGTGGGCACGCGGGTGGCGTTGTTGCGCTTGGCCATCCAGTGCGGATATTGCGCCCGGTCGGCGCTGATCTCGTCCAGTTTGGCGATCTCCTCCGGCGAAAGCGTCAGGCTCACCGCTTCTAGATTGTCGTTGAGCTGGTCGAGGGTCTTGGCGCCGATGATGGTGGAGGTGACGAACGGCTTCTGCCGCACCCAGGCCAGCGCCACACGGGCCACCGACACGCCATGGGCTTTGGCCACCGCGCGCATCGCCACCACGATCTTGTCGGCCTTGTCCTTGTCGATCGGCGGGAAATCGAACTGGGCACGACGGCCGGGTTCCGCCTTCTCGCTGCCGCCAGGTGTGTATTTGCCGGCGAGATAGCCGCCGGCCAGCGGGCTCCACACCAGACAGCCGATATTCTGGTCGGCCATCATCGGCACAATGTCCTGCTCCAGGTCGCGCCCGGCGATGGAGTAATAGGCCTGCAGACTCTCGATCCGGGTCCAGCCGCGCTTGTCGGCAATGCCGTTGGCCTTCATCATTTTCCAGGCTTCCCAGTTGGAAACCCCGACATAGCGGACCATGCCCTGTGACACGAGATCGTCCAGCGCGCGCATGGTTTCTTCCACCCCGGTGATGCTGTCGGACTGATGGATCTGGTAGAGGTCGATGTGATCAGTCTGCAGCCGCTCGAGGCTCAGGCTCACGCTGTCCATGATATGGCCCCGGCTGGCCCCCATATCGTTGGGTCCGCCCGCCATGCGCCCGAACACTTTGGTGGCCAGCACCACATCGCTGCGCTTGACGCCAAGATCCTTCAGCGCCGCGCCGGTCATCTTTTCTGACTCGCCCAGCGAATAGACATTGGCGGTGTCGATGAAATTGACGCGCGCTTCCAGGCTGCGCGCGATCAAGGCTGTCGCTTCTTTCTGGTTCAGGGTGCCGATCACGCCTCCGAAATAGTTCTGGCCGGAGAAGGTCATGGTCCCCAGGCAGATTTCCGAGACAAAGAGGCCGGTCTGGCCCAGGCGATTGTATTTCACGAGGCAGCTCCTTCGGAAAATGCGGTGCCGGGACGCCGGGTTTCTAGCGTCTGTCTTCCGGCAGGGGGATGAATTCCTTGTCGTCGCCGGGAATGAGGCCGAACTTGCCGTCCCGCCATTCCTGCTTGGCGCGCTCGATGCGGTCCTTGGACGAGGACACGAAATTCCACCAGATATGGCGCTCGCCATCCAATTTGGCGCCGCCCAAAAGCATTACCCGGGCAGGGGCCGCGGCATAGAGTGTGACCTCTTCGTCTTTTTCCAAAGCCAGCATGGCGCCCGGGCCATGCACCTCAATGTCGCCGGTCTGGACTTCGCCTTCAATGACAAGGAAGGCGCGTTCCTCATGCTCAGTATCGAAATGCAGCGCGCCGCCGGGTGCGAAACGGGCATCGGCGTAGAAAATCGGGGAGAAGGTCTTGACCGGCGAGGTGAGGCCGAAGGCGCTGCCTGCGATCAATCGCAAGGTGACGCCGCCTTCGTCCCGCTCGGGCAAGTCGGCGACACCGACATGATGGAATTCGGGTGGCGCTTCCTCATCGGCCAGGGGCAGGCCCACCCAGCTCTGGATGCCATGCATGCGATGCCCCGCCGCGCGTATCTCCGCACCCGTACGCTCGCTATGGGCGATGCCGCGGCCCGCCGTCATCCAGTTGACGTCGCCCGGCTTGATTTCCTGCACCGAACCCAAGGTGTCGCGGTGCATCTGCGAGCCTTCGAACAGATAGGTGACGGTGGCGAGCCCGATATGGGGGTGGGGCCGTACGTCGATGCCTTTGCCGGGCGCAAAATCCACCGGCCCGAAATAGTCGAAGAACACGAAGGGGCCGATGCTGCGCCGCGCTATCTGCGGCACCAGGCGGGTGACGAAAAATCCATCACCCAGATCGTGGGCTTTTCCAGTGATCGGGATCATGGGCCAAGCCTAGCGGTTGGTTTGCAAAACCTCTAGTGTGGTCGTTCAGAAGTCCCCTCCGGTGGCGCGGCTTGTTCGTCGAGGGGACTTCTGAACTAAGACCACACTAGAATTAATAGATTCTGGTGTCCCTTTGAATTCGAAGTTCGCTACAGATGGTGCCGCCAGACCAAGCGAACTTCGAATTCGGGACACCAGGTCGCGAAAAATTTTCGGGGAGGCCGCCTTGCTGCATAAAATTGTGAAATTCCTTCCATTGGCTGTTTTGCCGTTGGCCGCGATGCCGGCTGCGGCGAAGGACGATGCCCTGCAGATGGTCTCCATCGATGTGGAAGGCGGCGGCGGCACCCTGTTCGTCACCCCGGAGGGCAAGTCGCTGCTGATTGACACCGGCAACCCCGAGCAGAGCCGCATCACCGGCGACAATCCCAGCTCTGCGCGCATTGTCGCGGCCGCCCATGCGCTGGGGGTCAAGAAGATCGATTACCTGATCACCACCCATTACCACGGCGACCATATCGGCGGCCTGGAAGGTTTCCTCGCCCGCATGCCGATCGATACCTATATCGACCATGGCGAGAACCGGGAAACCACCGCTTCCCCCAATCCCAATGCGCCGCAGATCGATATGAAGAATCCGCCGCCCGGCTCGACTGCCGCCGGCTATCGCCACTATGTCGAGCTGATCGGCAAGAACCGCCACATCGTGGCCAAGCCGGGCGATGTGTTTCACATCGGCAGCATGACCGTCACAATCGTGATGGCCGACGGCAAGCCGCTCGCCAAGCCGCTGCCGGGCGCGGGCGAAAACAATCCGTCCTGTGCCGGCATGGAAAGCATGGCCAACAATGGCGGCGAGGAAAATGCCCGCTCCACAGCGTCGCTGATCACCTATGGCAAGACCAGGATCACCGTCTTCGGCGATCTGACCTGGGATATGGAGAAGGAGTTGTTCTGCCCCGTCGACAAGATCGGCAAGGTGGACGTCTATCTCGCCACCCATCACGGCACCGCGCTATCGGGTAGCCCGGCGGCGGTGAATGCCCTGGCGCCCATTGTCACCATCATGGGCAATTCTCCCCGCAAGGGTGCCGACGCGACACGCATGAAAACGATCACGGCCAGTCCGCGCTTTCAGGGCATGTGGCAGCTTCACTCTACGACGGTGGCGCCCGACGTGAATGTCGCCACCGACATGATCGCCAATCCCGTCACCGACCAGAGCAAGGACAAGGCCTATGGCTTGCGCCTGCGCATCCAGAAGGATGGCAAGGTGACGGTGATCAACGAGCGCAATGGTTATAACAAGACCTATGGGGTGGATTGATGCGTAAATTTCTGGCCGCTGCGCTGCTGACATCGGCGCTGACCGTTCCCGCACTTGCGCAGCAGGGCACGCTGAAGATCGTCTCCGTCGATGTGGAAGGCGGCGGCGGAACCTTGTTCGTCACGCCGGAGGGCAAGTCGCTGCTGATCGACACCGGCTGGCCCAGCAATTACGGGTTGTTGCCGTCGCCGGACGGCGCCAAGAACAGCGCCGAGCGCATCGTAGCGGCGGCCAGGAAGCTGGGCGTTACCAAGCTGGATTATGTGATCATCACGCATTTCCACATGGATCATGTCGGCGGCGTGCCGGATCTGGTGAAGCTGATGCCGGTCGACACCTTCATCGACCACGGCCCCAATGTTGAGCACCTTCCGCCGGGCGTGAAGGACGATCCGCAATTGCCGGGCGGTGCGCCGGATATTCTCTATCCGAAATATCTGCAGGCCATCAAAGGCTCCAAGCATATCGTCGCCAAGCCGGGGCTGGTGATCCAGATCGGCTCCATGACCGACACCATCGTTTCCAGCGACGGCGTGGTGCTGTCCAAGCCGTTGGCCGGTGCAGGTACCGCCAATCCGGTCTGCGATACCGCCGAAAGCAAGGCATCACGCGATGTGGGTGGTGAGGAGAATGCCCGCTCGGTCGCGTCAATGCTGACGTTCGGAAAGGTGAAGATCGCCTTGTTCGGCGATCTGAGCTGGGAAAAGGAACGCGCGCTGTCCTGTCCCGCCGGCAAGCTGGGGCATGTCAACCTGCTGATCGCCACTCAGCATGGGTCCAGTATTTCCAGCAATCCGGCATCCATCGCCGATATGCGTCCCGATATCGTGCTGATGGGCTCGGGCGGCAAGAAGGGTGGCGACGAGGGACCGATCAAGACCTACAAGGCTTCGCCCGGCCTGATGGCCCTGTGGCAGACCCATGACAGCTACGCCCATCCGGAATGGACCAGCGACAAGAATGTGGTCGCCAACCTCAATCCACCGGCCAGCGCTGTCGCGGCGCAGGCGAAGTCGCTGTTCAGCGTTCCGCCCGACAAGGGTTATGCCATCCATGCCGAGATCACGAGTGACGGCAAGATCACCATGACCAACGACCGGAACGGCTATAGCAAGACGTATCAGGTGAAATGACACGCCTTCGGCGTGTCATCCCCGGCGAATGCGAGCGATAGCGAGCATGAGGGAAGGGGATCCAGGTCGGAGATACCGTCACGGTGGAAGGGCCTGGATCCCCTTCCCCTCGCGAAGCTACCGCTTCGCTCGGCCGGGGATGACAGTCAGGTCAGTTTCGGCAGCACGAACTCGCCGTCCGCACCGCGCAAGAGCGGCCTTGCCCATTTGATCGCCTCGCAGGAGAGCGCGGCATAGAGGTGCGGAAAGTCTTCGCCGCGCGACTGGGAGAATTCCCATTTCAGGGCAGGGCCCAATGCCTTGGGATCCACCGCCACCAGCGTCAGATCGTCCTGGCCCGCATAATAGCGCCGCAAGGTCTCCGGCAATTGCGGCGCGGTCGAGAAATGCAGAAAGCCATCGGCTCGGTCATGCGCCGAACCGTGATAGTCGCCGCTTTCGGATTCCCATTCCGTGCGGGGGACGATCTTGAAGATCAGTTCACTCATCGCCGCCGCCCCGCCAGCGCCAGCCGCCTTCGGTTTTCCAATAAGTGATGCTCACCGTGACGATGACGGTGGTGAGAAGGCCCAGCCCGATCCATGCCGCGCGCAGGACATTGTCGCGGATCATCGGTCCCGAAAGGATGACGCCGAACACCGCCAGGCAACTGGCGACCGTCACGGTCCAGCCCTGCCAGGTGTTGGGCGTGGCGCCATAGCCGAGCTTCCTCTGCCGGAACCAGTATTTCGCCATGCACGCCCCCGGATGCGCCTGTGTCAGGCCGCAGCCGCGGTGCCGCCCACCGTGAGACCATCAAGCCTCAAAGTCGGCTGGCCCACGCCCACCGGCACGCTCTGGCCGTTCTTGCCGCAGGTGCCGATGCCGGTATCCAGCTTCATGTCATTGCCGATCATCGACACGCGCGTCAGCGACTCCGGTCCTGAACCGATCAGGGTGGCACCCTTGATCGCCGCGCCCAGCTTGCCGTCCTCGATCAGATAGGCCTCGGTGCAGGAAAACACGAACTTGCCATTGGTGATGTCGACCTGGCCGCCGCCGAAATTGGTGGCGTAGATGCCCTTCTTCACACTGGCCAGAATTTCCTTCGGATCCTTGTCGCCGCCCAGCATGGTGGTGTTGGTCATGCGCGGCATCACCGGCGAGGCGTAAGACTGCCGCCGGCCATTGCCGGTAGGCGCCACGCCCATCAGCCGGGCATTCTGCCGGTCCTGCATATAACCCTTCAGGATGCCGTCCTCGATCAGCACGGTGCGATGGGTGGGTGTGCCTTCATCGTCAATCGACAAGGAACCGCGCCGCCCGTCGATGGTGCCGTCATCCACCACCGTGACGCCGGGCGCGGCGACGCGCTCGCCCAACAGACCAGCGAAGGCAGAGGTCTTCTTGCGATTGAAGTCACCTTCCAACCCGTGACCGATGGCTTCGTGCAGCAGGATGCCCGGCCAGCCCGGTCCCAGCACCACCGTCATTTCACCGGCCGGCGCAGGAATGGATGTGAGATTGACCAGTGCCTGACGCAGCGCTTCATCGATCGCGCCCTGCCAGTAGGTGGGATCGAGATAGGTCTCATAGCCGCTGCGGCCGCCGCCGCCGAAGCTGCCGGATTCCTGGCGGCCATTTTCTTCCACGATCACCGAGACATTCAGCCGGACGAGGGGACGGATGTCGGAATAATGCTCGCCGCCGGCACGGATGATCTCGATGCGCTGCCATTCGCCCGACAGGCTGGCCGACACCTGGCGCACGCGGCTGTCTTTGCCGCGGGCGTAAGCGTTCATCTCTTCCAGCAGCTTCACTTTCTTTTCGAAGCCGGCGGTCTCCAGGGGATCGATGTCTGTATAGAGCTTGACGTTGCTCCGGGCTGGGGCAGCTGCGGCGGTACCGGAATAGCCCTGGGACACGGCGCGCACGGTGTTGGCCGCCCGCGCAATGGCCGCTTCCGAGATTTCAGACGCATGGGCATAGCCGGTCGCTTCCCCCGCCACCGCACGCAGGCCGAAGCCCTGGCTGGTGTCGAAAGTGGCGGCCTTCAGCCGGTTGTCGTCATAGCTGAACGATTCGGACTGGCTGTACTCCAGGTACAATTCCCCGTCGTCGGAGCTTTTGAGCGCCTGATCCACAGTCTGTTGGACTTTGGTCCGGTCCATGCCGGTACGGGAGAAGAAAAGATCGTGGTCGGCCATCGGTATCTCCGAAACTGGGGCAGCGGCAAAAAGCCCCGCAAAGAGGATGTTTGACCCTAGATATCGGGGTTCGCAGCGGTTCCGGCAAGCGCCAGCGGGGGAATTGGAAACCCCGGCCCTCCGGGGGGCGTTGGCGCGGTATGGGCCGTGCCATAAGGTCGCAATGACTTTAAGGGCTTAACCCCTCTAAATCCCCGCCAAGAATCTGAAAAAGGGCGGGGATTCCACCGCCCTTGATTTTGCGAGGTCGCGAGCATGTTTTTGCGGAAATCCGGCATCGGTGTGGCAGCAGCCGCCCTACTGGCCTTTTCAGGCCTGTCCGCGGCCGCCCTGCCGTACAATTACGAGATGGGCATGCAGCCCGCCGCCTCGCCGGTGATGGAGCAGATCGAGGATTTCCATCGCCTGCTGTTCTGGATCATCGTCCTGGTCTGCCTGTTCGTGCTGGCGCTGCTGGTGTGGATCGTCATCAAGTACCGGGCCGGCGCCAATGCGGTGCCCTCCAAGGTCCATCACAACACCCTGCTGGAAGTGGCCTGGACCCTGATCCCGGTCATCATCCTGGTCTTCATCGCCGTGCCGTCCTTCCGGCTGCTCTATTTCGAATCCGCAATTCCGAAGCCCGACGTAACCATCAAGGCGATCGGCAAGCAGTGGTTCTGGACCTATGAGTATCCCGGCTCCGCCGCCGGCTTCACTTATGACAGCCTCGGCCTGTCGGATGCCGACGCGGCCAAGGCGAACAAGCCGCGCCTGCTGGGTACCGACAATCCCATCTATGTCCCGGTCAACAAGGTGATCGAGGTGGAGACTGTCGGCGCCGACGTGATCCATAGCTGGGCCATGCCCCAGATGGGCGTGAAGATGGACGCCGTGCCGGGCCGCATCAACAAGACCTGGTTCAAGGCCACCCAGACCGGTGTGTTCTATGGCCAGTGCTCCGAACTTTGCGGCGCCCGCCACGCCTACATGCCCATCGAACTGCATGTGGTGAGCGAGGCCGAGTACAATGCCTGGCTGGCCGACTCCAAGACAAAGTTCGCCGCGATTGAGAACGACGCCACCCGCGTCGCGTCGAAATAGGAAATAGCGCCATGACCACCACTTTCGACGCCCATCACGAAGACTCCCATCACGGCGGGGATCACGCGCACCACCCCACCGGCTGGCGCCGTTACGTCTATTCCACCAATCACAAGGATATCGGTACGATGTACCTTATCTTTGCGATCGTGGCGGGCTGCATCGGCGGCTTCTTCTCCATGATGATGCGGGCCGAGCTGATGTATCCGGGCCTGGAAATCTTCAAGGAACCCCACACCTTCAACGTCTTCGTCACCGGCCACGGCCTGGTGATGGTGTTCTTCATGATCATGCCCGCCATGATCGGCGGGTTCGGCAACTGGCTGGTGCCGTTGATGATCGGGGCGCCGGACATGGCGTTCCCGCGCATGAACAACATCTCCTTCTGGCTTCTGCCCTTCAGCTTCGCGCTCCTGGTGCTTTCCATGTTCGTGGAAGGTGACTCGGCCGGCATGGGCGTGGGCGGCGGCTGGACCATCTATGCGCCGCTTTCCACTACCTATTCGCCCGGTCCGGCGATGGATCTGGCGATCTTCTCGCTGCACATCGCGGGTGCGTCCTCGATCCTGGGTGCGATCAACTTCATCACCACCATCTTCAACATGCGCGCGCCGGGCATGACCCTGCACAAGATGCCGCTGTTCGTGTGGTCGATCCTGGTGACCGTGTTCCTGCTGCTGCTGTCGCTGCCGGTCCTGGCGGGCGCCATCACCATGCTGCTCACCGACCGTCACTTCGGCACCGCCTTCTTCAATGCGGCGGGCGGCGGCGATCCGATCCTCTACCAGCATCTGTTCTGGTTCTTCGGCCATCCGGAGGTCTACATCCTGATCCTTCCAGGCTTCGGCATGATCAGCCACATCATCGGCACCTTCTCCAAGCGTCCGATCTTTGGCTATCTGGGCATGGCCTATGCGATGGTCGCCATCGGCTTCATCGGATTCCTGGTCTGGGCGCACCATATGTACACGGTGGGCCTGTCCGTCGACACCAAGGCCTATTTCGTCTTCGCCACCATGGTCATCGCGGTGCCCACCGGCATCAAGGTGTTCTCCTGGATCGCCACCATGTGGGGCGGCTCCATCGAGTTCAAAACCCCCATGCTGTGGGCGATCGGCTTTGTCTTCCTGTTCACGGTGGGCGGCGTGACCGGCGTGGTGCTGGCCAATGCCGGCGTCGACGTTGTGCTGCAGGACACCTATTACGTGGTGGCGCATTTCCACTATGTGCTGTCGCTGGGTGCGGTGTTCGCCATCTTCTCGGGCTTCTATTTCTGGTTCCCGAAATTCACCGGCTACATGTACAACGAGCTCTTGGGCAAGCTGCACTTCTGGATCACCTTCATCGGCGTGAACCTGGCCTTCTTCCCCATGCACTTCCTGGGCCTGGCCGGCATGCCGCGCCGCTATGCGGACTATCCGGATGCCTATGCCGGCTGGAACTATGTGGCCTCGATCGGCGCCTTCATCGCGGGCTTCGGCGTGCTGGTGTTCCTGGTGATGATCGCGGAAGCCTTCGCCAAGAAGCGCAAGGCTGCCGACAATCCCTGGGGCGTGGGCGCCACCACCCTGGAATGGACGCTGCCTTCGCCGCCTCCCTTCCATCAGTTCAACGAGCTGCCGCGTATTCGCTGAGGACTATCGGTAAGCCATGTCGCTTTCTCTGGCCTATCCCCGCGTTACCACCGTCGGCGATTTCTTCGCGCTGCTGAAGCCGCGCGTGATGTCGCTGGTGGTGTTCACCGGGCTGGCCGGGATCGTGGCGGCGCCGGGAGACATCCATCCGCTTCGCGCCTTCACAGCGCTGCTCTGCATTGCGGTGGCGGCGGGGGCGAGCGGCTGCCTCAACATGGCCTATGACAGCGACATCGACCGGTTGATGACCCGCACCGCGACCCGTCCCATCCCGATGGGGTATGTCGCCCGGGAAGATGCGCTGGCTTTCGGCTGGACCTTGTCGATAGCAGCGGTCGCCACCATGGGTCTGTTCGTCAATTTCCTGGCGGCAGGGCTGCTGGCTTTTACCGTCTTCTTCTATGTCTTGGTCTATACACTTTGGCTCAAGCGCCGCACGCCGCAGAACATTGTGATCGGCGGACTCGCTGGTGCATTGCCTCCGGCTATCGGCTGGGCGTCGGTGACCGGCGATCTGACCCTTGCGCCGCTGTTGCTGGTGGCGATCATCTTCATGTGGACCCCGCCGCATTTCTGGGCGCTGTCTCTGTGGCGCAGCGAAGATTATGCCCGGGCGGGGGTTCCCATGCTGCCAGTGGTGAGCGGCAAGCCCCATACCCGTTTCCAGATCCTGCTCTACACTTTGGTCCTGGTGCCGCTGGGCGTTCTGCCCTCCCTGCTGCACATCGGCGGCGTGCTCTATCTGGCGGCTTCTGCCGGTATCGGCCTGTGGTTCCTTTGGGAAGCCATCGCCACCTATCGCGAGACCAATGAGGCCAAGGAACCGGCGGCTCACCGCCTGTTTGGCGTCTCGCTGGTCTATCTGGCGGCGCTTTTTGCCACCCTGATCGCTGAAAAGCTGATCGGCATTCCCGCTTTGTCCTTGTCTTCCTTGGCGTTCTGGTCGTGAGAGATGACGATGCAGACCGGGCCCGCCGCAAACGCAACATCGCACTGGGGCTCACGCTCGCCGGTGTGGTTCTGTTATTTTATCTGATGTCCATCGTGCAATGGCACGAACATTCCGGCCACTAGAGGGGCTAGTCCTATGAGCAGCGATGTGAAGCACGATTATCATCTGGTGGATCCCAGCCCCTGGCCGGTGGTGGGTTCGGTCTTCGCCTTCATCATGATGGTCGGCGCCGTGTTCTGGATGAACAAGGACTATACCGGCTTCTTTGGCCTGCCGGTGAACGGCACGCCGGTGATCTTCCTGGTCGGCCTGGCGGGTGTGCTCTACACCATGGCCGGCTGGTGGCGCGACGTGATCAGGGAATCGGTCGTGCTGGGCAACCACACCCCGGTGGTGAAGCTGCACCTGCGTTACGGCATGCTGCTGTTCATCGCCTCGGAAGTGATGTTCTTCGTCGCCTGGTTCTGGGCCTATTTCAACACCGCCATCTTCCACAATGACGTCGGTGTCTCGAGCTGGCCCCCGGCCGGCATTACCACCCTGGACCCGTGGCATTTTCCGCTGCTGAACACCCTGATCCTGCTGACCTCGGGCACCACCGTGACTTGGGCGCACCACGCCATCCAGACCGGCGACAAGAAGGGTGCCGTGCAGGGCCTGATCCTCACCGTCCTTCTGGGCCTCAGCTTCACTGCCGTGCAGGCCTATGAGTATGCCCATGCGCCGTTCACCTTCGGCTTCAACAACCTGGCGCTGCAGCCTTTCACCGATGGCGCGCATGCGGTGCTGGCGGCGGGCGCGGGCAACGTCCAGGCCATCTATGGCTCGACCTTCTTCATGGCGACCGGCTTCCACGGCATGCACGTGATCATCGGCACGATCTTCCTGATCGTGTGCCTGTTCCGCGCCATGGCGGGCCAGTTCACCCCGACCCGCCATTTCGGTTTCGAGGCGGCGGCCTGGTACTGGCACTTCGTTGACGTGGTGTGGCTGTTCCTCTTTGCGTGTATCTACGTTTGGGGTGAAGGACCTGTATCGGCTGGCTAGTCTTTTGGCCCCTGGGTTCGTCGCGCCGTCGCTCACGTACGTCTTGTACGCATCGCTCGGCGCTCCTGCCCAGGATGCCAAAATACTGCGCCCGCTAGGTTCATAGTGAACCCGCCCAACACATCCAAAGCCATCTTCCTCGGCCTCTGTCCGCGATGCGGGCAGGGGCCGTTGTTTTCCGGCTATATCGCGCTCCGCAAACAGTGCCCGGCCTGTGCGCTTGACTACGCCATGTTCGATGCCGGTGACGGCCCTATGGTGTTCGGCATCCTGATCGTGGGCGCCATCGTCTGCGGCCTCGCCTTGTGGGTGGAGTTCACTTTCCAGCCGCCGCTTTGGGTCCATGCGCTGCTGTGGCTGCCGTTGATCTGCCTGCTGACCGGGATATTCCTGCGCCTCTCCAAATCCGCGCTGCTGGTGCTGCAATACAAGCACAAAGCGGGCGAGGGCCGCTTAGGTGAGTAGTTTGGAATGACCTTTCGCCCCTATCCCGGCCTGACGATTGCCTGCGCCATCCTGTTTGCGATCCTATGCGGGCTGGGCGTGTGGCAACTCGAGCGGCTGCAGTGGAAGCTTGCACTGATCGCCACCGTGAACGGCCATATGGCCGCTGCACCGGTCTCTCTCGATCGCATCCTGTCGATGAAGCCGGACGACGCGCAATACCGCCGCGTGACCCTGAACGGCCGCTTCGATCATGCTCATGAGGCTTACGTTTTCACCACAGATGCCGGCGCCGCCGTCTATCATGTGCTGACGCCCTTCAACACCGCTGACGGCAAGGTGCTGATGGTGGATCGCGGCGAGGTGCCGAAAGAGAAACTCGATCCCGCCACCCGCGCCGGCGGCAACCCCGCCGGAGATGTTCAGGTCACCGGTGTCTGGCGCGTGCCGGATGCGCCCGGTTCGTTCACGCCGCTGCCCGACCTGGCGCATCGCATCTGGTATGCGCGGGACCTGGCCGCGATTGCCGCCGCCGATCACCTGACGCTTTCGGCGCCGGTGGTGATCGAAGCCGACGCCGCCCCGAATCCCGGGGGCTGGCCCAGAGGCGGGCAGACCGTGGTCAGCTTCCGCAATCAGCATTTGTCCTATGCCGTGACCTGGTTCGGACTGGCCATTGTCCTGCTAGGTGTTTGGTTTTCCTACAATATTTCCAAGGGCCGGATCGGCTGGATTTAGCCGTCTGGCAGGGTGGTTTGGGGGCAGCAGGGGCCCTATAACCGCCGCCATGCAATTTCTTTCCACCCGGGGGATGGCGCCCCCCACTTCTTTCTCCGATGTGCTGCTGGCGGGCCTGGCGCCCGATGGCGGCCTTTATCTGCCGCAAAGCTGGCCGCAAGTAACAGCCAGTTTCAAAGGCATGCGTTACCAGGATGCGGCTTTCCATATCCTGTCCGAATTCACCCGCGGCTCGTTCAGCGATGCGGAATTGCACGCGGCAATCGACGCCGCCTATGCCGGCTTTGATGCCCCCGCCATCGCGCCCCTGACCGAGATCGGCGAGGACCGCTATCTGCTGGAGCTGTTCCACGGCCCAACGCTCGCCTTCAAGGACATCGCGCTGCAGGTGCTGGGCCAGTTGTTCAGCCGGGCCCTGACCAAGCGCGGCGGCCGCGCCACCATCGTTGCCGCCACCAGCGGCGACACCGGCTCTGCGGCCATCGCCGCGCTGGGCGGACTGCCCAACATCGAAGTCTTTGTAATGCACCCCAAGGGCCGGGTCAGCGATGTGCAGCGGCTGCAGATGACCACCAGCGCCCACGCCAATGTTCACAATATCGCGCTGAACGGCAGCTTCGACGACGCCCAGTCCATCGTGAAGGCGTTGTTCGCCGATAAGGAATTCGCCGGTGAAATCAGCCTGACGGCGGTCAATTCCATCAACTTTGCCCGCATCGCGGCGCAGTGCGTCTATTACTTCACCGCCACCGCAGCTTTGGGAAAACCGGTCACTTTTGTGGTGCCCACCGGCAATTTCGGCGACATCTTTGCTGGTGAAGCGGCCGCCCGCATGGGGCTCGATGTGGCGCGGCTGGTGATCGCCACCAATGCCAACGACATCATGGCGCGCGCCCTGAATGAGGGTGTCTATGCCAGCGGCGCCAGCCACGCCACTCTAAGTCCCTCCATGGACATCCAGGTGGCGTCGAATTTCGAGCGCGCTCTGTTCGAAGCGGCTGGCCGCGATGCGGACTGGACGTCTGCCGCGATGAGCGATTTCGCGCGCACCCGCAAGCTGGAACTGCCGGCCACCGTCCTTGCCGAACTTCGCGCCCGCTACAGCGCCTTTGCCAGCGACGACGACGAGACCCGTGCCGCCATCAAGGCGGTCTACAAATTGACCGGGCGCATCATCGACCCGCATACCGCGGTGGGCGTTGCCGCGGCCATGAAGATGGGCTCAAGAAATCAGGGGCCGTTGTCCCCCGTGGTGATCCTGTCCACCGCCCATCCCGCGAAATTTCCCCAGGCGGTCACGGAAGCCATTGGCGTCGCACCGCCGGAGCCGGAACGGCTGTCCGGGCTGAAAAACCTTCCCGAAAGGCTGGAGATTTTGGACAATGACCCGGTTTTGATAAAGCGGTTCATCTCTTCTAGACTGGTTCCATGACCCTGGAAATCTCAAAACTTTCCAACGGCTTGACGGTGGTGAGCGATCCCATGCCGGGGTTGGAGAGCGCCGCGGTCGGCATCTGGGTGAACACCGGCAGCCGCAACGAGCAGCCCAGCCAGATGGGTATCTCCCACATGCTGGAGCATATGGCCTTCAAGGGCACCGCCACGCGCAGCGCCCGCGCCATTGCCGAAGAGATCGAGGCGGTGGGCGGGGTGCTCAATGCCTATACCAGCCGCGAGCAGACCGCCTTCCATGCCCGCATCCTGAAGAATGACGTGCCGTTGGCGCTGGACATGATCGGCGACATTCTCACCAACCCCACCTTCGAGCAGTCGGAGCTGGAGCGTGAGCGCCAGGTGGTGCTGCAGGAGCTGGGGCAGGCGCGCGACACGCCCGACGACATCGTGTTCGACCATCTGCAATCGGCGATCTTCAAGGACCAGCCGCTGGGCTGGCCGATCCTGGGCGAGGAAGCCACCGTCACCGGATTCAGCCGCGAGATGCTGAATGCCTACATGGCGTCGCAATACCGGCTGGAGGGCATGACCCTGATCGCCTCCGGCGCAGTGAACCATGCCGAGATCTTGCGGCTGGCCGAGGAAAAATGCGCCGGCCTTAATCCCGGCGCAGTGCCCCAGACGACATCGGCGCGCTATGTGGGCGGCGATTTCCGCGAGTTGCAGGATCTGGAACAGGCCCATATCGCCTATGCCTTTCCGGGCCTGTCCAATCGCGATCCGGATTATTTCGTGGCCCAGATCTATGCCACGGCTTTGGGCGGCGGTACCTCCTCGCGCCTGTTCCAGGAAGCCCGCGAAAAGCGTGGGCTTTGCTATTCCATCTACGCCTTCTCCAGCGGTTTCCAGGATTCCGGTTTTCTCGGAGTCTATGTCGGCACCGGCGAAAGCGAAGCGGCGGAGATTTCCGCGGTCGTCGCCGGCGAGATGGAAGCGATTGCGCACAATCTCACCGAGGCGGAAGTCAGCCGCGCCCGCGCCCAATTGAAGGTTTCGCTGCTGATGGGCATGGAGCGGCCGGGCACCCGCGCCGAACAGATCGCCGGGCAGCTCTTCGCCCTGGGCAAGGTGCAATCGGCCACGGAAATCGTGGCCCAGCTCGATGCCATCGATGCGGCGATCGTCAAACGCTATGCGGCGCGGGTGATGCAGGAGGCAAAGCCCACCATCGCCGCGGTCGGTCCGGTGGAACGGCTGGAGCCGCATGCGGTGTTTGCGCGGCGCTTCGCCAATCCGGCAGGCGCCACTCTTCCGGACGCGGCCGAGTAATGGTCAAAGCCGCCTTCGCCAAAACCAGCCCGATCGCCTTCATGCGCGGCCTCACCTTTCCGGGTGGCCAGCAGCCGGTGATCAGGGGCGAGGGTGTGTATCTGCGCTATCCGCGCGTCGCCGATTATCCCGTCTGGTCCAAGCTGAGGGCCGAAAGCCGGCAGTTCCTCACGCCCTGGGAGCCGGTCTGGGCCGATGACGAATTGACCCGCGGCGCCTTCCGCCGCCGCATCAAGCGCTATCAGAAGGAGACGCGGCAGGATTCGGCCTATGTGTTTTTCGTGCTGCGCGAAAGCGACGATGCGTTGCTGGGCGGATGCACGCTCTCCAATGTCCGCCGCGGGGTCACGCAATGCTGCACCCTGGGTTACTGGATCGGTTCCCAATTCGCCAATCAGGGCTACATGACCCGCGCCGTGAAGGCGCTGGTCCCTTTCATCTTCCGCACCCTGGGACTGCACCGTATCGAGGCCGCCTGCCTGATCGGCAATGACGCGTCCCGCAAGCTTCTGATGCGCACCGGCTTCCGCCAGGAAGGCTTGGCGCGCCGCTATCTTCTGATCAACGGCGAATGGGCCGATCACCTGCTATTTGCTTTGCTCAAGGAAGAAGCGCAACTAGGTTGAGGCGCTTATCCGGCGCTGGCGCCTTAGGCGACAAGAGATTCATGAACAAATTTCGCTGCATTGCTTTGGTCTGGCTGGCCCTGTTCTTGGCGCTGTCTTCTGTCGCCGCGCTGGCAGCTGAGCCCGCGCAAGTCAATTTCGGCAAGCCCGACAATGTGCTCGATCTCAAGCCGTTCCTTTCGCCCTATCGCGCCCCGGGCGGCGGCACGGAAGCGGATGGCTCGTCCTGGTACATCGTGCAGGTCACCAATGACAGCGTCAGGCCCGCGAACCGCGTGCTGCTGGCCAGCCAGCCGCCGCGCGCCGCGCTGTCATTCTTTCCCCGCAAGACCCGTCCCGCCATCCTGGCAGTGGCCAGTTCGGATTCCGGCACGGTGGTGGAAACCGCGTCCGCCTATGGACGCCGCGCCTGGCGCGTGATCGTGCCGCCGGTCTCCACCGTCGGCCTGGCCATTCGCGTGGGATCGGCGGATGCGCCGCCTGCGCTCGCGGCCTGGACCGAACCGGCGCTGTCGGCGCACAATCGCCAGCTCGCCATCTTCATCACCGCGGTGGGCGCGCTGATCGCCGCGGCGGCGTTGATCACCGGCGGACTCGCGGTGTTGATCGGCCATGCCGCGCCGCGCTGGGTGGCGCTGACCCTCCTGATGCTGTTGTTCAGCTGGCTCGCGGGTACCGGCATGTTCGACGCCAGCCTGACGCTTCCTTATGGCGGGCCCTACGGCCTTTCGGCATTTCTCACCATGCTCGCTTTGGCGGCGGGATTGCGGCTGGCCAATGCCATCATCCCCGTGCGCGAGATTTTCCCGAAATACGAACGCCGTTTCAATCTGGCGACCCTGGGCCTGATCCTGCTTGGGGCTTTCGCCTATGTCGGGGTGCCGGGCGCGACGGTGCTGACGGATATTCTGATCGTGTGGGGCAGCCTCGCGGTCGCCGTCTATCTGATTTACTGCGGCCGCCGCGGCCACAAGGCGGCGCAGGTGATCGCGCCCAGCGCGGGGGCCTTTGCGCTGGTGGCGCTGGCGGCCGCCGTCATCGCGATAGGCGGGCTTGGCGAAACACTCACCGGACCCGCAGCGACGGGCGGCTTTGCGGCTGCCGGCGCCATCCTGCTGGCGCTTGCGGTGATCGCTTCGGAAGAGATTGCGGTGCTGCCTTTCCTGCACGGGTCTTATGCCGCCAAGCTGCTGGAAAGCCAGGCCGCGCCGCAAGCGCCCATCGATCCCAATGCCCCGTTCAACAGCCTGGCGCGGGCCGCCGTCGCGGCAGCCCGTCAAGGGGTATTCGACCTGGATTTCCGCTCCGGCCTTTTGACCTTGTCGGTTGAGGCGGTGCAGATGGTGGGGCTTTCCGCCCACGAGACCACGCTTTCCCATGGCGATTGGCTGGACCATGTCCATCCCGATGACCGCGAAGTCTATAACGAGACGCTGGAGGATTATCGCCAGCAGCCGGGTCAGGCGTTCCGGCTGGAATTCAGGGCCCGGGGCCAAGGTCAAAGTCAGGGCGGTCCCTGGCGCTGGTTCGAACTGAGAGCCACCATTGTCTGCGAACAGGACGAGCCGTCCGATTGCCTGGGCCTGATCTCCGACATCACCCAGCGCAAGGAAGCGGAGTTTGCCTCACCGCCGGTCACGGACCGCGCGCCCACAGACCCGCTCACCGGGCTGGGCAATCGTGTGGCGCTGATGCAGGCGCTGGATGGATTGGCGGGGACACCCAGCACCGTCCTGTTGGCGCTGCTGGATGTGGATCGCTTCAAGGCCATTCATGCCAGCCTGGGGGATCGCGGCGCCGACACGATCCTGAAGATGATCGCCGAACGTCTGGTCAGTGTGGGTGAGGCAACGCGGATCTTCCGCGTGGGCGGCGACGGCTTCGCCTTCGTCTTCACCAATCCCGCGCTGACTGCACAGGCAATCGGCAATGCGCTGACGGAGACTTGCGCCAAAGCCTACCGGCTGGAAAACCGCGATGTGTTCGCGCCCTGCAGCATCGGCATGGCGCAAGGCACGCAAAATGAAGACCCTCTCGCCCTGATCAAGAATGCCGAGCTGGCACTGCTGGCGGCCAAGCGGCAGGGCGGCGGGTGCGCCCGGCTCTATTCCGCCGAGATGGAGCATCTCGCCCCCGGTGACAGCGTGGCGCTGGAAAGCGAATTGCGCCAAGCCCTGGCCGGAAGCCAGCTCGACCTGTTCTATCAGCCGATCGTCAGGCTCACCGATCGCAGTGTGGCCGGCTTTGAAGCCTTGTTGCGCTGGCGCCATCCGCAAAAAGGTCTGGTCTCGCCGGCCGATTTCATCGCCCATTCGGAAGAGACGGGCCTGATCGTGGCGCTGGGACGTTTCGCGCTGGAGCGCGCGGCGTCCGACCTGGCGCATTGGCAGCGCTATTTCCCGATCCAGCCGCCCTTGTTCGCCAGCGTCAATCTCTCCCGCCGCCAACTCAAGGATCCGGGCTTCCTGCCCCTGCTCAAGAGCATCCTGGAAGGCAGCGGCATTGCGCAGGGCACGCTGAATCTGGAAGTCACCGAAAGCACCATCGCCTCCGACGCCAGCGTGCCGGGGATCATGGCGCGCATCCGCGGCAGCGGCGCGGGTCTTTCGATCGACGATTTCGGTACCGGCGCCAGCACCTTGAGCGAGCTGCGCAGCCTGCCGGCGGATACGGTCAAGATCGACCGGAGCTTCCTGGCCCGCCATGAAAATGACGGCCCTCAGATCGGCAGTGACGGGGAAGCGATGCTGTCGGGGATCGTCAGCCTGGCGCACGAGCTCAAGCGCGCGGTGGTGGCCGAGGGGATCGAAAGCGAGGCCGACGCCCAATTGCTGGCCCGGCTGGGCTGTGAGTTCGGCCAGGGCTATTATTTTTCGCCTCCGCTCGACGGGGCAGCGGCACTGGACTACATCGCCAGGCATTATAACATCACCGCCACCCCACAGATCGGCTAGGCTGCGGCGCCAAAGCCCCAACGGAGTTTCCCATGACGATCAAAGCCGGCGACAAGATTCCTTCCGCCACCCTGATGGAGATGCAGGACGGCAAGCCCACCCCTGTCTCCACCGACACGTTTTTCGCCGGCAAGAAGGTGGCGCTGTTCGCGCTGCCCGGCGCTTTCACCCCTACCTGTTCGGCCAAGCATGTGCCGGGCTTCGTCAACAATCATGACGCGCTCAAGTCCAAGGGCGTGGACGAGATCGCCTGCGTCTCGGTCAACGATGCATTCGTGATGGGCGCCTGGGGCAAGGACCAGAAGGCCGACGGCAAGGTGCACATGTTTGCCGACGGCAATGGCGACTTCACCCGCGCGCTGGGCCTGGAATTCGACGCCAGCAAGTTCGGCATGGGCAAGCGCAGCCAGCGCTATTCCATGGTCGTGGATAATGGTGTGGTGAAATCCATCAATGTCGAGCAGCCCGGCGCATTCGAAGTGTCCAGTGCCGAGTATATGTTGAACAACACACAGCTCACCTAAATGCGAGAATTAGCGCCGGATAGCATCCCGCGCCAATTGATCCGCACGCTCATTCTCCGGATGGCCGGAATGGCCCGCCACCCAGACCCAATGGATCTGGTGGCGCGCCATTTCTGCATCCAGTGCCCGCCACAAATCTTCATTCTTCACCGGCTTCTTGTCGGCGGTTTTCCAGCCCTTTTTCTTCCAGCCCAGAATCCACCTGGACGCCCCGTCCATCACGTAACGGGAGTCGGTGTGGATCGTCACAGGCCCGCCTTTCTTCAAGGCCTTCAGGCCTTCGATCACCGCCGTCAGTTCCATGCGGTTGTTGGTGGTGGCTTTCTCGCCGCCCGACAATTCTTTTTCGTGCTCGCCGGAGCGCAGGATCGCGCCCCAGCCTCCGGGGCCGGGATTTCCGGAACAGGCGCCATCCGTGAAAATGTCTATCATTGGTCGCGCGTCCTGGCGCTCGCTGCGCTCGCTTGGCCGTCGCTCCTGCTCAAAGCCCGTATTCCCGCGCGTGCTTCACCTTGTTATGGAAGCGCAGCTTCTTGGCATATTCCCGCGGGTCCTTGGGTTTGACCAACGCGTTGGGATCGGGGTTCAGCCAGTCATAGGTGCGGGTCAAAAGGAACCGAAGCGCCGCGCCCCGCATCAACACCGGCAAGGCGTGAATCTCGTCATCGCTGAGCGGACGTGCCGCACGATAGGCATTGATCACCGATTGCCCCTTGGTGATGTTGAAGCTGCCGTCCAGCTCGAAACACCAGCTGTTGAGCATGATCGCCAGGTCATAGACATAGGCATCGTCGCAGGCGAAGTAGAAATCGATCACCCCGCCCACCTGGTTGCCGACGAACAGCACATTGTCGGGGAAGTAATCGGCATGGATCACGCCGCCCGGCAATCCTTCCGGCCAGCCGGATTGCAACGTCTCCAGCGAGCCATGGATCAGGGTGGTAAGCCCGTCCTCGATCTTGTCGGCGCCATGGATGGATTCCGCCAGCGGCCGCCAGCCTTTGGGTCCCAGCGCATTGGGCCGCGTCATGGCAAAACCTTCGCCCGCCTTGTGCAGACCCGCCAAAGTGGCGGCGGCAGAGGCGCAGTGCGCCGCATCGGGGCGGCGCAGCGCGATGCCCGTGAGGAAGGTCACGATGGCCGCATTGCGGCGATTGAGGCTGACCAGCGAGCGCCCGTCGCGCGTCTTGACGGGCAGGGGGCAGTGGATGCCGCGCTCGGCCAGATGCTCCATCAGCCCCAGGAAGAAGGGCAGATCCTGTGCCGCCACCCGCTTCTCATAGAGGGTCAGGATGAACGCGCCCCGGTCGGTCTGCAGGTAGAAATTGGAGTTCTCGATGCCCTCGGCGATGCCCTTGAAGGACAAGGGTTCGCCGATGTCGTACTGCTCCAGCAGCCGTTCCAGCTCCTCAAAACTGACTTCGGTATAAACCGCCATGGGCCTTAGCTTTCGGCCTTAAAACCACGAAAGTCTTGGCTTTTTCGATGTTCTGTGCTTTGCATCCCCGGCCCGTTTGGCTATGGTCCGCCGCCCAGATCGGCGGCCCGCGAGAAGTCGGGCAGGCCGCGGGTAAAAGTCAAGCGCCACCCGTTTTTGAGCGTTTCGAGGAAAGAGTGTCGATGAGCTTCCGCCTGCTTCGCCTGGCCCCGATCGGTGCCCTGTTGCTGTTGTCAGGCTGCTCGTCCGCGCTCCTGATCTGCCCGGTACCTGCCATCCTGGCCGATACCCAGAGTGTGACCATTTTCCGCCCCGGCACGCTGCCCGACCTGGCCAACGAGCTCTACACGGTCTCGCTGGTCAATGCGACGGGCGACTGCACCTACAGCACCCGGGACGGGCTGGTGCATTCCTCGATGGAGCTCGGCTTCCGGGCCACGCGAAACCCCACCAGCGAGGCGGCGACCTATTCGGTGCCCTATTTCGTGGCGGTGCATGAGGGCCCCAAGATCTATTCCAAGCGTCTCTACACGCTGCGGTTCACCTTTGCCGCGGGCGCGTCGACAGCGACCATCACCCAGGCGCCGGATGACGTCGATATCAGGATACCCGCCGGCAAGCTGCCGTGGAATTTCCAGCGCATGGCCGGCTTCCAGATGACGGCGGCACAGATCGACTACAACAAGAACAAGAGCCGTTACCTGCCATGACGTCGATTGCGTCTGAGCTCTCGAGGCTCGTGGGTCAGGCCTTTGCCGCAGAGGGGCTCTCGGAAGATTTCGGCCAGGTGCAGGCGTCCGACCGGCCCGACCTGGCGCCCTTTCAGTGCAATGGCGCGCTGGCGGCGGCGAAGTCTATCTCTCGCGCCGCCGACGGCGGCGGGGCCACCAAATCCAATCCCCGCGCCATCGCGGAGAAAATCGCAGCCCGCCTGCGCCATGAAGGCGTTTTCTCGCGGGTGGAGATCGCCGGTCCCGGCTTTCTCAACCTGGATCTTGGTGACGAAGCGTTGAATGCACGTGCCGCCGTGTTGGCCCGCGCGTCCGAGCCTTGCGTCTCTGCCGCCAACGGCAAGACCATGGTGATCGATTTCGGCGGCCCCAATATCGCCAAGCCGATGGCGGCTCACCATCTGCGCACGACCATTATCGGCGACTGCCTGCAGCGTCTGTATCGCGCCAATGGCTGGCGGGTGATCAGCGATGTGCATCTGGGCGACTGGGGCCTGCAGATGGGCCAGCTGATCACGGAGATCGAAATCGAAGGCACCGCGCCGATCTATTTCGATCCCAATATTGTCGGTCCCTATCCGGAAGAATCGCCGGTCAGCCTGGAGGATCTGGAGACGCTGTATCCGCGCGCCTCCGCCGCCTGCAAGGCCGATCCGGCGCGGCTGGAAGCCGCGCGCCGCGCCACGGTGGACCTGCAAGCGGGACGCCCCGGCTATCGCGCGCTGTGGCGTCACTTCGTGATGGTCACGGAAGTCGGTTTGACTCGGGAGTTCGGCGCTCTGGGCGTCAAGTTCGACCTGTGGAACGGGGAGTCCAGTGTCGATGCGCTGATCCCGCCCATGATCGAGGATCTGAAAAGGCGCGGTCTGGCGGGATTGAGCGAAGGCGCACTGGTGGTCGACGTCGCCAGGAATGACGACAAGAAGCCCTTGCCGCCGCTGATCCTCATAAAATCGGAAGGCGGTGTGCTCTACGGCACCACCGATCTCGCCACTATTATCGAGCGGGTCCGCGCCTACGATCCCGATGTGATTCTGTATGTGGTGGATCACCGCCAGCACAGTCATTTCGAGCAGGTGTTCCGCGCTGCCCAGAAGGCAGGCTTTTCCGGCAAGGCGGTGCTGGAACATGTCGGCTATGGCACCATGAATGGCGCCGACGGCAAACCGTTCAAGACCCGCGCCGGCGGCGCCATGAAACTGTACGACCTGATCGCCATGGCCAAGGACGAAGCCGAAAAGCGGCTGGCCGAGGCGGGCATCGGCGAGGACTATGCGGCCGAGGAACGGGCCGAGATCGCCCGCAAGGTCGGCATCGCAGCGATCAAATTCGCCGATCTCTCCAACCACCGCACCACCGATTATATTTTCGACCTGGAACGGTTCTCGAAGTTCGAGGGCAAGACCGGGCCGTACCTGCAATATGCCGCGGTCCGCATCCAGTCGATGCTGCGCAAAGCGCGCGAGCAGGGCTTTGAGACCGGCGTCCCGTCCGTCCATTCGCCGGAGGAACGCAAGCTGATCCTGCAGCTTCTGTCGCTGGGCGACTGCCTGTCGGGGGCGGAGGACAAGCGCGCGCCCAACATGCTGTGCGAATATGCCTTCGAGCTGGCGCAGAATTTCAGCCGCTTCTACGGCGAGCACCATGTCCTGTCGGAAGCCGACTCAGGCCTTCGGGCCTCCCGGCTGGGCCTGTGCGCCCTGGTGCTGGCTGTCCTGACGGGGGTTTTGGGCCTGTTGGGCATCGAAGTCCCCGAAAGAATGTAGTTTTTCCAAGAGGAAGTGGGGCAAAGTGTGAATAAGTCCGGGGACTTCGGCGTCCTGCCGGGGCTTTCGTTGACTCACGCTCGGCCCCCCTTATGATGCTTTGCAACATTCCTGTCCGCCGGACGGCGCTGCGGGGATGGCCAGCACACGATCCCTCGCGGGAGACGCCCTCTGAAGCTTCAGGCTGAATGAGGGGGCCGAAGGAGCAACCGCCCCGGAAACTCTCAGGCAAAAGGACCGCGATCGGGTGATGAACTTCTGGAAAGCGAAGCAGCAACAGCTGTTTCCACCGAAGGGGTAATCCGGCTTCCTGATGGATGGCTGGGGAAATCTCTCAGGTCCCATGACAGAGGGGCTGCGCTCTAACGGGCGTGGACTCTTGCATCGGGACCGTAAATGACCATTGCCTCTGAAATTCTGCGCCGTACGCCGCTCCACGCCCTTCACCTGGAATTGGGGGGCAAGATGGTGCCTTTCGCCGGCTATGAAATGCCGGTGCAATATCCCGCCGGCATCCTCAAGGAGCATCTGCACACCCGCGACAGTTGCGGGCTGTTCGATGTCTCCCATATGGGCCAGGCGTTCCTGGCGGGCGATACCGCCCAGCTTGAGCGCATCACACCCGCCGATGTCGCCGGCCTGAAGGAGGGCATGCAGCGCTACGGCCTGCTGCTGACAGAGGCCGGCACCATCAAGGACGATTTCATGTTCTCGCGCCTTGCCGGCGAGGCGGATCTCTATCTGGTGGTCAATGCCGACACCAAGGAAGGCGATTTCGCCTATATCGCAGAAAGCCTGAAAGGCGCGGCAACCCTTACCACCAAGCCCGATCGCGCGCTGCTGGCGCTGCAGGGGCCTTTGGCGGAAGAGGTGCTGGAGCGCCATTCCCCCGGTATCTCGCAACTCACCTTCATGAAAGTGGTCCGCGCCACCATCGCGGGCGCGCCCGCCATCGTCAGCCGCACCGGCTATACCGGCGAGGACGGTTTTGAGATTTCGCTGGAAGGCGGTGATGTCGAGCGGGTGGCGCGGCAACTGCTGAACGAAAGCGAAGTGCTGCCCATCGGTCTTGGCGCCCGGGACTCGCTGCGGCTGGAAGCCGGACTTTGCCTCTACGGCCATGACATCGACGAGACCCGCAATCCGGCGGAAGGCAATCTGATGTGGTCCGTCGGCAAGCGCCGGAAGGAGGCCAAGGATTTTCCGGGCGCCGCAAAGACGCTTGGAGGAACGCCGGCCATCCTGCGGGTCGGCATTCGCCCCGAAGGCCGTGCCCCGGCGCGCGAAGGCACCGAGATCACCGACAAACAGGGCCGTGTCATCGGCAAGATCACCTCAGGCGGCTTCGGGCCCAGCCTGAACGCGCCCGTCGCCATGGGTTATGTGGAAAGCCAGTTTGCCGTCGATGGCACAGCCGTCGACCTTCTGGTGCGAGGCAAGGCCATGCCGGCCGTGATCGCGCCCATGCCATTCGTCCCGCATCGCTACCGCCGTCCTCAAAAATAATCACCGAATAGTCAGGAGCATTTCTATGAGTGAAGTCCGTTACACCGACCAGCATGAGTGGATCCGCCTCGACGGCGAGGAGGCCACGGTCGGCATCACCAAATACGCCGCCGAAAGCCTGGGCGATGTGGTGTTCGTGGAGCTTCCCGCCAGCGGCAAGACGGTCGCGGCGGGTGGTGAAGCGGCGGTGGTGGAAAGCGTCAAGGCTGCCAGCGACATCTACGCCCCTGTCGGCGGCATGGTGACCGGCGCCAACTCGGTGCTGGAAAAGGAACCCTCCAAGGTCAACGAAGACCCGGAAGGCGCAGGCTGGTTCTTCAAGATGAAGCTCAGTGACAAGGCCGAGTTTGCCAAGCTGATGGACGCCACGGCTTACGGCAAGTTCGTGGAATCCCTGTAAGAGGCCCCGATGCGTTATCTTCCGCTTACTCCCGATGACCGTCGCGCCATGCTGGCCAAGATCGGTGCATCAGATGTCGACGCGCTGTTCCGCGATGTGCCCAAACCGGCGCTGGCGCCGCTGTCGGTCTTCAATCTTCCCGACACACAGGGCGAGATGGAGGTCGAGCGCGCGCTCTCAAAGCTGGCGGCGAAGAATGTTGCGGCGGGGGCTGCGCCATTCTTCTGCGGCGCGGGCGCCTACAAGCATCACGTGCCCAGCTCGGTGGATCACCTGATCCAGCGTTCGGAATTCCTGACCAGCTACACGCCTTACCAGCCGGAAATCGCGCAGGGCACCCTGCAATATCTGTTCGAATTCCAGACCCAGGTGGCGCTGCTGACCGGCATGGAGGTGGCGAATGCCTCGCTCTATGACGGTTCGACCGCAACCGCTGAAGCCGTCCTGATGGCCCAGCGCATCACCAAGCGCGGCAAGGCGATCCTGTCGGGCGGCCTGCATCCGCACTATGCCGAGACGGTTGAGACGGTGGCCGGCCTGTTCGGGCCCATGACCCGCAGCCCTGTCACGCCGGGCAGCGCGGAAGACATCATCGCGTTGATCGATGATGAAACCGCCTGTGTGGTGGTGCAGTCGCCGGACGTGTTCGGCCTGATCCGCAACTTGAAGCCGATCGCCGACGCCGCCCATGCCAAGGGCGCGCTGCTGATTGCCGTGGTGACGGAAGTGGTGTCGCTCGGCCTGCTTGAGCCGCCGGGCGCGCAAGGCGCCGACATTGTTGCGGCGGAAGGCCAATCCATCGGCAATGGCCTGAACTTCGGCGGGCCCTATGTCGGCCTGTTCGCCACCCGCGAGAAATTCCTGCGCCAGATGCCGGGGCGGCTGTGCGGCGAGACGGTGGATGCGGAAGGACGGCGCGGTTATGTGCTGACCCTTTCCACCCGCGAGCAGCATATCCGCCGCGAAAAGGCGACCAGCAACATCTGCACCAATTCCGGCCTGTGCACGCTCGCCTTCACCATCCATCTGTCGCTGCTGGGTGAGGAGGGTCTGACAAGGCTGGCGCGGATCAACCATGCCAAGGCCAGTGCCCTTGCCGACAAGCTTGCGGCGTTGCGGGGCGTGGACGTCGTCACGCCGGCCTTCTTCAACGAGTTCACGGTGAAGCTGCCCAAGCCCGCCGCCCCGGTGGTGGAAGCTTTGGCTGCGAAGGGCGTGATCGCTGGTGTTCCGGCCTCGCGTCTGCTGCCGCATGACAAGGGCGTTGCAAACCTGCTGATCCTGGCAGCTACCGAAACCAACACCGATGATGATTTTGCGGCCCTCACCAAGGCGCTGCAGGAGATTTTGTAATGAGCATGAACAATCAGGGCCGTCCCAGTGGTGCAGGCGAGGCATTTCCCGCCAGTATCGCCACGATCTCCGGCGACCGGGGCCTGGATCACGAAGAACAGCTGATCTTTGAACTGGGCCACGGCGCCACCGGCGTCGATCTCGCCGACGTGAAGGTCTCTGACGCCCGCCTGGGCGGCATGCGCCGCAAGGGCGAGGTCGGCTTGCCTGGCCTCAGCGAGCCGGAAGTGGTGCGCCATTATGTGCGGCTGTCGCGGATGAATTACGCCATCGACTCCGGGCTCTATCCGCTGGGCTCCTGCACCATGAAGCACAATCCGCGCCTGAACGAGAAGATGGCACGGCTGCCGGGCTTCGGCGATTTGCATCCTCTGGCGCCGCAATCCACCACCCAAGGCGCACTGGAACTGATCTCTCAGTTGATGAACTGGCTCACCACCCTGACCGGCATGCCGGCGGTGGCAATGTCGCCCAAGGCGGGCGCGCATGGCGAATTGTGCGGTTTGCTGGCGATCCGCGCCGCCATCGCGGCGCGCGGCGAGAACCGCAAACGCATCCTGGTGCCGGAATCCGCCCATGGCACCAATCCCGCCACCGCCGCCTTTGCCGGCTTCACGGTGGACGAGGTGCCCGCCAAGCCCAACGGCCATGTCGACGCCGAAGCGCTCAAGGCCAAGCTGGGTCCAGACGTGGCGGCGATCATGCTGACCAATCCCAACACCTGCGGCTTGTTCGAAGGCGAGATCATCGACATCGCCAAAGCGGTGCATGATGCCGGCGCTTATTTCTATTGCGATGGCGCCAACTTCAACGCCATCGCCGGCAAGGTGCGCCCGGGAGACCTGGGCATCGATGCCATGCACATCAACCTGCACAAGACCTTCTCCACGCCGCATGGCGGCGGCGGTCCGGGCGCGGGTCCGGTGGTGCTGTCCGAAAGGCTGGCGGCTTATGCGCCCATTCCGCTCTTGGTGGCGGACGGCAAGGGCCTGCGCCTGATCGAAGACATGAGTGCCGCTCCGGACGGCACCAAGCCCTTCGGCCGGATGTGCGCTTTCCACGGCCAGATGGGCATGTTCGTGCGGGCACTGACCTATATGCTCAGCCATGGCCGCGACGGCGTGCGCCAGGCAAGCGAAGATGCGGTGCTGTCGGCCAACTACATCCTGGCCTCGCTCAAGGATGTGATGAGCGCTCCGTTCGGCGACGGCCCCTGCATGCATGAAGCGCTGTTCGACGATTCCTTCCTGGAGGGTACCGGCGTCACCACATTGGACTTCGCCAAGGCGATGATCGACGAAGGCTATCATCCTATGACCATGTATTTTCCGCTGGTGGTGCATGGCGCCATGCTGATCGAGCCGACGGAATCGGAATCCAAGGCTTCGCTGGACCGCTTCATCCATGTGCTGCACACCTTGGCCACCGAAGCGCGCGCCAAACAGACCGAGCGCTTTGCCGGTGCGCCGCATCTGGCGCCACGCCGCCGTCTTGATGAGACGGCCGCCGCACGCAAGCCTGTGCTGCGGTGGAAGCCGGAAGCGTTGAAAGCGGCTGCTGAGTAGTGAGCCTCCGGCGCGCTAGCGCGCGAGCATGTGCAGTGCACATGCGAGAGGAGGCGAACGCCGCGAGCTTGGGCGAGCGGCAAAATGGCCAGACAGTCGCGCGGCTGTCCGGGCATTTGACACCTGGAGGCTCACCTACCTAGCATGCGGCTCGCATGGTCTCGGACAGGGAAATCGAGCATTACCGCCAAACCGGCTATCTGGTAGTTCCGGATGTGCTGGACGCCGACATTCTGGCGCGGTTGCGCGGGGCACTGGATACGCTGGTGGCCGATGCCGCGTCGGTGAGCAGCCACACCGATGTCTATGACCTGGAACCGGGTCATACGCCCGCCGCGCCCAAGGTCCGTCGCATAAAGCTGCCCCATACCCATACACCGGTGTTCTGGGAACTGGCCAACTACCGGCCGATGGTCGCGATCCTGGAGCAGCTGCTGGGCCCGTCCGGCGTGCGGCTGCAAAGCTCCAAGATCAATCTGAAGGCACCCCATTACGGCTCGCCGGTGGAATGGCACCAGGACTGGGCTTTCTATCCCCACACCAATGACGACATGCTCGCTGTGGGCGTGATGCTGGACGATGCCTTCCTGGAAAACGGCCCGTTGCTGGTGGTGCCGGGCTCGCACAAGGGCCCGACCTGGGATCATCATTCGGACGGTTATTTCTGCGGCGCCATGGACCCGACCCGCAAGGAGGTGGATTTTGAATCCGCCGTGCCGCTGACCGGCAAGGCAGGCTCGATGAGCTTTCATCATGTGCGGATGGTGCATGGCTCGGCGCAGAATGTCTCCGACAAGCCGCGGCGGCTGTTGCTGTACGAATTCTCCGCGGGCGACGCCTTTCCGCTGATGGGCATCAAGGACTGGGAACAATACAACCGCAATTTGGTATCGGGCACGCCGATCAACACACCGCGCATTGTCCCTGCGCCCGTGCGCATGCCGCTGCCGCCGGCGCCGTTCCAGGGCTCGATCTACGAAAACCAGACAACGGCACAAAACAAATATTTCGAACGGCGCGGGATCGCGCCCGATGAAAAAGGGCGAGAACCCGCCAAGGTCTGAATCAGCGGCGCGCAAGATGCCGTGTCGGGGGAAAGTGTGACGGACACGACTTCGCCGACCCGGCTGCGCCATGTGCTGCTGTCCGCCGGCATCGGATCGGCGCTGGAATGGTATGACTTCTACATCTATGGCCTGGCGTCGGCGCTGATCTTCGGGCCGCTGTTCTTTCCCAAATACGACGCCACGGTTGGGACCCTGGCGTCCTTCGCCACTTTCGCGGTCGGCTTTCTGGCGCGCCCGTTTGGCGGGTTGTTCTTCGGCCATTTTGGCGACCGCTGGGGCCGCAAGCCCATGCTGGTGGCGACCTTGCTGCTGGTGGGCGGCAGCACCTTCGCCATCGGCCTGTTGCCGACCTATGCGCAAATAGGCGTATGGGCGCCGATCCTGCTGCTGTTCCTGCGGCTATGCCAAGGCTTCGGCGCGGGCGCCGAATATGGCGGCGCGGTGGTGATGGCGGTCGAGTTCGCGCCGCCCGGCAAGCGCGGCCTGTACGGCGCCTTCGCGCCCATGGGCACCCAGGTGGGCAGCGCGCTGGCCGGCGGAGCGTTCTGGCTGGTCGGCAACATGGCCAAGGATTCGATGCTGACCTGGGGCTGGCGCATCCCGTTCCTGGTGTCGATCGTGCTGCTGGGCCTGGGCGTCTATATCCGCGCCAAGGTGAGCGAGACGCCGGTGTTCCAGGCGGCGCGGGCCCGTCATCCGCCGCTGAAGCTGCCGGCGCTGGAGGCGGTGCGGCGCAGCCCGCGCAATTTCTTCGTGGTGGTGGGAGCGCGGCTGGCGGAAAACGCGCTGGGTTATCTCTATCCGGTATTCGGCGTCAGCTATCTGATCAACAACCTGCATGTGCCGCGCAATGTCGCGATCATGGGCACCATCGCGGGCAGTGTCGCGTTGATCATCGGGGCGCTGGGCTTTGCCACCCTGTCGGACCGCATCGGGCGGCGGCCGGTCTATATTTTCGGCGCGCTGTTCTCGGCAGCCTGCGCCTTTCCGTTTTTCCTGCTGGCCAAGACCGGCAATCCTGTGCTCATCGTGCTGGCCTTCGTCATCGAGATGGGGATCGGCAGCGCCGCCATGTTCGGGCCGCAGGCGGTCTATTTCGCCGAACTGTTTGGGCCGCGCCTGCGCTATTCCGGTTTTGCCTTCGCGCGCGAATTGGGTTCCATCATCGCCGGCGGCCCCGCGCCGCTGATCGCCGGATTGCTGGTGGTGCAGGCATCAGGCGCGCCCTGGGGCGTGTGCCTGTATGTGATCGTGCTTTCGCTTGTCACGGCTTTTGCGGTCTGGTGCGGGCCCGAAACCTATCGCAGCGACATCCGTCAGGATGATGTGCAGGATCGCTAGCCCTCCTGTTCGATCCGTTTCCACAAATCGCGGATCATGTCCTTCATCTGCACCGCTTCCTGCCAGCGGTCCGACAGTTCATAGCCATCCGCGCCGGTGATGGCGTAGGGCGGCGGCCCGAACTCGCAAAGGAAGGTGAAGGTCTCGTCCGGCCCCGCGCGCCTTTTCCACGAGCGAATGCCGTATTCCCACCATCCCATGAACAGGTCCAGCCAGTCCTTGTGCTGCGGAAAGTTGAACTGCACCTGGATCTGCTCGCGGCTGGCGACGCGGCCATGCAGGCCCCAGCTATTGTCCAGGATGCGGTGGATCATGGCGTGGTTTTCGGCCGCGACGGGCCAGGCGAATTCACGTCCCACCAGATAGTGCGACAGGTCTGCGGTGAAGCGCAGATCGGGAAACCGATCCAGCAGGTGCAGGGTGAAGAACAGATCGGTGGTCATGCGATCGCGATGGGTCTCGATATGCAGCTCAACCCCGGCATCCGCCGCCAGCTTGCGCCAGCCGTTGATATAGGGAACGCAGTCATCCAGCGTATAAGGCCGCACGTCCGCCTGCAGGTTCAGGTGATCGGCGCCCAGTTCCTGCACCAGCGCCAGCACCGGCTTCAGGTCGTCCACGCTTTGCGGATAGCATTGCGCCTGCCACGTCATGCCATGGGCGCGCAGGAAGCTTGTGACTTCCCGCGCAAAGGGCGGATCGATAAAGCGCACGCCGCAGCCGTCGAATCCGGCATCACGGATCATGGACAGCTTTTCAGGCAACGACCATTCCTGGCCGTCGGGACGCCGCCGCTCCATGGCCCAGAGTGATTGATAGACCAGCAGTTTCTGCGCCATAGCCCCTCTCGTTTTGCCGGGAATGCTAAGGGGGCAGCGATGCGGATACCAGAGCCGCTATTTTTGGGCCAGCCGAGAGGGGCGGTGAATGTGGGGCAATGAAAAAAGGCCCGGATTTCTCCGGGCCTTTTTCATTCAATAGAACACGCCGTAGATTCAATAGAACACGCCGTAGATCACGTCCTCGACCCGGCGGTTGCGTATATTGACCAGGAGCAGATCGGGTCCATAGCGCACCCAGCGGCGCCCTGGCGGCGGTGGTTCGATGCCCAATCTTCGCCAGTCGTCATAGTAATAGGTCGAACCCAGGAACAGGCCGGGCAGGAACGCGCCAATGCTCCAGCGGCGATAGGCATAGCCGGGTGGATAGCGGAAGGCCGGGCCGTAAACCGGGTTGTAATAACGTCCGCGCCAGGAGAATTGCGGCCGGCCCGGACGCGGCGGCGGGCGCATGGCTGGCGGCCTTGGTTGAGGCGGACGTATTCCCGGGTTGCCGGGACGCCCCGGCCTGTCGGGAACGGGGGCAGGCAGGGTCACCGGACGATCGGGCCTGCCAGGACGATTGCCGCCGCCCGGTTTGTTATCAGGTCTGCTATCGGGCCGGTTGTCCGGCGGACGTCCGCCTGGCGGCTGCGCCCATGATGGTGAAAGTGCCGGCAACAACAGAAGAGCGCTGGCGGTAAAGATCGCAAGACGCTTCATGCTTTTCCCCGTTCCAAGCCCGTATCGCGTTCAGTCTCCGCGCGGCCGTGGAAGCGGTCAATCGTAAAGGTCCTCAGCTGGGTGATGTTAACACTGGCGATGGCGGCGTTTGCGCACAGATCGTCAGGAACCCGCCGCGGCTCTTCGCGTTTTGCCATCATGGCGGAGTCCGTGCCCGGAAACAGGCTGGCGATGCAGGCGCTTGCGGCACGCTTCCGGGCGCATGCGGCGGAAACTTCGCTCGAGGTGTTCCGCCAAAAATTCGAAGCCACAGCGGACGAATTGGAACGGCTGGCCGGTGTTCCGTTAACGCTGCGCGCTAATGTTCGTAAATTTCCCGATACGGGAAATGACCGCGGATATGAGCATTGAAGAAACCGCCCAGGGAGTCCGCGAAAATCAGCGCGTCATAAACCTCCTGCGGCACATCTTGATAGATGAAGGTGCGGTGGTTTTCCCGGAAGGTTGCGCACAAAGTGTGCCTCTCTTCGTCATAACTGACCCGCTCAAGCGCACTGGACTGGACATAAGGCATGGAAGGGAAACGAAAAAGGGCACGGAGGTATCCGTGCCCTTTTTGTAACAGGCCGTCAGAATTGCGCGGTCAGGAACAGCCGCTGGTCGAACCGCAGGTGTTGCACTTCATGCAGGTGCCGTTGCGCACCAGGGTGAAGTTTCCGCAGGCGCCGCAGCTGTCGCCTTCAAAACCCTTCAGCCGTGCCTCGGCCGCCCGTGCCGCGCGGGTAGGCCGGCTCGCGGACTTTCCCAGCGCCGCCTCCAATGTCGCGACCTGGGCGCTTACGGTGTTGAGCGTGGCCTCCACTCCGGCGCGGATTTGCGAAAGATCCAGGTCGCCGCCCGGACCGGTATCGTTGCCCGGCTCGAACATCTCTTCATGGAAATGTTCGTCCTCCAGCATCTTGGGTGCCGCGCCGCCCTTCACCACGGCGATGTGGGTGCGGCCGCGCAAATAGCCGGAGGAAGCCAGTTTGGCGATCGCCACTTCCTGGACACCGCCATCGGGGCCTTTGCCCAGATCCTCGTCGCTTGACGGCACGACATGGGCCAGATCGGTGCGGCCCAGATAGGACACAGCCAGCTCGCGGAAGATGTAATCCAGCACGCTGGTCGCGCTCTTGATCGAGTCATTGCCGATCACCGGGCCCGCCGGCTCGAAGCGGGTGAAGGTGAAGGCCTCGACGAATTCTTCCAGCGGCACGCCATATT
>Ga0310811_10000847_pt1 | contig 39352 bp, 64 predicted proteins | sample YCmetagenome_FD_207642 | JGI IMG/M metagenome (GOLD analysis project Ga0310811, IMG submission 207642) | Soil microbial communities from experimental microcosm in Duke University, North Carolina, United States - YC | ecosystem: Engineered > Artificial ecosystem > Soil microcosm > Unclassified ... | reverse complement strand
TCCTCCTTTCCGTTCATCAGCGTGCCGTTCCTCGCTCTCTCTGCAACCAAAGGTAGAGAGAGCAAATGCGAAAAAGTAGGGCAAATGATACGCGAAAGTTTCGCGGAGATTCGTCAATGGTGACCGCAGCCATTTATGCCGAGAGCGTCCGGGAGGCGTTGCAGCGCGAGTATGGACCGCTGCGCAACGCCGCGAAGGTTCTTGGAAAGCTGGCGGGCGTGTCGCACCGCACGGCGCAGAACTGGCTCGACGGGGCCAATGCACCGCAGGGCGCTGCCCTTCTTAACCTAATGGCAAAAAGCGCCGTCGTCGACGCGGAAATGGCGCGCCTCAAAGCGATGGCGCGCGGAGAGATTGGATGAATTGGTTTGTCTCCAAGATGCAGGGTTTTCACAGCGCAATCGCCCTCCCTGGCCTCTGGTGGGTCAAGTGGAATGTCTGGTGCGGCACGCAGTGGGAAAAGCTGCGGAGGCAGAAATAATGGAACCCCGCGGGATCGTTTCCGCCCGTGGCAGACTCCCCGGCAGGCTGCTGATGCGCCGCCGGGGCTTTTTATTGCCTGGAGCTAAGGGATGATCCTAGCTCTTGACCCTGGACTTCGAACGGGATGGGCCCGCTCTGACGGCCGCAGCGGCGTCGTGGACCTGTCCGTGTTCTCTGATCATGGCCAGGCCGCGGCGCACTTCCATGACTGGATTGACGCTCAGCTGAAATACGACCGGCCGGTGTTCCTGGCCATCGAGTGCCATTTCTCTAGCCGCGGCAGAGATCACAACGCGAGCCTCACTGAGTGGCTTTGCGGCATCTCGCATATGGTTGCCTGGACACATGATGTCCCACGTTGCGAGCGCCGGGCCAATGAAGTGCGCAAGGCTCTCACCGGAAATTCGAAGGCCAAGGACAAGGAAGTCATCCCCGCGGTGATCGCCAGGGGCTTCCGTCCTGAGACAGAACATGCAGCCGATGCCTGCGCACTTCTATGCGTCGTGGCCGGCATCAAGCTAATAGGAGTTGCAGCGTGACGCCATCTGAAGCGTACGAAACCGGGCGCGCTCGCGATGCCGGTCATGACAATATGCAGGCCCGTCTTATGCTTCGTCTGCGCGATAATCCGATAGCTTGGGACGGAGATGAGAAGCCCCGCGATGTCGATATCCTAGCAGAGCAGCCCATAGAGGTTTCGGCCGGACGCATTGTGGCATTCGCCGATATCGCCGAGCGTGCGACGTTCGAAGGCGGAAAGAATGCATGGCGCATCTACGAAATCAAACCGAGCATTGGTTCGGCTGGCGCGCTGGTCCGCCAGTGTCGCGTGCTCGAGCAATTGCTGTCGGGCCGAGCCGCTATAGTCATTCCCGTTGTGATGGGAAACGATCCGAAGCTTGGAGACTTCAAGATCCTCTGGGATGATCGGATAATCCTGATGAGCGATGATGGAAAGTTCAGCGGGTGGGTGCCGGGCAATGGCTGATCTCCCAGAGCCTATGACGCCGCCGGACTGTGATCTGCGAGACTACCCGTGGATGCCGCTCGACGTGCGCCGGATGCTGACCAGCGAGACCTGGGTTTTGGGCTCAGCCGAGGAGAAGTGCGCGGCTGTCACCCTGTGGTGCGAAGCGTGGCAGCAGGTGCCGGCCGCATCCTTGCCGGATAACGATCGGATGCTCGCTCACCTTTCGATGGCGGGAGCCGGGTGGAAGAAGATACGCGATGAGGTTCTGAAATCGTGGGTGAAATGCTCGGACGGGCGCCTTTATCACCCCACCGTTGCAGAAAAGGCAAACGAGTCCTGGGAGCGCAAGCTTGCCCAAAGGCAGCGCACTGAGGCGGCGCGACAGGCGAAGGCAGATCGCCTTGCCAGTAAGACGACAGGCAACAGTGGCAGTCCTGTCACAGAGACTGTCACAACGTCTGTGACAGAGCCTGTAACTGCGCATGCGACAGAGTCTGTGACAGAGATTGTCACAGGATCCACAAGACAAGACAAGACAAGACAAGACAGTAGAGAAGAAAGAACCCCCTCCCTTCGGGAGGCCCCCCAAGCAGCGCGCAAGGTCGGTTCTCGGCTGCCAACGGACTGGTGCCCGAGCGAGACCGAGGTGGCGTTTGCCGAGGGTCTCGGCCTGATCGCGGATCAGGTCGCGGCAAAATTCCGGGACTTTTGGCACGCGAAGCCCGGTCAGGGCGGGGTGAAGCTCGATTGGACGGCCACCTGGCGAAACTGGTGCCGGGAGGACGCTGATCGCCGGAGACCGCAGGCGGCAGAAGGCCCGCTGGAAGCGATGGTCAGGGCCGAGCGCATGGCCCGAACTGCCGAACCCGCCAGCAATTTGTTGAGGATTTTCAACTGATGACCAAGGCCGAATGGTTCCTGGCGCTTGCGGCGCTCACCTACCCGTCGGACGTGAAGCGCGCCCAGGCCGGACTGGCGCCCTACCTGCCATGGTTCGATGATCTGCCGCTCGAGGTGTTCACCCGCGAGAGCCTCGAGGCCGTTGTCACGTCGCCGCGCAAGATGGCGATCCCGAGCTACGACGAGGTTCGAAGGCCGTTGGCCGCATGGTGGCGAGACAACCGACCCGCCCCCCAGAGGCTCGCCAGCGAGTATCCTGCGCTTCCTGGCCCCGCGGCCGGCGAACAGCGCGAGCCCACCGAGATCGAGCGTCAGGCCGTTTCCGAGATGCTGCAGGCGTTCAAGGCATCGACGAGCTACGGGAAGTCGTCAGCGCAGAAGGACGAGGCCACCAAGCCAACGCCGCGCTATCTCGCCGATCGGCAGCTTCTCGCCGAGTACGAGAAGGTCGCCGGAGACAGCCGCTATCCACAACTCCAGCGCGACGCCGCGGCTTATCGCGCTCGGTTCCTCCGGGCCAAGCTCGGCCTGGATTCCTACGCCCAGGCCGCCGAGTGAACCCCCATCCCCAGGAGATCGCCGCATGACGCTCACCCTGAAGCCAATCACAGACCCGCAGGAGGCTGCGCTGGCCCAGATGATCGCCAACAGCGCGGATGAGGTCGTGGCGATGCCAGTGCCTCCCGCAGTGGAGCTGCACCGCGTCATCGCTCGCACCAAGGCCCGCGAGGAGAGCCGCAAGCGCGCGAAGGAGCGTGCCAGAGATGCCCGCGGCCGGTTCAAGGCCGAGGAGCGGCCGACAAGCTACGTGCTGCCTCTCACGGCCTCCGCAGCCGGTCTGGGCATGATGATCGGGGTGGCGCTCGCGCGGTGGTGGGGGATGTGATGGGGCGCCCGTCGTCGTTTACCCAGGAGGTCGCAGACGCCATCTGCGTTCGGCTCATGGACGGAGAGAGCCTCCGCGAGATCTGCGCCGAGGAGGAGATGCCGGACCGCGTGACCGTATACCGGTGGTTGCAGTCGAGCGAGGCTTTCCGCAACCAATACGCGCACGCGCGAGATGTCCAGGCCGACACCTACGCCGATGAGACCAAGGCGATTGCTGATGATGGCAGCAACGATTGGATGGAGAAATTCGGGAAGGATGGGGAGTCGATCGGCTGGCAGGTGAACGGCGAAGCGGTCGCCCGGTCCCGACTTCGCCTTGACCAGCGCAAATGGCACGCGTCGAAGCTTGCTCCTAAGCGCTACGGCGACCGCGTGGACCTCGGTGGCGTAGCTGATGCCCCGCTGCAGGTCGTGCTCCGCAAGATGGGATCCGATGGCTCAGATTGAGATCCCTGCTTCAGGCTGGACGCCACGCGCGCATCAGCGTCGCGCCTGGTCCTTCATGGACAATGGCGGGCTCCGGTCGATCCTGATCTGGCACAGGCGCGCCGGCAAAGATGACGTGGCGCTTCATCGCGCGGCTGTCTCTGCGTTCGAGAGGGTCGGAAACTATTGGCACATGCTCCCCGAGGCGGCTCAGGCCCGCAAGGCGATCTGGGATGCAGTGAATCCCCATACCGGCCGCCGGCGCATTGATGAGGCTTTTCCGAAGGAGCTGAGGAGCGCCACACACAACAACGAAATGTTCATCCGGTTCAAGAACGGATCGACATGGCAGGTCGTTGGATCGGACAACTTCAACAGCCTAGTTGGCGCTGCCCCCGTGGGTATCGTCTTCTCCGAATATGCCCTGGCCAATCCGACCTCCTGGGGAATCCTTCGCCCGATCCTGCTGGAGAATAGCGGCTGGGCGATGTTCATAACGACGCCCCGAGGCAACAATCACGCCTCCCGGATGTACGAAGCCGCAATCGAAGACCCGAATTGGTTTGCCGAAAAGTTGTCGGCCTATGACACCAACATTTTCACGCCCGAGCAGCTCGCGCAGGAAAAGCTCGAATACATCCGAGAAAACCCGGAGGACGGCGAGGCGCTCTTTGAGCAGGAATACGAGGTCTCATTCGCCGCCGCCATTCGCGGGTCCTACTACGGCAAGCTGATGGCAGCCGCCCAGGACGAGGGACGGATCACGACCGTCCCTCACGTCCTCGGCCATCCAGTATGGACGGCCTGGGACCTCGGATACGGCGACAGCATGGTGATCTGGATGGTGCAGCAGATTGCCGGCTCCGTGCGGGTCATCGACCTTATCTCGGGATCGGGGCAAGGCATCCCTCATTACGTGTCAGAGCTGAACAAGAAGCCATACGCCTATACCGAGCATCTCGTTCCCCACGATGCCGAAAATGGGGAAGTAGGAACTGGCGAGCGCCGGATCGATGTCATGCGTCGCCTTGGCATGAAGAACGTCCGAGTTCTGCCCCGGCTTGGCGTTGATGATGGAATCTCGGCTGTACGAAATTTGTTGCCGCGTTGTATGTTTGACAAGGATCGGACGCAGCTCGGTATTGATGCTCTGAAGCAATATCGGAAGTCCTGGGACGACGTGAACAAGGTCTTCAGGAATGCCCCGCTTCACGATTGGACATCCGATTTTGCAGACGCCCTTCGCTACCTGGCGATAGGGCTGCGCGACAAGGCGCCGAAGAAAGAGACGAAAACTCGCCGGCCAATGGCTATGGCTGGCGGCAACGGGTGGATGGCGGGATGAGCAACGTTCGTAACGAGCTGCAGCTGCGCATTGCGGCAAAGGCTGCCCTCGACGCGCTGGAGCTTCTGATTGCCGACCCATCGGCGCCCGGCTTGATGCAGAAACTCAACGACGCGCTGATCCTGCTGCGTCGCACCGTAGGAGAGAAGTCGTGAGCGACACCACCAAGACGACGCCGAAGGGCAGCGACAAGGACGCCGTGATCCAGCGCATGGATCAGCGCTTCACGCGCGCGCGGGAGTGGGAAAGCACGACGCGCGAGCTGGAGAAAGAGGACAAGCGGTTCGCGAACGCTGATCCTGACCACCCCGAGTGGCAGTGGCCGGGCGATGTGCAGAAGGCGCGCAACCCGCAGGGCGGCGCGCCGCGGCCTTGCCTCGTGATAAACAAAGTCAGGCAGCACAACCTGCTGATCATCAACGACAGCCGCGAGAACAAGCCGAGCGTGAAGGTCCACGCGACCGGCTTTGGCGCGATGGCTGAAGCGGCCCAGGTGTTCGAGGGCGTGATCAGGCACATCGAATACAAGTCGAAGGCCAGCGCGGTCTATGTCGATGCCACGCGACACCAGGTCGAGAGCGGCGTCGGATATTGGCGGATCGTGACCGAATACCCGAACGACGACAGCTTTGAGCAGGAGATCTTCATCCGCCGGATCATCGACCCGTTCTCGGTCTACATGGACCCGGATGCGCAGGAGATTGATAAGAGCGATGCGCGGTGGTGCTTCGTCTTCCGCGATCTCCCGCGCGAGGAGTTCGAGGCCGAGTTTCCGGAATACAAGGACCTCGCCGGCGCGCAGTCGATGGAGAACAGCGCCGGTCGGGGCAACGATTGGCGGTCGAAGGACACCGTGCGGATCGCGGAATACTACGAGCGGCACGCGATGACGGACACGCTATGGGCTGTGCCGCAAGACTTCCTGGGTCAAGGCCATCCAGGCGGCACGCTGCGCGAGAGCCAGATGATCGATGGCTTGCCCGAGGCGTTGAAGGAGAAGGGATTCCCGTCCCGACCGCACGAAAATATCGTCGTGCGCTGGTATATGCGCGTCGGCGATGAGATCGTGGACAGCCAGGACACAGCTTACAACACGATCCCGATCGTGACGCTGATCGGTGAGGAGTTCGTCGTCGACGGCAAGCTCAACCGCCGCGGCCACACGCGCTCCCTCAAGGACGCGCAGCGCATGTACAACTACTATGCCTCGGCCGCCGTCGAGTTCGGGGCTCTCCAGACGAAGGTGCCTTGGATCGTCGGCATGAAGTCGATCGAGGGGCTGGAGACCTATTGGGAGACGGCGAACACCACCAACCACGCCTATCTGCCCTACAACGAGACTGACGACAGCGGCCAGAAGACCGGCGAACCGCCGCAGCGCCCGGCCCCGCCGCAGACATCGCCCGTCTACATCGACGGCATGCAGACGGCCGAGGTGCAGATGATGATGGCGAGTGGCCAGTATCAGAACGAGTTCGGCCAGCAGGGCAATGAGCGGTCCGGCATTGCCATTCAGGAGCGCCAGCGTCAGGGCGACAAGGCGACCTATCACTACATCGATAACCTGGGCGTCGCCATCGCCTATACCGGCCGCATCCTTATCGACCTCATCCCCAAGGTCTACGACACCAAGCGCGTCATTCAGATCATGGCCGAGGATGGCACAATCTCCGATGTGCATCTGGACCCTGCTGCAGAGCAGGCGCACCAAACGCAGCCCGGAGCGCCCGCAGCCCCTCCGCAGCCGGGCCAAGGTCCACCCCCGCCGCCGGTTGAGCAGATCATCTTTAACCCGCTGATCGGGCGCTATGCAGTTGAGGCTGAGATGGGGCCTGGCTACGCGACGCGGCGCGAGGAGGCGTTCAACGCCTTCCAGCAGATCGTCTCGACGCCATCGGGCGCGCTCTACATGGACCTGTTCTTCAAGAGCGCCGACTTCCCCATGGCCGACGAAGCAGCCGAGCGCGCCCGGGCGATGCTGCCCCCGCAAGCGACCGGCGGCCCGCCGCCTGAGCTTGTGCAGGCGCAACAGCAGGTCCAGCAACTGCATGGCGCCCTTGTCGGCGCAAACCAGGCTGTCGCCGACATGAAGCGCAAGCTCGACGACAAGGACGACAAGAACGACACCGAGAAATACCGCGCCGAGACCGATCGCATCACCAGCCTGCACGATATCGATCCGGACATGTTCAAGCCGCTGATCCGCCAGGTGGTGCTCGAAGCCTTGCGCGATCAGTACGGCGGTGACGCCTCCCCCGTCACTGCCGTTTTGCCGCACCCAAACACCCCGCCTGCGCCTCCTCCCGTGGCGCCTGATGCCAATCCCCAAGGAGTTTCCCCGTGAGCCAGACAGGACAAGCGTTTTCGACGGATGAATACGCGAGCGATCTCGCAGCCCCCACCAAGCCGCTGCGCGAACTCCAAGCGGCTGGTTTGCCCTATTTTTATGATCCGGTCTTCGATGGATTCAGAAAAGTTGAGCAGCCGGATGTTGACCGCATGCAGCTGCAGGTGAAGGCGCTATCCGAATATCGCTTTGCCCTGAAAGCGGCTGAACAGGCCCTTTTGGCAAAACTCTCTGAGATCAAAGGGCCTGCGAAATGAGCGACACCTTCGAAGCCAACCCCGTCGCCGTCGACCCGTCGGACTTTTCCGGCCCGCAGTCGACTGATCCGGCCGACCGTGCCGCGCCGGCCGCTGCTCCCGCGCCGGAGACGCCAGAGCTTCCGCCCGAGGCCGCTGTTCCCGAGCCGCCACCGGGCCAGAAATACCCGAAGTGGGAGATGGAGCGCATTCGGGTCATGACCCGGGTCAACTCCGATCTCAAGAAGGAGCTGGCGGCGCGCGAAGAACGCATCCGGGTTATGGAGGCAGCGTATCAGCGCCAGGGGCAGCAGCCGAATGCCCAGGAGAACGCCCCGCCGCCGGCCGCCCCGGAGCAGAAGCCCGAGAATGCTCCGATGGTCTATACGCCGGCGCAGCTGGAGGCCCGCGCTGCGGAGATTGCGCAAGCCCAGGCCCAGCAGCAGACGATGGAGACCGAGCTGCGATCGTTCGCGGCGAAGGGGGCGTCTGCCTATCAGGATTGGGGCGACAAGATAGCCGCCTTCAACGACATCGGCGGCCTCGATGCGCATCCGGAATTCGTCAAGGCCGTTTTGACGCTTCCCAACGGTCCGGATGTGCTGTATACGCTTGGGTCAAATCTGGACCAAGCTCATTTCATGCTCAACAATCTGTCGGGCATGCAGCAAGCAGTGGCCTTGGCTCAACTCGCAGGCAGTCTGGCGGCTGCCGCACCTCCTCCGGGAGGTCAAGAACCCCAAGGTTCCCCGCCTGTAGCTCCCACAGTATCCCGCGCACCACCGCCTACTCGCCCCGTTGGGGGTCGTCCGTCTCCGACGCAAGCCGGAAACATCTACGACCCGAATATTTCGATGGAGCAGTATGCGAAGCTTCGGTCTAAGCCCGCCTGAGCCGGGGATTCAGCTCTGAAGCGTGCCGTGCGTAAACGGGCAGACTGTAGCTAGCGATTTTCTCCTGTCGCGTCCGAGTTTTCGGCCAAGACCCCTGATGGGTGAGGCCAATTCTCGTTCGAATTGGCGCTCTCGAAGCGCCCGACAGGAGCACTTCCGTGGCGAATACGCTACTTACCATTGGCATGATCACGAAAGAGACCCTCCGTCTCTTCCGGAACAGCAACAGCTTCCTCAAGACCATCAACACCGAATATTCCGATCAGTTCGCCCGTGAAGGCGCGAAAATTGGCGCGTCGCTGAACATCCGCAAGCCCGTGGACTATACGGTGCGCACCGGCCCGACGGCGGCCTACCAGAACACGACGGAAACCTACACCACCCTGGTCATCAGCACGCAGCTTGGCGTGGACATGTCCTTCTCCTCCGCCGATATGGCCCTGAGCATCGACAAGTTCAGCCAGCGCTACATCAAGCCGGCCGTGAACAACCTGGCTGGCTCCGTCGCGGCCGCGGTAATGAGCATGGTGGACGGCGGGACCGGTCAAGGCCCGGTTGCCAACTTCGTTCATAACGTGGATGGCTCCAATAACACCATCACGCCGAGCGCCTCGACCTGGTTGCAGGCCGGCGCGATCCTCGATGCCAACTCGGCGCCCCGCGGCGACGGCCAGCGCATCGCCATGATCGACAATCTCTCGAATGCCCGCACCGTCAGCGGCCTGTCCGGCTTCTACAACCCACAGGTCCGCATCTCCGAGCAGTCCACCTCGGGCATGATGAATAAGGAGTTCCTCGGCCTCGACTGGTACACCGACCAGACGATTATCAAGCACACGACGGGCACCTTCTCCGCGGGCGCTCTCAGTGCGGCCGGCTATGTCGGTTCGACCCTTCCCGTCGGCGCCATCACGGGCACGCTGAACCGCGGCGACATCATCTCCGTTGCTGGCGTCAACCAGGTCAACCGCGTGACCAAGGTTTCCACCGGCACGCCGATGCTATTCACGGTGACGGCCAACGTTGCCAGCGGTGCAACCTCGATTCCGATCTACCCGGCCCTGATCCCGTCCAACGCCGGCGCACAGGTCCAGTACCAGACCGTGGACGTGTCGCCCGCGAGCGGCGCCGCAGTCACGCTGGCGAACAAGGCGAGCGAGGTCTACCGCAAGAACCTCGTCTACGTGCCCGAGGCGTTCACGCTGGCGACGGTCGATCTGCCGTTCATCAGCAAGGGCGTTGTCGACTGCGCTCGTGAGAATTTCGAAGGCATATCCATGCGCATGATCACCACCTACGACCCGATCAACGACATTCTCGGCACCCGCCTGGACATCCTCTTTGGCTATGCGTTGCTCCGTCCGGAATGGGTGGTGGCCGTCGCGGACGCCGTTTGATCCATCCCTGAAACTCTGCCTCTCGGTGAGGGGCGGAGTTCTTTCGATCGAGGAACCAGCAAATGAGCAACCAATCCTTCGGCTATCCGCGTGAGCTGTTCCACCCGAACGGCTTCAAGACCTGCACCGTCTACTCGCCGGACGAGCACCGCACAGTGAACGAGCAGTTTGACGCCTGGCGCGAAAGCCACATGGCGAACACCGCAGCTGCCCTCAAGGGCGAGCCCGCGCCGAGCGACGCCAAGGCACGCAAAGCAGGCAAGACGGGAGATGAGCAATGACCGATGAAACACTCCCCGTCGTCCAGGCCGAGCCAGCTGTGGAACCCGCGCCGGCGGCTGAGGCAGCCCCGGAGAACTTCGACGGCTATCCGATCGTCCGCTTTCATCCCGTGCATGGGCGCGGGGAGTTTGCCAACCCGAACGAGTATCACAAGGCCGGCGGCGACGAGGGAGACTGGCGCTTCCAGAGCGCTTTTGATTCCGATCGCGCTCGCACGGGCCTGGAGGCCGAAATGGCTCGTCTTGAGAACATGCGTCAGCTTCTGGACGCGCATCGGGCGAATGGCCCTGTCGCTCGCAACTCGGCTCAGGCCGAGGAATCGCGGGCGACCGGATATCCCGAACCCGGCCTGAACTGAGGCTGCGAGGGTGACGACAGCTCAGGATATCGTCACGCAGGCTCTGAAGGCGAACGGTGTCGGCGCTCTGGGGCAGACCCCCAGCAGCGCCGATCTCGCTGACGGGCTGTTCTGGCTGCAGTCGCTGCTGGCGCAATGGCAGCGCAAGCGGTGGATGGTGTGGCATCTCGTTGACACGGCCATCCAGTCTACCGGAGCGCTGAATTACGGCGTCGGGCCTGGCGCGAGCTTCAACATCGCGCGCCCTGACCAGATCGAGGGCGCCTATGCGCGCCTAATCACTACCTCGACCAATTTACGCGGGTTCACGATCGGTGTTTCCGCGATTGGTGGCCCAGACGGCATTGGCCCGGTGCCTTTCGGGACTGTGCAGCCGGGCGTGCTCAATATTGATTACCCGCTATACATGATCCAGAGCCGGGAGGAATATGCTCAGATCGGCCTCAAGGGGTTGCAGACATTCCCTGGCGCCGTGTTCTATGATGCGTCCTTCCCCAACGGGAGCATTTATTTCTATCCGATTCCGTCGGACCAGTTTGAGCTGCATATCCTTACCAAGGAAGCGCTTCAGCAGTTCACGAGCCTGACCGATGACCTCCTGATGCCGCCTGAATATGTGGAGGCGCTCGTGTGGTCTCTGGCCGCTAGGATGCGGCCAGCATTCGGCCTGCCGCCTGACCCGACGGTGACTGCGGCCATGAACTCGGCCATGCAGACGATCCGCATTGCGAATCTCCAAATTCCCGCGCTCAATCTTCCGAATGGCCTTCCTAACGGTTCGCGCTCCGGAAGCGGATGGTGGTGGGCTGGGAATTACGGTGTAGGCCCGAACGGCTTCACGCTCGACACCTCAAGGCTTGGCTGATGAGGGTCAATCTTGCGGGCGGGACTTATCAGGCTAGATCGGTGATTGCATCGGCTCAAACTTGCATGAACCTGATCCCAGAGCCGCCGCCTCCGGGCGAAGATAGCGCGCCCTGGACCTATTACCCGACACCGGGACTCACCGAATTTGCCCAGGCGGCTTCTGGCCCGGTGCGGGGCATCTATGTCCCTGGCAACGGACTTGGCTTCTACTACGCGGTAATTGGATCTGGCGTTTACGCGATCAGCCAGACAACCCAGACGATGACCTATATCGGATCGATTGGATCTTCTTCCGGGCCCGTGTGCATGCAAGACAATCGGATTGTGATGGTGATCGTGGATGGGTCGACCAACGGATGGTATGTAACCCTCTCTGATAACACGCTGACACAGATCAGTGATTCCGCTTTTTTTGGTGCAACTCAGGTTGTCTTTCTTGACACGTTCCTCGTGTTCAACAAGGTCAATTCCAACCAGTGGTATTCGTCTCCATCGAACTACGCGGGAAATTCGACGCCCTTCGACAGCCTTTATATCGCGACAAAATCCACCTATCCGGATAACATCGTCGCCCTGGCATCGATCAACCAACTGATCTGGATCATAGGGGCTCAAACGACCGAGCTTTGGTATGATGCAGGAAGTGCCGATTTTCCCTTCGGGCGCGTTCCGGAAGTTCTCATCCATCATGGATGCGTAGCGAGCTATTCGATTGCCACAGCAGATGGCGGCGTGTTTTGGCTCTCTCAGGATCTCCAGGGGAGAAACATGGTACTTCATGGCGCCGGGTATCAAGCAAAACGCATCTCCACCTATCCAATCGAGTATGCGATCAGCAAATATGGAAAGGTTTCTGACGCAATTGGCATGACTTATTCCCAGGCTGGCCATGTTTTCTATGTGCTTACATTCCCAACGGCGAGCAAAACGTGGGTTTACGACCTCACCACAGATCAATGGCATGAGCGCTGCTCTCTTGATGCGTCTGGCAATGAGCAGCGCCACCGCATGAACTGCGTCGCTCCTAATGGGCAGTTTATCGTCGCTGGAGATTTCGAGAATGGCACACTCTACCATCTTGATCCTGGCGCCTATACGGACAATGGGACTCCAATCAAGCGGCAGAGAGCATTCCCCCATATGATGGGGAATGCGAACCGGGTCTTTCATCGCCGGTTTGTCGCTGACATGGGTATCGTCGATGACCCTAATGACAATCTGTCGCTCGACTGGTCAGATGATCGGGGGAATACTTTCGGGTCCCCGATCACAATGGCCATGGTGAATACGCAAGGCATGGGCTTTGCGTGGTGGAGGCTCGGCCTGTCGCGTGATCGCGTCTATCGGCTGACATGGACGGCGCCGATCGAGATTGCGCTTCAAGGTGCCTGGATTGAGGCTGACGCGGGGACGTCATGAGCGGCGCCCTACAACCTCTCCCGCCATCATCCGTTCCGGCCGTCGATCCCAAAACCGGCTTGCTCACAACAGCCTTTGCAACACTCATCCGCAGTCTCTGGGCAAGCATCTCCAACACTAGAAAGGGGGTTGTTTCTCTTGGATCAGTCGCCGCCGGAGCGACCGGATCTGGAAGCGTCACTTTCGCCTCTCCGATGGGGTCCGCGCCTACGATCGTCCTCGTTTCGTCGAGTTCGTTTGTCCTGTCTGTTGGTGCAAATCCGGCGTCCTTTACAGCATCTGGATTTAGCTACACCTATGAGAACACCTCCGGCTCCGCACTGGCGGCCGCGCAGATCTGTTGGCGTGCCGAGTAGCGCTGTGCTATAAGCACGCCATGGCATCAGCCAGCAGCTGAATTTGCAATAGCGCTGGACCCTCATGCCTCTTGATCCCTTCATCATCTATGCCCTGCCGCGGAGCCGCACAGCGTGGCTCTCGCAGTATTTGAGCTATGGCGGATGGTCGATCGGGCATGATGAGGCCCGGCATGTGCGTAGCCTGGAGGATGTGCGGTCCTGGTTCGCGATGCCCATGTCTGGCACCGTTGAGACAGCCGCCGCCCCGTTCTGGCGCCTGGTGCGGGAGATCGCGCCGCGGGCGCGGATCGTCACCATTCGGCGTGATCCGCGGGAAGTCATCGGCAGCCTGCTGAATACCGGCGCGCCATTCGATATCCCGTCTCTGGAGCGGCTGATGCACCGGCTTGACGCGAAGCTCGACCAGATCGAACGGCGCACGGGCGCCTGGTCGATTCCCTTCGCCGATCTCGATCGTGAGGACGTTTGCGCCAGCCTGACGGAAACGCTTCTCGGACAGCCGCATGATCCTTTCCGGTGGGGACTTTTGCGGGGCCTGAATGTGCAGATCAACTTCGCGGCTCTCATCCGGTATGCCGGCGTCTATATGCCGCAGATGGAACGCGCCGCGCGGATGGCCGGGCAGCATATGCGCGCCAAGATCATGGGCCGGCCGCTTGTCTCCGCGGAATTCACCTTTCAGCAGGAGCCTCTATCGGCGCTTCTTCGGGACGGGCAGGATCTGATTTCCGAGCATCTCGTGACCGTCGGCGAGGCGCCTGATTCGTGCCCCACGAAGAACCTGCCGCTGCTGCAGAAGCTCGAGGACATCGGCGCTCTGCACATCACCACGGCGCGGCAGAATGGCCGCATGTTCGGATACCTGCTTGCGCTCACGGCGCCGTCCCTCGAATCCGACAGCAAGAGCGAGGGCATGCACACGAGCTTCTACACGTCACCCCTGGCGCCCGGGCTTGGCCTGAAGCTGCAGCGCGCATCGGTCGCGTTCCTGCGTGATCAGGGCGTTGACCAGGTTCTGTTTCGCGCTGGCGTTCGCGGCTCCGGCCCGCGGATGGGGGCGCTCTATCGCAGGCTCGGGGCTGAGCCATTCGGGGAGATGTTCTCCCTGCCATTGAAGGAGACGGCATAATGGGCCTCGCAGGCGCAGCCATCGGCGCGGGCGTCGCCGGCGCGGCAGTATCGGGCATCACCGGCGCCATGGGCGCCAGCAACGCTGCAGGGGCTGCCAAGACCGCAGCGTCTCAGCAGGCGGCTGCATACAACAACGCGGCTGGCCTGGACGTTCAGACGCTCAGCAATGTTGCCGGTGCGCTTACGCCCTACACGAATGAAGGCGTCTGGGGTACTGCGCTGACGCAACAGGCGCTGCAGAACGGGACCTACCAGACCGGCACCGATTACCTCAACAACGCGACCGGCTACCTGGGCAATGCTGCCAACTCCTACGGGAACGCCACCGGCGCCTATCAGGCTGCCACCGGCGATGTGAACTCGGCCAACAGCATCTATGGCCAGTTGCAGAACGGCATCAGCGAACAGACGCTGGAGAACACGCCGGGGTATCAGTTCACCCTCGGGCAGGGCCTGGAGAGCACGCAAAACAGCGCGGCCGCGCGGGGGCTGGGGTCGTCCGGCGCGGCGCTTAAGGGGGCCGCCACCTACGCGACCGGCCTGGCGGATCAGACCTATCAGAACCAGGCCAATCTGATGCTGCAGTCCGCGAGCGGCTACCAGAATTCCGCTCAAAACGAACTCGGCGTTGGCTCCGGATACATCAACCAGGGCTCCGGCTATAATGGCCTCGCCAATTCCTCCATCAATCAGCAGGCATCGGCTCTCGACACCAACAACCAGAATTTCGCGCAGCTCCTGTCCGGCGCGCAGCTGGGCGAGAATGCCGCCAACACCTATGCGAACGCGGCGACCAACACCATGGCCGGCCTGAATGGCGATGTGACGGGTGTGGGCAATGCGCAGGCAAGCGGAACGGTTGGTGCGGCCAATGCGCAGAACGCGGGCTTGAGCGCGATCGGTAGCAGCGTCTCGGGCCTCGGGAGCAGCCTCACGCAGTCTCTGCTGCTGCAGAAGTTGCTGGGCGGCACAGGCGCCATGACGCAGCCGGCCGTCGGCGGCCTCTATTAAGGATCGAAGGACATGGCACAGGGCGCCTTCCCTGCTCTCAACGTCAGGGTCCCGCAGGTTCAGCAGCCACAAACGAGCCCGCTGCAGACGCTCGGCCAGTATGCGCAGCTGCAGAACCTGCTCATCGGCAATCAGCAGAACCAGCAGACGCTGGACGCGCGCCAGGCGATCGGCCAGGCCTATCGGCAGAGCATCGACCCGCAAACCGGCCAGCTGAATACGCAGGCCCTGCTGGCGAATGTCGCGCAGAATCCGAAGGCCGCCTATCTGGCCGGAGACGTCGCCGCGTCGGCGCAGGCCCGGCAGGCGCAGCAGCTTCAGATCCAGGGCATTCAGCTTGATCAGGCGCTCAAGCGCACGAGCTATACCGCGACCGAACTCGGCTCGCTGGTGCCGATGGGCCAGAACATCACGCGCAACGATGTCTATTCGCGGTTGGGCGATGCCATCAACAACGGCATCATCAGCCCGCAGGAGGCCGCGCAGTTCAGCGCCTCGATGCCGCAGACGGACGGCGCGCCGCTGCAGTCTTGGGTGCAGAAGCAATACGGGACTGTCCTACAGAACCAGCAGTATCTCGCGGGGCAAATCCAGACCCTTAATCTGGGAGGCAAGCAGGTCATGGGGGCCGAGAGCCCGCTGACGGGGCAATTCAAGCCCTCCCTGGTGGCCGACAACACGCTCTCGCCGAGCGAGGCGACGGCGCCGACCCAGATCGGCACCGATCCCCAGACGGGACAGCCGATCATGGGAACGCGTCAGCAGTTCGTAAACGCCGCGCAGCCGGCCGGTCCCTTTGGGAATGGCCGGTATCCGACCCCGGGCGCGAACGCAACACCGGGCGGCGGTATCGCCATGGGCCTTCCCGTCGGCCAGCAGCCGGCGATGGAGGAGGAGGGCAAATTCTCGGCGCAGCAGTACAACGAGATCGCGCAGAACGCTGCGAACGTGCCGGCGAACAAGGCGCTTCTGCAGAACATGGCGGGAGACCTCCAGAGCTTTGCGTCGGGCCCCGGCAACGTCGAATGGCGCACCGCGGTTGCCTCCATCAATCGCGCGTTCGGCACCAACATCGACGCCAAGGGCGTTGCGAGCGCCGAAAACTTCGCGAAGCTCGGCAACCAGATCGCGCTGGCGCAGGCCGGGCAGATGGGTGCGGGCACGAACGAGAAGCTTGAGGCTTCGATGCAGGCAAATCCGAACCCGCACCTTTCGGTTCCAGGCAACCAGCAGATCATTCATGTGCTGCTCGGCAATCAGGATGCGATCGGCGCTTGGAACCAGGCGGCGCAGAGCTACCAGCAAGCCAACGGCCCGGCGAGCTATCAGAAATTCGTGGCCGACACATCGAAGTATTTCGACCCCCGGGCCTTCCAGATGCAGCAAATGACGCCGGAGGAGCGCGCTTCTACCTGGTCGGCGATGACGCCGGCCGAGCAGAACCAGTTCAAGGCCGATGTGCAGAAGATGTCTGATGCCGGGATGTTCTCCCAGGTCGGAGCAGCGCAGCCAACCGCAAGCGCAGCGCCGGCAGCCGCCGTTGTGCCTGCAGCTGTACCGATCGGGACACCTCCTTCGGTGCCGACCGCGCAATGACAGATTATTCCTCGCTCATCGACCAGGCGGCGCAGAAATACAACGTCGACCCGAAGCTGATCTCGGCCGTGATCCAGACGGAAAGTTCATGGAACCCGGCCGCCGTCTCTAAAGCAGGCGCGATCGGCCTCGGGCAGATCATGCCAGCGACTGCGAAGGCTTTGGGCATCGACCCGACCGACCCGGCGCAGAACATCATGGGGACGGCGGAAGTTCTCAGCCAAAATCTCGACAAATTCGGCAACGTGCCGGATGCCTTGCGCGCCTATAACGGTGGCTATGATCAGGCGAATTGGCAGAACCCCGAGACGCAAGCCTATGTTGGCAAGGTGGCCGGCGCCTATGGCAACGCCCAGCCGCCGGCGAACTCGGGTGCGCAGATGGCCGCCAATGGGGCATCAGATGTGCCGTTGACCAGCGCGAGTTCTCCCGCCTTCAGCCAAATGTTCCCTGAGCTTGCGAAGTCCTCTGAAACTGCCGCGCCGCAGACTGCGCCGGCCTTCAGCCAGATGTTCCCCGATCTCGCCAACCCCCAGCCGAAGGCGGTCGCCGCGGCCGCCCCGCCGGGGATGCTCGATCAGCTCGGATCGGGCTTCATGCGCGGGGCGAAGGATGTCGGCGACACCCTCGATAATGTGGTGGCCTGGGGCGACAAGAATATCCCCGGCGCGCAGGCGCTCGACACCGCGGCGAACTCCCTTTCAAGCGCTGTAGCCGGGCACCCGACGGGCTTTGGCCGCACGCCAGAGATGAATACTCAGATCGAGCAGCAGGACGCCGCGGGGCGCGCGAACTTCCAGCAGCAATATGGTGACAGCACCCCCGCGCAGATCGGGCGCATCGCAGGCAATGTTGCCGTCACAGCCCCGGCCCTCGCCGTCGGCGGCCCGGCGCTCGGAGCAGCTGCGGATGCTACTGGCATTGGGTCGGTCCTATCGGGGGCGGGCAACGCCGTGCGGTCCGTCCCTGTGATCGGGCGCCTCCTTGCAGGGGGCGCTCAAGCGGCAGGAGCCGGCGCGCTTGCCGGTGGGGCTGCTGGGGGCCTGGCATCTGGCGGAAGCGGGCAGAGTGTCGGCCAGGGCATTACGCAGGGGGCTGAAACAGGAGCCGTTCTAGGACCCATCGCTGCGACCCTGGCGGCCGGCGCGGGAGCCGTTGGCCGGGCCGTGACGGGCGGCACGATTGCGCCGACGCAGGCCAACCTCGCCGACCTTGCAATGAACAAATACAAAATCCCGCTGACGGCGCCCCAGATGAGCGACAATGCCAGCACGAAGTTCCTGAGCAGCGCGGCGGATACCCTCGGCTATACCGGCGCGGCGCGGAACGAGGCGCAGCAGGAAGCCTTTACCAGGGCAGTTGGCGGCACGTTCGGAGCCGATGCCACGCACCTTACTCCGGATGTGATGCAGGCCGCCAAGGACAAGCTCGGCCAGGCATTTGACAGCATCGCGGCAAAGACGACGATCAATGCTGACAATCAGTTCGTCAACGATCTCATCGGCGTTCAGAGCGATGCGGCGAAGGTTTTGCCGTCCAGTGAGCAGGCCCCGATCAACTCTCAGATCGATGACGTGCTAAGCGCAGTCGATGGCAATGCCTCGATCAGCGGCCAGAGCTATCAGGCTCTCACGGCTAAGAACGCGCCGCTCAGCCGGCTCAGCAATTCCCGCGATCCGAATATCGCCTATTACGCCCAGCAGATCCGCAGCGCGCTCGATGACGCCATGGAGCGGTCTCTTGCGGCTTCCGGCCAGACCGACCTGGCAACGCAGCTGCAGCAGACGCGGTTGCAGTACAAGAACATGATGACCGTGGCGCCGCTCGCGGCCAAAGCCGAAGCCTCGGGAGGCGTGCTTTCTCCTGCGTTGCTGCAGGGCGCCGTGCAGTCGAGCTTCAAGAACCGCGCATTTCAGGGCGCCGGCGATCTCGGCGAGCTTGCGGCGATCGGGCAGACGTTCCTCAAGCCCACGCGAAGCTCAGGCACCGCCGAGCGCTACCTTGGTGCTGAGCAGCTTCTGGAGGGCGCAGGAGGCATTGGCGCGATGCTGATGGGCCACCCGACCGAGGGCGCCGCTATCCTGGCGCGCATCCCTGCGCAGATCGCCGGTGGCCGCGGTGTGTCGGCAATTCTGAACAGCCGGCCGGTTGCCGAGGCTCTTTTGCGCCGGTCGCTGAATGCTCAGAACCCGAGCAGCGGGTTTATGGGGAATATTCTGTCGGGGGCAGGTTACGGATCAGTCGTTCCGCTTGCTGCTCGCCTTGGTGGACCGCAGGGAAACTAGCGGCTCGCTGAATTCCGCGTCGCGGGGCAGCGATCGGTTGATGAGTCGGCGCGCGTTCTGCTCACTGTGCAGGTAGATTGCAAGCGCCTTCAGGAGAATTGGCGCTAGTGCGACGGCGGCAAATCCTGCTATAAGCCATTCATCGTCTGGGTTTGACCACGACCAGCCCGGGTGAGCAGCGGGGCCGAATAGAAATATTTCGGCCAGGAAGACCCCCAACGCGCCGAGGGGGTTAGCTCTCACCCAAAGCCACAGGGCAACCAGACCGACGATGAGCAGGACAATCAGGGCCAATCTGGCGCTCCGAAAAGTGAGCCGCCATCTTAGCGCCATTTGTTTCGGTGCGATAGCGGTATTCGTGCCCCTCTCGGCCTGGGCTCAGACCCTGGGGCCGTTCCAATCCGGACAGATCCTTTGCGCTGACACTGGCTCGCCGAACTGCTACGGGCGCCCCGGCCTGAACCAGGTGCTCGGCACGAAGGTAGACACCTCCCGCGTCGGCGCGCCGAGCGGCGTTGCGTCGCTGGACGCTTCGGGCAACCTGCAGCCCCCATCCGCAACGGTCCGGGGCGGCGTGATGGCGGCAACAGCCCCCACGAACCAATTCCAGACCGGCGTCTCTACTGCGGGCGCTCCGCAATTTGCGCAGCCCGCGTTCGGCAACCTGTCCGGCACCGCGACCCTCTCCCAGCTTCCCACGATCCCGGCGAGCCAGACGAGTGGGCTTCTGCCGCTGACGGGTGGGACGCTGACGGGTGGAGTCAATGGCACCACCGCTGCATTTTCTGGAACTAGTCAATTTGGTACGACAAACCCGATAACCATTAGTGCCGGAGCTATCGGAGTTGGAGGTAGCGGAAACGCTCCATTAAGCCTGTCATCTCTGGGATCGTCCGCTATCTCGATTAAAACCGGGAATTCGGGGACTATTGCGCAGTTCTTGGATGCTGGCGGAACCTCGACCGCATGGGCGGGATTCCAAGGCGGAACCGGCGGAACCGCGATAATCTCAGCGGCTGGAACTGCGACAAATCGGACTCTGCAACTGATAGGCGCCGGCACTGGAGTCGTTCGGTTGTCATCCCCAGGTCAGGCTGGCGTTTTCCAATTAGGAAATGGGTCCACATTTACGTGGAGTGGGTCCAGCCCATCCGTTTCAACGTTGATGCCTCTCTATTCGACATCTTCAGCAACCGGGTCTTACTCCGGGTCTTCTGCTCTCGGATACAATAGAATTGTAGTAAACGGAGACAATGTTACCGGGCCGAATGCTATTGAGTCTGGCCTGTATCTGGAGCAAGACTTCGGCGGCACTGGAACGCAGGGGTCAAGAAGCGCGATCAACATTAGGTCGGTGCAGATAGGACCTTATGACAGTGGGTTAACCGGCTTTCAGAATGCCCAGGTGGGCGCCACGATAGCAGCGGTATCGTCATACAACGATGGGGGCACATCATCGGCCCCGGCTGGCTATATTTGGGCGCTGAATACAGTAACCACGTTGAACTCTGGCGCTACCTACAAGCAAGGCATGCTCGGGTATGAAGTGGACATGAACCTTGAGTCAGGGGCTAGCTCAAATACTAAAGTTGGAATCTCCGTCGGATCTTCAGCTGCCGACACTGCGCAAGGGGGTTTGTTCGATGCTGCATTCCTCGTTCGTCAGGCGGATACGTCAGCGGCCCCAGGATGGGCGAACGGATATTCTGTAGGAGATTCTGGTGAGGCATTCCCCCTGGCTTCGTCAAATGGTGAAGCGTTTTCTGTAAATAGGCAGACCCTGTCTTCGACTTTGACAATACTTAAGCAGCCGGTTGGTGTTAGGGGTGTGGATCTATTCGATGCTTCGTGGTCCGATCGTTCTTGGCTATCTCGAAACATCAGCATGTATGATAGCGGCGATATTCGCGTGGGGTCGGCTGATTTCGAGATGACCACGACGGGGGCTGCGCTGGATTCTCACCTTTATAAGCTCTCTGGCGTAACTGTAACTAGCGGGGGCGCCGGATGCTTTGTCGGCTGGAACTTAGAAGATAAGTCGACCGGAACGGTATTGACGGTCACCGCCTGCAGTGGGAGCGCGATTGCCTCTGGCGGCCTGTCCATAACAACCCCGGGGGTCGTTGCATCTTCGCCCCCGACATCAATCAGTTTTGCTATGCCAAACGGCGGGACGAATGCCGTCGTCGCAACGACATGGACGCTGGCAAATTCTTTGCAACTCAACCCGAGCGGCGGCGCGATCACGATGGGTGGGCAGGTCACACTCGCCTCATCCACGACCGGCGCAGGCGCCCAGACCTTCACAAACTCACCCTGCACCGGCCTTACCACTGAGAGGTGGGTGCCAATCTCAATCACCGGGCAAAGCGGCACGTTCTATGTGCCCGCCTGTCAGTAAGGAAATCACGTGTTCAAATATCTCCCCCTCGTCGCTCTTCTGCTCGCAACACCCGCATTGGCGCAGAGTGCTCCGCAATCGCAGGGTCCATCCCCGCAGGCAATCATCCAGGCCCTGCATGCTCAGTCCCAGGCGCAGGCTGATCAGCTTACGTTGGCCACCGCCGGACTGCTCGAAGATCAGCAGAAGATCGCCGATCTGCAGAAGCAGATCGATGCGTTGAAAGTACCGGCCAAGAAGCCAGGCCAGAAGGCAAAATGAGCCCTCACCATGACGGTCGCCCTCGCCGCGCCACTACGCACCCACTGGAGACGAACGATGGCTGAGAAGGCTTCGGGTGCATTCTGGAGCACAGTTGATGGCATCTCGAAGATGTGGCCGGTGATCATCGGCCTCATTGTGCTCATCGGCGGCATCTACGGTCTGATCGACAAGGTTGACGGGCTGCAGTCCTCGATCGCGGCGATGAGCAATCTGCCCTCTCGCGTGCAGGCTCTCGAAGCAGCCCAGGCGAACACGGCAGCTAACTTCGCACCGCAGGTTCAATCGCTCCAGGCGTCGCAACATGATGTTAACGCATCGCTGAACACGATCACGCAGAATATCGCGACCCTGCAGGCTCAGATGCAATTCCTGATTAACCAGAATTGGCCCGGGGCAAAGGTGCATCAGTGAGAATCGCAATCATCCTCCTGGCTCTCAGTGGCTGCGCAGCTCCCGCATGCCGCCCGGTTGTCGAGCGCGTCTCCGTGCCGGCTGTTGAGCGCGTTATGACGGTGCCCGATAGCCGCGGGCCGGATGCGCTGATTGCCGAGTATGCGTCGCTGCAGCTGCAGGAGCGCAAGCTGGTGGCGCACACGGGGCCTGGCCATATCCATGCGTTAATCAAACTCAACAACGCGGCGCGAGCTGCCATGAAGCCTGTATCGGCATCAGATCACGTCGCGACACCTGTCGAGATGCAGCGCGCAATCGACGCGCTCGGGAGTCTTCGGGCCTACCTCGCAGCGCAGAAGGTGTCGCCATGAGCTTCGACCAGGCATTCAGCCTCACGGTCTCGCCGGCCGTTGAAGGCGGATACACGAACAACCCATCGGACCCAGGCGGGGCAACGAAATACGGCATCTCGCAGTCGGCTTATCCGTCGCTCGATATCGCGAACCTGACGCTTGTGCAGGCTCAGGCGATCTACCTGCGCGACTATTGGGACGCATGCCACTGCAGCTCGCTCCCGGCGTGCGTTGCGGGGCTCGTATTCGATGCGGCGGTCAATATGGGTGCCGATTGGGCGCGGCGCGCGCTGCAATCCGCCGTCGGCGCATCAACCGATGGCGTCATTGGGCCGAAGACACTGGCCGCTGTGAGCGTTGCGGATGTCGCCACCCTGCACGCCACGATCGGCTGGCTGCGCGAGGCGCGGTACCGGTCACTCATCGATTTCACGACATTTGGGCACGGCTGGATCATCCGGCTTTGCCGCGTCATCGCTGCAACAGCTTCTTTCACTTGAGGACCATCCCATGAAAACCCTCCTTTCCATCGCCGCCCTTGGCTCCGTGCTCATCCTCGGCGCTTGCGGTAACCAGAACACGTCGCTCGAACAGGGCGCGCTGACCACGGGTGCCGATGCGCTCGGCACCTATGAGAGCGGCGGCACCAAGGCTGACATCGCGCTCGCCGTCGTGGCCGACACGTTCAACGTCTACAAGAATACGAAAAATCCCAGCCAGGCCGTGATCGACAAGGCAAACACGCTGCTCACCGCCGCGCAGAAGGCCGTGGCCGCATCGGATGCGGCGCCTGGTGACACCGCTCTGCAGGCCGCAGAAGCGTCGGCCATCCAGTCGCTTGCCACCTACCTCCTGACCGCGGCGCCCGGCAACGGCGTCACCCCGGCGAGCGCGTGAGGGCGATATGGACCTGACCCCCATCCTGCAGCCCCTCGCCGAGGGCGCGGTTACCGCGGCCGGGCTCGCCATCACGGCGGGCGTCGGCTTGGGCCTCAAATGGCTCAGCGCGCACCTGGCGATCCTCCGCACGACGGAGGCGCAGAAGATGATCGTCGGCGCCAACGCGATCGTTCAGGCGGCGGCCGAGAATGCCTCGTCCAAGATCGTCGCCGACATCCAGGCCGGCCGTCTCGATCCCACGAACCGCGCGGGCCTGGTCATGGCCGCGTCTGATCTGGTGTCGTCGGTCAAGGGCAAAGTACCGGATGCGGTCGCCCTGCTGCAGCCGGCCGAGGGCGCTATTGCCGGCATGATCGTGGATAAGGCGATTGCCCAGAACACGAAGCTGGTTGCGGCTGCACCTGTCGTTGCCCCGGTAACGCCGCCCTCGATCACCGCGCAGCCGGCAGCCAACCCGCTTCCCCTTCCGGCCGGAGCATCAGCATGACCGCTGTACCTCCCAGCGAGTGGACGGATGGATATGTCCCGACACTTGAAGACTGGCAAGCGGCGTTCGATTTCCCGACGCCGACAACGCCATCGGGGCTCCTCCTCAACGTCCAGATCTTCACCTCCTCTGGCACATACACGCCGACGGCGGGGACGAACTCCATTATTGCCATGGCGCTCGGCGGCGGTGGAGCGGGTGGCGGTTCTCCCTCTACATCATCCTCTGCCGCAGCGGCTGGCGCAGGTGGTGGCGCAGGTGGAATGGCAACTGGACGCTTTACCAGCGGATTTTCCGGTGGGGTTGCCGTTACCGTGGGGGCGGCTGGTTCGTCAGTCAGCGGCACAACGACCGGTGGGACCGGTGGTAATTCGTCGTTTGGGACACTCCTGGCGGCAAATGGCGGCCAGGGTGGCGGCGGCGGTGCAGCCAACATTGGGGTGGTTGCTGGTGGTGCCGGTGGTGCCGTGACGATTTCGGGCAACCTTCCATCCATAACGGGCCAGCGTGGCGGAATCAGCCAGGCTGAAGCATCTAGTGTGTCGATCTATTTCTCTGGCGACGGCGGAAATTGCCCCTATGGCTACGGAGGGCGCGGCGTCGGCGCAGGATCAGGCATAGGTGGCCAGAATTTCGGCTCTGGTGGGAGCGGCGGGACTTCAGGGCCGAGCGCTGGCGCAGCATCGAGTGGCGCCGGGGCTCCTGGTCTGGTCATAATCTGGGAGTACAGCTAATGGCCACGCAGCCCTACGCTGTAATCGCAACGATCAGCAAGACCATCATCAACAATGACGGATCGGCAAGCACGGCACAGCCGGGAACGGTCCTGAACATTGTCATGTGGGATGGCGCTTCGAAGTGGACGCCTCCAGACGGGACAGAGGCGCGCGCCGATCCAAGCGGGACATTGACGATCGGAAGCATGACGACAGTTTGATTGAGAAAACCCCACCCGGGGGCTGCCTGCGGTGGGGCTGTTTGCTGCGGGCCGGTTGCCATTCCGGCATCCAGAAAGGACTGCACCGAGGTGAACGCGCATAACACCTCGGCCGTTTGCTTACCAAGTTAGCTTGGGGCTTCACGCGCAGCCCCGCCGCAGCCCCTCCTTCTACCATCCCCGAATCGGAAACGGAATCCCTACCTCAGACCCTCCACCACCAACAAATCGCGGCAGAACCGGTCGCACCGGTCCCATGGCTGCAGCGCGTCGCGCTTCGGGCAGTCGGCTCCCAAGCTATCCATCACAGCCCCGGTCGATGCGTCGGGCCCGCGCTCACGGACGAGGCGCGCCAGGCTCAAGCGGCCACGGCGCTCACAGCGAGAGCACTCGATCGTGAGGTGGGTGAGCCCGGCGGTGAGGCAGTCGCGGAGGGTTATGGCGGTGCGCATGGAGAGAGCGCAGCACGTTCGCCGGGACGAGTCTATGGATGTTGGAGCGAGGGCGGGGAATCGAACCCCGATCTGCTGGGTGGAAACCAGCCATATTACCGTTATACGACCCCAGCAATTCGCCCGGCTTCCACGGGCTGCATCGAGGTATAGGCAGGGCCTCGACTCTTTCCCCCTGGAGTCGGGAGATGATGCTGCGGGCGGAGGTTTACCCTACGAGTGGCGTTAACTCCGACTCAACTCCGCGACCATCAAGCGCCTGCATGTCCCCAATGCCGGGTAAGGCGCTCTCATCTGGCGGTAAGGCTATCCGAGATACACCGTCGCCCCAGGTTAGGCCCGACACTAGGCTTCGCCCCACGACGCGGTAACTCCACCGCAGCGCACGCACCCTAGCACGTGGCGATTCCGGTTGCAAAAACTCCGGCGTCATCCGAGGGAATCCCTAGACCTCAGGTCTGGAGTGCTTTTCTAAACCATTGATTTCGGCTAAGTCGATCTTCTGAAAAAGCATATCTGACTGACTGATATCAATCACTTACGATCAGATCTTTGCCGCGAACCGTCAACCTTCTCCAACCGCGAAACCGCCGCCCGGGCAAGCCGCTCCTGATCCACCGATCGGGTGTAGAGCGACACCATCGAGAGCGTCTTGTGGCCGGTGATGGACGCGATCTCATGGGCTGTGCATCCGGCCTGCGCCAGGCGTGTTGCGGCCAGCTTTCGAAGGCCATGGATGTTCAGCCCGGCCGGCAGCCCGAGGCGCTGTAGCTCCCTGCTCATCTCGCGCGACAGGTTCTCTCCGATCCACCTGAGCCCCGTCTGCGTGGTCAGGATCGTATCGGCCGCCCTGGGCCAGACCTTCAGCTCGGCGGACAAGTCTCGGTGGACGGGTATGATCAGGTCCGCGTCGCCAGGGCGCGACGTCTTCTCTGGCAGCAGCCTCAGCACGCCGCCTTGGAACGCTGACCATGGCAGGGCGATGAGATCGCCCCTCCTTTGCCCCGTATGCATCCCCAGGATCACAACCCGTCTCAGGTGCTCTGGGAGCCCGGCCAGCGCCGTCTTGACCTGATCCTCGGACCAGACCGGGAAGTTTCCGATCGCAAGCGGCTTGATCCCCGGAACCGGTGAATAGTCGATCCATTCGCGCTCGACCGCCCAATTGAACAGAGTACCGACCACGCGGACAAAGATGTTGGCGGATGCGGAACCCCGGCCGATCGAGATGGCGTCGCGGGCCTCTAGGACGTGCCGGCGTCGGAAGTCGGACACCTGGGCATGTTGATGCTCAGCGAGGTCAGTCAGGGCGAGCTGGTATGATTTCTTGGTCTTAGGCGCCAGCCCGCGGTATTCGGGGCTGATCTGGTAGGCCACTATCAGGGCGCCAATGCTTCCATCCTGATAGCGGCTTTCCCGTTTTGTCTTATTCCTATCATAGTAGTATGTCTTAACGGTCCCGTCCGCGAGCCGTTTTCTGACGGCGCGCTTCGAACTTGGCGAGGAGCGCATTGGCGAGCCCTGATGGGTGTTGGCGAGGTCTGGGCTCACTGTGCCGGTCGCGGGTGAAGGCGTCTAGCTCCGGGATGCTCCATCGTGGCGTACGGGGCCCGAAGTGGTAATGGGCCGGCGGTAGCTTGCCGGCGCGCACGTAACGGGCCAACTGATCGACACGCAGGCCCATGCGCTTCGCGGTATCGGCGGCATCAAGCCATAGTTCATCACCCGCCATCAGCACCCTCCGTCCCGGCGCGCCTCGGACACGCATCGCACCGCGTGATGTTGGTGGAATAACTTGGCGGTGGGCATCCCTCGCAGAGATCTTCAGCGGCCACCTTGACCTCGCGGTCGCGGTCGGCGTCGATCAAATCGCCAATCAGACTGCTGCACCGCAAAGCTTCGTCTCCGTCCCTATCAAACGCATCTGAGAGATCGTCATCCGCATCCACGCTAAGCGCCATATCTCGTGCGCGATTGGCTCTCTCGTCGCATACGGCTTTAGCCTCCTCCAGTCCCTGGCGGCGACCCTCAGCAATCGCATCCCCCCGCTCATCCTGGGCCGGGGCGCGTGCGGTCCATGCGGCTAGCGCTTCATCCATGGTTGCGGCATGCGACACAAGCGGATGCGCCATCCACGATCCGATAGGACGCATTGACCTCGGTTCTAGGGTGACGCCAGGCGATACGACAACCACCCGAACGCCAGCGGCAAGCGCCATTCCGACCTCGATCAAGGCGCCCTTAAGCGGGAAATCATCCGGCTCGACATAGAGGATAAGCTTGTCAGCGGTTGTCACCTCAGTCTGAATCCGTGACCAAAGATCGGAGAATGATGAAGTTTGACCCTCTCCTGCTTCGTCAATCCAGGATGAGACGATCTTCCATCCAGATGAACGAAGTCGGCGCCATTCTGCTGCCCTCTCGGGGATGCTCGCGCGTGATGCGATGTATATTTTAGCCGCCCTCGCTTCGGTTTCATCAGCCATGGTCGGCCTCCTGTGTGGGTGCATTCTATTCATGATTTCCATAGAGCGCGACATTGGTTTGCATATCGCAATGTGCAGGAGCCGCCATCCTCTAGGCCGGGTATTATGAATGACCCGCTATCAGGATCTCTTCCCCATAAAGGTATAGATTGCTGATATTCAGCGAAGTGCTCAATCGAGCTTTTTGCATTTTCTCTTTCTGCATGGATAGCGCATATCCCCGCCGAGACGGCATACAGAGCCAATGATGTTATTCCTGCAATGGTCACGCAATTCCTTGCTTTCGCCATCACTCCACCCTCCCCTTGTCCGCATCCCCGATGGGCGGGAGCGTGATGGGGCATGCTTCCATCTGGTCTGCTAAGCTTTCAGCGGCGCGCGCCCACGCTTTACTGTTGCCCTCGCCATCGAAAGCGTCACCAGACGCTTGCAATTGACGGCACCGCTGCACGTCTTCTCGCCGTGTCGCCTCGGCGAGCGAGAGGGCGAATTCCGCATGCGCAGTGAGTTCCGCGCGACGGAAAATGAGATATCGCTCAACCTGATTGTCAGGCAGTTCGGGATGATCTAGTCGCATAAGGCGTCTGACAGCCTGCTTCAGCAGCGCCGCGCGGTCGGTCATGACATTACGCTCCTGACTTCTTCAAGATTCTGACGGACGAATTCCACGTCTGGCCCGTCACTGAAGTATTTGAGATGATCCACGCAATCGAGGAATTCGCGCTCATCTGTTTCAGTATAGGGTGTGTCCAGAAAAATGCAGTCCGACAATGCGTAGAATCTGATCTTGGCGATTTTCATCTACCCCTCCTTCGTCGCGCTGGCGTTGAGGGCGGATCGCATTTCGATAGCGGCCATGGCAAGACCGAACGTGTTGTCTGAATGAACCAAGTCGACACGCTCGCCGTTGTCCGTTTGAACGCTGATCGTCTTGCCATTGCGTGCTTTGTAGGCCGCCGATCTATTCGCTTCGACAAGATCGGCTGACTCCAGGAGCTTTGTTGCGGCCTCCCGCAGCCTCGCGATCTCCTCCCTCGCGGCGGCAAGCTCGGCGTCGGTGGTGGGGGATGCTGGGCGTAGGTAGCGCCAGCCAGACATATCTTCTGGATATGCAAACATTCCCCGCCCTGGGATCATCCACGCATCTCGATACCAGATGCAGGCCGCTTCGGAATATCCATCGCACTGAAGCCAGTGATGACTCCCATCCTCTGCGCCATCGGGCGGTCGCACGTCTCTCTCTTTGGTGCTCATGGCGCGGCGGCCGCAGTGTCGGGTCCAGGCCATCCGTCGTCTCCTGTGTCGCCTGGCTCGTCGTTGTCGATCGGCTTTGCAAGCGCCTCGGTCGCGACGTTGATGGCGACCTCCAACTGCTCGCTCAGCTCCGGCCGATTTGTCTTGAGCCATTCGCGGCGCTTGCGGACATCGGCATCGCCCATGATGCCAGCGAACGTGTCGAGGTCGACTGCGGCGGCAATGCGTGCGATCAGGGCATTGACGCCATCGAGCACTCGATCGGTTGCAGGCGCGCTCGGCTGTGTCGCCGCGGGCTTCTGCGCCTGAAGTGGCTTTACCTTGTACGGCGCCCACTTCCCTTTCGTCGCCGTCAGAGTCATAGCCAGATCGCGTTCGATGTCGGACATGTGGCTGATGCGGATGCCGCCGATAGCCATGCCGCCCCACTTCACGCTCGGGTCACGGTAGAGCGTCATGGAGCGGCCGACATACTGGTTCGCGTCAGGCCCCCATGCCGTAACCATGACGCGGCACATGCTCTTGCAAGCCTTGTAGGGCTTGCCTTCATCTCCATCAAAGAAGATGGACACCGGCTGCTCAGTCCCGGGCTTGATGGAGACTTCCGTGATGGTGATTGTGCGCGGGCCAGAGATCAGATCGTCCGCGTTCATTTGGTCAGATTTCGGGATAATCACCCGGCTCATGTCGTTCATGTAAACATCTCTTGAATGACCCGGCGCTCTGTCGGAACAGCGCGCGCCGGAGGGTTAAGATTGTTCAGATAGTCGTGCTTCGCCTTTGCAAGGCGCTCCTCGAAAGCCTCGGCCGCTTCCACGATGGCGTCCTGCGTCTCTCGATGCGGATAGGCACGCAGGGTGAACATGGGCATGCCGTTGCTGTAGCTCACATAGTCAAGCCATTCGCGCTCGGACACCAGAAGGCCCGTTTGAACCTGGAGCCAGTATTCTTCGGGCACCGCATTCTGGATGATCGTCTGCACTTGGTACTTCTGTCGGCGGCTCTTGCACTCGATCAGGCCGTTGTCATAGACCAGCCCATCCGGCGAATAGCCGATGGTGAAGCCCCACCGATCGTTCGTGATGAAGCCGACCTCTTTGACCGGCGCATACTTATCGGCATAAAGCTCGCGTGCCAGCATTTCTTCTTCATGGCCGCGCAGCATGTCGGAAGTGATGTATTGCGGCTCGACATGGTTGTTCAGGCGCTGCGCCAGGAGTTCGAAGAGGTGCGTCTTCTCCTTTTCGTTTTTGGCTGGCTTCAGCGTCGGCGTGAGTATCAGTTTCATTTCCGAGGCAGTGAGCAAGCCCGACCTGGCCGATAGCCATTCGTCGCTTCCTTGCTCAAGCTCCTCAAATACGGTGATCGTCATCAGTAACGAATCTCCACGGCGGGAATCTCGCGCTTCGCAATCGCGATCACGACGCGCTGTGCCTGCTGCTCGGTGAGCCCAGCCTTCACGATCAGCGCCGCCGCCGCATCGAAATTCACCCGGCGCTTGATCTCCAGGTTGCGGGCACGCTCGGCAGCCGCGGCCTCCTCAGCCGCCTTCTCCGCCGCGACCCGCGCGCGCTCTGCCTCGATGGCGGCCAGACGGTCACGCTCGGCACGGGCGGCGGCTTCGATACGAGCAGCCTCGGCCCGCTTCTCAGCCGCAAGCCGCTCGCGCTCGGCATTCGCCGCCCGCTCCTCCGCCTGGCGTGCGCGATCTGCCTCGATGCGCCGCGCCTCCTCCATCGCCTCGATCTCGGCCTGGGCGGCAAGTTCTGCCTCACGGCGCGCGTCCTCGGCGTCTAAGCGCTCGCGTTCGACCCGCTGGCGCTCCATGGCCGCAGCCTCTGCAGCGCGGGCCTCAGCAGCCACGCGGGCGGCCTCTGCGGCTTCGGCGGCGATACGGGCCTCTCGCTCACGCTGAGCCTTCTCGGCGGCGACGCGAGCGGCTTCCTCAGCCTCCAGGCGCTGGCGCTCGGCTTCCATCTCTGCCTCTTCACGCGCCAGAGCATCAATCAAGAATGCCTTGGCTCTCAGCAGTTCATTGGCGAGCGCATCAGCAGCCTTCTGCTCGAACTCCTCCCAATTACGGGTCGGGTAGTTTTCGAGCGCCGCAATCCGACTACGAATTTCAGTGCTGCTCTCGGTCGGTCCCCATGCTGGGTTCTCGCGGATCGCGTCCAGCGCATCCTCGTGGCCCTTGATGCGCGCCTTCTCTCGATCCTCATAGGCGGTCAGCGGAGCACGCACCTTGTCGCGCAGCTCGTCCATATTGGCTTCGAGGACATTGCATTCCTCGTTCACCGCCTTGGTGGCCTTGCGCCACTCCTCGGTTAGCCCTTTACCGAGCCGGATCAGCTCGGCTTTCGTTGTGCTGACCCTGTAGGCCAGAGATGCGATCTCTTTCCTCCCGCGCGGAGTCGTCACGTCCGGCTTATGCTGCGCGAGATCCTCAGCGAGCTTGCCAAGAAGGTTGTCTTTGTCGGCGCCCAGAATGCGCGGTGCAGGCAGCGATACGCCCGAGACGACAAGCGCGCCAGTCTCCGGCCGGTCAATGGTCTCGCTCAAAACACATCCTCCCAATCATCATCCGGCGTTTCAGAAAATGCTTCGTGTTCAGCTTCCCTGGCTGCCTTGTCGGCCTCGACCTTGCGCAGTTCGAGCCGAAGCTTGCGCTTCTGCCGGCGTGACGGTGCGGCCTCGATCGCTGCCTTCAGGCGACGGCGCTTGCGGGCGAGTTCGTCAATCTCGTCGTAGAGATCGTCCGCCGGCTGTCGCCAGGCGTAGGCGGGCAGCGTGTGGGTCTGCATCACGCGCACTCCTTCATGTCTCGGGCCTTCTTCTGCAGGTCTGTCGCCCGCGCGATGAAGCCTCGGTTTCTGAGGTCGGCTGCCCGTCGCTCCTCCAAGGCGGCGGCCTTCACGCGGGCCAGGCGCACGCTGTTGGCGTCGACACGAAACGGGCGCGGCGGCAGAGGCATGGCGACGGAGGTCATGGTATGGACTCCGATGCAGCGACTATCTGGCGGATGCATGGATGGCAGACATTCCCACCATTCCAAGTCCCATCGACGCTGACCATGACCTCAATTCCAAACCTTCCCTCTACCGCTGTAAGTCGGCCAAGGTGACTGTTGCTTTTGGGAATTTCCTTCGTGCATCGATCGCAGTAGTATTTAATCACTTCCCCATCCCTTCTGTGTGGCTCCCAAGCGGCACCATCGGTTGATACGCCACCGCGACCTGCGCCACGTCCGTGCGCGAGAGGATGGCGTCCAACCCCCAGCAGGAGAACATGTAGGCGACGGCGAAGACCAAGACGAGCGCGAGTGATGTGTCGCGGAGGACGGTCATGTCACTTCTCCCCTAGCGCGGCTTCGAGGGCGGCGCGCTGTGCCAAAGCCAATTGCGCTGACAGCCACCTAATGCGCTCCTTTACGGCCGTCTGAGCGATGATCAGCTCCGGGCCGAATTCGTTGATCATATAGATATGGTTCGCGAGTTCCATATCGGTCATGTCCCCCATGACCAGCTCTTCACGAGGACGCTTGGCATAGGAGCGCGCCATTTCAGCTCCGGCGTCAGAGGCCCAATGGCCATCAAGACGCGCCGGCAGCGTTGCGGTTTCAGTGGTCATTGCGTCACCTCGAAGAAGTTGAGCTTTCCCTTCACGGGGAACGGCGTAATCGGCTTCGGATTTTCCAGCACAAAGCCGTATCGCCCAAAAAACCACGGGCTCGTGCTTTGGGAGACGCAATCGACAATATCGACCGTCCCAACGATCATGCCGCACATGGCCCGCAAGTCGCCTATGGTGGCCTGGGGGCGGTCCTCCTTCATGATTGGTTTCATGTCCTGAAAGGTCTCGAAAACCTCCTGATCCCTGAACCATTTGCTAGCATGGATGTAGACAGTTCCTCGGAACTTCGTCTGCCAGTCGCGGTTCTCGATATCCTTCCCAGCATGGAGGATCATCCAGGCCCAAGGCTGCCGAATGCTCAAAGCTTTCACTTCACTTCTCCCCGAGCGGGGCTTCGAGGGCGGCGCGCTCACCGTATTCGTCCATGCCGCAATGCTCGCAGTGACGATGGGGGAACACGACCGCCTGATAATAGTGATCTGCGTATCCGTCGCCATGTTTGGATTTCTTGTTGCAATGTCGGCAGTAGGCAATGAAATGAAAGTCATTCCGGTGCCTGTGGGTAACTTCTATGATGTGCATCACCCCACCTCCTCAGCCGGCCACCCAGCCTCAGCGCGGCGGATGAACTCATGGCCGTCTGGGGTGATGTTGGTGAGGCCGTGATTTATAAAACCATGCCGGTAAAGGCGAATAACTGCATCGTAGGTCTCATCAACATTGCAGCCCAACTTTCGCGCAATAGCCGCCCAATCGACTTCTGTTTCATTCACCCGCAGCACGTCCTCAACCGTTGCGATCAGCATCACGCGACCCTCCGAAGCGCATCCTGCCTGTTCCGATGCGCCGTCATCTCAGGCCCATCCTCACCATCGGCTCGCTTCTCGATCGCCTGCAGAATGCCGCCGGTTAGAAACTGATGGATCAGGTCACAGATTCCGCCATCGAGCTGCATCGCCTCGGACGCGGTTTCGCTATGCGGATTCCGCCGCGCGATACGCGATGCCTCGTCTTCCATCTGCTGTGCGAGACCCACGATGCGTTCGGCCGCATTCAGATCATCCGCCAGGGAGGTCACCATCAGGTGCGGATATTCGAAGCGAATGCCGGCAATCTTGGCGCGAAAGGCGTTGATGGCGCCCGCTGCGGTGGCGGCTCTGTCGATGTTGTTCATGGTGTGGGCTCCTTCGCTGCCAGATCAATCGCCGCGTCGAAGGCGGCGAGAACCTCAGCGTGCGTGTGGGTGTCGTTGAAATCTGCAATGCATCCGTGCATTGGCCGCTCAAGAAGAAGCACGATTTCGATAGGAAGCAATTTCGCCTTCATCACTGACTGGAGAGCGCCGTAGCTACACCAGCAAACCGCTGCCGGACTTCTTGCAACAACTTTCTTTCCAGAAGCCGATCTTGCATAAAAGTCCTGCGTCCAGCACTCCGGCTTCTCGATCTTCGCCCGCGCAGCTTTCAGGATTTCCAACGTTTTCACTGCACCCACCCTTCCCTTGCCAACATCGCCCGATCCCGCTCGATCCGCTCCAGCGCCTCAGCCACCAGCGGGTCATCCTCCGCGACGCCCAGGCTCAGCGCGATGTCCAGCAGGCGCGTGGCGGCCTCAAGGTCGGCGAGGTTGGCGGGGGTGGATTGCGGGGTCATAGCCCTTCGCCTTCGGTGAAGGTGACCTTGATGCAGGCGATGCAGCCACACCTCGTGCCTGCATGAGCCTTCTCTTTGGTTTCGTAGCTATACACCGCGCCGAGATCATAGATGTTGAGCCATATTGTGCGGAGCTCGGGCGCGCACATGAGATCCAGATCGTGCTTAACTCCCGCGATGACCGACCCATCTTCATGCCAAGACTGAATCCCTTCGGTCTGTTCACAAGAAACCAAACCGACGATTTTTGTTCCGTTACTTTTCTTCATATCAGTCGCCAGTATCCGAACCTTCCGGCCATCGCGGGTGACGTAACCCGTCAGCGGATCGCGGCCGGGTTCGTAGGGGCGTAGATTGGTCATCGCTGTGCTCCGGTTGGGTGGTGGTTACCGCGATTCCGTAATGAACATGATGCTGTCCGGGCCCGGAGGAGCCCCCACATTCAACGGGGCCAGCACATTCCTGGGAAGGAAGTCGCCACCTTCTCTGTAGGCTTCAAGCTGCTCTTCCGTCATGCCGAGGTATTCGGCCATCGGCATGGGCCGGCTGTGGAAATAGTTGAAATAAACCGCCCCATCGCGAAATGCGTAAGTGCAGTCGGTCAGGAATAGGTCGTCCTTCCAGGGGAAAGGAAAATCGTTCGTATTCGGATCGCAATAGTCGCGGCGCTTGCTGACGATGTCATTGAGGACTTCGCGGAACCGTTGCTCTGTGGAGCAGTCAGCTAGCGGCGCCATATCACCATCGGGATAACCATCCCAACCGACAGTCCCGAGCCACACTCGACCTTGGATGTCTTGCGGGTCTCCGATGAAGAATTGCGCTCTGGTTCCCATTCTCTCTATCCCTCTTGCGTCCGGTGATGCCGGGTGGTGTGTTGGCATTTAGCCAAGTCGCAAGCCGCGTGTCAAGGCATTTTGCCAATCTTCTAAAATGAGGGTCTCGTCGCGAGCGGGCGCGCTATCCTCTCACGAATGTAGGGATGGCGTGGGAAAGAAGGCCGGCGTGGCTACCGGCCTTCTAATGGCGCAATAAGCCGCCTTGGCTCCTGCCTATCGGGCGCCGCGGCTAGTCAGGCGCCTGATCGCTCCGGGCCTTGCGTGCCCTGACGAGCGCCAGTTCCGCTTTCCTGGCTTCGACCGCTGCCTTGTCGCGGCAGCCATCGCCGTCGCCCGCAGACCGGCAGGCCCCGCCTTCGCGGCAGAGCCAGTTTGGGCACTCTTCCAAGTCTCTAATGTAGGTCGTCATCCCGGCCCCGCGTAATTTCCTTGTGCAAGCGTAAATGCTCGCGCCCCTGCGCAGGATGCCTGCTTTTCGGCGCGTGACAACTCCGTCGCGTCGCCAGCGCCCGGAGCCCTTGTAATTCCCAGGCAAGAAACCGCGTGGTATCCTGGGGAATGCCTAGACGTGCCGCCGGCCCCGTTCCGCCTCACCGAGTGCCCAAAGCCAAGGCTGCTTTACTAGACGCCGAGGCGGCCTTCGACCTGCGCTTTATCGAGCAGTTCTTGGACTGGAGATACGCAGCGATTGCCAGGCTCTTTCGGGCTCGGCGTCGGCCGGACCCCTTAAGGGATGCTATCCTTCGGCGCATAACGATCTTGCACTGCGACGGAATCGCCGAGCGTGTTTCCTATTACCAGAGGCAATTTCGATCCCTGGCCAGCAAAACCGCCATCCAGGCCGAGCTTCATGAGCTGGAAAATTACGGGGTAATCTATCTCAAGTTCCCCGTGCCAAGTCAGCGCCGAACGGTCGTCTGCCCGACTCCGCTTCTCATAGAGTGGTACCAGGTCTACCTATCCCAACTGAGGGAAATCGCGCGGGCGCACATCCTGTCGAGATACTCAATGAGTCAATCCCCAGATCCAGGTAAAACCCAAAAAAGACAGGAGCAGCGTGATCTAATTTAGGTCACGGGACCACCTCCCATTACCGAGAGGTTTATGACAGCATCGTCATAATGGGTTATGCGGCGACGGGCGCCGCAGCACTCCAAGAGCGTGGGATGGCCAAATGGGCAACACAAAGCTTGGCTTGCCGCTTCCTTGCCTCAAGAAAAGTCTATGCCCCTGTCCTTCCCCCTGCGAATGGGCGGCGCCAAATTCGGGTGTTTTGCCGCAAGATGAAGAGCAAGCTCCTCATCCATGCGGGCCACAAGCTGCCCTCGCAAAAGAAAGTCTGCGGAGACCCGGAGGCGATTGGCTAAACTGATTATGTTGAAAATACTTGGGGATCGCGTCCCTTTTTCAATTTTGTTTAGCGTCGAGGCGTCGATCTCCAGGGCGCGCGCCAACTCAGCCTGATCAATCTCATAGATCTCCCTCACCTGACGGATGCGGGCTCCGATCTCGGCTTGGATATCTGAATAAGCGGGCGGTCTGGCCGTTCTTGACATAATGCCAATTTTCAGGTGTTTGCCAAAGAAACGCCATTGGCAGATATCCTCTTGCGCGATTGGCAAATAGCCAATACTATGGGGCATGGTTCAGACACATGCAGCTCTCATTCGTGATCTTGGAGGCCCTGCAGCGGTAGCTCGTAGCCTGGGCATTCAGTCGTACAGCACCGTCTTTTATTGGACACAGCCAGGGCGACGCATCCCGGCGGAGGTAAGGCACCTGATTGTTGCCCTGCCCGAGGCCAAGAAGATGGGCCTCACCATCGAAGAACTAGCCGCACTTCCTCCCAATCCTGTCGATCCCAATCGGGTTAAACGCCCCCGCAGGCGGGCAGCATGACCCGCACCCTCCTCCTCATCCTCCTCCTCGTCGCAATCGCGGGCGCCGCTTGGTGCCTGTTCAACGCAGGACTTCCCCGATGAGCACGCTATTCACTGAGACCTCGCGCCAGATGTTCCCCGAACGGTTTCTCACGCCGTTCCAGAGCACCCTGGCCTCGATCGGTAGTCTCCTGGTTTCGCTGGCTGGGCTGTCGTTTCTGCTGTGGATCGCAATCGAGTTCTGGAGCGCGGCGCAATGATCATCAAACGCGCCAAGCGCCCCAAAGACGGCCTGACGGATGCAGAGCGCAACCTGCTCAAGGCAGTCACCGAGGGCGGCTCTGCAGTCATTCAAAAGCAGCGCCTCCTCTGCGCTGGTGAGTTTCTTCCGTTCATGCCGTCGACTGCGCTGGCGCTCGTCGGCAAGGGGCGGCTGCGGTTTTCGGAACCCAAGAGATTGGAGCCCGTAGCATGACACTCGCTCTCGCCCTCATCCTTGCGGGCCTGATCTTCGGCGACATCGCGCGAGAGGCGATGGACGCGATGGACGTGCGATGACCGACCGCAAGCAAACCGCCGACACGATCTTGGCCATGAAGCGAGCCGGCCGGAAGCTCTGGCAGATCACCCGCGACACCGGGGTCAACGAACGTCATGTCCTGCAGATCCTCGATGCGTTCCGGCTGATCGGCGTCGACACGTCGCCCGTGGAGCAGGAGGTGATGCTGTGAGCAAGAAGGCAGCATTCAGGGCCCTCAAATGCAATTCGGATGGACACATCACCATCGCCTGCGACATTCGGGCGCGCGCTTGGCGTGGCGGTGCAAGTGCGACCATAGCGGCTTCGGTCAATCTGACCATCGTTGAGGCGAAAGCGCTCGCAGTTGCGCTGCTCGATGAAGCGGAAGCCGCGGAGCAGAAGGTCGCGAAGAAAGAGGCGGCGGAAGCACGTCGCCAGAAATGGCGCGAGAAAGAGATTGCCGCTGGCCGCATGGTGGTGATGACCGCTTCTCAGGTGTTCGCACGATGACCGTCCGCTCCATCCTCGACCCGCGCTTCCAGATCCCAGGTCAATGGGTACCACCCCAGCCCCGTTCCGAAATCGAGGCGATGCTGGCCGTGCCGGTGACGTTGCCGGCCGAGCCTCAAATGACCCTCCGCCAATGCGTCGACGCCCTTCGCGAAGTCACGCGGAAGCACGGTGTCGAATTCCCTCCGCTTGAGCAGTTCATGGCCGAGATACGGGGCGAGGATGAGCCGGTGACGTTGCCTGCAGACGAGCTGCCGCAGCCGCCGTGTGACGTGGAGGAAGATTGATGGCCTACCGCAAGTTCGTCTCGGCCGAGACCGTTGCCCGCCAGACGAAGCGCGCGCTCGAAATGCGCGCCCTGGGAATGACGAATGCGACCATTGCGCGAACGTTCCGTATCTCCAAGAGCACGGTTGGCAGGCGATTCCATCCCATGATCAAAGCAGGAGAGATCGAACCGGCCGTTCGGGGAGCAAAGATCAAGATAACCGACGCAAGACTGCCAGAAGTGATGGCTCTCGTCAGAGAGGGGCTGACACTGAAGGTGGTTGCGAAATGCATCGGTGTCTCGATCCCGACAATTTACATGGCCATCCATCGCGCCCGAGAGTTGGGCATAGGCGAGCCCGACGCGCCGCGGAAGGTGCCCGATGTGCGCGTTCCCCCCTCCTCCACACAGGCTCCCTTCGATATCCACGCCCATATCAAGGAGCTTCATCGCAAGAAGCGCTGGGGATTGGATCACATCGTCGAGGATGTCCGCCGGCGCGGTTACCCGATGTCTGTGACGCAGGTTCGCGAGTGCCTGTATGGATCCCGCACCTGATGTTGTCGTTCGCCCGCTCGGCTTGCATCGCCTCCCACTGCTCAATGCGCAGCCGCAGACCGGCGCGCGTCAGGCAGGCGGTGATCGCTTCCCCAAGCGTCACCATGCCTCAGCCCTCATCGTCCCGCACGTTCCCGCGTGCGTCTCGTCTGTCGTCGTCAGTCACGGCCTCGTCGCGGATGATCCGCCACGTCCGGCATAGAAGTTCGTTCATTCGCGTAATCCACCAGGTCGGCTGCAGTTCGTCGTCCTCCTTTCCGTTCATCAGCGTGCCGTTCCTCGCTCTCTCTGCAACCAAAGGTAGAGAGAGCAAATGCGAAAAAGTAGGGCAAATGATACGCGAAAGTTTCGCGGAGATTCGTCAATGGTGACCGC
>Ga0310811_10000846_pt1 | contig 39357 bp, 33 predicted proteins | sample YCmetagenome_FD_207642 | JGI IMG/M metagenome (GOLD analysis project Ga0310811, IMG submission 207642) | Soil microbial communities from experimental microcosm in Duke University, North Carolina, United States - YC | ecosystem: Engineered > Artificial ecosystem > Soil microcosm > Unclassified ... | reverse complement strand
GGTCTTGGGCCAGCGGCGTCGAGGTCACGATCACGTAATCGTATTCGAGCTCTTCGCTCGGCCGCAGGCCGGGTACCGTGATGTGCTTCTGGCGATAGTCGGTATAAACCGGCGCCTCGCGCTCCAGCGGGATACTCAGGTCCTGGATCGAATCGGCCGGTGCAGTAACGGTCGAGCTATCGGCTTTGTGCACCCGCACATACTGAACCTCTACACGCTCGTTCGCCGAGTTGTAACCGACCACAAGCTGTCCCCACTGCTCGACCCCGGCCTCGCTCTGCACCCGGATGCGCGCATACACCTCATGCCGCCCCGTGCCGTCGTTCTCAAAACGATAAGAATTCCTGTACTTTTCGACCACGTAGGATTCTTGCGAATGGTCCGGGGCAGGCGCAGCCAGTTCTGGCTGGACAGGCGGCGAAACCGGCAGCGGACTGGGTGAAGGCGGCTGCTGCGCCAGCAAAGCGCAGCTCACAAATATGGTGGCAAAAGGAAGAAAACGGCGCGGCATAGAGTCTGGGCCGTTTGTATAGTATTGCGGCTTTCCGCGCAAGTGACGGAGAAGAACAGATCTCAGAATGAAGTTATTAGATTTCAGATTTGAATCAGCTTCAACCTGAATTCTGCATTCTCATTGCGCCGCCTTCTCCATGAACCCCGCCTCGTCGCTCTTCATCTTCTTAAGGCTCGCGCTCGGCAGGTAAACCATATGCCCGGCTTCGTACGTCGCATACGTAACCTGCGCGCGGTATTTCTCCGGCAGGTTCAGATGATCCACCGTATAGTTCGCGGCGTAGTACGGGCACGCGAGATCGTAATATCCCTCCATCACCAACACTTTCAGAAATGGATTTTTCACAACGGCGTGCCGTAACGCTGTTGCAGTGTCGGGGAAGCCTTCGCCCGCCGATCCCCAGTCCCAGCCTTCCTCGAAACCTTTCTGCTGCGCGAAAACGTAGTACGGCATGTCCGTCTTATAACCAAGCTCGCCCCGAACGTAGCCGTTGAACACCGTGTTGTAGGGCGCAATAATGTTGGCTTCGGTGGGATCGTAGAACGGAGTGTCGAGAACTCCGTCAGGGTCCACGCCGGTGTAACGTCCGTCCAGTCGTCCAACCCGCAGTTTCTGGTCGAGCAGCAGATAGTGAGTGAACTTGGCAACGTCGATACGAAGGTCTGCCTGATCGATCACGTCCTTGGTAAGGCCCGTATAGCGCGACATGTCGGTGATGACCTTGTCGCGCTCAGCGGCTGACATCGCATCGCCCTTCGCCAGCGCCTGCGCGTACGCTCCCGACGCCCACTGCTCAGCTTCCTGCCGCGCTTTGTTTACATCCTGCTGCAAATCGGATGGCAGTTTGTGGTGATAACCCGCGATCATGGTGTACGACGGAATCAGATAGATGTAGGGCTCGTCGTTGGTCTTGGTGTCTTGCAGGGTCTGAAAATTCAGCACCATTGAGAGCAGCGTGATGCCGTTGAAATTGATCCCCTGTTCGGCCAGCTGCCCGGCAATTCCGGCCGCGCGGGTTGTGCCATAGCTCTCGCCCAGCAGGAATAGAGGCGAGTTCCAGCGTTCGTATCGCGACAGGTACATGCGAATAAATTCGCTGAACGCCTGAATGTCCCCTTTGACGCCCCAGAACTTCTTCGATGTTTCCATGTTCTCGGCGCGGCTGAAGCCTGTGCCGATCGCGTCCACCATCACCAGATCGCTCTTATCGAGCAGGGTGTAGGGATTGTCTTCCACGTGATAGGGGGCAGCTGGAAGCAACCCGTCCGCATTGAGGGCGACGTGACGCGGCCCGAGCGCGCCCATGTGCAACCAGATCGTGGCCGACCCCGGGCCTCCATTAAAAGCAAAGGTCAGCGGACGCTTCGACGCCTCCTGGCCATCGAGCGTGTATGCCACAAAAAACATCTCCGCTTCGATTTTTCCGTCACCACGCTTGATCGGCAGCCTTCCCGCGCTGGCGGTGTATTTCAAGCTTTTGCCATCGAGCTTGATCTCGTGATGCGTCACGACCGGAGGTACCTCAGTCATGTCATAGTGCTCTTCTTTCTTGTCATCGCCGGGTTTGGGCTCCGGCTGCGGCGCAGGTTCGGTCGGTTTCGTGGCCTGCTCCTCCGGCTTCGTGGGCTGCTGGGGCTGCTTGGCCGGCTTCTTCGGCTGCTGGCTCTGCTGTTTCGGCGGCTCATTAGCTGATTGCTGCTGTTGTTGAGCAAGGGCGGGAACAGCCAGTGTTGCCGCGAGGACCACGGCGATCAATGAACGCATATTCATCTCCGATTTCTTGATGAAAGCAAACCGCAAATTATACCTGCGCGCGATTGCTAAGATGGACTGGTGAAAACGGCAGCCCCAACAAAACGCAAACCAGTGATTGACGTTCTGCGCGCCAATTCGTTAGCGAAAATCCCCTGGCTGGTGCACGGCTTCAGCACCCGGCCAGGCGGTTTCTCCAACATCTACGGCAGGAATCAGCTGAACCTTGGATTTACGGCCCATGACACGAAAGCCGCAGTCGAGAAGAATCGTCGATTGTTTTTGTCGCAACTGAGCGCAAAGGTAGGGCGCCGGGCGTCCCGCCCATCATCCGAAATCAGCCGTCTCGTGAGCTTGCGCCAAATTCACTCGGATCTTATTCATTGTGTCTCGCAAACTCCGAAAGGCCCGCTCACTGGCGACGGATTGATCACCGACGCGCCCGGAATTCTCCTCGGTATCCTCACGGCGGATTGCGTGCCGGTGATTTTGGTTGACATCAGAAAGCATGCAGTCGGCGTTTTCCACGCCGGATGGCGAGGCACCGTGAAGCGCATCGTCGAAAAAGGTGTGGGCGAAATGCACCGCTGGTTTGGCACGCAGCCCCGGGACCTGAAAGCTGCAATCGGCCCGGGAATCCGCGATTGCTGTTACGAGGTCGGCCCGGAGCTCCGCGACGCCTTCGAATCGCAATTCGACTATGCAGACGCTCTGTTCCGTGAAACCAAAGACAGGGACGAAATTCACGAGAAATATCCGTTACTGTTTCTGACAGCCCGAGCGCCAGGGCACAGCGAGCTTCCCAAGAAGATTTTCCTGGATGTCGCCGAGGCGAATCGCCGGCAGTTGTTGGCGGCAGGCGTTCCAGCCAGGAACATCACCGATGTTAGTCTTTGCACCTCATGCCATCCGGAGTTGTTCTTTTCACACCGGCGAGACAAAGGCGCAACCGGAAGGATGATGGCGGCTGTCGGCATCAAGCTGTGACCAGGTGCTAGCTACGGCCTACCGGAGCCCTCGATCGGCGCCGAACTTAAAGTTCTCCTGTTCCATTTTTGAAACAGACTAAGAAATCACTTTGAATACTCCGTCTTTGGTGTAAGATTGCGCGCAAATTGTCGGCGCCATTGCCGCCCTGGACAAACAAGGTGCCGAGCCTGTGGCGATGCGGCAGCTAAGGTTGCGTTGTGGGAAACGAAATCGTAAACCGCGGCGATGAGGAAAGCCGATCGGCGGCGATTGCGCCGGCTGACATTGCCTCCCTCCGTTCTCGCCTTGAAAAGCTCGAGCACGAGTCAAAACCCTGGTATTCCTCCGACCTGTTCTCCAGCGTCCTGTCTGGGGTCATTCTTGCAGCCTTTGGATTCTTCCTTACTGGGCGCTTGGAGCAGTCAGCAAAAGAGCGGGAGCTTGGCATTCAGAGCGCCAAGGAAATGCAGGAGCTGCTGGTGAAGATCAGCTCTGGAACTCATGACGAAGCCGAAGCCGCCGCCCTGAGCCTGACAACCTACGGCAGATATGCAATACCGCCGCTCATTGAAAATCTGCGGTACGCTCCTGACCGCGCCCTCGCCGCTGAGCATGCGCTAGGCGCGCTCTCCCTCACCGACAAGAAAGACGTATGCGATGAATTGGGGACCGTCCTTGAGAATCGCACTCAGCGGTACACCGCCGCCAGTCATACGGCGGTCATTAGAATCCTGAGCTCGGCGGATTGCGGAAGCCAGGAGGCGGCTTTGCGGCACTATGCAGAGCTGATCGCCAAGGCAGATTCAGATCCTGATGGTCTCACTACATATCAGAGCGTTGTGCAGGAGGCTACACAGACCAATGTGACTCAATCGAAAGATGCTTTGAAGCAAACTTTCCGGACTCTCCATGTGGATTACAAATTTTAGATTTGCGGCGCCGCTGATTCTCTGTCTAGTAGTGTGTCCGCAGTTGATAGGACAATGCAGCGGATTGTCCACTGGCACCGAATACAAGGTACTGGTTGACGAAGTGCAATACTCCGCCAGCGCCGGCGTAACACCAGCGGTTTCTTTGGACATGTTACAGGCTTCGGTAGAAGGAGCGCTGGAAAAGGTTCGCCAGCGCTTGGTCAAGAGTCTAAGGCCCGGTGGCGAGTCCATGGGCGGCTTTGAATATCTCCCCTGTACCGGTCGTCACCCTCGCGAAACTGAGTTTAGTGATGACTTCGTGCGCAGCATGGTTGGCAATCATGCGATTCTCGAGTTTTGGGGGACCTTGTTCGCTCTGGATGGCGGCCAACATAAATTTGATATTCGATATGTCATGTTCCCAGTAAACTCAGCCCGGCAACCCCGCCCATCCCAGTTTGCTGCCACACAGAAGACCGTGAACAACAAACCCACGCCGGAGCAGGTCACCAAATTCTTCGTTGATGCCCGAGCTGATCTTCCTACCTATTTCACCGTCTCCGCCGGCCTTCAAAAATATGCGGACCGGCAACTTCCGGAAGCGGTGCGTTTCTTATGCGAGGCGCGAACCAGATTACAAAATAAGCCGGACCAACAAGACCTGTCGAGCTACGTGGACACCATCGCCAACAAAGCTGGAGCTGAATTACGCCAGCAAACGCTGGCCAGCGGCGCCAGCCTGCTGAGCGATGCCGACGCCAAAGACTATTGCACGTTCGCGACAACAAGATGAGAATTCACGCATTCAAAACACGGTGGACGCTCTCCGGCATCGGCGTGTGCCTGGTTATGCTTTGCGCTTCGCCACTGGCACACGCGGTCGCCTTTGTGCCTTGTGGCGGACAACCATTCGCATTCAAGGACGCCGAGATCAATGTCGTCATTCTGCCTTACTTCCAGGCAGGACAGGCCCAGCACGACCTTAACGGTTTGGGGTCACAGCTTGCCCTGCTCGTGAAACTGGACACGCTTTATCGTGCCATGGCGTATGACCGATGGGGCATCATCCTGCTCACTGGGCGAAAAGAGGAGTGCAACCCCGAAAAGATTGCTTCTGACCTTATACCCTCCATGATCCCGCCCGGCGGTCGCCTGATTGTGATTTGGGGAAAGCTTTACCAGCAGGATGAGAACGTTTATGTGCAGACGTTTGTGCGGTTCTACCAGGCCCCGCGCGGCGCCTCGCCCAGCAAAGAAGTCGCTCCTACCTTTGAAGTACCCATTGGGGAAAACAAATTCGAAGGCCAGGTCGCCAGCGAATTTTCCTTCCCGCCCGAGCAACTGCCAATCCAAGTCATGCAGGATATCGAAAACGGCTTTGAAAAGTCGGTTTTCCTCTACGATGCTCCGGATCTGCAATCAACCAAATCGCGCCTACCCCTGGACGACTTTCGCAAATGTGATCAGTGCCACGACGCGCTGGCGTTTACCGTCGATGGCCGTAAAGACGGCTGGGTACGGGTGCGAAAACAGGACAATAAGGTGGGTTATCTCTTGGCCCAAATCCCGGAAGGAATGGACCTCTCGCAACACCTGTCGGAATTGCTTTTTATCCAGGGTCTGATGGGATATGAGCGATATACAGGTTCGACAGGCACAGCTGATATGAGTGCGACCGAAGTCGCCGAAAAGGCGCTGGTCGACTATGCCATGCGTGAGGGTTCCGAACAGGAACCCGAGAGCAAGGCCGGAGCCTTGGAACTAAGTGGGCTGCTGCGATTCATGCGAGGAGAAAAGGACGCCTCGGACGCGTTCGATCGGGCTTACGCGCTGGTTCCATACAGTTCCGATATTCGGAATTGTGCCGCATTGTTCCGCGTATACCGCGACTACAACTTGCCCGACCGGAAGATACGCGCCCAGGAAATCGCACGCGACTTCGTCGCCGCGGCCGCGCTCGATCCAAGCAACTCAATGGTGTTGCAGAACCTGGAAAGTTTTTACGACCTTTTGCTCTCGCCGGCGGTCAGCCACAAGATCGACTTGGCTTCCGCAATCAACCCGGACGAGATTCACAAACAAGTAGCTAGGCTAAAGTTGATTCGCGCGAATCTTGCAAAGCAAAACGCGGGCGACGAATAGCCTGTTTGGGAATCAGCCAACCACAGCCGGAGCCGGCTCGTTCACCAAAGCTTCAAGATGTTCTAACGTCTGAGGGACTGTCAGCGAGTACATCTCGCGGCCCACGCCTTCTCCCGATTCCAGCGCTGTTTTAAGAAAATGCCCAGCGATTGCAATTGCCAGCGCATCCGTGATCGTTTTGCCAGTTCGCTTCTTGTACTCCTCCCACGCCGGCAGCGGCAGCACCACCCACACGGGCCGCCCATCCACCAGAAACTTAATGTCGGTTGCATCGGCGTGGCGCGTCGCCACCGCCACAATCAGCGCCTGATAGATGCAGTGCACTTTCTTCTTTGTCCAACGATCGTAGGCGTGAAAGTCGCGATACATGGAAATACGAATATACCAACCCAGGAGAGGCGTCGGCAATGGAAGGTCACCGGTTGGGCTACCCGCCATGTGAGTTTTCGTGCCATAATATTTTGCCCCCCGAAATCCTCGCCATAGGCAGTGCAAAATGGACCTACGTTCATGGTCAAGCGCTCTCAACGCCTTGCTCGTAATCTTCGTGTGCGGATTGTTCGCCAGTTCAGTCTCAGCCCAACCGTCGCCGGCGGTTCCGGCAATCCGCGCCAATGACAATCGCATCGCTGCCGGTCAGTGGAAGGACGGCATCCTCACTCTGCATCTGGAACTCACCGCAGGCAATTGGTTCCCCGAAGCGGATGACGGCCCCAGCATGAAGATGGATGCCTTCGCCGAAGAAGGCAAAGCACCGCAAATTCCGGGACCTCTGCTTCGGGTCCCGCAAGGCGCAGAGATTCGGGTGAGCTTCCACAATTTGCTGGCAGCTGCTGCAGTCATTCATGGAATGCATCAGCACCCAGGAAACGCACAGGATGTAGTGAACGTGCCCCCGGGAGAAACGCGTGATGTCACGTTCGTAGCTGGAGAGCCAGGCACCTATCAATACTTTGCAAATGCCGGCGGCCCGATCTATCGCCTTGGCCGACCTTTCCGCGAAGACAGCCAGCTTGCCGGGGCCTTCATCGTGGACCCGCCCGGAACCGCGTCCAGCGATCGCGTATTTGTGCTGGGTATCTGGCGCAGCGAACTTGCGCCGACCCTATCGAAAGACGTGGCGGTTATAAACGGCAAGTCCTGGCCCTACACCGAGCGTCTCCAATACTCCTCCGGCGAAGAGGTCCGCTGGCGGGTAATCAATGCAGGCGACGTCAACCATCCGATGCATCTGCACGGTTCCTATTACCATGTCGAAAGCCTAGGTGACGGCGAACGCGATCAGATTTTTTCTCCCGCTAACCAACGCATGGTGGCCACACAACTCCTCCCGCCCGGCTCGACCATGACAACCTCATGGACCGCCGTGCCCGGGCGCTGGCTGTTTCATTGCCATTTATCTCCGCACATGGCGCCCTCGAGGACCGTGGCCGTCGCGTTATCACCTGACCCCGAGGTTGTACACAACCATGGCGCGACAAACCACATGGCAGGGCTCATCCTGGGAATCGAAGTGCCGGGAGATCGTCCCGCTGTGATCGCTCATGGACCCGTGCGCAAATTGCGCTTGCTGGTGCGCGAACGCCCGGCGGTAAACGGCGTGACCGCGGGATTTGGTTATCAGTTAGAAGAGGCTGACAAATTACTTCCTGCTGAGCCGACTTTGCCCGGCCCAACCCTGGTGTTGGAGCGCGGCCGTCCGGTGGAGATCACGATCGTAAATCAGCTCCACGAACCCACCGCGGTACATTGGCATGGAATGGAACTGGAGAGTTTCTACGACGGGGTCGCCGGATGGGGTATGCATGGGCACGAACTCACGCCGGCCATTGCGCCCGGGCAATCTTTCTGTGCGAAGTTTACGCCCCCTCGTTCTGGCACCTTCATCTATCACACGCACATGGACGATGAAATCCAGCTGGGTGGTGGGCTCTACGGGCCGATGATCGTCGTTGACCCAGGTGCGAAGTTGGATGAGGACACGGAACAGCTATTCGTGATCAGCGCATGGGGAGGTCCCCGTTCCCTGGATACAAAAGTTCCGATCTCGGGCTTACTGAATGGTCGCAGCCAGTCTGCGGCGCTTCACTGGCAGGTCGGCAAGAAGTATCGGGTTCGCTTCATTGACATCAGCAGCGCGATGGTCGGTACTTTGTCAGTCACCGGAGACGACGCCACGCCAGTGCAGTGGCGTGCTCACGCCAAGGACGGTGCCGACCTTCCGCCTGCCCAAGCGATTGCTCAGGATGCAAAACTGCTCATCGCTCCGGGCGAAACCTATGACTTCGAGTACGAGCCGCATCATCCCGGTCCGCTCAAGCTGGAATTCAAGGCTGTCGCCGTACCGGTGGATCTGATACAGAACATTGAAGTCCAGTAATGCCGGGTACCGCGCCTGTGCGCCCGATAGTACATCGTGAATCCACCGAATTCACGGGTTCGGAATAGTCCAACACGAGGCCACTTCGGTGGCCTTCGGTAATCTCCCGTTTTCGCCCATCCCAGCTGCATACTGATGGAGACTTATGCCGTATCTCCCTCAGCAATCGCATCCCTCCACCGGAAGACGGGCCGACCGCGTCCGCTTCGAAGAAAGCACCCCAGTTGTGTTGCGTTTTCGCGACGGGAAACGCTCGTCCGGCCAACTGCAAGTGATTTCCGTTACCGGCGGCTTGCTCTGCCTGTCACAACCGGTGCAGCCAGGGGCCGTGGGCAAAGTGATGTTCCTGATTCAAGGCGGCGCTGTGCTCGGTGAAGCGCAGATGCTCAGCCCCATGTCATGGGAACGGCAGCCGTTCAAATTCCTCACCATGCACGAAGACGACCGCACGCGGCTGAAATCCGCTATTGATACGCGGCTGGCACAAAGCAAGCGTCAAAGTGATCTCCGCTCCCGCGAGCGCATGCAGATGGAAAATTTCAGGGCGTGGTAGGAAGCACTCAGCCGTCATTAGCCTTTTACAGGTCTTGAACTAATCTTCCCCTTCCCGCCGCGCCTTCTGAATATCAATCCCTAACTGCTCAGCTTTCTTGTAAAGATGGCTGCGTTCGAGCCCCAGTGCCTTGGCCGCATTGGTCATGTGAAATCCCGCGCGCTTCAGTTCGGCGACGATCACCTCACGTTCAAAGCCCTCGACGCGGCTGGCGAGCGGTCCACTGCCGAGGTCAGCACCACTTGCCGACACTGGCGACAAGACTGAGCGGACCGCCTGCCCGTCAACTTCCTCGCCGTCTGAAAGCAGTATCAGGCGCTCGATCGCGTTCCTCAGTTCGCGGATATTCCCCGGCCACGAGTACTGCTGCAGCGCTTGTATCGCCTCGGGCGTGAACTTCACCAGCTTCCAGTTGTTTTGCGAACAGACCTGCGCGGCAAAATGCTCGACCAGCGCGGGGAGATCATCGCGGCGCTCGCGCAGAGGTGGAAGCGAAAGCGGAAACACGTACACACGATGAAACAAATCCTGCCGGAATTTTCCCTCGCGAACCAGAGCTTCCAAATTTCGATGCGTCGCAACGATCACGCGCACATCCACTTGAATTGGCTTGGCCGCGCCGATCCGCTCGACTTCGTTCCCCTCGAGCACGCGCAGGAGTTTCGCCTGCATCGGCAGCGGCATGTCGCCGATTTCGTCCAGAAACAATGTTCCTCGCTCAGCCTGCTCGAATTTGCCGATATGCCGGGCGGCGGCGCCGGTGAACGATCCTTTTTCGTGCCCGAACAACTCCGATTCGATCAGCTCCGCCGGAACGGCCGCGCAGTTCAAAGCCACAAAAGGCCCCGTTGCACGCGAACTTTTTTCGTGCAGAGTATGGGAAATGAGCTCCTTGCCGGTGCCGGTTTCACCCAGGATACAAACACGGGTTTCCGTGGGTGCGACCCGCTCGACCTGCGCCATCACCTTCTTCATCGCATCGCCCGACCAGACGATTTCGTGCCGGCCGAGCCGTTGTTTAAGCTGCCGGTTCTCGTTCTCAAGACGCTGCAGTTTGAGAGCGTTCTCGACCGTGAGCAACAGCTTTTCGCTCGAGATCGGCTTTTCAAGAAAATCGAGAGCGCCAAGTCTGGTTGCGCGTACGGCCATTTCGATGTGCGCCTGGCCCGACATCATGACCACAGGAGTACTCACGCCAAGCGAACGCAATTCTTCCAGAAAGCTGAGGCCGTCTTTGCCCGGCATGACGACATCCGAAAAGATCAGGTCGAAATGATCGGCTTTGGCGAGTTCAATGGCCTTGTTCGCGTTGTCGCAGACCGTCGCTTCGTGCCCGGCAAGACGGAATGCGCGCGAAAGCGTAGCCAGAGTATTGGCTTCGTCGTCCACGATCAACAGATTGGCTTTTGCTGGCAACTGCTCTCCTAAGTGCGCGCACTCCACGCCGAAGGCAACTTCTCCGTGTTGCTCGGCAGTTCGATAATAAACGTCGTTCCCTTGCCCAACTCGCTGCGCACGCTGATCCTTCCCCCGTGGTCACTCACGATCGACTGCACGACCGCGAGCCCCAGCCCCGTGCCTTCTTTCTTGCTTGTGTAATAAGGAGTGAACAAACGTGCGGATTCCTCATGCGTAATTCCCTTGCCGGTGTCGGAAACCTCTACCCGCGCGGTACTTTGATCTGCCGAGGCCCGGACGCCTAATCTTCCTCCCTGCAGCATCGCTTCGATCGCGTTCAGGACGAGATTTGAGAACGCGAGGTGCAGCAGATCCGGATCGCCAGCCACTGAACCAGTCGCTTCAACCACGCAGGTAATATTTGTTTTTGACAATTGTGCCTGATAAACCTTCACAACATTTTCCAGAAGCTCTCGCAGTTCCACCCGCTGAAATTGCGGCTGCGGCATTCTTGCAAAATCGCTGAAACGGCTGACGATGGTTTTCAAATGCGAAATTTCTGCCAGCAACGTCGTTGAGCTCTCGCGGAAGGTTTCGTCAAACTCCTGTTGCCCCAACTCTCGCGAGCGAATGAGGTTTTCCACGGTCAACTGAAGCGGAAACAACGGATTCTTGAGTTCGTGTCCCAGCCGCCGGGCCAGGTCGCGCCACGCCGCCACGCGCTCAGCCTGGACCAGCCGGTCCTGTTGTTGAAGCAATTCGGCGGTCATGCGATTGAAAGTATCTGCCAGTTGGCCGATCTCGTCTTCGCTGGAAACCTCCACATGCGCATTCCAGTTCCCGGCCGCAACCTCGTGAGCGGCTTGGGCGAGTTTCTCCACCGGCCGCGTAACTCGCGCCGCAAGCCAACTGCTGAGCAGGATCGCCACCGCCAGCCCCGATCCTGCAGCCAGCAGTGCTGCGGAACGAATCTGCCCTCGCAACTCGTTGTACGGACGACGCGAACTTCCCACCAGCAAGATTCCCAGCAGTTGATCGTTCTCCCCTTTCAGCGGGATTGCATTTACGGTTTCATCGTCCGCGGCCGGCGAACTGGAAACGACCGCGTTCGCATCTTTCGCGTCGTGTTGTACTCGCTGAATCAGCGCAGCCAACCCCAGTTCATTGCCACTCGGTTCAGAGCTGGAGATCAGGTGCTGAGGCGCAAAGCTGGTGGCGCCGGAATCGAGATTCTCATACAACAGAACTCGCATACCCGCAGGCAAATCCAGCGTAGATAGGAACGTACGGTCCAGCCGGATTCCTCCGATGATGAACAGCCCGTGCTCTGCCGAAGGCAGATTGCGAACAGCAAACAGGCCCAGCTCAGGCCCGCTCGGCGTTTCTTCTTCCTTCAGGAACGGCACGGTTGGTGCTTTCGCATTGGCCAGCGGCTCCTTGTATCCGAACTTCGCCGGCCACTGCGCTGAAGAAATGATGGTGCCGCGATCATCCGCGATCTCCAGAAAATCGAGCCGCTGAGCTTCTGCCATGACCTGCGCATCGTCAAGATAGGCGCTGTAGTCCGGAGTGGGCTTCGATGCGGCAAGCGCCATGCGACTGGTCTCGGGATCAGCGGCGATAGTCTGTACCCTGCGAGCAACGTCCTCTCCGCGGCGGTTGAACTCGCGGCGGAATTGCGCAACCAGCGCGGCACTGCGTTCGTCATTCGCGCGGTCGAAAGCGCGGCGGGCCATGTACGAAACAATGACCGCCACCGCCGCCACGGAAATCACCACTGTGAGGGCAAACATGAGCAGTAGCCGGCGGCGGAAGCTCATGGCTTCTCCGGCGACAGCCAGACGTCTTCGACGTGCCATTCACCCGACGTCGAAGAGTTCCAGCCATGAACATTGGCGCGAACCGAGACCGCGCTCTTCAATTGAAGTAGTGGAATGACTTGGTGCGTGTCGAGCAACGCCTTTTCTTCCGCATATAAATCAGCCGCAGAGTTGCCCGTGAGTTTTGGCGCGGGAAGCCCAAGCGCCGACGCTAACTCGCGCAATTGAACGCGGGCATCGGCCGACGAGGGCGATATCTCAAGCAAGTTCAAATCAGACGCGCCGGAAATCGCAAGTTGAATGGTGAGGCCAGTGTCTCGCGCGTTGAGCTGAATCCTTTCCGCAATCACGCGCGACACCGGGTCCGCTGCGTCATATCGCAAAGTCCATGGTGTAATGCGACGCGCCAGCAGCTTCTCGCGCCGCGCTGCGTCAAGGTTCTTTCCCGGAGGAAAAACAAACGCATATCCTGACAGCCAGTTTGGCAACAACGCTCCGGTGGGTTCGCCGCCATCCTGCAGAACTACATGATTGATAGCAGTCGTATCAAAGCTCATGGCAAGCGCATTCCGTGCATGCGACTCATCCGCAGATTTCGGCGGCTCAGCGAAAGCCAGCGCCATCAATGAGAATGGGCGCGAACTGACGACCGTTCGCCCGCCGGCTTCCGCCCGGTGAATATTCTCCGGCGCAATCTCGATAACATCAGTTTTACCAAGATCGAACAACGCATTCTGCTCTCGATAACTCTTGCCAAGCTCGATTTCGACCGAATCGACGAAGGGCCTTCCATTCCAGTACTGGTCGTTGGCCTTTAGTGAAAGATGCTTGCCGGAATCGAACTGCGAGATCAGGAAGGGACCTGTACCGATCGCTTTCCCGTTCTCGTGGCGAGCGACCGAGTTCGACATAAGCGCGAGTTCGGCCGGCAATGCCGGTCGCGGCGATGCGGTCTCGATGACCACTGCATCCGCCGCCGCCATGACTTTCCAATCTGGATTGGCCGCGCGAAGAGATGCTGCCACTGTGGCGGCATCAAGCCGCGCGCCATCCCTAAAAGTGACACCGCTGCGAAGGAAAATGCGCCAACGCTGATCGCCGCTCTCGGCCTGCCAGGAGGTCGCGAGATGCGGTTGCGGCACGCCGCGGTCATCGAGTCTGACTAATGTCTCGAACACCAAGCCGGTCAAGAAAGATGCTCCCGAAGTTCCCGGATCGATCGACGCAGGCGCCTCTTTCGCAGCAAGGCGCAGCGTTCCCCCGTAGTGCGGACGCGTTTCCCCCATCGCCATCGCGCACAGCAGGCTAATTGCAAGCGAGATTGAACAGCATCGCCTCATAATTGCCCGTCTCGTGGTTGCGCACCACACCGGCCGCGCTTTCGCCGTTCTGCCCTGCCCACAGGGCGGTAACCTCTCCTGGCAGTTCGATCTTCTGGCTCACTTCCACGGGCTCGCGATCCGGAAACTCGAATGCCTGGATCGTGTCCTGGCCTGAATCCCCTGATATCGTCGCAAGCACCTGCCAGCCTGAACGACAGGCCGTACGCACACTTGCAATCTCGCTTCCCCACTGGAGCTTCGGCGCGTTTTGCTGATTGATGCCGTCCAGTATGTGCACCTGGCCATCTATGCCGGCAAACAGCCAGAGCACATATTTATCTCGAGGGACCGGAGCAGCGGAGTAAAACGGCGGAGCGGATTTCTGCTTTCCAATTCCGGGAACCAGAGCGCCGGTGAAAAAATTTCTCGCTGGTGAAAAAAAAGCTGACAGGCCTGATTCGAGTGGCGGGGCTCCCGGTGCGGATTGCTGCGACCCAGCCAGTGGCCAGGGATCGTCGCTCAGGGTGCAGGCCATCGTGAGCGGCCAGGCGTTCCCGCTGCGGCACCCAACACCCGGAAGGTAAAGGTCGAACAAACGGTCCTTGCGCAGGAAGATCCGCCCACGCGCATCTCTGGGCATGGTTTTGTCGTGAGCGATCGCGACAGACTGTCCTTGATTCCAGCGATTAGCCGTGAACTCGTAAATCGTGACCGAGTCCCGCCCCAGCACAAGCAGCCGCCGAGGACTGCCTTCGATCACCGCAACATCGAGGATCGGTTCCGGACGGGAAATCAGCCGCGTCACCTGCAGCCCCAATGGCCGGGCATTCTGACCACCGACGCTAGAAGCTGGCCGCGGCGCCGAGACGATCAGCAGCGAGCGCTCCTCCGCCGCTTGTTGAATTTCGGCCACCCACACGTAGTTCTGCAGGTTCTCAGACAAAGTGATTCGGATGGTTGCCGACGCCTGCTCCGGCTGCCAGATTTTGATCCCTGCTGTGGAAAGCGCGGACTTCATTTCGCTGCGGATTTGCTCGACGTCGGCGGGGCTGATCGACGAACGATTCTCGATCTCCAGCGCCACAACACCAGGTCCGGTTACGGTAGCAATCTTGGGCGCGAGTTGATCCGTAAGCTGATGCCAGTCCGCTCCAAAACTTGCGTGCGGAAGGATGCAGAGGAAAAGCACACATCCGGCCCAGCGCGCGAGAGGCGAAACCATTGTGGGATTGCGCGAATTATAAACTTTCGCAGCATGCGGTCGATGGCGAGTTGGGTTACGTTCGAGCATTCAGCACTCAGCTAACGAGCGACGAACTGCGAGCGATGAGCACCCCTTGCTTAGGTTCGCTCACCGCTCACCGCTCATCACTTGCAGTTATTTTTCCTCTCCCTGCTCCGCCTCGCTCCCCCGGTTCGCCATGTTCATGCTCTTGAGCACGTCATTAGCGAAGAAGAACTTGCCATCCGACGGGACCATCATGATCTGAAGCTTGTCCGAAAGTTTTTCGGCGATGATTTTGTTAATCAACAATGGGTTCTGCTTCAGGACTGCGCCTTCGTTCTTCATGCGCTCTGCGTCAGCCACCGCGGTCACGCGGATGCGGTCGGCTTCAGCCTCGGCCAGCAGTTTGCGACGCTCCATCTCCGCCTTGCTGTCGATGACCTTGGCCTGCGCCATGGCTTCCGCATTCTTCACCGTTGCTGCTGCATTGGCCTCGGCATTCTGCACTGTCATTTCCTTGTGCGCTTCGGCTTCGAGCTTGGTCTGCTCGATCTGCTTCTGCTTGAGCGGCAACGTATATTGCATGGCATCAGCTTCCGCCTTGGCCTGCAGGACCCGCACCTGCGCCTCGCCTTCTGCCTGCTTCACCTGCTGGGCTTTTGTCGCCTCGGCTTGCAGTTCGGCGATCCGCACCTGCTTCTGCTGAATGTCGGTCTGCACGCCCATCTGGTCATCTTCCTGCTCCTTCAATAAAAGGTCTTCGAGCCCCTTGGCATATTCCGGCGGAAGCTGAATGTCGCGCAGCATAACTTCTTTCACGACGATGCCGTCCGCGGCCAACTTCTGCGTGATAACGCTCGCAGCCTTCTGCCGGATCTCTTCCCGCTTCGTCGCGAAGACTTCCCGCACCGTATAGTTCGGCACCAGTTCGCGCCAGGCGCTGGCCACGACCGGAGGCACGATTTCTTTTTCGACTGGCTGCGGCAGATTATTCTGGATGTAATCAAGGTGCTTGGCGTCAAGCCGGTAGCGCACTGTGATTGCGAGACCCACGCTCAGGCCTTCCTTCGCTTGTACCTTCAGCGGCTCGCCGGGGATTTGCTTGGCTGCGCCTTTGCCGTCTTCCACGGTGCCAGTAGTAAAGACCTGGTCGCGCGTATCGAAGAGCACGACGCTTTCCGCCAGCGGCGTCAGGAAATGCGCTCCAGGATAAAGCGTTCCCGCTTGTGTGCCGCTGGTCTGGCTGATCCGCACGCCGCCCATCCCGCTAGGGACGACGAATATTCCGGAAGCAACAATCAAAAAGACCAAAGCCATTGTGGCCAGCGCAACCGGGGCGCGCCAGCGGACGGGTGGAGGTTCAGGAACTGGCGTGCCCGTCTCCGTTTCCTTCTTGCGGGCGGCTTGAATAAATCGGTAAAAGTCGTAGGCAAAGATCGCGGCGGCTGCGAGCATCATCGCGATCCCGCCCCACTGAAGCAAGTTCTTGATAAAAATCATAGGTCCTCCCTGTTAGAACCCGGTGATTGAACGGCGGTGCCCGGCCCGGACCCGTACGGGAACAGGCGTAAAGAACAGCTGGAAAACCTTGCCGAAGATGAATTCTTCGACTACGAGTGCGACCGCCACCGAAAAGGCCAACCCTCCAACCACCGCCATAAATGTCATCAGTTGCTGCATATAAGTGCCCTCCTTGCGCTGTGAGAAGTTGCAGGAGAACACCCAAAACGGATGCTGTTGATTTCAAGCCGTTTGTGCTCCGCTGCGGAGGCAGAACTTATATCCGGGTGAACACAGTGTGTGGCGTTGCGCACACAATGGCTCAAAAAAGGACGTTTTGGAAACCCGGCTGTGCATTTCCTCAGAGCCGTGGCTTAGACTAGATTTTTGCCTCCAGGGACATGAGGGCCATTCACTTTGCTCGGACAGCGATGTCCGAGCCACACACGTAAATCCGGGGAAACAATTTGGCAGCACAAGACGGGCTTTGGTACAAGGACGCAATCATCTATCAGGTCCACGTTCGGGCGTTTTACGACAGCTCGGGCGATGGCAACGGCGACTTCCGCGGACTCGCTCAGCGGCTGGACTATCTGCAAGAGCTCGGGGTGAATGCGATCTGGCTCATGCCGTTCTTTCCGTCTCCGCTGCGCGATGACGGCTATGACATCTCCGATTACCGCTCTGTAAACCCGAACTACGGTTCCCTCGATGACTTCAAGGCATTTCTCAACGCAGCTCACCAGCGGAATATTCGCGTCATCATCGAGATGGTTTTGAACCACACCTCCGATCAGCACCCGTGGTTTCAGGAATCGCGCAGCTCGCGCGACAATCCCCGCCGCGACTGGTACGTGTGGAGCGACACCGACACCAAGTACAAAGGCACGCGCATTATCTTTCTCGATACCGAGCTCTCCAATTGGGCCTGGGACCCGGTTTCGAAGCAGTACTACTGGCACCGCTTCTTCAGTCATCAGCCCGACCTGAACTACGACAATCCCAAAGTCCTTGAAGAGATGTGGGACGTGATGCGCTTCTGGCTGAACATGGGCGTGGACGGCTTCCGGCTCGACGCCGTTCCGTACCTGGTGGAGCGAGAAGAGACGAATTGCGAGAACCTGCCAGAAACTCACGGCGTAATCAAAGACCTTCGCAAGCGCCTGGATCAAGAATTTCCCGGTCGCATGCTGCTCGCGGAGGCGAATCAGTGGCCTGCCGATCTGCTTGCCTACTTCGGTAGTGGCGATGAGTTCCACATGGCCTTCCACTTCCCGCTCATGCCGCGCATGTTCATGGGCTTAAAGCTCGAAGATCGCAAGCCCATCACGGAAATCATGAAGCAGACGCCGACCATCCCGGATATCTGCCAGTGGTGCCTGTTCCTGCGCAACCATGACGAGTTGACCCTTGAAATGGTCACTGACATGGAGCGCGATTACATGTACGACGAGTACGCGAAAGAAAAAGCGTATCGTCTGAATCTGGGAATTCGCCGCCGGCTTGCCCCGCTCCTGGACAACGATCGCCGCAAAATTGAGCTGATGAACGGAATGTTGATGTCTCTGCCGGGCACGCCCATCATCTATTACGGTGACGAGATCGGAATGGGAGACAACGTGAACCTGGGTGATCGAAACGGCGTGCGCACGCCCATGCAGTGGAACGGCAGCTGGAACGGCGGCTTCTCCGATGCCGACCCCGAAATGCTCTACTCGCCGCTGATGCTCAATCCGGTTTACGGATTTCAGGCAATCAACGTGCAGTCGCAGCGGCGCTTTGATCATTCTCTGCTTTCCTGGATGAAGCAGTTGATACGAGTGCGAAAAGCCAGCTCGGTACTGAGTCGCGGCTCCATCCAGTTCCTGTTCCCGGCTAACCACCGGGTGCTGGCGTACCTGAGAAAATTAGGAAACGAGACTGTACTCGTGGTCAACAATCTTTCGAGCAAAGCCCAGGCCGTCGAACTTGATTTGAAGGACTATCGTGGAAATATTTTGACCGAAATGTTTGGCCGCAACATTTTTCCCCGAATCGGCGATTTACCCTATTTGCTGACGCTCGGGCCGTATCAGTTTTATTGGTTTCGATTGAGAAGAATTTGATTGTAGAGACGTAGCTCCGCTACGTCTCAGACGTTGCAAGCAACGTCTCTACTCTGGAGCTGCTTTTGCCCGAAACCTCGACTCTCTCCGACGATTTCGTCCGCGAGCTGATTAACGTCGGCGAAGTGGACATCCTTGTCGGAGTTCCGACCTACAACGACGCCCGCACCGTCGGCCAGGTCGTGCAGGCGGTGCGTGCGGGATTGCTTCAGTACTTTCCGCGCGAGCGCGCGGTCATCATCAACGCCGACGGCGGCTCGCGCGACGGAACGCAGGATCTTGTGCGCGCAGCTTCAATCAGCGATTTGAGCGTCACCCCGGACATCCACGCGCTGCGCACTCTGCACAGCATCAGCACGCACTATGAAGGCGGCCCGGCAAGCGGGTTGGCGTTACGCTCGATCCTTGCCGCCGCCGACCTGCTTCAAGCCAAGGCTTGCGCCATTGTTGCTCCCGATTCCACCACCGTCGAACCCGTTTGGATCGATCGCCTGCTTCGCCCCTTACTCCATGATTCGCGTGACCTTGTGCTGCCTGTTTATCGGCGGCATAAGTTTGAAGGACTCCTGATTCGCAATCTGGTCTATCCCATGACCCGTGCGGTCTTCAAGTGCCCCGCTCATGAGCCCTACCCTACTGATTTTGCCTTTTCGGGACCGCTGGGCAGCCGCTTTCTCGCGCGGGACATCTGGACCCAGGATCAAGGTCTTCATGGCACCGAACTTTGGATCGTGCTCTCCGCGCTGGTTGAAAGATGCAAAATCACACAATCGTTCCTGGGCGTAAAGACCCGCTCGGAAAGCGCCCCAGCCGATCTGGTGAAGGCCATGCGGGAGAGTGCCGGAGTGCTGTTCGGTTCGCTCGAAACAAACTATTCCGCGTGGAGTGATTCACGCGAAACCTTGGAAGCGCCCTGCACCGGTTGCGAGACCACCGTGAGCCTTGAACATTCGCGCCTGAACCGGAAAAGGCTGCATCAGATGTTCGCCTTCGGTGTCTCAGAGTTGGAGCCCGTCTTTCTCTCGATCTTGACTCCGCCGACGCACGATGAACTGAAGCGCCTGGCCCGACTGCCGGAAGAAAAATTCTTGTATCCCGAAGATCTCTGGGTCCGCACCGTGTATGAATTTGCCGCCGCCTATCACAAAGCTGTGATTGGCCGCGACCACATTGTGCAGGCCCTGGTGCCGCTGTTCCGCGGAAGGGCTTTCACGTTTTTGACCGAGAACCGCGACGCCTCGGCGGAGGAAGTCGAGACGAATATTGAATCGTTGTGTCAGGCTTTCGAACGGCAAAGGCCGTACCTGCTCGAAGCATGGGACGGCAGGAAGTGAGGTTGGGCTATGTGGCAGAACTTCATTAGTGAATTGGGTCACACCATGGACGAGATGGTGAGGAGCTTTGGGCGATTTCTCCCCCAATTTCTAAAAATGCTCGTCATTGTGGTGGCAGGTTGGATCATTGCCTGGGCACTCCGAGCTATCGTGCGCAGCGCGCTCAAGTTGACGCGCTTCGACAAACTTTCCGAGCACACCGGGGCCACGCCGTTACTGCGCGGCGCCGCTTTGCCCTCTCCCACGGAAATAGTCAGCCGGTTTGTCTTCTGGGTCGCCTGGCTCGGATTCATTCTGGTGGGCATCAGCGCGCTAGGGATCGTTGGGCTGGAAGAGCACGTTTCCAGCTTCTTCGGATTTCTGCCGCGTTTGTTCGCCGGACTGTTCATTCTCTTCTTCGGCCTGCTCGCCGCCAGCTTCTTCTCCCGCGCAGTTCTGCTGGGCGGAGTGAATGCCGATTTGCCATCACCCCGCCTGATCAGCTGGGCGGTGCGGACCATGATCATTCTTTTTGTGGTCTCGATGGCATTCGAAGAGCTGGGAATCGGCTCACACACGGTCATCGTGGCCTTCACCCTGACATTCGGTTCGCTGATGCTGGGCTTTGCGCTGGCGTTTGGATTAGGCGGAAAAGACCTGGCCAGAAAATACCTCGAGCGACGCTTCGACCGTGACCACCCGCCAAGCGAGACCAATCACGAACACGAGGACGAATTGTCACCGCTGTGAGGGAGGACCCCTGTGGTTTTCCTCTGTGGCCCTCAGTGTCCTCTGTGGTAAAAGGTTTTAGCCGGGCCACAAAACACGGGGGAACAGAGCCGCGGGGGAGCCGGCAGGCTATTTCTTCATCAACTTCACAGCAACTTCCTTGAACATCACCACATCCTTGTCGCTGTGGTTTTGCAGCCCGATGTAGCCCTCGTTCGGACGCGTGCCGCGCTGCGGCTCAAATTTGAATTTGCGCTCAGGGACGGCGTCGCCTTCGGTGTAATCAGAAACCTTGCTGCCATTTAACACCACGATGGTCCGCGGCCCATCGAGCGTGATCTCCATCGTGTTCCACTCCGGCCCGGGTTTGCCGGATCGCGCCAGAGCCTTGGTCAGCGAATAAAGCGTCCCGGTGGCGTGATATTCATTCTCGCCTCCAGCTTCAGGGTCGTTGTCGATCTGGACCTCGTAACCGTAATGCACCGGCATCCATTCTTCCCGCGGCTCGATCGGAATGCGAATAAACACTCCCGAATTGTCGTTGCGGTCTTTCATGCGGAAAACCACACGGATGGTACAGTCGCCGAGCTTGCCCCCGGCCCAGTAAAGCAGGCCCATGCCGCCATGAGTCACGATCAGGCCGTCCTGGACCGTCATCTCTCCCGGCCCGACGTGCTTCCATCCCACCAGGTCTTTCCCGTCAAAAAGCTGTTTCCATTCATCGGTTTGGGAGTCAGCCGCCACGCTCGAAACGAAAAAGACAAAAACAAAGAACCAACGAGTCATCGTGTACCTCACCGGGCGAAATATTACACCAGCCAGGCGTCAGGCTTCAGGCGTCATCCTCAGGCCTTCATCTTCGAATGATCGCGATAAATCCGTAGCCCGGCCCTGACGCCTAATGCCTAGAACCTAATGCCTAAAGCCCAGAGCCTAACGCCTGAAGCCCGCTTCTAGAATTCCGCATCAAAATAGCTATAATTGAGAAAATCTGCCGCCCCCGACGCGGCCACGATAACCTGGAGTCCGATGTCCAAGAAAATCAAAACCTCGATCCTCGTGATTTCTGCCGGAATTCTGCTGTTTACATTCGTCGGCGGAATCAGCGGCGTGCGCGCGTCGAACGATGGCGCCTATCGGCAGATGACCGTCTACAGCGAGGTGCTTTCGCGGGTCCGCAGCGAATACGTGGAAGAACCCGACCTGCCAAACGTGACTGACGGCGCACTGCATGGGTTACTCGAGGCGTTGGATTCCAATTCCAGCTATCTGAATGCCCAGCAATATAAGGATTTCAAAGCCCACGCGACCAGCGCCAAAGGAGAAATCGGCGCAACCGTCTCAAAGCGGTTCGGCTATGCATCGGTCGTATCGGTCATTCAGGGCGGTCCCGCCGATAAGGCGGGAATGCAGGACACCGACATCATCGAGGCCATCGAAGGCAAGAGCACGCGCGAAATGTCACTGGCCCAGATTCGCAGTCTGCTCTCCGGCGACCCGGGCTCCAACCTCAATCTTTCGGTTGTCCGCGCGCGCAGGTCCGAGCCGCAGAAAGTCGTTATTACGCGTGACGTGGTGAGCATCCCTCCGGTCAAGGACAAAACACTTGACGACGGCATTGTGCAGATACGGGTTGACGCGCTAACGAAAGGCAAGGGTGCCGAGATCGCGAACAAGATCAAGGCTGTCCAGAAGGCGGGCGCCAAAAAGCTGATTCTGGACTTGCGGGATTGCGCTCAGGGCGAGGAAGCCGAGGGCATCGCCACCGCAAACCTGTTCCTGAACCACGGAACTATCACCTACCTCCAGGGTCAAAAATATCCACGCGAGGCCTTCAACGCCGACCCATCCAAAGACGTGACTTCCCTGCCACTGGTGGTGCTGGTCAATAAAGGCACGGCCGGTCCAGCTGAAATCGTTGCCGCCGCAGTCCTCGACAACGCTCGCGGCGACGTGGTCGGCGACAAGACATTCGGCGACGGCTCCGTTCAAAAACTGATTGAGCTGCCGGATGGCTCCGCCCTGATTCTCTCCGTGGCCAAATACTACTCACCGCAAGGCAAATCGATTCAGGACACAGCCGTGACCCCGAACGTACTGGTCGCAGATGTCGCTGATGATGCCGCCGTCCCCGACGAGGATGAAAACACGGTTCCCGCCGATCAGGAAAAGAAAGCCGCCCCCGAAAAGGACGAGCAGTTGGATAAGGCGGTCCAGGTCCTGAAGAGCCGGCAAAGTTAGCAAGAAAGTCAGAAGTATGAAGTCAGAATGCAGAAGTAAGACCTGATTACTTCTGCATTCTGACTTCTGTATTCTGACTTCTAAGACCTCCCTTCCTGATATCCTGATCCCATTCCTCCATGCCCGCAGTTCTAGACGAATTGCAGGCGGTTGAATCACGCCGCCGCAAGCTTGTTGGCCGCATCATCTTCGGCCTGCTGGTATTCCTTTCGGCTCTGATCGGCGCACTCAGCGGCCTGCTGCTCATCTACTCCACCGATCTCCCCCAGGTGGAAGATCTCGAGCACTATCGCCCCATTTCAACCACAGAACTCTATGACGTCCGGGGCCGCACCATCGGTTCCTTCGCCTTGCAGCGGCGCGTGGTCGCCTCCTACAACGACTTCCCAAAAGCCCTGCGTGACGCCCTGATCTCGATCGAGGACAAGAGTTTCTACCGCCACTGGGGAATCAACGTGTGGCGCATCATCGGCGCCGCATATCGTGACGTAGAGTCTGGAGAAAAGGCTCAGGGCGCATCCACCTTGACCATGCAACTGGCCCGCAATCTGTTCCTCTCTCCCGACCGCTCCTACCATCGCAAGATCGAAGAAGCCTTACTCGCCATTCAGATCGAGCGCCGCTTTACCAAAGAACAGATCTTCACGCTCTATGCCAATCAGATCTATCTCGGCCACGGCGTGTACGGATTTGAAGCGGCCTCGGAATATTACTTCAGCAAACCAGCCAGACAGCTGACCTTGCCGGAAGCTGCTCTCATCGCCGGCCTGCCCAAGTCTCCGGCAAACTATTCGCCGATCAACCATGCCGATCGCGCGCTGCACCGCCGCAACCTGGTCATCAACGCCATGCTCGAAGACGGCAAGATCACGGCCGCGCAAGCCGACACCGCGCGCAATCAGCCATTGGCCCTGAACCTGGCGCATGATCCAAATTCCCTGGCGCCATATTTCGTCGAGGAAGTCCGCCGCGATCTCGAAAACAAGTACGGCACCGATGAAGTGCATTCCGGCGGGTTGCGAGTGTACACAACCCTCGACATGGACCTGCAGGCTGCGGCGAACCAGGCGGCTTTGGATGGTCTCGCGGCCTATGAACGCCGCCGCGGTTGGCAGGGGCGCCTGGAGAATGTCTTCGTTGAAGGGCAGACGCTCAAGAGCTACAGTCATGCCGATTGGGACCAGCCGGCGGCCGAGGGAAGCTACACGCACGCGTTGGTTACCGCTGTTTCCGCAACTGGCTCGACCGTCAAGTTTGGAAATGTCACTGCAGACTTGCTTCCCGCTGATGTCGCCTGGACAAAGAAGCCGATTGCGAAACTGTTAGGCCCCGGCGATGTCGTCTACGTCAAATTGTTGTCGCTCGAGGCCGACAATCATGCGCGGATAAGTCTCGAGCAGGACTCCGGCGCCCAAGCCGCGCTTCTCGCAATTGACAACGCCACCGGGCAAGTTCGCGCCATGGTCGGCGGCCGCGACTTCAATCTCTCCAAATTCAATCGCGCAACCCAGGCCCTGCGCCAGGTCGGATCTTCATTCAAACCTTATGTTTATACGGCAGCCCTCGATCAAGGCGCGCGTCCCGACGACGTGATCCTCGACGCCCCGGTCACGTTTCAGACTTCATCCGGCCCCTATGCGCCTCACAACTATGATGAAAAGTATGAAGGCACCATCAGCCTGCGGCGCGCGCTCGCGCAATCTCGCAACATTCCGGCTCTGAAGCTGGCAGATCGAGTCGGCATTCGCACGGTCGAGGACTACGCCCGTAAGTTCGGCGTCACCTCCCAGCTCCCGCCCTATTTGCCGGTCGCCTTGGGCGCGGCGGAAATTACGCTGATGGAGCAGACTTCGGCCTATTCCGTTTTTCCTGACGATGGCGTTCGCATGGTCCCGCGTCTCATCACCGAAGTTACCGACTACGATGGCCGCACACTGGAAGAAGATTACCCGGAGATCAAAGACGTGATCAGCTCGAGAACCGCGCGCTTGATGACCTCCATGCTGCAGGGAGTCGTTCTGCACGGAACGGCGGTTGCTGCGACACGAATGAAAGTCCCGCTGGGAGGAAAGACCGGCACCACTAACGACTTCACCGACGCATGGTTCGTCGGATTTTCACCGTCGCTGACAGCCGGAGTGTGGATCGGCTTTGATGAGAAGAAATCCCTCGGCCCGAAAGAAACCGGCGCGCGGGCAGCCTTGCCAATCTGGATGCAATTCATGTCGGCAGCGCTGGCAGGCAAGGATGCCGGACAATTCCAGCCCCCGCCGGAGTTACCGCCGCAGAACACCGCGCAAAACCTGGACACATCCGATCTGGCGCCCGCTGGGGACGAGAGCCACTAGATTAAGCACTCAGCATTCAGCACTAAGCCACACCTACTAAGTGTCATCTCGAGCGAAGCGGCGCGTGAAACGCGCCGCGTAGTCGAGAGACCCTGTGTTTTCTTGCAAGCTAGGCAACGCCGATTACCTCGCCGCCAGCGCCGGTTCCAGCTTGCCCGACTTGAATGCCTCGTACCGCTTATTAATCTCGTCCCAGTTCACCACATTCCACCACGCCGCAAGGTATTCCGGACGGCGATTGTTGTACTTCAGGTAGTAGGCGTGTTCCCACACGTCGTTGCCGAAGATCGGGAACAGTCCCTGAGAGATAGGGTTATCCTGGTTCGGTGTGCTGATGACTGTAACTTCGCCGCCAGGCTTGCCGGCCAGCCACACCCATCCGCTGCCGAACTGCTTGGTTCCAGCGTCGTTGAATTTGGTTTTAAAGTCGTTGAAGTTGCCGAAGCTCTTCTTAATGACATCGGCAACCGGACCGCTCGGTTCGCCTCCGCCCTGGGGCTTCATGATCTTCCAGAACATGGTGTGGTTCACATGACCGCCAGCATTGTTTCGCACGGCGGCACGGATATCCTCCGGAACCGCGTTCAGATCGCGCACCAGATCTTCGGCGCTTTTCGATTGCAGGTTGGGATGTTTCTCAAGCGCGGCATTCAGATTCTTGACGTACGCAGCATGATGCATATCGTGATGCAGTTTCATGGTCGCTGCGTCGATCGTGGGCTCTAGCGCGGCATAGTCATAAGGCAAAGGGGGCAATTCGTGGGCCATGAGTCTTCTTCCTCCGATTTAGAGATGAGTGCGGGGTGGTGAACGATGCACGGGTTAGTGGCTAGTGGCTGTTTTCACCAGCCACTGATCACTAGCCACTAACCTCATTCTCTACGAATTTGAACCGGATTGCATCTTGCGGCGGGCTTGCAGACGAAGTGACTGGGTTTAGGTGCCTAGTTGGTGGAAGGACGGCGTTTTCCGCAATTCTCGCGTTGAAGCAGAATACGGTTGAGTTGTTCGACCAGCGCGATCAGGCGTTCTGGATCCTGCTCACGGCTGGCAGCCTGAGAAAGACTTCGCCAATCTTGCATTTGCGATTCCACAGAAAACCTCCAGGGCGGTAGAGTAATTAAACCTTCCGCAGCATCTCCCCTGCCAAACGTCGCCCTTCGAGGCTTCAACGGGTTGCAAGAACCTCAGACCAGGTTGCCTGAGATTACCGCGTAATTTTTGCCAAAGTTTGGAAAATCACGCTCGCGACAGGCGTTCATACTCAGCCGCGGACTCTGACGGCAGAAGTACCCAGAGCGTGTAGATACCCAAAGCCGTGAAGAACGGTGGATGGAAGAGCGAAAGCACCGCAAGGACGATCGCCGTAATGCGGGCCCAGCGTTCGTGATGCATCAGCCCCCAGCCGACCAGAATGCCTCCGACGGCAACCAGCAGGAACACCGACCCCAGAGAAAAGAACACTGGCGGCATGAACGCATGGCCAAAAACCTCATCCCCGGCCATTAATCGCGGGGTACGGCTCAGGACCATAAGCACTCCAGACGGGATGATCCACAGTGCCCCAACGATGATCCATAGAATGCCAACCGGCCGCAAATGACGTTCCAGGCGGCTCCGGAAAGCCGGCACCGTACCTATAGTCTTCGTCACCGGATTCCCGCATTTGGGGCAAACATTAAAATCCGGTTGAAGTTGCACGCCGCAACCATTGCAGAACATGTTGCGCTCCTGCTCTAGGATACGACGAATTGCCGGGGAAGGTTCCGTTTCAGGTTTCAGGCGTCAGGCATCAGGCTCAAGGTCCAGGCTTTAGCCGTAAATTGCCGTTTTGGAATAGACTGAAAGATCACCCAATATTCCTAAGAAGGAGTTATCCATGTCCGCACCCAGCCGTCGCCCTGAGATTCGCCGTCGCAGAACCAGAAAAGAAAAGATTCTGAAGTTGCGCAAGAAGCTGGCAACAGCGGGCTCGGACTCCGATCGCGCGCAAATCTCCGGCAAGCTCCATGTGCTCGGCCGGAAATCGCCGGGACAGGCAATCGTCAAGGCGTAAGCGTGCTTTTCCGCACTTACGCTGGCTCTTTGTCCTTTGCGGGTTCTTTGCGATTTTTGCGGTCAAAGCTTTAGGCCGCAAGGCGGCTAGTCGCAAGGCACTTGCGGCATTGGCGCGAATCCCACCGGCGGAGCAGACACCTCGACGCAATCGCGTGGATTGACCTCCCGCGCCGAAACGCCTTCCCGGTCGTTGTACAGGGTGAACAGTCCGCGTTCACGTTTCACCGTGGCATCGTGTCCTGCCTGCCAGGCCCCCGGAAAGTAGCCAGTCATAGATTCGTACCGCACGACATACTTCTTCCCGTTCCAGGAGAAGGTAAGGTCGTAAAATGGATATCCATCGAAGATCGGCGAGCGATTCGACCAGGAAACAATCCGCCCTTCGCCATGCTTCTTAATAGCGAGGATCGTCGCAGTTTGCGGAACTTCCGCGCTCGCGAGAAATGTAAGCGTTGTCACGAGTGCGCCGATGCAGAACCGTTTCACGTTTACGTAACCCTAGCCGGTTGCGGCTCTCGGCTCAGCGTGGAACGAGTTCACCGCTTCTTCGGTCGACTCGTAGGCCTCGAACAACTGCTCAACGTGAGTGGTAGTTAGCACCTGGCGCGCAACCGGAGACAGTCCGGCAAATTTTATCTGCGCGCCGCGATGCCGGGCGGAGATGAACGACGACACCAGCGTGCCCAGTCCGCTGCTGTCAATGTGCGCAACCCAGGCCAGGTTCAGCACAATTTTTTTGGTGTCGTGAAGAAGTTCGAGTAGTACCGCCCTCAGATCGTCTGATTCTTCGCCGAAGACGATCCGCCCGCGGCAACGGACCACAGCAACATCGTTACTTCTGGAGACGTCCAACTGCAAAGCCATAACAACCTCAGGTTCGTAGTATCGGCTACGAGACCAAGTTTCTTCAGTATACGCCGTGACCAGCACACAACTCGAAAACAAGGCTCAGTCTTGATCGCGGAAAATGACCTGGCGTATCACGCTTTCGCCGCGGCCACAAGAACGAAAATAATGCCTACCAGCAGCAGAGGCTTGGGCAGCCTCCTCAAAATTTGCCATGCCACGAAACTCATCGCCGATTCCTCCGCGCGGGTACAGCCGACATCGAACCGAACCTGACGGACGGCAAGCCATACTACTCGGCCAGAGCTGCGAACCTACCTGAGATTTCCTGGACGCCGCGAATTTTAGCCAACGGCAAAATGCCGCGCAAGGTGCTACTTGTACCAGGTGTCATTGTCCAATCGACCACCTAAATGAATTACGCTTGATCCGTGGAGAGGACGACCGTCGCTGGTTACTTGTCCGATTTCGAGCGGCTGGGCCGAGAAGCCGCATACGCCGAGGCACGCGGATACAGGACCTTTCGCTCCACTTATGGCAACGTCGCGGCCGCCGCTTACCGCTTCGCTCGAGAACTGAACGCCCGCGGGATCAGCAAGGGCGATCGCGTCATGCTCTGGGGCCCAAACTCTGCTTCTTGGATCGCTGCATTCCTGGGATGCGCTAGTCGCGGAGTCATCGCCGTCCCCATGGACCACGCCGCATCTGCCGATTTTGCCAACCGGGTTTTCCAACAAGTCGGCGCGAAGCTGCTGGTATGTTCCCAGGATCACGCGCGACCGAACGTACCGACGATCCTCTTCGAGAATTTCGAAACCGCATTCTCAGCCCACCCGTCCACTCCGCTCCCGGCAGAACAGATCCGTTCCGATGATCCTCTCGAAATCGTCTTTACCTCCGGCACCACCGCTGAGCCGAAGGGCGTAGTGATATCTCACGGCAACGTTCTCAGTAACATCGCGCCGCTGGAACGGCAGATCGCCGCATACTCCAAATACGCCCGTCTGGTGCATCCGCTGCGGTTTTTGAATCTGTTGCCGCTGAGCCATGTCTTCGGACAATTCCTCGGAATCTATCTGCCGCCCCTTCTGCGCGGCACCGTCTTCTTTCAGGATTCGCTGAAGCCGGGCGACGTCATCAACACCATCCGGCGCGAGCGCATCTCGGTACTGGTAGCCGTGCCTCGGATGATGCAGTCGCTGAAGGAAAAGATCGAACGCGATCTCGAGAGTGCTGGAACGCTCGCGCAATTTAACCGTGCGTATCAATCAGCTGAAGGGAGGCATTTCCTCCGCCGCTGGTGGATCTTTCGCCGCAGTCACCTTCAGTTCGGATTGAAGTTCTGGGCCTTCATCTCTGGAGGAGCGGCGCTCGATCAGGGAACCGAGGAATTCTGGAGGCGTTTGGGATTCGCCGTGATCCAGGGCTATGGCCTCACCGAAACCACTTCCCTGATCAGCGTGAACCATCCATTCAAGACGGGAAAGGGTTCCATCGGCAAAGTGCTTGCCGGGCGCGAAATCAGGCTCGCGCCAGACGGAGAAATTCTGGTGCGCGGCGGCGGCGTCGCCTCAGGCTATTGGAGCAGCATTGGCCCCACACCGGCGGTTGGCGACGAAGGCTGGTACCACACCGGCGACATCGGCGAACTCGATCCTGAAGGGAATCTGTTCTTTAAAGGCCGGAAGAAGGAAGTCATCGTAACTTCCGCTGGGATGAACGTCTACCCCGAAGACCTTGAGGCTGCGCTGAAGCAGCAGCCCGAGCTGAAGGATGCGGTCGCAATCGCTTTGAATCGCGATGGGAATGCCGAGCCTTGCGCAGTCTTGATTTTGAAAGATGCCTCCACCCGCCTTGAACCAGTTATCGAAAGAGCGAACGAAAGGTTGGCGGAGTTTCAGCGCATCCGCCGGTGGGTCATTTGGCCTGAAGAAGATTTTCCGCGAACATCCACTCTCAAGCCACGAAGAGCAGCAATCGCCGAAGCCGTCAGCAAGGTCCTTGAAGCCGGCGGATCGAAACCACCGCTTGGCAATTCTGAGCTGAGCCACTTAATTTCGCGTATCACCAAACGCTCAGACGTTTCGCTCGGCGAAAGCGCGCAGCTCGACTCCGATCTCGGCCTCAGTTCACTGGATCGCGTAGAGCTGCTCAGCGCACTCGAAGACCGCTACCAGGTCGACCTGAACGAAACCAGGTTCGCGTCACTTAATACGGTCGGCGATCTCGAACGCATGCTGAAAGGCGAAACCGCACAGCGCGCTGTCTATCATTACTCGGCTTGGGCCCAGCGCTGGCCCATTACGTGGATGCGCTTCGCCATTCATTACCTGTTATTGCGCCCGGCTGTGTTTTTGCTGGGATGGCCTCGCATTACCGGCCGAGAGAATCTGCGCGGCATCTCCGGCCCGGTGCTCGTGATTTCGAACCACATCGGAGACGTCGACGTTGGCTTCATTCAAACCGCGCTGCCATTTCGTCTCCGGCACCAGCTTGCGACCGCAGCAGGTGGCGAAGCCCTGGAAGCCCTCCGCACCCCACCCGCCGGTCGCAATCTGTTCCTAAGAATCTTCGACCGGGTTGAATGGTTCCTGGGAGTTTCTCTGCTGAATTTGTTTCCCCTTCCCCGCGAAGCCGGCTTTCGTGACAGCTTTGCCTTTGCCGGAGAGTCGGTTGACCGTGGTTACAGCATCCTGGTCTTCCCCGAGGGCCATCACACAACCGACGGTCAGCTCCGCTCGTTTCGTTCCGGAATCGGGCTTCTGGCCAACAACCTGAAAGTACCTGTCGTTCCCGTGCGAATTGACGGTCTGTTTGAACTGAAGAAAGCTGGAAAAAGGGTCGCCAGACCTTTCCGGATCACGGTCAAGGTCGGCAAGCCGGTAAAGTTTGAAGCCGGCCACGAACCGGCGCAAATCGCCGCCGAGCTTCAAAAACGCGTGGAGACGCTCTAAAACGTGGGAATCCGCACAGTTTCAACAGCTTATCAACACGCAGAAGGGTCAAAACTACAGAATTCACCCTATGGACTCGAATTCTCCGACCGGTCGCAGTTGGCTAGCTCAGCCTTTGACTGCAAAAAAAGCCGGCCCGGAGGAGCAGTTCTGTTGGGCCGGCCATGAGGCGCTCGCGGAATTTTTGGTTTCCGCATCACGCAAAATTTAGGCCGGCCCGGCCAGGACCAGCCTCTTGACGAAGTAACCGCGCGACGGAGCGAATGCAATGACTCGGAAGGCAGAGTTACCTGCACCCAACGCAGCTTTGTAACCAGCTTGGTGCTTCCAGCGCTGTGCGTCAATTCCGCAAAAGTTGCAATTTGCTTACAACTTTAGAGGGACAAGATACACAGAAGTTCGCGAGTGCGAATTCATGGAGACGACTCATTCCAGCGAGTGGCGGGGCCCCTTGCGTCAGTCCGCTAGTCCAGATTGTGCCGGAATCTACATTGCAACGATCCCGACGGTGTTCCACCCAGCGAACATGCGATTCTCCACTTTCCCTGGTCGCCCTTCATAGACCAAACCGAGTCGTGCGGGGTCAATGTCCTGCGTGCGCTGGTACTGAAAACAAAGGTTTTACTCGAGTTTGTTCCTGCAAAATCTTCCTTTTGTTTTCACCTAATTTTGGTCACGCACGATACCAAGCGGAGGCGCTGCTACCATCGCGGTTACCTGCAGGTACCACTGAAACGCCCGTTCTAGCTCACGCAGGGTACTTGTCATGTACCGGCCCAGATTGTCCGAACTCACCGGCTGTCCATCTGAACCACGTTTTTCGCCCGCAATCAATCGGTGCATCTCGCCCATATCTTGAAGCTTTATATCGATGAGTTTGATCATCATTTCCCACTTTGCACGTTGATCAATGACAAGTTTTGTCTGGTCGCTAGAACCAACGTCTTTGGGCAGTGGCAACTTGAATCGTTCAGCGTGTTGCGTCAGCTGCTCACTTAACAAAACCGCATCTACGCTCTCCGGCTTCCATTGCGCCAACGTCTCGTAGAATTCGGAGCCGAATGCTTTAACGATTGAGTCCCGTTGCTCCTCAAGGTGCAGCCCACCATTGACGCGTACGTCATCTCGAAGATCGCGAAGCATTTTCGTCGCCTGCCCGAGCGGCCCGCGGCCTAACGTGTACCATCGAGGCACTTGTTCAGCCGGTTTGGTGGCGTTATCACTTGTTTCGCTTTCCTGTTGCCCTTGGAGACTCAACTCGACATTGACGGTTGTCTGCTCCATCCGTAAGGCCTGCCTCACCCTCCAGCTGGCGCACAGAAGCCGTTCGAAAGCGATCATTTGCATAGTGGTCCTCGGCTCTAGTTCCGCCAACAAACTCGACCGGAGCATTTCGAATTCGGGTTTCTCGCTTTCTCGGACGATCAGCTGTTTCGAAAAAAAACCATGCTGGAGCGCGTTATGCCGAACACGGCGCTTACCTTCGGCTGTCTTCGGGCCGCCGGCTTTGCTGGTTGCTACACGTCTGTTGGCAGCAGGTGGTTTAGAACTTGGCTCGCCTTTCGTCGATTTCATAATCGAATATTCTATTTTCCGGTGCACTGACGCTCAAGGTCCTCGTCCGCACTTTGCGAGGCCATGCCCGAGAGTCAAAAAAGGGGGAGCGGCTGCTTGTGATCTGGCGGTCGTAACTGCGGTTCCAGTCTCGCAACCGTCATTTCTCGTTTGGTGCACGCCGCACCGCGGGGCTCAGGAGCTTGGGATCTGGTACTAGCTTGAGCCTTCTGGTGCTCTGGTGCGTTTCCATCTAGCGTCGGCCGCCTTGCGAGCAATTTCGCGACGTTGGTCAGCGCTGAGTTTTTTTCTTCTCGCGGTACCGCCCAGGCGGCCGAGATGTACCGCGTGCGGATCCTTGTCTTTGTCTTTGTGCTTCTTCATCGCGGAGACTAGAGCACGTTAGCCTTTCTGGCGATGAAAAATCAACTTCAACTTGACATATGCTTATCGCTAAGCATATGCTTAGCGCCATGCATAAACCCAAGACCCGAAACTCAATCAAAGCCGGTGAGCTACGGCGAGAGGTACGCCTTGCAAAAATCAAGTGGGGTATCAGTGATACCGAACTTCTAAGAACGCTTGCGTCCTTATTGAGGACGCATTACTTGTCGGTGAGTTCTGGTGATGTTATTTGGCTCGATACATCGTGGTACGTCACCCACGCAGGGCTGTTGCGCATTGCGATCGGACGGCACTGTGCCGGGATACACATCGCGCCGGTCACCGAATTGTGCGACCCGGCGCGCGCTCGTTATACGTTCCGTGCGACGGTATTCAAGTCGGCTCATTGCCGGGGGTTTGCAGGCTACGGCGACGCTGATCCCTCCAATGTTTCTCCGCTTTTGCATGGCTCCGAGATGCGCATCGCCGAGACCCGCGCTGTGAATCGCGCGTTGCGCAAAGCTTACGGGATCGGGATCTGTTCAGTCGAAGAAATCGGATCGGTGTCGCCAGTTTCGGCCCGGCGGGAGCCCGACAAAGAGAGCCGTAAGATTGCATCAGAATCCACGAACGGCAATCACAACAATGGGCACGGGAATAATGAAAACGCGAGTGGAGTTCGGGTTCGCGATCGCCTGTGCCAGATGATTCGTCAGTACGCACTGGATGCGGAACTGGTAAAAGCCTACGCCATCGATTTCTGTGGCACGAAGTCCCTTCGCGAAGCTTCGCGCGAGCAAGTCGAAAACTTCGTGGCCCATCTGGCAGATTGGGCCGCGAAGGATCGCAATGCTTTGCTCTGCCAGCTGAACAGTTACTGCCGCCCGCAGGCAGGTGCCGCATGAAACGCTACGTCGCGGGCCTTAATCAAGCCACTGCATGCGCCAGTGATGGTCTTCCCGATGGTCTGTTCTTGGTGCGGGTCGAGCGAATCCAGTATCGCTGGCACCGCCAGAAACCGTTTTACGCCATTCAGTTCTCCGTCATTGAGCCCAGGCAGCTTGTTGGCCATCGACTTGCCGCCCGGCTCTCCTGCAGCTCAAAGAACCTGTGGAAGCTCAACTGGTTCCTGCGCGACTTCGGCTACGATCCCGAACTCCTCGAACGCAACGAAATCGATGACAAGAGCCTGATCGGGCTCTGTGGGGTGGTGAAGATCAGCCACTCCGTCGTAAACGGCACGACCGTGCTCGATCTTGACGGCTTTGCCCCGGCAAGCCGCTGGCGAAAGCTTTCCGATGGAACCGAGAAGCCCATTAGCCCAGCAATAGGAGAGTCGGCTGCAGCCTCGATAGCAGAGTCAAAGGCCGCATGGTGACCTACAGCTACAGCCAACTCGCCCATTACCTGAGCTGCCCACGCAGGTACCGTCACCGCTATCTGGATGGCTGGCAGGAGAAGGACTCGCGGGCCTCCATGCTCTTCGGTCGTGCCTTCGAGGAAGCCCTCGGGGCTTATTTCCGGCGCGAAGATGCTGCCGTCGCCTTCTATCGCGAGTGGGCCACCTACCAGAAGCAGCCGCTGCATTACGGCGAGCGCGACACCTGGGACCGCATGCTCGAACAAGCGCTCCTGCTGCTCGACCGCTTTTCGCAGGACGATCGTGTCCGGGTTCCCCAACCGCGAAAGAACCTGCAGATCAAGTTCGTGCGCCCGCTCGCAGCAGGAAACGACTTCGTGGCTTATGTCGATGCCATTGGGAAGCTCGATGGCACCGGCTGCCTTCTCGAATGGAAGACCACCTCCAGCCGCTACCCGGAGCAGCCGGATGGACTACTAGGGCTCGACCCGCAGCTACTCTGCTACTCCTGGATCAGCGGCATCTCGGAAGTCGCTCAGGTGGTATTCGTGCGTAAACGGTTGGTCGAGATCCAGTACCTGCGCACCCGGATCACCGACGAACAACGGCATGAGTTCAGCGATCTCGTTCAAGAAACCATCCGCCAGATCGAATCAGCCCAGTTTCTGCCGCACAGCGGCATCCGCTTTCCTCAGAACCCCTGCAGCACCTGTCCCTACGTGGGACTGTGTCTGGGGAAACCGGCGCTGGTCGAAGCGGCGCTGATTCGCCGTCCAGGAGCCCAGGACTTTGGTGTGTTTGACGAGCTTACGTACTAATCATCCCCCTATGCCGCCGAAGCTCAACGAGAAGCGTGCCCTGTTCGTGCTGACCAAGATCGATGAGATCCTGGCCTGGGAACAGCGCAAAGAGACCGAAAAGGACACCAAGTTCGTCGAACTCGGGCGCTACCTGTGCGAAGTGCGTGCCGGCCAGTATTGGCGAATGCAGAAGATGAAGTCGTTTGATGAGTTCCTGGAGAGCCGCTTTCCGGAATCACGCAGGAAGGCTTACTACCTGATGTCGATCCATGAGCACCTGCCGCCTGAGGTGAAACGAGAGCTGAAGCAGGTGGGTTGGACGAAGGGACTGGAGCTGGCGAAACTGGCGAGGAGCCGCGAGAGTGAGCACTTCGATTGTGCAACCTGGTTGCACCGGGCGAAAGAGCTGCCCAAGGAGCAATTCCGGAGAGAAGTGGAGCGGGAACTGACCGGAAGAGACACCGAACCGCACGAGATCATCTACTTCAAGCTCTACAAGAGCCAAATCCCGGTGGTAGAGCAAGCCATCGAGACTGCAGCCTTAATGCTCGGCAGCGACAAATCGCGTGGCTACTGCCTGGAGATGATCTGCGCGGATTTTGTGGCGGGAGCAAGTCTTGACAGCTCGAGACCCGAAGCGCTGTTGTTCGCAGTATCCAGGTTCTATCAGCTGCTTCCAGATACGCAGCGGCGAGCGTTCGCGGATCTGGTGACAAGCCAAACTCAATGAACGGCAACTTCCCAAAAGCAGTCACGATTCGACTCGCGCCGTCCGAGTATCAGGAACTTCGGGAACGAGTGCTAAGGCGAGATGGGTGGCGCTGCCAATTCTGCGGTTCAATGAAAAACCTGGAAGTTCATCATCAGCTCTTCCGCAGTCACTCAGGCGAGGACATCTTGGACAATCTCATAACGGCCTGCCATGGCTGTCATTCCTCCCTGCACCTCGGGTGAACTGGAAATTGATCTTGCGTCCTAGAGCGGTGTGCCGACGAGGACTTTCACCCGACAGGGTGTCGGAGAGTACGCTGGCGTTGCGCATATTCTTTTCGAGTTCTGCCATGTAACCCACGCATAGCTACATCATCGAATACCTTGCCAAAAGGATATCGGCGTCAAAGATTTCTTGCTTCATGTCCAGCGTCCCCTGAACGGTTTTGCGATTCGCAAGAAGAAACGAGACATTTCACTACGACGTAAATGCAAAGAGGCCGACCCGGAGGAGCAGTTCTGTGGGTCGGCCTGTGAGGCGTTTAGCAGAAACTTTGGTTTCCGCGTCACGCAAAACTGACAGGCCGGTCCGGCCAGAACCGGCCTTGACGAAGTAACCGCGCGACGGAGCGAATGCAAGAACTCGGAAGGCTGAGCTACCTGCATCCCAACGCAGCTTCCATCAGCTTGGTGGTTCCAGCGGCTTGCGTCAATTCCGCAAAAGTTGCAATTTCTCTACAACTTTCGGGTCAACGAAACCTAACAAACGCCCGACTTATGTTGCTTAATTTCTGGTGTTTGGCACTGCTGCTTCGGGTATATACTCCGTCTACTATGAGCCACTTCAGTATCCCAGCACTGCTTCTTTTCTCCGTCTCACTTGCCGCGACAACTGTCGCCCAGAAGACGGATACGCCCAACACCAAACAACCCGTTGCCACAATTGATGGCCAAAACATCTATGACGAGGATCTCGCGTCCTCGGTAGAAGGACAGCTTCAGCCGCTGCGCAATCAGGAATACGAAATCAAGAGAAAGGCACTGGATACCCTGATTGAGCAGAAACTGCTTGAGGCAGCTGCAAAGAAAAAGGGCCTCACCACAGACAAGTTGCTTGAGCAGGAAGTAAACTCCAAAATACCGGAGCCAAACGACGCTGAGATCGAAGGGTATTACGTCGGTTTGAGAGTCACCAAGCCGCTGTCTGACGTAAAGACCCAGCTCAGAGAGGGCTTCAGGCAAGCGAAGATTCAGCAGGCACGCCAGGAGTACATGAAGAACTTGCGTGCTGAATCGAACGTTGTGGTGCTAATGTCTGCTCCGCGCGTCGAGGTGGCTTATGATCCGGCGCGGGTGCGTGGCAATCCCAAAGCGCCAGTCATGATCGTCGAGTTCTCTGATTATCAGTGCCCGTACTGTCATCAGGCCGAACCCATCGTCAAAGAAGTTTTGGCCAAATACGGCGATAAGGTGAGCTTCTCCTACCGCGATTTCCCGCTCACCGCCATTCATTCTCAGGCGATGATAGCGGCAGAGGCCTCGCGCTGTGCACTTGAGCAAGGAAAGTTCTGGGAGTACCACGACCAACTGTTCGCGGCATCGAAGCTGGAAAAAGATTCCCTAATCGAATATGCACGCAATTTGAAGCTGGACGACAAACAGTTCGAGTCCTGCCTGACCGTAGAGAAGTACAAGGCCGATATTGAGAAAGACGCTCAGGAAGGCAGAAAGGCCGGCGTAACCGGTACGCCCGGATTCTTCATCAATGGTGTTGAGCTCTCCGGCGCCAAGCCTAAGGACGAGTTTACGAAACTTATTGATGACGAACTAGGGAGGAAGTCTAGCACTGTTGGGAAATCCCCGACTGCGAGTGTCAGCATTACTCGAATAAATCGCTAGGAACTTGGCTGGATCAGAATTTCCATATCAGAGCACGCTAGGGGCGTGCTCTTTTTATTCTGCCCCCGCTGATACGCCTCGCCGAAGCACATTTTCGGGCTAGTCAAACACAGAAGTTCCTGTACCACTGAGATGTCCTCTCGTCACTGGCCGAAAGTGATCTCGTATCTTCCTGCCTCTCTCGCGATGATCTTGATAGGAAGGTACATAATGATGAGACAGGTCTGTTCCCCACGGATCGTTCGTCGCCTCTTCGTCTCGCTCGCAGCTGTGCTGCTTGGCAGCACCCTCGTTTTCGCACACAACCCACAAAATAGCGACCTTGCTGACGACCCCTCCGTTGCTGCTCAACTGCAATCTGGACAGGGTAAACCGGTCCAGCTCGACGGCCAGATCGAAATCGTGCATCAGGATTTCCCTGACGGTCACGGGAAGTTTGTCTTTACGATGAAGCAGGCCGACGGCACTCGCGTGCCGATGAAGTTCGCTAAGCATCCCCCGACCCATCTTCTGACCGGGGACCACGTGCGCGCCAATGGCCAGATGTTGAACGGCAATCTGCTTCTCTATTCTGGCAGCAACGCCAAGCAAACTGGTGGCAGTTCAACAGGAGGAACAACAACCTCCTCGATTCCTGTGCCCAATACCTTTGGAAGCCAATCGGTTCTCGTGATCCTCGTCAATTTTCAAGACGATCCCATCCAGCCCTACACTGCAGCGGCTGCTCAGAACGCATTCTTTGGCACGGCGAACAGTTTTGTTTTCGAAAACTCGTACCAACAGACCTCACTTACTGGTGACGTGGTTGGCTGGTATACGATCCCGGATAGCGTTACAACATGTGACACCTCTCAAATTGCCGCCGCTGCGCAAAATGCAGCCACAGCAGCCGGCGTAAATTTATCTAACTACACGCGATATGTGTATGCCTTTCCTTCGAATGCCGCTTGCGGCTTTGCAGGTGCATCGTATGTAGGCGGGACTCCTTCGCAGAGTTGGATCAACGGCAGCCTTGACATGCATGTTGTGAACCACGAACTTGGCCATGCTTTCGGCCTTTGGCACTCTCATTCACTAGATTGCGGCACCATCGCGACAATCTGTCTTAGCGGGACGAGCACGGAATATGGTGACCGCCTCGACACGATGGGCACTGTGCAGACGGCTTCTGCACATTACAATGCCTTTCAGAAGGAGCGCCTAGGCTGGCTCAACTTCGGCGCATCACCGTCCATCCAGACCGTAACTAGCAGCGGTATTTATATGATTTATCCGTACGAAACTGCAGGCCCGGGGCCGAATGCGCTGAAGGTCTTACAGTCCACTAATAGCAGCACCGGTGCGAAGACGTGGTACTACCTCGAAGCTCGTCAGCCGATCGGCTCTGATGCTTTTCTATCGAACAGTATTTACTACACGCAGAACGAAACGAACGGCGTGCTGTTTCATCTCGGCACCGACGGCGACGGCAATAGCAGCGAACTGCTCGATATGACTCCGGTGACTCCAACTTCTGGCGGCTGGTTTGATATGTCATTGGTGGTAGGCCAGAGTTTCTCGGATTCAAAT
>Ga0310811_10000845_pt1 | contig 39365 bp, 32 predicted proteins | sample YCmetagenome_FD_207642 | JGI IMG/M metagenome (GOLD analysis project Ga0310811, IMG submission 207642) | Soil microbial communities from experimental microcosm in Duke University, North Carolina, United States - YC | ecosystem: Engineered > Artificial ecosystem > Soil microcosm > Unclassified ... | reverse complement strand
CGCGACGCGATCACCGGACATCCGAGCGCGAGCGCCTCGACAGGCGGCAGTCCAAAACCCTCGTAGCGCGACGGATAAACGAAGCACGCAGCGCCGCGATAGAGCGCCGTCAGTTCGGCATCGCTCACATAGCCGAGGTGGCGCACCGGCCCGCCCTCTACGCGCTGCGAGCCGCCATACACGCGCGGATCGCTGCCGCCGACCACGACGATGTCGAACTGCGCGTCGCCCAGATGCTTCGCCGCATCGACGACGAGCCGAAAATTCTTGTGATAGTTCGTGCTGCCGACCGCAAGCACGTACGGCCGGCTCAGCGCTCCCCAGCGTGGCGCGATATCCGATACCGGCACGCGCAGCATGTGCTCGCCGCTTTCGGACACCACGCCGATTTTCGCGGCCGGAATGCGATACGCGTCCGACAGCTCGCGCCGCGAGAACTCGGATACCGTCAGGATGCGCCGCGCGACGTGACCCACGCGCGGCACCATCACGCGATACCACGCGGAAAACGCGCGGCTGTAACTCTGCGGCATGCGCACCGGCGCGGCGTCGTGCAGCACCGTCACCTGGCGCCGGCAAAACAGCGGGCCGGAATTGCACAGGTTCAGCAGCAGCGAGCCGTTTGCCGCGCGCGGCAGGCTGACCTGCTCCCACCGCATGCCGCCTGCGCCGCGCGCCTCGCGAAATGGAATATGCGTGAACGGATTGGTTAGCGAGCCTAATGTCTCGGGCACGACGAGTTCCGCGTACAACCCCGCGACGATCGGATCGCCGGCTGCGAACAGCTGGTCGATCGCGCGCACCGTTTCGAAGGCGAAGCGGTCGACGCCCGTGGCCGGTCGGCCGAGAAAGCGGCCGTTGATCGCGAGCCGTCCCGCTGGTGGGCTCGTCATCGTGGATTCCACATCGCGCTCCCGTCAGCGACCCGCGCTCGCCTGACGCGCGAGCGGATTCGCGATGTACCGGACCGCGTGATCGCTGACGCGTCGCGACGGCACGAGGCAAACGAGCGTCAACGCGATCGCCGACACCTTTTTGCGGACGCTCCAGAACGGATTCGCGACAATCGAATGGAAATAGCGGCCGGAATCGAACAGCATCCAGTGCCAGCGCTGAGCGAGCGACACGTCGTAGACCTGCGCGCACAAACGCGCCTTCTCATACGAGAAGTCGATCGCGTGCTCCGGCAGCGCTTCGCCCAACCGTTCGCGAACGAGGTTGCGCAACGCATCCCAGCGATGCGGAAACGCGCGCACGACTTCGTCGATGTCCTCGCAGTTCGCGATCGACAGACCGACCTGCGGCGCGTCGCCCGGCTCGCTGTCCGCCGCCGGACGATGCGCGCGATAGCCCCCTAGCGGTTTGTCGATCGCATGCACGGGGCCGAGCAACGTGACGCCGTAGATCGCGAAGAAATCGGCTGCGATGCCGCGCCCTTTCGCCTTCTGAATCGGCAGGATCCTTTTCAACGCGCTCACGCGGTACGCATTGCCGGACGCGGGCGGCGACGGATACAGCCAGCCGCGTCGCAGCAGATTTCCGCAATCCTCGGGCGGCGTCGAATTCGGCACATGCGCGCCGGTCGGCACGCCGTCGCCGTCGATCACGGACAGACGGAACTGCACCTTCGCGTAGTCGCCGCGGTCGAATGCGTCGAGCACCTGCGCGACCGCGCCGTCATACAGGACGTCGTCCGAATCGAGGTACAGCAGGTAGTCGGTTTTCGTGCGTTCGAGGCCGAGGTTGTACGCACTCGCCTGGCCGCCGTTTTCTTTCAGCACGGCCTCGATGCGATCGCCGTAGCTCTCGATGATCGCGCGCGAGCCGTCGGTCGATCCGTCGTCGATCACCATCACGTGCGTACGTGCCGGCACCTGCGCGAGCGCCGAATCGATCGCTTCGCGCAGGAACCGCTCGTAGTTGTAGCTGCAAACGACAATGGTGATGTCCTTCACGACACGGCCCCCCTGTCCCTCAAGTTGTCGCGATCGCCGGTGTAGCCGTAAGTGCCGTACGTGCCGTATTCCCTCGCGTAGCGCGCCGGACGCGACATGTCGTTGAAGATCACGCCGCGGATCGGCACGCCGATCTGCGCGAACCTGCGCTCCGACTCGCGCATGTCCGCGAGACTGCTGACGCCATGCCGCGCAACCATGAACACCGTGCCCGCGAGCTTCGCGACGATTCCCGCGTCGGCGACGGGCAGGATCGGCGGCGAATCGATCAGCACGACGTCGTACTCGCTTTCCGCGTAGCGCATCAACGCGAGGAAATCGCGGTGCATCAGGATTTCGCTCGGATTCGACCGGTAATCGCCGCACGCGACGAAGTCCACGCCCGGAAGGATGTTAGGCCGCACGACGTCCTCGAACTGCTGCCCACCCATCACAAGCTCGCTGATTCCGGGGCTGTGCGTCGTGCCCAGATAGCGATGCAGTGCGCCGCGGCGCAGATCGGTGTCGACGAGCAGCACGCGCTGGCCCGACGCGCCGATCAGCGCGGCCAGATTCACCGACACGAACGACTTCCCGACGACCGGCGTCGGCCCGACGAGCATCACGATGCGATTGGGTGCGCCGAGCAGCGCGTACTCCAGTGCCGTGCGGAAACTGCGCAGGCTTTCGATCGCCACATCGTCGGAGGCGGTCTGCGCGAGCACGAGGTTCGTGTTCGTGTTGCCGGTCATGCTGTGCGCCAGTGTTTCCTGCGCCTTGCTGCGCGGCACCGTCGCGAACACGGTGAGACCCGTGCCGTATTCGATCTCCGCCGCTGCGCCGACGCGGTCCACGATCGCACGCTTGAGCAGCACCGCCGCAATGCTGACGAACAACCCGCTCAGCAACGCGCCGATGATCGCGAACATCCGCTTCGGCCGGATCGGGCTTTCGGGAACGATCGCGCTGTCGAGCAAACGCGCGTTACCGACCTTCCCCGCCTTCACGAGCCGCAACTGCTCCTGCGAATTCAGCAGATTCGTGTACAGGTCCGTCGCCACCTGCACGTCGCGCTGCAGGCGCAGCAACCCCTGCTCGAGCGGCGGCAGCTTCTTTGTTGCGACAGTGAGCGAGGCGACCAGCGCGTTTGCGTCGGCGATCTGATCGTCGATCGCGCGCACGGCGGGATGCTCGACCGTGAAGCGTTCGAGCAACTGCGTGCGTTGCTGCTGCAGATCCGCGACCTTGCTTTGCGCCTCCGACGAACGCGCGAGCAGCGAACTCGCCTCCGCGTTCAGATCCACGGTGCCGTGTTCCGCGCGAAATTCGTTAAAGTGGCTTTCCGCATCTTCGAGTTGCGCCTTCAGCTCGGGAAGCTGACGGTCGAGAAACGCGATCGACTTTTCCGCTTCCTCCGCGGTGCGGCGAATGTTCTGCCGCACGTACTCGGACCCCACGGCGTTCAGCACGTCGCTGATCTTTTCCGGATCGGCGCCTTCCAGCGCGACGCCGATGACATCGGAATCCTTTCCTTTCTCGGTGATCAGCAGACTGCCCTGCAGCGACAGGATCGACGCCAGGATCGAGTCGCGCGACACCGTAAAGCGCGCGCCCGCCTGACCGACGAGATCGTTGACGAGCAGCGACAGCCGGCCGCCGTCCACGTTCGCCTGCAGCAGTTGCCCGACACGCCCGCTCAGAACGATGTGGCGCTTCTCCTGGGTCAGCCGGTAATTGCCGTTGCCGAGCGACGTCAGCGTGAACGGCGAGCCGTTCAGCGTCGCGGGAATGTCGAAGCGCGCGAGGTCGATGCGCTCCGGCCCCCATGCATAGCCGCCGAAACCCGACCACGACAGATTGCCGAAATGCGTCGCGATCCATTTTCCGACGACCGGAAAATAGAGCGGCTGCGCATGCAGATAGAGCCGCGTGCTCTCGACCGCGCGCGACAGCACCATTCGCGATCGCAGCACCTCGATCTGCGCGGAAGCCGCCGTCTTGACCGCGAACATCGACGACAGATCGGCGAGCGCGTTTTTCGACGAGCCCTCGTTCTCTTCCACCTGAATCAGGATGTCGGACTGGTAAACCGGTTCGGCCAGCATCGCGTACGCGACGCCCGCCAACAGGAATCCCGCGGTGATGCCCGCGATCAGATAACGGTTTTGATGAAGCATGTCCGCATAATTGCGGCCGTGCGCACCTTGCGCCGGTTCCATATCGATCGTCGTCACGGACATATCGGGGTAGCTCATATAGGCATCTCCACTTCCGTAGGCATAGGGCCGCGCGAGAGCGGGGGCTTTTAATAACCGATTGCGCGGCTCGTCGCGGCCGCCTGCGTACTCGGCAAAATCAGGTTGATCACGCGACTCCAGCGCACGAGCGGCGACGCATCCACAAACACGACGTCGTTAGGCTTCAGATCGAAGCCGTCCGCCGTCGCCATCGATGCGGGCGACGACGCGTCGAGGTGGAACACCTTCGGATGTTTTTCGTCGCGTCCGCGCACGACGTACACCTGCGATGCATCCCCCGAGCCCTGGTTGATCCCGCCGGCCGACCCGAGTGCTTCGTTAAGCGAAATATGTCCGTTGTTCAGCGACACGCTTCCCGGGTGCTGAACTTCCCCGACGACAAATACCTTGCTGTCGTTTTGCGAATAGACTCGCACCAGATCGCCGCTCTTCAGCATGATGTGGTCCGGATTCACGCCCTTTCTGATCATGTCGGGAATGCTGACGACCACTGTGTCGTCGCCGCGCGTGATGCTCACCTCGGAGCGGTCGCCGTTCGCGGTGAACCCGCCTGCGCGGTTGATCGCCTCCGGCAGCGTCATCGGCATGTCGTTCATCACCTGCAGACCCGGGTTGCGAACCTCGCCATCCACATAGACGCGCTTGCTGCGATACGCCTCGATGCGCAGCGTCACCTGCGGGCTGCGCAGATAGCGCGAGAGCTTCTGCGTGACGAAGTCGCGCGCTTGCATCTCCGTCAATCCCGTCACCTGGATCGGCCCCACGTAGGCCATCTGGATCATTCCGCCCGCGTCGATCGTGTAGCCCGAGATGACGGAACTGGTCGCGCCGTCGCCGCCGCCGCCCGTCTGTGCGTTCGGCATGTTCATTTCCGGGTGGTCCCATACGACGATGTTCAGCACGTCGCCGGGTCCGAGCGTGTAGGGCCCCGGCGTGCCGAACAGCTTCTTGATGTCCGTTGAGATCGTTTTCGAGCGCGCGGCGTGCTCCTTGTCGATCAGATCGCTGTTGATCTCCACGAGGCCGCCGGGCGGCGGCACATCGGCACCACGCGCGCCGCCCGTCGAACCCGATTGGTCGGACGCGGCGCGCGCGGTCGCCACGGCGCCCGGCATCGACGAATACGACATGCCCGGCGACATCGCGCAACCGCCCAGCGCCGCGGCGATCACCGCGGACACGGCGGCACAGCGGCCGCACGCGCGCAACAGCGCGTCTCGCGTGGCGCGTGCCGCGATCGCGTCATGTTCACCGGAGCGCGCGCCATCGAACGCCCGCTGTCTTGCAAATAAAGGTCTGATGTGTACCATCGCTTTAACCCCTCGGCTTTCCTTCTCGCTCGCCGCTAACCAACAGGTGCCGATCGCCATGAGCAAGAGACTTCTCGTTGTTGTTCTGCTGCCGTGCTTCGCAGTGCTCGCCAACTCCGCCGTTGCGCAAACCCCGCTCATCGGCCGCGCCCCGCATGCGGGCGACACTGCCAGGCGTCCGGACCATAACGCGCAGACCTATCCGCCATTCGCGTATCCGTCTGTGAGTCCCGGCTCGAACGCTACCCCTGCTCGCACTCCACGACACCGCGCTACCCGTCCGCCTACCGCGGCCGTATCCGATCCCTATGCGTTCGGCGGCTGGAACAACCTGTCCTACGACGCCCCTTCGCTGGATCACCCATGGTCCGCCAACGCCCCGGCGGACCGCGTGCCGCAGCCCGGTCAGTGACGGCGGCATTCCTGCTTGCTGCTTGCTGCTGTTTCTGTTCAATCAGCGTCAGTAAGCACCACTGCCCTGCACGACGACCTTGAACGTCTTGAAGAGGATCGCGATGTCACGCGACAGCGACCATCCCTTCGCATAGGCGACGTCCAGCGACACGCGCGTCGCGTAATCCGTGTTGCTGCGCCCGCTCACCTGCCAGAGTCCGGTCATGCCCGGCTTCGTCATCAGGTAGTAATCCACGTCGTCGCCATAGCGCTCCAGTTCCTGATCGATCACCGGCCGCGGGCCGACGAGGCTCATGTCGCCCCGCACGACATTCCACAGTTGCGGCAATTCGTCGAGACTCGTGCGGCGCAGGAAGTGGCCGATCGGAGTGATACGCAAATCGTTTCTGAGCTTGAAGTCGCGCTCCCACTCCGCTCTCGCCTGCGGATCGGTTTCGAGCAGATGCCTCAACACCTGATCGGCATTCACGACCATCGAGCGAAACTTCAGACACCTGAATTTCTGCCCGTTGCGGCCGACCCGCAGATGCCCGTACAACGCCGGGCCGCCGTCGCGCCTGACCGCGATCCACAGTCCGATCAGCAACGGCGACAGCGCGACGATCAACACGCTGCCCAGCGTCAGATCGAACCCGCGCTTGACGAAGCGGCGCGCGACCAGCGTCGGCGTCAGCGGCTGAACGGCGGCGTACGCGGTCCACGAACGCTGCAGCGCGGGCCACACGACGCGGAGGATCACGTACGTCAGCGTGTGCGACAGCAGCAGCGACACGCCGGTCGCGAGCGTCCAATAGGTAAACCACGGAAGCGACAAAAGCTGTGTGCGATGGATCACATACAGCAGCGCAAGGCCGCCCATCTGCACGACGAGCCATGCGACGGCAGTGCGCCCGGCCATACCGACGACCGAGCGGGTTCGCTCGACGCCGTAAGTGCCGCAAGCGGGAAAAACCGACAAAGCCAGCGCGGATACGAATGCAACGAGCGATAACTCGATTTCGTGCAGGTGCGCGGGACCGGTCGCGTGCAGGTGCAGCGCACCAAATCCGCCCAACACGATCAACGCGATATCGATTGCTCGATGAAATAGCCCAGGCATTTTCGACACTCCAAACCATTCATCCCTTGCCGATTCCAGCCACCCCAAAAAACGTCGTTCGATGCCAGAAACACAGCTCGAACGCGCTTTCGTGCCGGAATACGGGCACAGGCGCGAACGCTCTCGCGTGAACAAGCCTGGTGTTCCCCGATCTCCATCCCGGCAACTTAATTAGTTGTATTGATCTAACTGCTTATGTCTGCTTCTATTTTCCGTCCAACCTGACTACGCGGTCCCGCTCGTGCTGTTCATTCCACCGGCGTGCGCTGCGGCACCCCGTCGACGGGTTTCGCCGTTTCGCCGCGATGGCGCAGCCGGTACTCCGTCGGCGAAATCGACCAGCGCTTGCGGAACATCCGCGCGAGGTTGTCGCCGTTGCCCATTCCGCAGCGGCGAGCGACTTTGTCCACCGGCAGCTCGGTTGCGGCAAGCAGCTTGCACGACATGTCGAGCCTCGCCTGAAGCAGATACTCCGACGGCGCACAGCCGAATTCCGTCTTGAAACGCCGCAGGAAATTACGCTCGCTCATCGCGGCTTCCTGTGCGGCATCCGCAACGGAAATCGGCCGTTCGCAATTCCTTCGCAACCACTGCGCACAGCCATGAATCCTTTCCGCCACCGACAGATCGGCGCCGTTCGCCGCGTAAAGCAATCTCGCGTTCGCGTCCGGCATCAATTCGGCGGCAATCTCGCGGGCGACCGACGGGCCCAGATCGCGTGCGACGAAAGCCAATGCGCTCCTCGCCGGTTCATCGCGATCGATCGCGACCGTCGCCGCTATCGTCGCAGTGGCCGCGCTCGTCGTCTGCACGCCCATTGTTCCTTTCACCGCGTCGCCGTTCTGCTGCATAGCACACAAACCTCGATGCGTTCCCGGTATCGAGTGCGCAGTCCGCAACGGACGAACGACCGTCCGCGCGGACGGCGCGGCCGCACTCAGCCAGCGCGTGAGACGCTCGTCGCGCGCCACGCCCCTGTCGTCGCGTGCGCCGAACACGAACAGCCCGTCGAAGCGCTCGCGAGTGCACGCATCGAGCGCTTCGGTGTGGAGTTGCAGCAACGAAGAACTCGCGACGCGACCACCGTCCATCGACAGCACGCGCACGGAATAGCGCATTGGCCGGTTACCGGCCGTGCCATGGCGGTTCGCGAGTTGGAACAATTCGGCCACCATGCTCACGTCGGGCAGCGAGAACCGTTCGAACAGCACGAGTCCGATCCGACGCGCCGCAGGCTCGACGGCCTGCGGCATCGCTGGCGTGTCGGCAGTGAGTTGCGCGGCGGCGTACGTCATGTCGTGTCCCCCATCGAGCCGGCATTCTTCGCCTTCAATCCTCGCCGGCTACCGGTCGTGTGACAGCCCGGCGGTATCTTTATATCGCGGGCGCACAATGCGTCGCCATCGATATCGCCTGCGTTGTGTGCGGTCCTCAACGTAGGGGACGGCGGTCGCGCAACGCATGCTGCGCGCCCGTCCACAAGGCGCCGGCGCGCGCGAATATCGCTTCTGTGCCCTGCCGAACGGTGCTTATTGCAGCGCACGACTAAGCTCGCCTGCGTTTGAAACCTTGTCGAGAGACCGCGCTGACGACTATGAGCGCATCGAAGCTCAGCTCGTGGGGCCACTATCCTGATGCGCCCCAGGGCTACGATCCGCTGAGGTGGCGCGACGCCGTGCAGGCCGCACTGGAAAGCGCGCGCTCGCGTTTCGGCACGACGCTGCCGTACGGCAACGGCCGCAGTTACGGCGACAGTTGTCTCGCCGCGACCGACCATGTGCTGCAAATGCGAGGGCTGGATCGCTTTATCGCAGCAGACTGGTCCACCGGCGTGCTACGGGCCGAGGCGGGCGTGACGCTCGGCGAGATCCTCGCGCAGTCGCTGCCGCGCGGCTGGATGCTGCCGGTCACGCCCGGCACGCAGTTCGCGACGCTCGCGGGCGCGGTCGCGAACGACGTGCACGGCAAGAATCATCATGTACGCGGCACGTTCGGTGGCCACGTCCGGCGTTTTTCGCTGCTGCGCAGCGATCGGGCGCCCGTCGAGTGCGCACCCGGTGAAAACGACGCGCTATTTCGCGCGACCATCGGCGGGCTCGGGCTCACCGGCGTGATCGAGTGGGTCGAGATCCAGCTGATGCCGGTGCGTTCGAGCCGGATTGCCTCGAGCTGTGTGCGCTTCGGGAATCTCGACGAGTTCTTTGGTCGTTCTAACGAACTCGACCCGAAGCACGAATACGGCGTCGCATGGGTCGACTGTCTGAGCAGCGGCAAGTCGCTCGGGCGCGGCGTGTACATGGCCGGCGACCATGCGGCCGACGACGCGTTCCCGATGCCGTCGAAGCGCACACACGGCGTACCGTTCGTGCTGCCGTGGTCGCCGGTGAATCGCTGGACGCTGAGCGCGTTCAACACCCTCTACTACGCGCGCCAGCCACGCGAACTGCAACAGAGCACGGTCGATTTCGCGAGCTGGTTCTACCCGCTTGACCGCATTCGCAACTGGAACCGCCTGTACGGCAAGCCGGGCTTTCAGCAGTATCAGTGCGTCGTCCCGGAAGCCACCGCCGCCGACGCGCTGCGAACCATTCTTGCCACGATCGCGAAAAGCGGCTCGGGCTCGTTTCTGGCCGTACTGAAACGCTGCGGCGCGTGGCCTTCGCCAGGGCTGATCTCGTTTCCGATGCCCGGTATTTCCCTCGCGCTCGACTTTCCGCAGCACCAGCGCCGCAACGACGCGCTGTTTTCCGTGCTCGACGCGATCGTGCGCGACGCACGCGGTCGCCAATATCCGGCGAAAGACGCGCATATGAGCGGAGCGGATTTTCGCGCCGCGTATCCCGGCTGGGAGGCGCTCGAACGGCAGCGCGATCCCGTGCTGATGTCACGCTTCTGGAAAAGGACCACGCAATCATGAAGAACATCCTGATCGTCGGCGCGACGTCCGGCATTGCCACCGCGTGCGCGCGACGCTGGGCTGCGCAAGGCGACCGGCTCTTCCTGACCGGGCGCGACGACGCGCGCCTCCACGCCGTCGCGCAGGACCTGCGCGTGCGCGGCGCGGCCGAGGTCGCGACTCACGTTCTCGACGTCAACGATCATCCGCAGCATCCGGCGATGCTAGCCGCGTGTACCCAGGCGCTCGGGGACATCGACGTCGTGCTGATCGCACACGGCACGCTGTCCGACCAGACCCGCTGCGAGCACGACGTCGAGGCCGCGATGCGCGAATTGACGACCAACGGCATGTCGACGATCGCGCTGCTCACTCTGCTGGCCGGTACTTTCGAGCGGCAAAAGCACGGGACGATTGCGGTGCTGTCGTCGGTCGCCGGCGATCGCGGCCGGCCGTCGAACTACGTGTACGGCGCGGCGAAGGCCGCCGTCACGACGTTCTGCGAGGGCCTGCGCGCGCGTCTGTTCAAGCGCGGCGTACGCGTGCTGACGATCAAGCCCGGTTTCGTCGACACGCCAATGACGGCCGGACTCGCGCTGCCCGGTCCGCTCGTCGCAACGCCCGAGCGCGTCGCGGCCGACATCACCGCCGCCATCGAGCGCGGCAAGGACTCGCTGTACACGCCGTGGTTCTGGGCCGGCATCATGCTCGTGATCCGCTCGGTGCCGGGCTTCGTATTCAAACGGGTGACGCTGTGAGCGCCGCCGCTCCGCAGCGCAAACCGATTGATCTCACGCCCGATGCGATCGCCGCAGAACGGCGGCCGCCGTATCGGCTCGTCGTCGCGTACTCGCTGTTCGCCGCGCTTTCGATCGCGGCGAACATCGGCTCGCAGAAGCTGTCGTTCTGGATCTGGCACGGCGTCGGCGGTGTGACCGTGTCCGTGATCGTCGGCACGGCCGTCGGCCTCGTCGTCAAATACGCGCTCGACAAGGCATGGATCTTTCACTACGCGCATCGCAGCGTCGCGCACGGCATTCGCACCTTCGTGCTGTACACCGCAATGGGGCTCGGCACGACCTTTATTTTCTGGGCATTCGAATTCGGTGCCGACGCGCTCTTCCATACGGAACCGGCGCGCCTGACCGGCGGCGTGATCGGCCTTGTGCTCGGCTATTTCACCAAGTACCGGCTCGACCGGCGTTTCGTGTTCGCGCAGTGACGGGTGGGCTAGCGCACAGAGCATGGAGCGCGCAATCCGTAGCATCACCGAACGTGACAAGCGCCACGCGCCCTGAGAGTTTTGCCATGTCGAATACGGCTATTCCGTTGTGTGTCGATCTCGACGGCACGCTGACCCGCACCGATTTCCTGCTCGAAGGCCTGCTCGTGCTGCTCAAGCAGCGTCCCTGGGCGATCTTCCTCTGCATCGGCTGGCTGCTGCGCGGCAAGGCGCATCTGAAGGAACAGATCGCCCGCCGCGTGACGATCGACGTCGGCGTGCTGCCGTATAACACGCAGCTCGTCGATTACCTGAAGCTCGAACGCTCCACCGGCCGGCCGCTTTATCTGTGCACGGCATCCAACCAGCGCTTCGCCGATCAGGTCGCCGATCATTTCGGTTTGTTCGACGGCGTGCTCGCGAGCAGCGCCGACCACAACCTGCTCGGACGCAACAAGGCGAAGGCACTCGTCGAACAGTTCGGCGACCACGGCTTCGACTACTGCGGCGACGCGCTCGCCGACGTCCCGGTATGGCGGCAGGCCCGGCAGGCGATCGTGGTCGGCGACCGGCACCTCGCGGCGGCGGCGCGCAAGGTCAACGCAGCGATCATCTTCTTCGAGAACAAGCGCCACTATCTGCCGCTCGTGCTCAAAGAGATGCGCGTGCATCAGTGGGTGAAGAACGTACTGATCTTTCTGCCGCTGCTCAGCGCGCACCGCTTTTCCGATACCGCCGCGGTGCTCGCCGCGTGCATCGCGTTCGCGTCGTTCAGCCTGTGCGCGTCGTCGGTCTATTTGCTGAACGACATGCTCGATCTCGACGCCGATCGACGGCACGAGCGCAAGCGCAGCCGGCCGTTCGCGGCTGGCAATCTGCCGCTTTCGTTCGGCATCGGGCTGACCGTTGTGCTCGCCGCAAGCGCGGCCGCGCTCGCCGCGTTGCTGCCGTGGCGCTTCGGCGTCGTGCTCGTCGCGTACTTCGCGACGACGGTCGCGTATTCGTTCTTCCTGAAACGGCTTGCGCTGATCGACGTCTTCACGCTCGCCTGTCTCTATACGGTGCGCGTGGTGGCGGGCGGCGCGGCGAACGACATCTATCTGTCGTATTGGCTGATTCTGTTTTGCGTGCCGGTGTTTCTGAGCCTTGCGATGGTCAAGCGCTACGTCGAACTCGACGGCATTCTGCGCGCGGGCCAGATGAAGGCCGCCGGACGCGGCTACATCACACAGGACCTGTCGATTTTGCGCTCGTTCGGCACCGCATCCGCGTACCTGGCCGTGCTCGTGCTCGCACTCTATTTGAACTCGCCCGAGTTGCAGACGCTGTATCGTCATCCGAAGGCGCTGTGGGCCGTGTTCGCGCTGACGCTTTACTGGGTCAGCCGCATCTGGATGTTCGCTTTCCGCGGCCAGATGCACGACGACCCGATCGTGTTCGCGTTCAAGGACCGCGTCAGCCTCGCGGTGATGGGTCTGTGCGTCGGGAGCATGCTGCTCGCGATCTGAAAACACTCGTCTCATTCATTTGAGGACCTCGATCCAGATCTTTTCGATTTCCGACAGCGCGAACCGCCGTGCATCTTCGATCGACTTCTGCTCGAGAATCCCCCGTCGGTCGGCCTCGCTTTCCAGCACTTTCAGCGCCGACATCGCGCCGTCCAGAAAGTCGTCCTCGGGAAAGATCAGCTCCCTCAACTCGGCATCGCACACGATCGTGATCGGGCCCGTGTGGTCCGTCGTCATCGGAATACAACCGCAAGCCATCGCCTCGACGAGCGCCATGCCGAAAAGCTCCTCCCAAGCCATCGTGCGCTTCGAAGGCAGCAAAACGACGTGGTGCCGCCTGAAAATCGCCGACAGCGCCGCGCGCCCTTTCACCCTGCCGAACAGCGTCACATTCGGCAACCGCGCGCGTTCAATGCTGTTTTTCAGCGGACCGTCGCCCGCCAGTCCGAATTCGACCGACGGCAGACGCCGCGCCAGCTCGACGACGTCGGCCACGCCTTTCGAGTCGTCGAGCCGGCCCGCGAACACGACTTTCAGCGGGGTCGCGGGCCGGCGGTCGCTGGCCGGACGAAAGACCTTGTGATCATAAGAATGGAATACGACGTAAATGCGCTCGCATTCGATCTTGAACACTTTCTGCAATTGCTCCGCTACGCGCGGCGTGACCAGCGCGAACCGGTGGACCTGTTGAGTCAGAAAATTCGACCACGCCCGGCGTATCGTCCTCCCGAGAACGGTCGGCTTCTTTGCAAAGTGCGCACCGCTCCAGTCGGTCCACGACGAATGGTAGATCACCCTCGCGCGCCGCAACGCCCGCGACAAAAATGCGATCCGCCAGTCGAGCGGTGCTATGCCGACGATGACCGTCTTGCCTTTCAGCGTGTGCGGAAAGAGCGTCCATAGCGCGAGCCAGACCGCGTCCCGCACGGCCTTCTTCATCCGGTCGAAGTCGCGCTGTTCGAAGCCCTGCTTGAGCTTGCGCAGCGGCGTGAATTCCACCTGCGCCACGGACGTGAAATCGAGCGTCGACGCCGCGCTCACCGCCCCTGCATAGTGAGACGGCTCACCGTACTCGTGCAGGATGATCAGATCGGCAACCGGAAATCCTGGCCGCTCCTGCGGAGCGGTCGATCCGACCCACAGAAGCATCCATGCGGACGAGTGCGCCATCCACGGCATATACGACGATGGCGGGTGAAGACTGGATAAAACAAGAAGCGGCGCAAACATGATATTCGACCCGTAGGTATCCGAATCATCTCGTAAATGACAAAGTCAATGGGTTTTCAGGCGGGCGACGGATCTTCCTTGTCGCAACTACCGCAGCTCAATCATCGCTTCGGCAAACGGCTTCGCCGTCCCACGCGCGCTTCGAATAGCATGCGCCCGGCTGGGTTCGGTCGTCTCGCCGGCGGGTCAACCGTTCGCGCGTCTTTCGAAGCAATCGCGAAGCCAGCCACGTGATCCACGTGCGCACCTGCGGCTCGGCGCGTATGGCCCACGCGAGCGACAGCAACGTGAACACAACCCACGCCGCCGCGCGCCACCACGACAGCGACACCAGCAGTTCGGTCGCCGCGTACGCAGCGAGGATCAGCAGGGACGGCACGCAAAGGTGCCGCGCCACTTGCCGGCCGTACCCGGCGGCCCAGAACAGCAGCAGACCGTCGACCGCGCTGCGCACGCTCCACGCGAGCGCGGCGCCGACGAGGCCGAACATGTGCAGCGACCACCACAGCAGCGCGACGAACGGAACCAGTTCGATCAGATGCAGACGCGCCACCACGCCGGGACGCCCAGTGGCCTGCAGATGACTGGAAGGCAGGAATGCCAGGGAATTGATCCAGACGCCGACGAGAATCGCCTCGCCCACCGCGCTCGATCGCGACGCGAAGTCGTGGCCCGTCCATAGCGTCAGGAATGGTCGCATCAAGAAGAGGCCGAACACGATCATCGGCGTGGTCGCCACCGCGAGCCCGCGCACGGCCGACAGTGCCAGTTCGCTCGCACTCGCGAGTTCGAGCGCCGAGAGCCGCGGAAACAGCGTGCGCGTAATGACGCCAGGCAGGATGCGCGCACGCATCGCGAGATTGAACGGCACCTGGTAGTAGGCAACGGCCTGCGCTCCGATCGTCCCGCTGATCAGCAGCCGGTCGGCGGTGGACAACAGCGGGCTCAGCAGATTCGTCAGCGTCACCCACGCGCCATACGAAAACAGCGGCTTGATGAATCGCCGTCGTGGTCCGCTCGAATACCGCAACGGCGCCGCCCGGCAGACGACCACGAACAGCAACACCGTGAACGCCGCACTCGACAGGATCGCCGCAGGAATCAGTTGCTGAAGTTTCGGCCCCGCGACGATCGCGGTCGCAAGCGGCGCGATCTGGAACAGCATGCCTGCGGGAACCTGTACCGCATTCAGCGCGGCGAACTGCTCGCGCCCGATCAGCGCGCCGAACAGCACGCCGCCGATCGTCGCGAGCGGCACCGCGCACGCGAGCCACGGCAGCGCCGCGACGACTTCGGCCAGGATGTCGGGACTAATGTGAAACCGCGCAAGCAGCAGATCGCTGACCGCAAACAGCACGATGCCGCCGATTGCACCGAACACGGTGTTCAGCGCGAGCGCCGTCCAGATGAGCGACTCGCGTTCGCGCGGATCGGAAAGCTGCGCGACACGATTGGACGTCGCCGCCGCGAGGCCGAGATCGAAATAGCCGAAGTAGCCCTGCAGCATCCATACGATCGCCAGCACGCCGTAGCGCGCCGTCCCCACGCGATCCAGGTAAAGCGGCACGGTGACGAGCGATACGACGAGTGGCAGCACGCTCCCGAGGAAATTGAAGATCGCGTTTCTCGTCAGGCTGGAGCTTGAATTCACGGTTATTTTCAGCCGGCATTACAGCGTTATTGTCGATTCAACGTTTATGTGGCCATGCGGGTACGCGTCTCTGTCGATCAGTGGTTCCGAGCAGCGGTGACGCAAGGCTCCCCGTATCGCCGTATTCCTGCGGCGACAGCCACGCGTGCCGCGGCGGCGGTGCAGGCGGGGTCGCGCGATGTCCGACGCTGTGACCTGCCGCGCCATTCGTGCGACGAACCGGCGCCGCCCTGCGCGCGGTGAACGACAACGCGGTCGCCGCGGCCGCGAACACATAGAAATTCGATCCGAGATTGAACATCGTGCCGGCGATCGACCCCATGATCACAGCGGCGAACATCGCTTGCCGCATCGCATGGCAAACCATGCGATCGAGCAGCGGCGCGCGCTCCGGAATCGGCGCGGCGAGGCAGTTCCATGCAAACACGCCGAACAGCACGGCCCCCGCAAAACCGAGGTTGGACAGCAGCGCGAGGATGAAACTGGACGTTCGCGCACTGCCTAGTCCGATACCGAAGCCATACGTCTCGACGAAATTGGTGAGCGCCTGCTGGTTCCACGCACCTCGCTCGTGACCCGAATCGCTGTCAGCCTTCGCCAGCACCGCGTCGTTGAAGAAATTGCCGACCGATTCGACCGCGCCGGGCTTGAATACGAGCCCGAAAATCAGCGCCAGTATCGCGAGACAACCGACGGCGATAAACAAATAGCCCTTTCTCGCGCGGCTTCGCGGCGCGATCCGGTCGCCGCGGCTGAACAACAGCAACAGCAGGTACGCAGAAAATCCCACATACGCGGTCGCCGACGTGGACAGCACGAGCAGCACGGCCGATGCGAAAGCGATCAGGCCCGTGATGCGCGGCCGGTAACCGAACAACCACATGTTGGCCGTAAACGCGAACAGCTGCATTGTGAATCCGGCGAATGTCGACGCCTCTGTGAAGGTGCCGGTGATGCGTCGAAGTCCGCCCACCATGTCGCCATCGTGAACCGCGTAGTCCGCCGTCTTGATCGCACTCAGCGCGTTGACGCCGACTGCACCCGCCGCCATGTCGACGACGCCCGCGACCACGTTCAGCCCCGCGAGCACGAGCATCGCCTGCGCAAGATGCCGGTAGCCGCCTCGCCTCGCCAGAAAGATCGACATGCAGCTATAGATCACGACGTCGCTGAGGAAATACACCGACTGCGTGAGATTGCCGGACACCGGACCGAGCGGGATCGGCCCTACCGCATTCGGATCGGACGGACCGTGGTTGATCGCATAGACGTTGGTCGCGCCGGCGAACGCGCGCGGCAGAAACCACGCGCCCACCAGCGCCACGAGGGCGAGGCATATCAGCGGAAATCCGGGACTGCCGGGCGCGAGCGGACGCCACAATCCCTTCGTGCCGCCGATGTTGAACGCACGGATAAAGAGAAAGATCAGGAACAGATTGTCCGGTGGAATGGCGATACCACCGAGTGCCGGCAGCGCAAGCGTGGCCGCGCACGCGAACAGCCAGCTCACGATCAGAATGTAGATCGACCAGCGGGAATCGACGTTCAGCGCGAGCACGCCCAGCACTAGCACGAGCACGCCGAATACCTGCATTTCCATATTTCGATCCCCGGTTGGACGCCATCCTCAGTAACCGTTTATATCGCGCACCGGGTCCGGACGCCATCTGGAACCGTCGCGGTTCGTGGGTTGCATAACAAAGCGCGCTTCCAAAAAAAAGCATCATGCAAGGCGCGTTTTCACCCGGTCCGGTTCATATGAAAAGACCGGAAGAAAGGAGATAGGCGATGAACCGTGCGGTTTCGTTAATGGTGTTATCAATCGCGACGTGGGTGGCGAATGGAGATCCGGCGGTCGCAGGCACTGCGCCGACAGCGACGCATGGCGACATCGATCTCACCGGCTACACGCTGACGTTCTCTGACGAGTTCGACCGTTTGAGCGCCACCGCGCAATCGCCGAAAGGCAACGCGACGTGGTACTACGCGCCGCCGTATGGTCCGGCCGGAAACTATTCGGCGTCGCGATGGGACATTGACGCGCTGGGCGTCGCCAATGGCGTGTTGTCGATCAGGATATTCAAGGACGCAGGCGGCAACTGGCATTCCGGCAATCTTTCGTCGCTCGACGCAAGCGGCAACGGCTTTTCGCAGCTCTACGGCTATTTCGAAGTGCGCGCGAGAATGCCGCGATCCGGCACCGGTTCATGGCCTGCGTTCTGGCTCGTGAGTTCGACGAACCTGAACTTCGGATCCCAAAACACCTCCGAAATCGACATTTTCGAGTGGTACGGCAAGACCTACACGGATAACCACGCGATCATCCAGCAGGCGAGTCACAACTGGCCGGCGGGCGGCGCCCGGGTCACCGGCAAGGAACTGTATTCGCCGTACACGCCGATGCCGAATGGCGCGAAGCCGTGGGAGGACTTTCACATTTACGGATGTCAGATAGACCCGGAGCACATTACCTGGTACATCGACGGCGTAATGACGAATCAGACGCCCACGTCGGGCAGCGCCAACTATATGACGGGGCCGTATTACATGATGATCGACTATGCGCTCGGCGGCGGCTGGCCGCTTTCGAACGTCGACGAAGGCTCGACGTTCGACATCGACTGGGTGCGCGTTTATTCGCTGCCGCCCGCGCGACAGGCGGGCGCGAGCGAAGCCCCGCGCCGCTGATCACCATCCCCGCGTGGCCGAACTCGCGTTCGTTCACGCAGGACAAGGAACGTATCGACCCGGCTGAAAAATCGACAGCATAAATTCCGTCATGCCCGGATCGGAAGTCGGCCTCGACACGGTTGCAGGCCACCAGCTGCCGGAACCCAATGAAAAGCCGACCGGAAACGACCCGTCGAACTGGCGCTTCAACTCCTCGCGCGTTGCAAATGGCGTGAAATCGATCACGCACGCATGAGCATGATGCGCGGCAATGGCCTTCATCAAATCGTCGACGCTATCGGGCCTGGCGTACGGGCCTCGCTGAATCTCGACGACGGTTGCCTTTTTCGGGTAGTAGAGGCGCGCTTCGTCATCCACGGTCTCGGCGATGCGGGGCGGCCGCCGCAAGGTGACGATCAGGTCCGCATCCGTTGGCGGGCTGTGATAGCGCTGCAACGCGGCAACAGGCGGTGAATAGCGGGCGGCGACCACGTCCTTCGCGATCGGCAGCCATGAACTGCTCGAGTACGTGACTGCATCGGCGAGCGCCGCCAGCACGACCAGCAGCCCGTAGACGAGCGCCGGCCCGGTCGGGAACGTGCGCGTCGCGACGCGCGTGCGCAATCCAGCGAGCCCTGCGACGGCGAATGTCAGCCCATAGCTGAGGGTTCGCGGATCATACAAATCGTACTGGGTCCGCAGACGCAGCACGAAACCCAGCAGCAAAAAGCCCGCGCCCGCGAGGACCAGCAATCGCGCTTCGGGTTCGTCGGTCGCGTCCCCCGCGTCGCCGGCATCCGATCGCTGCCACGCGGATTTCCGGGTCAGCCATAACAATGCCGACACCGAAACGCCGAGAATCACGATCTCTTTCGCCATTTGTCGAACGAACCGGAACACGAGGAAGCCTGGCGACTCCGGCGCCGGGATGCGCGGCATACCCGTGGCCATCCCCGTGAGCGCGACGTTGAAGTGCAGATAAGCCGCGAAGAACAGTGCCGCGATCACAAACGCCGGCAGAATCCTGAGCGCAGTACGCGAGCCGTATACCCGCCACGCGCACAGGAAAACGACCGCCGCGAACGGCGCGAAAAAGTAGCGCGACGACACGCCGATGAGCAGAAAGAACGTCAGCAGCGCGCTCGCGCCATACGGATAGCGCGCACCGCTTCGACCTGCGCGCGAGAGTGCGAAAAAGCACCCGCAACAGGCGAGCAGAAACAGGTTCTCCGACCACGTGTACAAAAACAACGCAATCGTGAACGGGTTGACGATGACGAACGTCGGAACGAGGACGTTTTTAAACGTGCGGTTCAGCAACAAAAACGCAAGGAATAACAATAGGACATTCGTGGCCTTGCTACTGATCATCAGGCTTGCGATGTCCGAAGAAGGCGCAGTGAACGCGAGCGCGAGCGGATAGCCGCACGGGAACATCGCGAAATAGGAACCCGCGATCGAACACCCTTCCCCGCGCTTCAGCGATTGGGCAATCAGCAGGTAATTCCACGAGTCGTGCGTCAGAAAGCCGACCGCCGCCGCAATCGCCGCGCTCGAAAACAGCACGACGAATATCGCGAGCAGGTACGCCGATTTCGTCGAGTACCAGCGTTCGCTGGACGGTGCGTCCAGCGGCCGTGAATCTAGCTGTGCCGTTCCCATCGTTGTGCGAGCCTCCCCGTTTGGCGACTCGTTTATATCGCACGTGCAGCATTCTATTTCGTACGCCGGGGCACTTTCGCCGATAACCGGCCCACCCGGCACCCAACCGGCCGCTACCGTGGCGCCAGTCAGCCCGCCGTCTTTGCGCTGGTCGCTTTCAACCACGCATCGCACGGAACATATCGCGCGGGCTGAAAGATCGCGAGCAGTTCGTCCCTGATGCCCGGGTCGAACGCCGGTTCGTATACAGTGCGGGGCGCCCGCTTTACCGAACTGAACGACAACGCAACCGGAAACGTCTGGTCGATGTAGCGTTCGAAATCCTCGCGCGTCGCGAACGGCGTGAAGTCGATCACGCACGCCTGCGCGCCCCGGGCGGCGATGGACTTCCTGAAGTCCGCCATGCGGTCACGCTTGTCGTACGGACCCGAATGCACATTGACGACCGCTGCGTGCTTCGGATAGTAGAGCCCCGCATAGCCGTCCATCGTCGCGCCCACGTTCGGCGGATCCAGCGTCACGATCAGATCGGCATTCGTTTGCGCACTGTGATAGCCCTGCAACGCGCGCGCCGGCGACACGTATCGGTTCGCAAGCACGCTTTTCAGCATCGGCGGCAACGATTCGCTCTGGGCCGTGAGCGTCGCGAGGATGCCGTAAAGCAGCACCGGCACCGCGGGAAAGCGGCGCGCCGGAACCCGGGTCAGCCATCCCAGCAGCCCTGCAACGACGAACGTCAGCCCATAACTGAGGGTCCGCGGCGAATAGATGTCGTATTGCGTACGCAAGCGCAGGTAGAAGCCAAGCAGCAGAAAGCCGACGCCCGCGAAGATCAGCATTCGCAACTCGGGGTATTCGTCTGGTTCCTTCGGTGCATCCGCCGATTGCCGGGACCAGTAGCGCGTTGCGAGTCCCAGCAGAACCAGCACGGAAACGCCCTGAAAAACCCCTTCCTTCGCCAGTTGCCGGAGGAACCTGAACAGCAGGAAGCCGAATGTCTCCTGCGCCTCGATACGCGGCATGCCCGTCGACAATCCGGTCAGCGCGAGATTGAGCGCCATGTAACCCGCAAAAAAAAGCGCGGCGACCACGAACGCGGGCAACGCCCTGAGCGCCGTCCGCCATCCGTACGCGAGCCACGCGGCGACAAACACCGTCACGGCAAATGGCGCGAAAAAATACCGCGACGTCACGCCAACGAGCAGGAACAACATCAGCGTTGCGACCGCGCGATACGGATAATGCACCTCGGCGCGACGCATGCGCGACAGCGCGAACAGGCTGCCGCAGCAAGCAACCAGAAAGAGGTTCTCCGACCAGGTGTACAGAGACAGCTCGATCGTGAACGGGTTGATGATCACGAACGTGGAAACCAGAATGTTATGGAACGTGCGTTTCAGCAGCAGAAACGCGATAGACAGCAGCAACAGATTGGTCGCCTTGCTGCTGATCATCAGGCTCGCGATATCGGATGAGGGTGAGGTCAGCGCGATTGCCAGCGGATAGCCGCACGGAAAGGTCGCGAAGTACGAGCCTGCGATGGTGCATCCTTCGCCGTGTCTGATCGATTGGGCGAGATGCAGGTAATTCCACGAATCGACGGTCAGGAAGCCGGTTGCGGCGGCCGTCGCGGCGCTCAGCGCCAGCACGGCCACTATCGTCAGCAGGTAAGCGGAATTCGTCGAGTACCAGCGAGGTCGGTCGGGCTCGTGCTGCGAGCGGCCGCCCCCTCCGAGCGGACGCTCTTCGATGGCCGGATCGCACAGCGGCATAGGCGGCCATCTTCGTCGTCTCGACGTACGTCGATATAAATGAACCGTTTCCATCGTCGCATCATCTCCGCTTCTCGGCCGGCGACGGTCGTGCCGGCGCCTGCAGCGCGCCGCGGCTGCGCTGCGTCGTTGCAGCGTCGGGTTTCGGCGAGTCGTTTATACCGCAGGTGCAGCACGCGATACCACCGCTATCCCGCGCGTTTTGTGCGGCGCATAACGTATGGCCAAGCGTGACAAGCAGATGACGCGCCCATGCTCCGGCGCATTACCGACCCCGAGAGCGCTCGCGAACCTCGCCCTCATATTTCTCTTTGCGGCGATTGGCTGCGAAGTGCGCTACGCGGTGAACAAGGTAGGGATCCGAATCGTAATTGACAGCGACGCTCGTTAACGCGCCGCGTATTCGATCCGCTCGACACCGCTCTCCGTGCCGAGCAGGCACAGATTCGCGCCGCGCGCGGCGAACAGACCCACGGTGACCACACCGGGCCACGCGTTGATCTGCGCTTCGAGCCCGACCGGATCGGCGATGCACAAGCCTTTCACGTCAATGATCTCGTTGCCGTTGTCGGTGATGAACGGCGAGCCGTCCTTCTGCACGCGCAGCACCGGCACCGCGCCGAGTGCGGTGACGCGCCGGCCGATTGCCGTGCGCGCCATCGGCACGACTTCGATCGGCAGCGGAAACGTGCCGAGCACGTCGACGCGCTTGCTCGCGTCCGCGATACACACGAACACATCGGCCACCGATGCAACGATCTTCTCGCGCGTGAGCGCGCCGCCGCCGCCCTTGATCATGGCGCCTTGCGCGTCGATCTCGTCGGCGCCGTCCACGTAGACCGTCAGCGATTCGATCTCGTTCAGATCGAAGACGCGAAAACCGTGCGACTGCAAACGCGCCGTCGTCGCGACCGAACTCGACACCGCGCCGCGATAGCGGCCCTTGTGCACGGCGAGCGCGTCGATGAAGCAGTTCGCGGTCGACCCGGTGCCGACGCCGATCACCGCGCCTTCCGGCACGTTCGCATTCACGTAATCGGCGGCGGCCTGGCCGACCAGTTGCTTGAGTTCGTCTTGAGTCATGGGGAGTGGCCTGCGAGAAGAAGAAAAACGATGCGGAAAAACCGGTAGTTTACCGGAGTTGCCCGCAGCACCAAGGCCTCGCGGCCGGTATCAGAGCGGTGCGTCCGGCTCGTGCGCGACTTCGGGCAGGTACTTGTCGAGCAGCGCCTGCGCGATCGCATCGGTCTCGGCATCCGGCACGCCCGAATCGTCGCGCGGCCGGAAATGCATCTGGAACGCCGAGAACACGCGGCGCGTGCGATCGTCGAGCACGCCGTCGGTCGCCACGTCGTAGCCGTAGCGCGCGAGCTTCGTTTGCAGCTCGCGCACATCGACCGGTGCGTCGGGCGCACGGCCCGCGAGTTCAGCCGTGACCGTCGCCGCGTCCGGCCATGCGCCGACGCCCGCGTCGTATAGCGCCTTCCACGGAAACAGCGGCCCCGGATCGGTCTTGCGCTGTGGCGCGATATCGCTGTGGCCGACCACGCGCGTCGGCGGAATCCGGTAGCGCGCGACGATATCCTTCGCGAGCCGGATGATCGCGTCCACCTGGTCGGGCGAATAAGGCTGCCATCCGGGTCCTTGCGGCGTAGCGACAGGACCGGCGTTCACGATTTCGATGCCGATCGATGCCGCATTCAATTCGGTCGTGCCCTGCCAGAAGCTGTCGCCCGCATGCCACGCGCGCTGCGACTCGGGCACGAGTTGCCACACGACCGGACGGCCGTCGCGCAAAGGAGGATGCTCGGGCACGAGGTAATGCGCGCTCACATCCTCCTTCGTCAGGACTTCCAGCGACCGCGTGTCATCGTCCGCGGTGTAGTGCATCACGAGAAAGCGGATGCGCGAATCGGCGCTCACCGCGCGATGAGTCGTATCGGCGAAATACGCGCCGCGGTCGACGAAGTTGCCCGCGCAGCCGGCAAGCAGCAGCGCGAATGCTAACGGAGCGGCAAGAAAGGAACGCATCGAGGATGGGTGGGGCGGCGCGAGGCACCGCTCAGCCGTTGCATGAAGTCGCGGCACAGTCGGTGCCGCGAACTCCGGTCGATTTTTATTTTGCCTTGCGCTGACGCACGGCCTCGAACAGACACACGCCCGACGCGACCGACACGTTCAGGCTCTCTACCGTCCCGGCCATCGGAATGTGCATCACCTCATCGCACGTTTCGCGCGTGAGGCGTCGCATGCCCTCGCCTTCCGCGCCCATCACGAGCGCGACCGGACCGTCGAGCTTCGTCTCGTAGACACTCGCGCTCGCATCGCCCGCGGTGCCCACCACCCACACGCCCGCCTCCTTCAGTTCGCGCAGCGCGCGTGCGAGATTGGTGACCGTGATGTACGGCACCGTGTCCGCCGCGCCGCTCGCCACCTTCGCGGCAGTGGCGTTCAAACCGACCGCACGATCGCGCGGCGCGATCACCGCGTGCGCTCCGGCGGCGTCGGCCACGCGCAGACATGCGCCGAGATTGTGCGGATCGGTCACGCCGTCGAGCACGAGCAACAGCGGCGAGCCCTGAATGCCGTCGAGCAGTTCCGCGAGATTCTGCGCGAGCGGCAGATCGGTTGCGCGCGCAACGACTCCTTGATGGCGCTCGGTATGCGCGAGCCCCCAGAGCCGCGTTTCGTCGGCCGCGATCACACGTACGCCCGCTTCTTTTGCCATGTGCAGGAAGTCCTGCATGCGGCGATCGCGGCGGGTCGAATCGTAGTAGACATCCTCGACCGTGGACGCGTCGTGCCGCAAGCGTGCGGTCACCGCATGAAAACCGTAGAGAACCTTAAGACGTGACATGGCTCGTACAACCCCTGATCAAATGCTGCGGCGCGCACCCATGCGCGCGCCGGTCCATCAACGCTTCTTGTGCGTCTGCTTCTTGAGCGCCGGCTTCGGCGCCGCGCGCTTCTTCGCGGCGCTGCGCGCGGCGCGCGCTTCCTTCACCGCGGCGCTCGGCGCGCTCGTGGCCTTCTTGCGACGCGGGCCGTCGCCCTGCGGCAGTTGACGCACGCGCGGGCCGCCTTCTGCCGCGCCGTTGTCGCCGAGGGCGGCACGCGGCACCGGCGGCTTCACCGGCGTATCGCGCACGAGACGAAAATCGATCTTGCGCGCGTCGAGATCGACGCGGCTCACCTGCACGCGCACGCGATCCGACAAACGGTAGCGAATGCCGGTGCGTTCGCCGCGCAACTCGTTGCGGATCTCGTCGTACTGGAAGTAATCGGCGCCGAGTTCGGTCACGTGCACGAGGCCCTCGATAAAGAGCGCATCGAGCTGCACGAAGATGCCGAACGACGTGACGCCGCTCACCATTCCGCCGTATTCCTCGCCGAGACGATCGCGCATGAAATAGCACTTGAGCCACGCCTCGACATCGCGCGACGCTTCATCCGCGCGACGCTCGTTCGCCGAGCAGTGCAGGCCGAGTTCTTCCCAGATCGCCGTATTCCCGCCACGGGTACGATTGCTGCCGCGCTTTTCCTCGTCTTCGGCCTGCAACGCTCGCGCGCGCGGCGACAACGCGGTGTTCAGCTCGACGCCCTGCGGCGCCTGCGGCTGATACTTCTTGCCTTGCAGCACCGCATAGATCGCGCGATGCGTGAGCAGGTCCGGATAGCGGCGGATCGGGCTCGTGAAGTGCGCGTACGCTTCGTAAGCGAGGCCGAAGTGGCCGATGTTGTCCGGACTGTAGACGGCCTGCTGCATCGAGCGCAGCAGCATCGTCTGCAGCATCTGCGCGTCGGGCCGGTCGCGGATGTGCGCCATCAGCGCGGCGTAGTCGCTTGCGTGGGGCGTGTCGCCGCCGCCGAGCGTGAGGCCCATCCCGCGCAGGAACGTGCGCAGGTTTTCGAGCTTCTCGGCAGTCGGCCCCGCGTGCACGCGGTACAGGCCCGGATGCCGGTTGCGCTTCATGAAGTCGGCCGCGCACACGTTCGCCGCGAGCATGCATTCCTCGATCAGCTTGTGTGCGTCGTTGCGCTGGCGCGGCACGATCTGTTCGATCTTGCCCTGCGCGTTGCAGACGATGTAGGTCTCGGTCGTGTCGAAGTCGATCGCGCCGCGCTTTTGCCGGGCGGCGAAGAGCGCCTTGTACACGCCATAGAGATTCTGCAGGTCGTCGAGCAGCGCGGCGCGACGCTGCGCTTCCGGGCCCTTCGTGTTCTTCAGCACGGCCGCGACTTCGGTATACGTGAGCCGCGCGGCCGAGTGAATGACGCCGGGATAGAACTGGTACGCCTTGATCTCGCCGCGCGCGGTAATCACCATGTCGCAGACGAGCACGCAACGATCGACCTGCGGATTCAGCGAGCACAGACCGTTCGACAGCTTCTCCGGCAACATCGGAATCACGCGGCGCGGGAAATACACCGACGTGCTGCGCTCGATCGCATCGACGTCGAGTGCGCTGCCCGGCTCGACGTAGTGCGAAACGTCCGCGATGGCGACGATCAGCCGGAAGCCGTCCCCGCGTCCGACCTTCATCGGCTCGCAATAGACGGCGTCGTCGAAGTCGCGCGCGTCCTCGCCGTCGATCGTGACGAGCGGCACGTCGCGCAGATCGACGCGATAGCGCAAGTCGACCGGCCGCACCTCGTTGGGCAGCTTCGCGGCCTCGGCGAGCGCGGCGTCGCTGAACTCGTGCGGCACGCCGTACTTGCGCACCGCGATCTCGATCTCCATGCCGGGGTCGTCGATGTCGCCGAGCACCTCGACGACGCGCCCGAGCGGCTGCGAATGACGGCTCGGAAAATCGGTCAGCTCGACGACGACCACCTGTCCGACCTTGGCCTTCTTCGTGTTCTGCGTGACCAGGATGTCGTGGCCGATGCGCTTGTCTTCCGGCGCGACGATCAACGCGCCGTTTTCGTTCAGCAGACGGCCGATCACGCGACGGTTCGCGCGGTCGGTCACCTCGACGATGTGTCCTTCCGGACGGCCGCGCCGGTCGTAGCCGACGATGCGCGCGAGCACGCGATCGTTGTGCATCACCTTTTGCATCTCGCCTTGCGGCAAAAACAGATCGTCCTGACCGTCGTCGCGGATCAGGAAACCGTAGCCGTCACGATGCCCCTGCACGCGGCCCGCGACGAAGCTGGACGGATGCGTGAGCTGGTAGTGGCCGCGCGAGTCGATGCGGATTTGCCCGTCGCGCTCCATCGCGGCGAGCCGCCTGAAGAACCCTTCGCGCTCCTGGCGCTTGATCGAGAGCGCTTCGGCGATGTCATTCCCGGTGCACGGGGTTTCGCTGGTGCGCAGCACGCCGAGAATCTCTTCCCGGCTCGGAATCGGGTACGGATATTTGCTCAAGGGCTTGTCGATGGTTGTTCTCGTTGCGTGGACGCCGGACGCTGCGCCGCCCCATGCGGCGCGCCCCCATTTTTCGAGCGATGCGGCAGGCCACCGGCGGGGGCGGCGCTGCTCGGGGCATTCTAACACCCGCACCTGCTGCGACCAGCCGCCGCGAGGGCCGACCGGGCGCGGCTCGCGGCGGATTCCGACCGCGTCGCACGAGGGGTCGCAAGCCGGCTGCGATGCGCACGAAATCGGGACGTCGCGTGCCGCGGCGAAAACATAAAGAGACAGCCTTGACAGGCGTTCGGGACCCGCTATAATGGCTGTCTTTGCTGAATTGCACACGCAAGAACCTCAGCAAAGCGCAGCAGATTGCCCAGGTGGCGGAATTGGTAGACGCACCAGGTTCAGGTCCTGGCGGTGGCAACACCGTGGAGGTTCGAGTCCTCTCTTGGGCACCAGAATGCAGCAAGCAGTAGTGAGCAGCACGGCGTTCAGTGTCGGTTCAAGCCCGGCAGCCGAACGGCGAGCGGTACGATGGACCGCCTGATTTGGATTGACAGGCAGCATCGGCCCGCTAGAATAGTAGTCTGTCTTGAAGACGTGCCCAGGTGGCGGAATTGGTAGACGCACCAGGTTCAGGTCCTGGCGGTGGCAACACCGTGGAGGTTCGAGTCCTCTCTTGGGCACCATCAAGCGGTTTCCGGTAGTACGAAGCAGTCCAGCAAAACCCCGCAAAGCGTCGTCGCAGCGGGGTTTTTTGCTATTTGCGGTCCATCTTCGTCGAGGTGGACCAAACCATTGAAGCGAGCCGCTTCACGCCGATCTATCGACGACCGGCGACGACTTTCAGTTCCACCACCATCCCGGGCTTCGGCAGCGCTTTAACCGCGATCGTTGTGCGGGCCGGCCCCGTTTCGATCTGGAAATGTTCCGCATAGACCCGGTTAAATGCCGGGAAGTCGCCCATATCGGTCAGAAACGCAGTAACGTCAAGACACTTGTCCAGACCGGAGCCATGTTCCTCGAGCAGTGATTTCAGTTTGTCGAGAATGACCTGGGTTTGTATTGCCGCATTACCCTTCACCTGCCCGCCGATCTGATCCACTCCTGCAACGCTATTGTCGGGCAGGCGCGCACTGATACCCGAAACATAGATCAGATCTCCAAAACACTTCACCGCGGGATAATTACCCAGCGGCGCTACTTTTCCGGCGACTGCCATCGTATCTCCGTAAATTCACCAAATTGGCGTTGCGTATCCATAAACGCCGTCGTCGAAACAAGCCTGTTTGAAGGGCTGTTTCCGTAGTAGCCGGCGTGGCTAGGAAAATGTGTGGATCTGGACGTGCAACCGATTGCTTCACATGAGGCCTGTATCACTTTCTCGCCCGGTCTTCGGGCGAGCGTACGGAGGCCTCTTCGCGATTTGGATCGTTGCGCGCGAATTCGTGCAAATTCGGCGGTGCGTGAGGTATCTGGCCGACGATCAAGTACGCGTCCAATACGGCGAGCGCTATCCCGCATGCGCCCCGGAACAGCGACCTCCACGCGGACGACAGGCGGCTTGTTTCTTTTCCTTGCCAACTCGCGTTGGCCGTGCGCCCGAAAAGATCGTGCGATGCCCTTCGGCGCCACACATTGAGTTCTCTTTTCGTCGTTCTGCGCTGACGAAATGCGCGCAACGTATTCAAGCCACACGAATCGCCTGGCCGCGTTCTTTCCGTGTTCATCACTCCGGTGCTCCCTGCTGCCTCACTGCCGCCATCGACGTAATCGGAATCAACGGCAACAGCCACACGACCACGCATGCCACCGCCATCAGCAGGGCGACCCCGAAGAGCGATTTTTGCAGCGCATGGACGAGCACCCCGCGCGCCGCCGTCAGCATTGCGTCGCCGTCGAGGCCCGCGCGATCGGCCTGCGCTGCGAAGCGCGCTGCCGCCTGCGTCGACATGAGCGTTTGCGGATCCTGCAACGCAACGATCCAATGGCCCGGCAATGCGATCGCCCTCGCGACCAACGCGCGTTCGAGCCCTGCTCGATACAGGTGGCGCGCCATCGTCCCCGCGATCGCCGTTCCCAGCATGCCGCCCACCATCCGCGCCGACTGGATCAGCGCCGTCGCGATGCCGAGGCGTGTCTTTCCGGCGACCTGCTGCACGAACACGGTCAAATTCGGCATCACGAAGCCGATTCCGACGCCCGCCATCACCATCGCGACGATGAACGCCACGCTCGCACTGCTGGCGCCGACAGAAGCAATGGCCGCGCACGACAAACCTAGAAGGCCAAAGCCGAAATACAGCAGCAGGTTCGGCTTTTTTAGGCGAGTCACGATGCGGGTATTGGTGATGGTGCCGACTGTAATGCAGACGACCATCGGCGTGACGACGATCCCGGCCCTGCCGGCGTCGAGACCCAGACCGCCCTGCAACAGCAGCGGCACATAAAAGAGCAGCACGAACATCGCGAGGCCCATCAGCAGCGACAGCACGAGCAGCACGACGGTCGCGCGATCCTTCAGCAATCCAGGCGGAATGACCGGATTGGGCGCGCGCCGCTCTTGCTGCACGAGCCATCCCATCGACAACACGGCCACCGCCGCGTACAGACCCGCATGTGCACTTGCGCTGCCTGCTGCCTCGACGAGAAGCTGAAGGGAGCCCAGCGCAACGGTAATCAGGCATGCGCCTTTCCAGTCCGCGTTCAACCGCTCGAACCTGACATGCCGGATATGCGGCAGATGTTTCGCGGCGAGATAAAGACTCACGACGCCAACCGGTATGTTGACGAGAAACGCGGAGCGCCACCCGTAATGCTGGCTCAGAAAACCGCCGAGCGACGGCCCGATCGCATTGGCGAGACCGAAGGCGCTCGAAAACAGGACCTGCCAACGCAGCCGCACCACCGGATCGGGAAAGAGATCCGGTATCGAGGCAAAGCACGTTCCGACGAGCATGCCTCCCCCTACCCCCTGCAATGCGCGGCACGCGATCAGCATCGGCATCGTCTGCGCGAGACCGCACAACGCTGAGGCGACGGTAAAGAGCACGATCGCAATCACGATCAGCGGCTTTCTGCCGAACCAGTCTCCGAGCCGCCCGAAAATCGGCACGGTAATCACCGAAGTCAGCAGGTAGGAAGTCGCGACCCACTCGTAGAGATCGAAGCGCCGCAGATCCGCGACGATGGACGGCAACGCGGTGCCGACCACCGTCTGGTCGATGGCCACCATCATGACCACGCTCGACAGCCCCAGCATCGCAAGCAGTGACTGCCGGAAAGACCTCGTACCTTGGCCAGCGGATAGGCCTTTCTCCCGGGCGCTGCCGGGAGTCGTGCTCATTGCGGCCCCTGCGACGCTCCGCGCAATCCGGTCGTGTTGCGACTCACGTGCTTCTCCCATGCGATCCCCGCCAGAACGATGTCCTGCAGCCCGATGCCGACTGCCTTGTAGACGATGACGTCGTCGTCCCGCACGCGCCCCGTCGCGCGGCCGACGAGGACGTCGCCGAGCTCGACCGTATCCGCCCAGTCGAACGTTCCGGGTTTCGCGAGGACGAGGTCGCCCGCCTCTTCGCGAGCCTGATCGCGCAGCTCGACCACGATCCGCGTGGCGCGCGCGATCAGCGCGTCGTCGAGTTCGCGCGTATGGGGCAAGCTGGAGCCAATGGCAGCGACAAGCGCGCCTTGAGGCACCGTGGCGCCGTCAAACAGCGCACCTGTCGCGCGGGTCGCCGTGACAATGACATCGGCACCGCGAACTGCGTCTTTCGCATCGGAGACGACGGCCCCCACGCCACGCGATGCGCCTGCGGCATTGATCTCTGCTGCAAGCTCGTCCGTTCCCTCCAGACCGACGATACGGAATGATTTGAGTTCGGTATGAGCGGCGAGTGCCAGCGCGTGCGCCCGCCCCTGGACCCCGGTGCCGAAAACGGCCGCAGTGGTCGCGTGCTTTCGTGCCAGCGCGCGTACGGCCACCACTGTCGTTGCAGCCGTGCGAAGACGCGTGATCGCATTGGCTTCCAGCGTGGCCAGCAGACTGCCGTCGACCGTCGAGAACAGCACGATCGAGAAATTGAATTGCCCGGCAATGGTCGAATACACCTTGGCACCGGCAACGCCCAGCTCGGGCATCACCGCGCCCAAGGTCGAGAGCTTTACCCCGCCTGCCTCGGTACGTACCCGCTTCTGCACGGCCGCATTGCCACCGGCAAGCCCTCGAAATCCCCGCTCCAGTGCAGGGATCGCATCATCGATGTCGATCAGCTCGTCGATCTGCGCATCCGTCAAATGAATCATGAAGCCTACCTTTTGCAGCCAGAATAAGAATGGAGGACAAACGCATTTCGCCAGTCACTGCGTTTCGTGCGGACAGCGCTCACGTTTCGCTGTTTGCGAGCGCTTCGGCGTCGTGCTGATAAGTGAAACTGTCCGCATAGAGATGATCGATGCTCGCCCCTTTATTCAAGAACTGGCGCCGGGCATCGTCGATCATCGTCGGGGAGCCGCACAGGTAGATCGAGAACTCCGACAGTTCGTCAAAATCTTCGCAGACCGCGTGTTGCACGTAGCCGCGCCTTCCTGCCCATCCTTCGCCGGGACGCGAGAGCACCGGGACGTACTGGAATTCGTAAAGACGCGCCCCCCATTGCTGAATCTCGTCGTGCAGATACAGGTCCGCCTCGGTACGCGCGCCCCAGTAGAGCCACACCGGAGGGCAGTCCGGATCGTCCATCAGCGACTCCAGAATCGCCTTCACGGGTGCCAGTCCCGTTCCCGTCACGACCATCACAAGCGGGCGATAGTCCTCTACATGAAAGCGGAAGCTACCCAGCGGCAACTCGACATGCAACGGGTCTCCTGCTTTCACGGACGACAGCATGTGGTCGGTAAACCGCCCCCCCGGAACACGCTTGATGTGGAAGTCAAGAACCGACCCGGCAGCCGCCGAAGCCATGGAAAAGCTTCTGCGCTCACCATCGCCCAATAGAACGTTCATGTACTGTCCGGGATTGAACTTCAGCTCGACCTCTTCGGGCAGCTCGATCGACAGGCGGCGGACGTCCGGCCCCAGCGTGCTGACGTCGACCACGCGCGCTTCGATCTTCGCAGGTGCGGATGCCTCCGCGCCCACCGGCGCCGCAGCAATCACCATGTCGCTGCTTGCCCGCGCCTGGCACGCAAGCACAAAACCGGCGTCTGCCTCTTCCTGCGAGATGCCGAACGGAAACTCTTCATACTCGTGCGTTCCGCTCACCACCTTTATGCGACACGTTCCGCAACCGCCCAGCTGGCAATCGTGAGGAATTGCAATCCCTGCACTCGTCGCCGCCTGCAGCAGCGACTCGTCAGAACGGGCCTCGAATCGCTCGCCGGTTCCCGCCATTTCAATCTGATAGACCATCTTGCAATCTCTAACGAAACAATGAACCAGCCTGCCACTGGGCGGCAGACGAAATTACTTTTTGATGTCGGCTTCCACAACGACGCGATGTCCGCTGGCTGCAAGCAGATCGTGCAACGCTTGCAGGGCCGCGAGGCCGCACTGCGTGTCCTGCTCCCCGTTGCCGCCGCTCAGACCCACGCCGCCGATCACCTGATCGTCGACCACGATCGGAAAGCCACCGACAAACGCAGCAAAGCGCCCTTCGAAACTCAGCTGAATGCCAAACGCCTCGTTGCCCGGCAATGCGGGACCATGGGGCGCCTTGGTAAAGAGATGGGTCGAGCGCTTATGGCCCGCCGCCGTGAAGGCCTTGTTCCATGCGATCTGGGGCCCGGTGATGCGTGCGCCGTCCAGCCTCTCGAGGACGAGCGGATACCCGCCTTCGTCCACGATGCAGACCGTCTCGGCGACGTCGATCGCCTGCGCCTTCTCCAGTGCTGCGCGCGCCATCGCACGCGCCTCCGCCAGTTCAAGCTTGAAAGAACTCTTCATGATGCAGTTTCCGAATTGAATTGAATGTCGCCGCAGCGAACGGTCGCCCGCGATGCCGGATTACAGCCCGCGATAGACGGTCTTGATCTGCGTGTAGAACTCGAGCCCGGCTCGCCCCGATTCGCGGAACGTGGACGTGCTCGATCGCTTCAGGCCGCCAAACGGCGCGTTGATGACATTTCCGGTGGTGGTGCGGTTGATCTTGACGGTCCCCGACTCAATCTCGTCGGCAAAGCGGTGCATGTACCGCGGGTTCGACGTCGCAATCGCCGCCGACAGGCCGTACTCGGTGTCGTTCGCCTTCGCGATCGCATCGTCGTAGCTCGTCACGGACACGATCGCGAGCACCGGTCCAAAGATTTCTTCGCGGTAAATGCGCGCGCTTTCGGGAACATTCGTGAATACCGCAGGCGTCACGTAATACCCGTGCTCGAAACCCTCGCCCGTCAGTTGGTCGCCGCCGATCAGATGCGTCGCCTGTTCCTTGCCGGACGCGACGTAGCCGAGTACCGTGTCCAGCTGCTTGCGATTGGCAAGCGGCCCGAGATCCATACCGGGCGTAACGCCACTGCCGATCTTGAGGTTCTTCACCCGTTCAACCAGCTTCGTCGTGAATGCTTCGCGCACCGACTCCATCACGAGGATCCGGCTCGTGCCGGTACAAGCCTGTCCGCTCAGCGACAGCCCGCCTTTGACCGCGAGGTCCACAGCGCGATCTAGATCGGCATCCTCCATCACGATCAGCGGATTCTTGCCGCCCAGCTCCATCTGCGTGCGCGTCGTGATCGGCACCGACCGGTGGATATGTTCGCCCGCGGCAGTTGATCCGGTGAACGAGATGGCACGCACGACAGGCGACTCGGTAATCGCCGCACCGACATCCGACGCACGGCCCGTGACGAAATTGAGCACGCCGGCAGGAATGCCCGCCTGGGCGAATGCTTCCGCCAGCCGGTAGCCGATCAGCGGAGCGTCGGACGACGGCTTGAAAATAAGCGTGTTCCCGGCCATCAATGCCGGTGCGATCTTGCGCGCCGGAATCGAGATCGGGAAATTCCACGGCGAGATGACGGTGACCACGCCGAGCGGCTCGCGCTGCGTGTACACCAGTTGGTCCGGATCGTCGCTCGGAAACGTCTCGCCGGTAAACGTCTGCGCTTCGACCGCGTAAAAGCGCAACACCTGAGCAGACCGAAGGATTTCATCCCGGCTCTGCGCGAGAGGCTTGCCCTCCTCGCGCGTCAACTCCTGCGCGAACGCATCCGCGTGGGCCTCGAGCCAGTCGGCTGCCTTGTTGACGATCCTGGCCCGCGCGGACACGGACGTGCGGCGCCACTGTGCAAACGCCGCCGACGCAGCCTGAATCGCCGCCTGCGCATCCGCGACCACCGACGCCTGGAAATGACCGACGACGTCGCGGGTATCGGCGGGATTGATATTCGCGAAAGTCTTCCCGCTGACGCTGTCGGTCCACTCCCCAGCAATCAGGTTCTTGAATACAGTTGCGGATTCGCTCATCACACTTCCTTTTTTACGCGGCGGCAGCCCGGCCGCCGCCGCACGAACAAAACGACCGGGCCGTGATGCCCGGCCCCGACGGCCTCAGGCAGCGAGCCCGAGTTCCGGCAGCGGAATTTCCTTTTCGACGTAGTCGTAATAGAGCGCCGTCGTGTAGAGCAGGCGCATCTGCGCGCCGATTTCGCAGATCTTCAGGCAGCGCTGCTGGAGTTCCGGCGTATTCGCGTTCTCCAGCACGATCTGATAGCCGCGCTCGCCGTGGATCTCGTCCGACACGATATGCAGGTCGAAGAATTCGACTTCTTCGTCCGTGAACTGATACTTCTCGCGCAGCGTCGGCGTCTGCTTGCGGTAGATCGACGGCACTTGCGACTCGAGACCGACCACGAGCGCCGCAACGGCGACAACCGGATCTTCCCGCATCGCCACCGAGTAGCACCAGGCCTGCAGGCCGCGGGTCGTCGGCGACATGTTGTCGGGGTTGGTCACGCGCTCGCGCGTCGTGCCGCACGCCTCGGCAAAGCGGATCAGCAGGTCGGTATGACGATCGCCGCCGATCTCTTCCTCGTACATATTGGCCAGCAGAAAATCCTTGGCCTCAGTCATATGGTCCGGCGTGCGGGCGTAGAGATAGCCGAGATAGTCGGCGAACGGGCCGACATAGTGGTAGTGGTTCTCGGCCCAGCGCGCGAGGTGTGCACGGGTGAGCTTGCCGCTCGCCCACGCAATACTGAACGGCGCCTTGTTCGCGCTCTTGCCTTTGATCGCTTCTTCAAGCGCCTTACGGAAATCGTCTCGATTCAACAGTTCGGCCATTTTTCTGCTCCTGATCTTGGTGGGAACTATGTCCGCAGTGCGTGGCCGGGGCCCGAACAGCAGACAGCGGACATAGCATAATCAAACAAAAGAATACTGTATACCGTCTAGAGGCAGTGTTTACCCCAATCGTCTGCTGCCCATCGCCGGCAGCGCCGCCCCACACTGGCTTCAACGGAAAACCCCGGGTGCAGCATGAGCACCACGCTCGATGGCGAATCTATATCGCCAGTGACGACGACAGTATACAATGTTCCAAATGGTCGCGTAAAAGCGCGCCGAAGTGACGTGTCGGGTCCTGGACCCACTAGATGGAAAGGAAGAGACAGTAATGCCTATGGTCACATTTCACCGGGACGGGCAGACCTACCGGGACGAAGTAAAGGAACACACCAACCTGGTGGTTCGCGCCGGTATCAAGCAGTTTCCCTTCCCGCATCTGCGGTACGAGTGCGGTATGGGCAAATGCTCCAAATGTGCATGCGTCGTCCGCGGCGGCGGCGAACATCTTCCCCCCCCCAACTGGAAGGAAAAGAAGCAGCTCGGCGAGCGGCTTGAGCAGGGCTATCGTCTCGCCTGCCAACTCTGGATCGAGCACGACATCGAGCTCGAACAAACGGACCGGGAGGCGACATGAACGACATCGCAACCAGCCCTGCCAGCTACGTCATTCTTACCAGCAAGCCGGGCCAATACCGGACGGAGGCGACAGGCAAACTGGTCCCGGCCGAAGCGTGGGACTACCTGTATTCCGGGCGCCATCTGGCCACGTTCGTCATTGCGGCTCTTTATGGCGAGGCGCGGATTCGCGTCGTCGATGAATCCGGCGACGCGGCCGTCAACGACATGCCGATCCGATTCCTCGAAAAATTCCCTGACCGCGATGCCGCGTTCAACGCGCTCCAGATACTAGTGGGCACGCGCAATTCCGACGCGCAGCTTCTGCAGCGGGTCGGCGCGTGTGCCTCCTGACCACCTCTTCGCATTGATCCAGCAGTAGAACAGAACAGGCTTTCTGCATGATCCAGATTACTTTTCTCAGCAATGACAACAAGCGCGTCAGCGCTCCGCCCAACAGCAATCTGCTTCGCGTTTCCCTGCGCGAAAAAGGGGGGATTCCGTTCAAGTGCGGCGGAGGACTTTGCGGCACTTGCAAGTGCAAGGTCGAACAGGGCATCGAGAATACCGATGCCGTGAAAGAAAAAGAAAAGCGGCATCTGAACGCCGCTGAACTCGCGGCAGGCTACCGGATGGCTTGCCAGACATTCGTCAACGGTGACGTGAGCGTGTCATGGTGACTTTCAAAACGACAATTGAACCGCATGGCGCGCTGCCGGAAGAGCAGCGTCGCCTGATGTTGGATATCGGCCCCCGGTGGGGCAAGGATATTCTCGGTCACCGGCAGAAAGTGATCGAATGCTATACGCCTGTCGTGGCGGCGATGCCGAAAGACGGGATCGTGGTCGAGCGGGACGTGCAGTATGGTCCGCACGAACGGCATGTGCTCGATATATTCCTGCCCGCCGGCAGCACGAACGCGGTCCAGTCCCCGCCGGAACGACCGCTCGATGCCGTCTTGTTCGTGCATGGCGGTGCATTCGTCCGCGGCAACAAGAGCGTGAACGGCGAGATTTATGACAATGTCTGCTACTGGTTCGCGTCTCAAGGGCTTGCCGCCGTCAATGTCGAATACCGACTTGCGGACGCCGCGCCGTATCCGGAAGGGGCTCGGGATGTCTGCGATGCGCTCGCATTCATCCACCGGAATGCGGACAGGCTGAACATCAACCCGCACCGCATCTTCGTGGTCGGCCATTCGGCAGGCGGTGCGCATGCGGCGACCTGCCTGTTCGACCCGGCCATCATCGACAAGACTCCGCCCCCGCCCGTTGCCGGGCTGGTGCTGATCAGCGCCCGGGTCGTTGCCGATGTACGCAACGGCAATCCGAATGCAAAGCCTGTTCGCGCGTACTTTGGGGACGATGAAACGCTTTATCCGGTCCGCTCGCCGCTCACGCACGTGGCGCGGTCCACGGTGCCGCTGATGATCGCGATCGCCGAGTTCGAGAATCCCTACCTCGACGAATACGGTGCCCAGTTCTTCATCGAGGCTCTGCGGTGCCGTGGCGTTCCGCCCCGGCTCGTCCAGATGCGGGGGCACAACCATACGTCGATCGTCGCGCATTTCAACTCGGGTGAGGAATACCTCGGGCGCGAAATCCTTCATTTCATCGGCGATGTACCGAATCCCGCGGTCCAGCGTGGCGCATTGAAATGAAGCCCCGGATCTTGAGGTCATTTGACGGCATACGTCGGAAGTCCTCAAGATCGTCCGGGACATTGCCGGCAGTATCGCGAAGTCAAAGAGTGAAGCCTTCCTCCCGCTCACCGCTTCGGATTGAAAGCGGAGGACCCAGGCAACACGTTCTTGCCCTTCCACACCGGGTTACATCTCGGCATGATCCAGCCACCTGTATACCAAATACTGTACCCGGGGCGCGAAGGAATACCAACGCCGGAGGTCGTTGGGGTTGCCGTTTGCTACGCGCGGAGTCGTCGGAGTTGTGGCGAGAGAACCGGTCGCACGGCTGGCCGCGACGGGCGGCATGACGCCCTGCAAGGGACCGCTCGTTCAGGTTCTTTCGGTGACTATGCGGACGCGTCAAGCAACTGGGTGCCGCGCGTCCGGGTATGGGGAAAGCCCATAAGAAGCAGCTAATGCTGCCCGTGCGAACGCACAAATGGGGTTGGCCGAACTATCTGTGCGGGCCATTTCCATCTTTCGACCCGCTCAGATAAAGCCACGCCGTCACCTGGTGCAGATAACATCGCAGCACCTGTTCGCCCGCACCGCAACGGTGCTTGACTCAACCACGACTGCCAAGTGTACCATATACAAAAATCCGAACCTACATTAAGATGGTTTAAGGTGCCGCCGCGGCATCGCACAGGCACGCAACGACGAGTGTGGAAACCCTAATGAGTACACAGCCGGATATCTCAGCCGCAGGCGCCCGCGAGTCGTCTACCGCCAGTCCTATACTTCACCGTCAACTTTCCGAATTGGTGACGGCACGAATCAGGGAGTCCATCACGTCGGGAGCCTATGCGCCGGGCGCACGCCTGATCGAAGGACGTATTGCGGAGGAGCTAAACGTATCCCGCGTCCCTGTTCGCGAAGCGTTGCGCGCCCTTGCTGCAGAGGGCCTCGTAGAAGTCCGGCCGCGACACGGCGCAGTCGTTGCGTCGCTTGATCCCGCTTCCGCGCGAGAGATGGTACAGATCCGCGCCACGCTAGAAGGATTAAACGCACGACTGGCTGCTGAACATTGCACGCCCGAACTCGCCCGCGAGGTAGCCAAGGTTCTTGTCGAAGGCAACGCGAAGCTCGCATCCGGGGAAACGGTAAAACTACCGGAACTCAACGCCAGATTTCACGATCTCCTCTACTCGGCCGGCGCGAACACGATGCTCGCCGACCTGATGCGGACGTTGCGTGATCGCACGCGAATGCTGTTCGTGAATGCGACACAAGACGAGATTCGAACGACCTGGGAAGAGCACGCTGCCATTTTGCGTGCTGTTCAGTCCGGCGACGCAGCGCTTGCGGCCCTGCTCGCGGAACGGCATGTCATTCGCGCAGCACAACATTATCTGGACCAGTACTCCAAATAATTGCTGAACGGTATCCCTCACCCAACAACGTCGACTACATTCGCCGGACTCCGCAGGGATAGAAACGACCTGATTTTCGCGCCACGGGCATTGGATAAGTAATGCCTCGGGGCCACTTCCGTGAGTGTCGAAATGACGGTCGCGGGGTAGAAACGACGCCTGATCAGGCCGCCGCCGCAGGACACAGCGTACGGGGGCCAGCGTGGTTAGCGGGTTATCGCTTCCCGTGACAAGCTCTCCGACGCACCTTTTCCGAATTCGCGCGAGTCACGCAATTTCGTTGCTGTACGTTGAAGACCTGCCTCGCGCAAGCATCGATTGTGTGTACAGAGGTGGCCGCGCAAATTCGGACAGTCGGATAAGTGGTTTGGCCGAGGCCTAAGCCAGCGATAATGCTGGCAAAGGAACCGAGGAAATGACGAAGAGAACC
>Ga0310811_10000843_pt1 | contig 39404 bp, 40 predicted proteins | sample YCmetagenome_FD_207642 | JGI IMG/M metagenome (GOLD analysis project Ga0310811, IMG submission 207642) | Soil microbial communities from experimental microcosm in Duke University, North Carolina, United States - YC | ecosystem: Engineered > Artificial ecosystem > Soil microcosm > Unclassified ... | reverse complement strand
CTAAAAGACTTTACTGATTATATCCACCCACCAAGAAGGATGAAGAGATGGAAATCAATGTTCATAAGGCACTGGACTCTGTTCCCATTGAGTGCATGCATCGGTAAGTACTGCTACTGGTGTTTGAAAGAGTGAAACTCACACAGTTGCAGGTTTTCAAACCGGTTCTTATGGTTCCTAGATGCATATCAGAAAGGTCTAAATGGAAAGCAAGCAGCATGGGCAAACAGGAAATATCGAGGTCACCACACTCTTCCAGACAGTATTTTACAAGAACTCGGCGATAACCAGATCACATTGACTCGACTTCACTCGACACTTCACTACTTACATACATCCATAAGTACCTATACTACCTTACATCTAATAGTACATCTTATCTCCTTGCATGGCCGGTGGCGCTGCCCATGTCGTCAGTGTCACACCATGTCACGATTGGTTGGTTTTGTAGTAGCCCTACCTTATAGCTAGTGGCAATCACATTATCCGTCTATTATCCGTCCAGCATCTGTCCTCCTTGCCTCAGTTCAGATTGCAGCATCATTTATATGCCCTCCCTACACTTGCGCACTTTGCCTGCTACTTTCCCACGCTACTTTCCCACGCTTTGCGCGACCATTGTGTTTCACTTTTCCGCATGCACCTTCAGCACGTTTCATGTTTTCTTCACATTTCACCGCATTCCATCGCGTTTCTTCGCACTTTCTTGTGCTTACATTGCATTTGATCAGGGTTGATCAGCATTCACTTGTGGATCTTCGCTTTCCTTGCGTCCCCTTTAGGGTTGAACGCTCTTGCTTCTGCGAGTATAGCAGCTAGGTAGAGCTGAGACTCACTTATACTGGTTTAGCATTATTATAGCTAGTGCCTAGCCAGGTTGTGATACCTACACCGATATGAAGCTGGGATGCAGGACTACAAAACATGTCCCTACAGCTTAGTCATATCCCCACGCCCTGTCTCACACCAAAGCAAATACATGAAAATGCATAAACATTGAGACACTTTTTTGAGTCACTGTAGACAATGTTCTGCAGACTGCATATTCTTAAAATATACAACATTGTTGTCAGCAGAACACTAAGATGGTTTGACAAATATCCTCAGCTGGAGCATACAAGGAAAATTCACTGATGTCCCAACCTTTGTCTGTGGAAATAATTGACCAAACAAAATCCCTGTTTGTGAGATTAAGTGTTAATGTTTTGTCATCATAAAGGTTTCAAAGATGTGCGCATCATTGTGACTTTCCTACCTTAGAACATTCTCAGGCACATATGTCAAACATAGTATAGCATCCAAGAAAACCTAACAGAAAATGATGAAAGAAAAAATTTGTATGTTTGGGAAAAGAAAATGGGGACTTTTTGTCTTGTGTGTCTTGCAGAGAACTTTTAGAGAGACAAAATATATTTCTGCAATCTTCCTGGCAAAAAGACACATGGAAATATCTATCTTTTTGTATGATATTTTTTCAATGTTTGGCCAGGGAAAATTGACAGATGCCTGCAGTGATTGATTTATGTGAATTTTTCAACTCAATTCAATTCAATTTGCCTTGGTGGCAACACTATCAAGCAGTTTGCTTTGGCTCGGCATCTGCCGGATGAACTAGCATGGCTAGGTCACGTGATACGAACATCGAACTCGCAAGCTAGTGAGTTTCACGGACTTCTGGAATCTTCGCGGCGGTATTCCCGGCTTAGGTAACCCTGGAACTATATATCTACATTGGTCTCGAATTGAGCAAGCAGGCATACTAACAATGACCACCTGGGCTCAGGCCATCCATCATCCCTGGTTCGATCCGCCACATCCGAAGCGTAAACTGTCTAACGCGGATGACGAGCGCCGTGCATCACCCTATCAGCGCTCGTCACCAAGCCCCACGAGCCGCGCTAAACGACGCAAGTTCAACACACTGGAGCATGGGTTCGCCCACCTCACACTCGCGTCGGCACCGGTTTACCCCAACTCAACGAGTGGGCTGGTGATTACGCCCATTAATTCCACTGTTTCATCTTCCGAATCTTCAACATTTCCACCTTCTAGTATCGTCCTCCCCAGCTCTGTTGAGGAACCACCACACGAGGTTGAAGCGGTGGCGCCCGAGGTGAGCATGGAAAATTTGGATGAGGGAGAATGTAAGCGTATTTGAGAGTCCATCGCAGATGTCCTGACTGGCTGGTTGTGCAGGCACTGGCAAGATCAAAGCAGCTCGTCACTATTCGATATCGACGCCTTTGCTTCGGCGCCTACGAAAACACCAGACGACACTTCAACCTATCATTCCCATCTCGTCGCCCAGCACGGAAGGGGGCGCTCTTGTGTTGTATCGGCCGTTGCGGCCGCTTTCCCCCACTCGTCAAGTTGATGAACAAGCGGAGTCTGTAGAGGAGATTATCACGACCGGTGCTGCGAGTTTTGAGCGTGATGACGACGCGATGGAGATAGAGTAGAACGATACGCCCACTCATTCGTTTGCTTTGGTACTTATTAATATCCTAAAACGACACATCGACTTTACGAAAAACAAGAACTGCTCATCTATGTAGGTAACAAGCAAAGCACAGGAACGAAGAACTAGAGAAAGGTGAAAGCTTCTGGATCAACGGGCGTCAAGATTGCGGGTACCATAAGATAACATAGCGGTCCCAGAGGGACCCTCTTCAGTAGGATATAGACCTTCTGAGTAGTTAAGGTGAGAATGATGGTGCCTAGCGTGGGCGTGAGGGTGGGGAACATGGTGCATTTGAGCGGGGGTATATGGAGGACGAAGGGTAACTGAGCCAGAGGAAGGGGCGGGGAGCTTTGGAGGATTGGTTGTAACAGAGGTGTTTGGCTGATCTTGAAAGTGATGCTGGGCAGAAAAGGGGGGTTGGGCATAGGGGTTAGCGTGGAGAACAGGATCATCGATGGTGGGAGGAGAGTTATTCTCCTCCTTGTCAACGAGAGGTTGGTCGTCTACGTCGTCGTCTGCAATATCACGAGCATTGGCGACCTGGTTCTTTTGAGCAGCGATTTCCTCTGCTGTGAGGAAGCGGCCACCAGGACCGCGGGGACGACGCATTGCGTGTTTGTGGCGACTTTCATGTAAATATGGCTAAAATAGGATAAAATTTTTGGTTGTATGAGACTTGAATGAACATACCTTTCTTTGCCTTGAAAGTCTGTGTACTTCGTCTAAACGGGCACGAGCGACACGACGCTTGAGAATACGAAAATATTGTTTTGCATTTACATAGAGAGGTTCTTCATCTACTTGGTGATCATCTGTTGGAGTTGAAGTTTGATCTTGTTCGATGTGATGATGTAGGAATAAATCATCTGCGGGAGAGTTGCGATGAGTTGTGAGAGCGGGTGAGGAAGGACCTGGGGAAGGGTTTCGGGAATGATGATAAAAATGATGATTATAAATATCAGAAGATTGACGAGAAAAGGGAGAAGAAGGATGAGTAGGATGACTAGCTGCGTAATGGTAAGCGGAATCGAGCAGCTGATCGACAGGATCGCCCATTGATTGGCTGCTTGCACAAGCGTTGACTCTAACAAACTAATCCACAACGGTCACACCCCCACATCCTGTCACGTTACTTTACGTAAAATCTTCTTCTTCAAATCAACAACATGGACACGAAACTGTAATCATATATTTTCATCAAACTCATTAACAATTCACTAATATTATTATTATAGGAAAGCATTAAAAGTTCAAGAACTAAAAGAAATCCTTTCAAAGGCTTCTATACCTCCAGGAAATGCAAAAAAGCAGGACCTTATCAATAAAATTTTAGCAAACCCTCCTGCTATAGACGTCTTTCATACTCTTCATCCTGGTACTAAACCAAAGAACTCTAAACCAGCACCACCTCCATCTACAGCTGATGATGACCTCGTGCGTTCTTCTTTTAAATTCATCTTTCATATCCTAATTTTCACACAGCTCGCTCCTCCAGAAGAGTATTACGTCGTCCCAAGCCCACGTGTCCCCACTCTGACCCTTTCCATAGAATCGACTGGACGGTAGAAGAGTCCATTACAGCAGAACCTGCATCTCTGCCCAAGAAATCTGAACAGGTTGGTCCTATTTTTTTGAACCGAATGTATCATCTCTAACTTTGACTCAAGCCCCTTCCGTCACCTGCACCAGCCGCCGTCGCTCCACCCGCGCCTGCACATGCCGTACAGTCAGAAGAGGATAAGCGGAAAGCTCGTGCGGCTCGTTTTGGTACGACTTATGTTGAACCCACTCAGAAACAATCAAAAAAGGCTGCTGGCGAGGTGAGCACCATTATCTACCGACCTCTACGCTTTCATAACTATCTACCCTGTAGAATTCTGACCTACTCAAGGCTCGAGCAGAGCGGTTTGGAACTATCGCTTCCGTTACCAAGGGTAGAGGAAAGCGCACGGCGCCTGTCGAAAACGTTGATCCCGAAGAGCAGGAGCGTAGGAGGAAACGCGCAGAAAGGTTTGGCTTGCCACTATCCGTAAGTCCCGTATTCATGGTCAGCGTTGTGTTCACTCATAAATTGCTTTAGGGCAAGGCGTAAGTATTGTTGACCTTGTTATTGTTGAATAGATTTCATTCATTCTCACTCTTGTTGTTCATGTATATAAGCGCATATCTTTTTGGAGTGTATCATGTAGACGGCTTAAAGTTGTATTCTCGTCCTCTCAACTCGAATACTCACTGTTATTCTGCTGTACACATTGGAAATTGATCCGGATTATCAGTCATGGAAATACATGCATAATCAGAGGCTAACCAGTACTCATACCCTATAGGCTAGCATCTAAATCTACGCGACTACGACGTCCTTTATGGTACCGCATTCCACTCTCATTGAACTGCCTCACCATGTCCTACATGTCCTACCCTCAGCGTTCTACTTGGCTTGAGTTTCTTGGGTTTCCCCCCGGCTATGGTCCTTGGATTTATCGTGCTATCCCAGAACCTTTAATCTCATCCGAGCTTGCACGTCTGGCTTCCGCACACGTCATCAACGGACAAACAACCACGACGGGTTGCGTCTCCCTGCAGCCAAGCCCAGATCCTGATGACCGCTCTCAAGACCGCTTTGTCGTCCTGGACTGGGATGGATGGTCGTTTTCTGCTGTGTTTGACGGTACTATGTGTAATCTAATTGGATTCGAAAAAACTGTCTCTGATACTTATAGCAGGCCACGGAGGGGAAGAGGCCGTAGATTATGTTGTTCAAAAGCTCCCCTCATTAATCCACGCAGCTCTCACCAAGGCTATGGCCAATGCAAGCAATGCACCACTTACACCCTCGACAATCTCTGCCCTACTGCAATCTTCTATCCAAGCCGTTGATGATGCCCTAACTGACGCAGTTAAACACCTCTTCCCCAATGAAGCAACCCTCGCCGCCCTCACAGACGAGCAAATCAAGTCTACCATTAACGGCCCTACAAACCCCAACAATCTCACGATCCTGCGCTGCATGCGTGGTACGACTGCCCTTGTTTCGCTCGTGGACCCAAAGAAGGAGAACCTCTGGGTAGCCAGCCTCGGTGATTGTCAAGCTGGTGCGTCCCCTTTCCGCAACGCTTGAACATACCAGGCTGATACCATGCACAGTTCTCGGTACTAAAAACTCCAATGGCACATGGGATGCAACGATCCTCAGTGTAAATCACAGTGGCAGGAATCCCGCCGAGGTCGCGCGTATCCGCGAGGAACATCCAAACGAATCTGAATGCATCAAATTCGACAGGATTCTCGGCGCAATCGCCGTCACACGAGGCGAGTACTTTCCCCATCCCCATCTCCCATAAGCTGCATCAGACCTATTCACACAACTATCTAGCCATCGGTGACCATATCTTCAAGCTTCCCGTATCCTACACCACACGAGTTTTCATGAACTGCATCCCCGGCTTTTCCGTCTCCTCGAAACTCGAACATTTCCTTCCGCGTAACAAATCGCCTCCCTACCTGTCCGCTCTTGCTGACATTAAACATGTTGCTCTCCTGCCATCCACAGCTAACATATCTGAATCATTCTTGATCTTGTGCTCAGATGGCCTCATAGATCTATACGAACACACGAATGCTACCTTCGAGAATATTCTCACACAATGGGTCCATATGCTCGGCGAGCGTATGGACAAGAGAAGTGCCAAGGTTGACGACGAGGTGAACAAGGAGAATGCAGCACTTGTGCTGCTGAGACACGCACTGATGGGTGGAGGGGTGGATAACCCAGATCGTCTCGCACAAATGCTCACAGTGGAGATACCCTGTCGATGGATGGATGATACGACCGCGCTTGTCCAGACTCTTTAATACAATCATGGAACGCATCTCTAATATCTATGGGTAGTTGGACCATACGTGCCACAGTCTGGTCCATTTGGTCCCACACTTGCTTTGCATTGTACAAGGCTTTCGCGGCCAACCATATGTCCTGCTGACCATTAGGAGAAACCAGCTCTACCGTACTACCATAAGGGACAATGAATTCATTTTGGCGCGGAAAATCTCAATGCCCTATCACCCTCGCAACCCACTACCAAACCTTGATGATTACGGAAGTCCACGTCATCCAGCTCATCGTCAGAGAGCTCTGCCTCGGGGAACGCATTATTTTCACACAGCAGAGCTGCTTCACCCATTGACCATACCGAAAACGAGTTTGATGAAAAATGCATCAGGAAAGTATGTCCGTGCCCCCGGACAACGCCACATGGTATTCAATTCGTCACGGTGAGGTTATTGATCAATTTCATGAACTGAAATATTGCTCTTTAGCGCAGCACGTAAGTGAATATCAGTGTCATAATTGCTCGACGTGACCCAGATTCATTTCTTCTCTACTATGTAACTCGGGGCCACAACATATAAAGCTGGCAGACAAGTCATGATGATCCAGATGCGTCTGGTGGGGGCGGTTCGCGAAGCGGGTTCTCTTGCCGTGCTTGGCTAAGTAGATCACCCAAGCCTTTTTCTGTCACAGCTTTCTATATTGGAAGAGATCAGCATTGGAACCATGATCAAATATCGAACGAGCAGACAATCTAGTGAATCGAAATGAATGTTGCTCGGGAAATCATTCCCTGTAATGTAGAGAAAAAAGCTGGTGCTTACCTGCACGCAATCTTTATATCTCTCCCATATACTTCCACATTTACGATCGTATTCTTCCTTCTTTAGTTTCGAGTAGTGGATTCTTTGATCTTGTGAGTGTCCCTTGGTATTGGCGTTCGCAATAGCTGGCTCGAGGTAGCCCTCAAACCAAGTATTGAAGCACGCATCATATTCGTGCTTCAACGGCGTGCATTCTGGTGATAAAGAATGGGCCATTCCTGCAAACGCGAGTAGGAGGCAAGGACTTGAGAAAGTACTTACGAACAACGGCGTGCTCACTGCGTCACGTCGTCGGCTTCATGTAAAACGTCACTTAGTAATCGGCTGCGGCTGTGCTACTGATAATAATAATCTTTCCTGATTGATATCATACGCTGAGTCACTGACACACACCTCCGCAATATAATTTTGACGGGGGCACCTAGACATCAAGTAGCGTTCATGGATCCAGCTAACGAGCAACCCCTGTTCACTTGCCTGTCATGCTCGATAGCCTTTCTTTCAGCAGAGGAGCAACGTATGTCGTGACACTCCCTCCTAACTCGATGAACTAATGCATGGCCACACAGGCACGCACTACCGCTCAGACCACCATAGGTATAACATGAAGCGTCGCGTCGCATCCCTCCCACCAGTTAGCGCTGCTATATTCAATCAAAAGGTGCTCGAGCGGCGTCAGGAAACTGCGATCATGTCCTCATTGAAGGGGAGCACCTGTGAGGTGTGCGGGTACGTTCCTTCTGATCACAAAAGCCGCTTTCTTTTTCTTTCTTCTACTTTGATATCATCTTCTCTATATAGTTTTTGAATCGAAGCTCTCTGACACACCCATAGGAAAACATACACAACAGAAAATGCATATAGATCCCACATAAACTCCAAGAAACACAAAGAGAACGAGCTCAAGACTGCTTCACAGCAAAGTCAACCAATACCCCAGCTAGACGAAGTTCCTAGTGCTCCTGTAGATCTTACGCCGTCCACGCTTCCCGTCACCTCCGAAACTCCCACACTCAAAGACTCGACTCTCGGTGTACCCGCGACCGCGACCGAGGATGAAATCATCGAAAGCATAGACGCCAAGATAGCTGCTGCCCGTTCACGTCTTTCTCCAGCACACTGCCTCTTCTGCACGCATACTTCCTCCACACTTTCAGAAAATCTAACGCACATGTCTTCTTTGCACTCCTTTTTCGTCCCTGATGCCGACTATCTCGTCGATCTTCCTGGTCTCATCACATATCTTGGTGAGAAGATTGCAGTCGGAAATGTCTGCATTTACTGCAATGGCAGGGGGCGCGAGCTTCGGACGCTCGAGGCCGTGCGGAAACACATGTTAGATAAGGCTCACTGCAAGATCGCCTACGATTCCGAGGACGACCGACTTGAGGTGTCAGACTATTACGACTTCACAGCTTCATATCCCGCTGATACGCGGAAGAAGAAATCTAAACAGCCACGCGTGGAGGACGAAGAGTGGGAGGACGCTGACTATGACGATGACAACGAAGATGCTGAAGAGGTTGTCGATGAGGCCGCTTCAGAGCCGCCTGATTCTGAATCAGATTCTGATCAAAGCATACCCGAGAACCAGATCAACTATGGTGATACTGAGTATGAGCTTGTTCTCCCATCAGGTGCACGCATCGGTCATCGGTCAATGAAGCGCTATTACGCACAATCCCTGCACCCCATGCGCGTCCAGAGTAATGAAGACCGCAACTCCGGGATCGCGCTTGTCCGCAGATTGCTCGCAGATAAGAATTCTGCTCTTGTACCTCGCAAGGGTGGGTTTGGCGCACATGGGCAAGGAATGGATACTGTGAAAGCGAGGAATCGTGGTGAGGCAAGAGAAGCAGGGAGGCACGTACGAGAGTTCAGAGATCAGAAGCGTAGGGAAGATTTCAAGACACGAGTAGGTTTCATACACAACAGCCAGAAGCATTTCCGGGACCCACTTCTACAGGTGTGTTTTGTACCTGACCAACCTCCATATTGTCGCTCACTTTCATCCTCAGTGATGACAGAGTTTTACTGTGCATGGCAAACTATGCATGATATTCCTTTGGCATTTCCAAAACCACCATTTCCTTTTATCTTGTCCCATGAAAGCGTCTCTAGAAGTTTGAAACATAAGAAAATAATGCTATGATATCAATTGATTGAAAGAGTGACCGAAAGGTCGATCTTGGTTGAGTAGGGTATAATGATGTACGACCGATAGCAAGAAGACAAGATACGAGAAGTAAACCAATCAATACAGATAAGCCGCAGGCACCACGCCCTCCTGGCCTGTTTGTGGATTTCGCGTATACCACCACCTGAGAAAAAATATGAGCACAGGAACATAAGGCTCAAAGTCACCTCTTACGCAGCGTCCCGATCATCTAACACTTCTACCTCAAGCCCAGCTGTCAAAGGTAGTTCACCCTCACCCATCCCATCAAACGAGTAGCGAGCGTGTGCAGGGCGAGTGAACTCCTCTTCAGCAGCCATCGTACCCACGACTGCGTCTGAAGGAGTTTCAGCTCTCAAGTAGTTGCTACCGTCTGGTCCAAATGGATCAGGCTCTGCAGTGGTTGCTTTTCTCGCAGCCTCGTCCTTCTCAGCGCTAACCATATGTAATGAGCCCGGGGCACCAAGAATCGTTGTTCGTGTGGCTGCGTTGATGTGCTCTAGTAATGACGATGGTCGGTGTTGAACTGAATTATCGTCGTCGTCGTCGTCACTGGCGTTATACTTGGCTACCCTATCATCACGACGAGACAGGAGGGTCCAGAGAATGCCGATGAGTGCCAACAGGAATACAACCCCAGCCGCGATGGCAATGGAGATGAGAATAACAATACCAGTTGCGAGGAACTCTGCAAGAGTTCCATGAGCCATGGTTCGAGAAACACGAAACTTACTTACGTTGTTGAGTGAAGCTGAAGTTTGCGAGTGAATAGAACAGTGAAGAAATAGAGCCAAACGCTCCCTGAGCAGTTACAGTGGCCATATAAGGAATAAATGAAGAGCCATCGAAGAGGACAGAGGATGCAGAACCGAACGAAGAGTCGGACAGTGCACCTGTGATCATTAGCATCCGGTCAGATTCAATGATGCTGTTAGCTGAGTGCGTGTTCAGCAAGGGAACCATGAGTAGCTGGGAAATGTTGGTGGAGCCCTGAAGCGAAGATCCAACACTACTCCAAGAAATACCATCCCAGAACATCATGAACGGTGAGGAACCATCATTGGTGCTGAAGACCGGGATAAATCAGATAATGGGCCCATGAGCAGTAACATCGTGCCACTCACCGACCAGCTGCAAAGATGCTGGAAGAGTTGCCATTGTTTACCGTCACTGCCGTCACTGGTCCTGGAATTTCAGCGCTGTTGCCGATGGCGGCCCATGTGGAATTCGCAAAATTATACTGTGCGACGTTCGTGGTCGATCCATCCAATGTGATAGATCCAGCAGCGATCAAGGTTTCTTGATTGTTCTACCGAAACCTAGTCAATAACATGTTACCAACCAAGACCATAGAGCAGTACTTACTCCTGCATATGAGACAGACGAGATATCTCCTTTAATACCGCTTCCGAGCGTGCTCCATTGATTCAAGGTGGTATCAAATAGACAGATCGCTTGGCAAGACACAGAACCCTGCGCGAACGAACCGGCAACAATGACAGCATCAGACTTATACATTGACGACGTAATTGAGCGAACGACGACCGAAGATCCTGCAGAGGGTTGCAATGGTTGCATGGATGATGTATCCCACTGTTGAGCAGATAGATCATAAAGAGCCAATCCACTCGCCGAGGTTCCAGTGAGGTTAAATTCACCGCCAACGAAAAGCTGTTGCTTCTGATCAACGTAGACGGCACGAACGACACCATTGATCTGAGCACCAGTGAGCGCAGATATTGAAGACGCAACTGGATCATAGATTGCAACAGCGGATGAAGTCGTGGAGGAGGAAGAGAATGAAAAGTTGCCTCCAATTATGGCTACCTGGTGGGAAGTGGAAATATTCGTCCAGAATGCCCCAGCTAAGACAGCGGGACCAGGAGCGGGCGGGGAAGGTGGTAGGGCGCTTGAAGTTGCGCTCTGGCGAGTAAATAAGGTTCCAATATTGAGGTGAGATATCCATGCAGATGGTCCGCGACGGACGTGTGGATGACGCTTCGTTACGGTGGCTGGGGAAGATACATTCGCAACGCTGCTAGTAAGCTGGATACCCATAGGTGTCACCACAGGGCCTGTACTTCCACCACTGGACAACATCACAAGGCCGCTGGAACCGTACTCCGCCATAGTACGCACATTACCCGCGACGAATTGTGTTTGCTTCTGACCGGAAGCAGGCAGAGTACCATTGCCAATGAACGTCATGTTGCCCACTACAAATCCACCACTGTTCACCCACGAACCGGTGCCAACATTCCAGGTGGCTAAACCACTAGCGGGAACACCAGCAGCCGACGAATTAAGGGCCTCGGTGAAATTGCCTGCGACCACGATTTGCCCATTGGCAAGCGCAAGGCTATTGACGACACCGTTGACCCCTGCGCCCATAGCCTTCCACGAATTTGAGCTGACGTTGTAGATAGCAACGCCCTGGAGTTTGCCCTGCGTGGAAGCCGTGTTGGTGTCTGTAAAAAAACCACCAACGTAGAGCTCGTTGCCGATCAACACGAAGGAGGTCACAGGCCCATTCAGACCATTATTAGGAGGGGAAATGAACGATCCACTCTTGAATGCGACGAAGTTTGAGACGCCGTTTGTCGAGCCGGAGATAAGTTGGAAATTGCCACCAAGGTAAACAGTACCAGAGGGGTGCTGTGCGACAGCTGTAATGGACGTTGTGGTAGATGTCGTAGCTCCCAGGGCGTTATAGAGACCAATAGATATCATATCCAAAGAAGTCTCGCTTGTATTGGGAATAGTTCCGGTAGAATCAATGCTCGCACTGGAGTCCAGTGGCCACTCAAAAAAACCAAAACCATGCTGGGAATTGCCAGTTGCGTTGGACCCAAACGATCCTGACCCGGCGGTAGATGTCACACTGGCCGACGTGAGCACTAGTGCAACATCACCAGCGACGAGTTCGTACTCTCCATCCTGGCCAGTCCCTTCAGGGTTATTCGCAAGTGTCATGGATACCGTGGTCACGAAATTGGTGGATGAAGGGACAATGGGACCACTGTAAACGAGTGTGGTCGTGTCGGACTGGACCTGCTGTGAAACAGTAGAAACCCAGGGTTGAGTTCCGCCGCCTGGGAAGACAGTGACTTGAACAGATGTACGGAGGGGACAATCCTGGAAGTCTGCACAACCCGGAATGACAAGGTATACGTCATACTGGCCAGAGGCGGAGACGTAGGGCTGCCAGGTAAAACTGGGAGCCTGAGAGGGGGAAGTGCCAGCAGCTACTGTGGAGACTTGAACGGTTTGGAGTGTTGCGGGGATATTGGTCACAGCATCTTTCATGGTCCACTGGCCTGTACTAGTGGTGTTGGATGGATTAGGTGAAAAACAGGATTTCAGATTTCCATTGCTAGATGCGAACGCTCCAGAGGACAGCAACTGTAACATGTGCAAACCGGGAGCTTCACCCGTCCAACCCGACAAAGTGATCTGTATACCGGTCAACGTCACCGGAGCGGTGAAAATGAAGTCCTGGTATAAGATTGATGAGTCGGTCGACAGAGGACAGGTAGTTGTGCATGTCATGTTTTGTCCAGTTGATGGGTTGACATATGACAAAGTCTGTACGGTATTGTCTGGAATTGATGTAACACTGACGGACGTAAAATGAGATTACAAACTATCCTCGTTGTCTGTTGAAAAAAGCACATACCTAAAAGTCGTCGTCCCAAATCCACTCTGGAACGTGTTGCCAAGGCGAACACCGTAGGCATTGATAGACGAGAAGTCACGGATAGTGATTACAGCGCCATTTCCGTTCGCAGCCAACCACGTGTTGTCAGGTCCATCCGGACCCGCAGGACATAGGATATTCGAAATGTTACTGAACTGAGGGTCAGATGATGATGGTTGTCCCAATATTTCTGCGCCTTCAAGAGGAACGGGGACAAGTGATGAAGAGAACGGCGTAGCCCCAGGAGAATAAGGGATATTGGGATTATTGGTGTTATTTAGTGCAGTAGCATTCGCGGCGAAGGAAGTGAGGAATGAGCCGGTAAAGAAGAGGCTATTTTCTGAGGCATTAGAAGTGATGGAAAAGACTTCTCCGCCATCACCTATGAAACCCTTGAATGGGGGTGCAGACCAAGAGTTGGACTTGGTGTCCCATATAGCTACAGATGAACCGGGTGACGTGAAGTAGCCACCCACCCATAGTTGACTCGTGGATACGTCACAATATAGCGAGTATATTGGACCGTTGGGGCCGTTTGAGCCAAGCGCAGTAAATACGCCAGAAGAAGGTGTGTATGACGCGATGTTGCTGGCGGACATGGATGTATTGCCAATAGATGAGAAGGATCCGGCAAAGTAGAAGATATCATTGATAGCGCAACCTGATTGAATTGAGCCGCCTGCATTCGTAGTACCAAGCGTAGTTAGGGCGCCATCACCAGTGCGAGCGAGTAAAGAAGACACAGAAGGGTCAAATGTGACAGCAGTAGTATTGTTGAATAGACTGAGACCCGCAAATGCACCTGCAAGGCCTACTTGACCCATACGACTGAAATCGACCATTGGTAGTGACGCGAACGCGGGATTAGCGAGAAGAGTTGCAAGGAAGAATGTCGAGGGCCATCGAATCGAACTTGATGACTGGGAATGCATTTTGAGTATCAGTAGCCTCCACGGTAACATTCCAGGGTATGTAAACCCTGACGAAACCTAGAGTCCTGTATACACAAAACCAGAGTTTGAGTGTCAGCCCAACGTCGTTGAAAGGAAAGACGGTTTGAAACTTTGAATCTTCCCATCAAAACGCGTTCCAATAAAACAACACGTCCACGTGGACCAGGTCATGGACCTAGGCGGTGCACCGCACTTTTAACTGGACTGTATAATTGTCTTGACTGCCTCACGAAGTCCTCGCACAGACCATTAAATTAGAAACTCGCAGCTTATTTCCGAGTCTGTGCACCCATCTCCGAACCGGAAGAATGTATCAAGCAATTTTTACATAGCAATCGAGAGGATCAACTTTAAACCCGAGTACTGCAGTGCCCACGTCTACTCCATTGCTCCTCATCCGGATCTTACAGTAGTTGAACTCATGTCGGCAACGCGCCCGACTGGCTGTAGGTGAGGAGAACCCGTATCTAGAATTCTATTTGATCGTAATCCGGTACAACGTCAGTCATATCCTACGACGCATGTCAATCAAAGTCGCTCACTGAGGATATCTATAGCGGTGCACGTTTGGCCTCTTTGCATCGGCCTGCAAAATGGTATTATCCGAAGCTTGTTGTGACAGCAACAAGTGCTTCTCATTGATAGCTGCCCAGATTTCACTCGGCGTCATGTACTGAGCAAGCCATCGAGTCAGATATACGTCTTGGTTTGGCGACGGTGCCCATTTGTAAAACCCGACTGCAAGCAGAGAAAGCAGGACTGTGTTGCGCCAGAAAGGTGTAGAAAACCCAGCTTATTAGAATGTACAAATAAGTCGTGACTTTGTTTATGGATGCGGCCGGAACAGCATACCTTCGCGTGAATAATGGGTGTCATCATGGTGCTCATCATGAGTATGACTATCGTGCGATGCGAATCTCCGCTGAATGAGTAAAACGCTCCCGACTGTATGCTTTTGGCGCAAGAGCAAGCTCGCTCTCGCCAGCGACATTGTGGTTATAGATAGAGTTGCTCGTGCCGCCTCGGCAATTTACTTGCGGACTTGGAAGTTTAGATCAGGTTCATGCATAATTGCGTGTTTCATGCTTCTACAAGTATTTTCAGCTCTTGCTCGCACTGAATTATTATTGTTCATCGTTAATATCATTCATTCAACCTCGGACAGCCCTGTAAATATTCTGCCAGAGTATGCAATTACTTTCCAGCAAAAACATTAACTGAATTTGCTGAAGCTAGGGCTTGCACACACCCAAACCATGCTAAGACGTGTACTACCACGCTTGTCGCTTTTCCGAGTCTCTGCGCCCGTACTTCCAATATCGTCGCGGTTAATTGCTCGCCCAGTGCCCGCAATGTCCCTAACCGGCTCTCCTCGTTTGTCGAGTCCGAGGCTGTTTCACCATGTCCCTGCTCGCCTTACGTCAAGTCCACCACCTCAAAACGATCCAGCATCACAGTTACCTCCAGACGCTACCCTCTCTCAAAGACTGAAACATCTCATCAAATCTTATGGATGGTATGCCCTTGGAGTGTACATCGTTCTCTCTACATTGGACTTCACCGTCGCGTTTGCTGGAATTAACTTGTTGGGTGCTGAGCAGGTCGCGTCTGCCGCCGCCTACATTAAAGAGATCGCCGTTGGATTCATCCATACCAAGCCACCAGAGCCTGGGAGGGATGAAATGGATGGCATTTCTGCGGGAGATGTGAGCCGCGAGGGCTTGTATGCCACCTTGGTATTGGCTTACACCATCCACAAAACACTATTTTTGCCTGTTAGAGTTGGCTTGACAGCTGTGTTAACCCCTCGATTGGTAGGCTGGCTGCGTACAAGGGGGTGGGCAGGTAGTGAGGGTGCGAGAAAAGCAGCACGCGATATGAGGGATAGGATTCAAAGAAAGGATTAAAATCAGCCGATCGGCGGACCTGGGTGAGAGGCGGATTGCAACGTCATTTTATTCACACTACTCAGACCATAGTCACATAATACTTGCATGGAAATCATACTCCCCTTCATTGCCAATGGAGTTAATTTCAAACTAGGGCTATATTCGTACGCAACCAATTGGAGACATTGCATGCAACCTGCCTTTGAATGCGCGTCAGGCAGGCCTCTAATGACCAGTTCAGAGTAAGCATTCAATGGACTCGTCTGGGTAATAGTTAAATAACACGTGTCGTCTTGTGGGGCGATTATTGACTTGAGATAGCCAGCTGAAGCGACATACTGAGGCTGGGCGCTCACATACCATTATAAGAAGCGAGTCAAATTTCTATATCTTCCTCACGCTCGATACTCGTCAAGTCGGTTCGTATCCTTTCGTATCGCAAGGTTAACTGCATATTCAGTCGGCTGCGAGAAAGAACCGTTACGAAGTTTACGGGGTCGTACTCCAAACGGAAGTGCGGAGACCAGGTATTCCGTGAACAAGCACTGCATCAGCCGCGCTCACTCCAAAAGGAATTCCCATTGTTTCCGAGGGTGAGGAAGAGGTATTAGAGGATCTTTACTAACAGCGAGAACGCCGGAGCTGAGAGGCGCTTTTCGGATTCTCAAGGACTGCAGGCTTATGTTTTGAAGCTGTTGTATCTCCTATGTATTGCACTGTATTATCCCTGTTGCAATAGGTGAATGAATCCGGACGCAAGACCTTGTAATATCACTCCTCAAATTCAAACCGAAGAGCCTAACGATATTGGTTATAGTATCCCTTGTGGACACGACTTGTCTTCGTTTAATAGGCTAAGATTGGTGCATGACGCAGACCTTCCTTATAGAATCCAATCGCTGTCAAGCCGGTGGAGAAAACTGTGGGGAGTCTGGAGTCTGCTAGTAGGACAGCGATGAGTTACGTGGCACTGTCTCAAACTGTTACTTACCGAGTGATATTGACCGCAAATTATTCCATTCGACGAGCCCATCTGGAGATATCCGACGGGAGGAACGGTATTTCTGCCGAGGACGATGGATTATATTGAGGGAGAGAGCACAGAGTAGGAAAGATCTAGCCGGAGCCCGGATCAGATAAGAAATCGTACATAAAATCATTGACTCGATTGAATGGAAAATGCCGAACACCGAATACTGAGCTTGAGTCCAAAGCTTTAAAAGATTTTCTTCAGCTTACTTGTTCCCAATCCACTCCTGATGCAACTCGATAGCTTAAAGCACCCAAGATCCTGCAACCGTTTCTTCTCCCTTCCTGAAATCGATGGCCGTTGGTGACTACCACCTCCCATACACATCGACGCCTTTTGAAGGCCCAGAGAAATTACTGGAAATCTGGTTCGCTCCTTCCCCTGCTCGTGTGCCAGATGCACATGCACCAAAAAATGGCCGTATAGGCCTGAGGAATGTTCCAAAGCAAGTCTGGGAGGACATGCTGGACATCGTCAAATGCAAGGTCCTCAGTGTTATCGAGGGCGAAGAAACCGATGCTTATCTTTTGAGGTATGTGAATTGGTCATCGCCCGTTTTTTATTTATTTCTTGGATGGCTAGAAGGGCCCTTTAATTTAATACATTTTCACAGTTAAGATCCTTATCGCTCATTTTCTTCAATTTAGCGAATCGTCTCTGTTTGTGTTCCCACATCGCATCATCCTGAAGACATGCGGCACAACACTAAACCTCCTCGGCCTTCCGCGCATCCTCGAGATCGCGCATAAATTTGCTTCGCTTCCATCGGTCTATCGATGCTTCTACTCACGTAAATCCTTCATGTTTCCTGAGCGCCAACTCGGTCCGCATCGAGAGTGGAAGGACGAAGTGTCATTCCTTGATGCCATATTTCCAAATGGAGCTGCTTACACTGTAGGCAAAGTCAATGGAGACCATTGGCTACTTTACTTAACGACACCTGGACAATATGGCGCGAATGGGGAAACTGCTCCAAGTTCTCCCAATTCCTTTTCGTTGTCACCTCTTCATTCCGAAAATGGGGAGAAGAATGAGATAGACCAGACCCTTCAAAATGTTGAAACCGACACACCATTCACTCAAGACTACACAATTGAGATCCTCATGAGTAACCTGTCTCACAAGGCTCGCGAGTCCTTCTTCTTAGCTCCTCCAGTACAAGATGCCCCATTGGAGTCTCCGTCGATCATTGGGAGGACTGTGTCCTCTACCCTCGGGATTTCAGATCTTTTCCCGCCTCACCTTACTACATTGGATGCTTATGCGTTCGACCCTTGTGGTTACTCCTCGAACGCTCTCTTGAAATGGGGCGACGGAAGTGAGGATGGCCACAGCGGGGAGGGCTACTACACAATCCATGTGACTCCTGAAGAAGGCTGGTCATATGCCAGCTTCGAGTGCAACGTGCCACTATCCAGTTCTCCGTCTTCTTCGGCCAAAAATATCCCTGATTTACATACGTTGATCAGACGCGTCGTCGACATCTTTCAGCCGGGAAGACTCAGCCTGACCCTTTTCATATCTAACGCAAACAACAATGCCGAGGAGGACGAGGGTGAAACTGCTGTTGAAGCCGCTCAGCGGACTTTCAAGTCTGCTCTGACAGTTCAACGCCCTGTGTCATGTTCTTCTGGTGATTCGGTAACGGGTGATGGGAGTGGAGAAAATGATCGCATGTTGTACAAGAGAACCGACAAGATCAATTATCAATTTGGTGGTTACAATCTTGCGTTTGCGAGTTTCGAGTTTCGATGAAGATATCATTTCGGTGGTGTTAGGTTGTACGCTGAAGTTGTCTTTCTTATCTAGATGCGCTCGTACTTTCCTGTCAATCTACTTTTTGCTACCTTCTTCGTTTCCGCTGTACGGCCCAGATTTCGGATTTCCGTTCGTCCACCTTATACACATGATGGTGTTGATCATCATTACCTGAAACTGTCAGGTGCACAATTCTAGGCAAATCTTCGATTCACAAGGTCAGGGCATATTCAGGGCATAAGCTTTGAAGGTTCCTGGTGTCTGATATAATAAATCTAACTCCTAATGTTGTCCTAATGCGTATTTGGTTATCGGCAATGTCCGTATACCGAAGCGCCATCATGGGATATTGTTCATGTCCATGGGAGATCCAAGATAGATTTAGAGAACAAAACACCACGGTTGCTGAACGCTAAGTGTTCTGCTGCACACCACCAGTATGTAAGTGTCAGAACAAAGTTCTTAGTTGCTCACATTTTTAATCGCCAGAACCCGAGTGCAGTTTGGGAGGCCGTTCGTGGCATGAGAATTTTCATTTCCATCTATACGACAAGCATATGCATCCATATTTCACTGGTGGTCCGCATCAGTTTCCAGTCTCAAAATGACGCACTATACTAGAGAGAGGGTGACCGGCGTGGCCCTGGGCCAATTGGCGTCTATGCATTTTGGACTAATCTGACTATTCATGGATGGGTGATAATACCGCGCTAGCAGCCATCGTGTGCTGAAGTCGGCGGGCCGAGGCCTATTGCCTCTTAGGTTTCCCAGTTCTGGATTATCCGTCGTTGAGTTCCTAATATTTTCGACCGAGGAGGACGTCGAGATATTCTTGTGACCAACTGTCTTCGGGGTTGAATCCATTGCCACATGCCACAACCTCAGGAGTATCAGAAGCATCAATCTGCGTATAAATTCATCCAAAAAATTTAGCTTCAATGCTCCAAATTCCCGCTCCTGCTTAAGCGGTAGCACTTCACACCAGCGATGGTTTACAATATGGTCAACCTTCAAGCGGCTACGTCCACAGAAAATCTCCGGGCTCTTGAGGAAGTCAAGGATTTCTATACGACAGATCTCGGACGGGGGGGGAAGGAACGATGGACCTATCACATGCTGCCAGAGGCTGCACTTGATGTTGAGCTGCATCGCATGTCCAATGCGACCTCATCAGCGTCTGTAGACAGCGTCACTTTTCAGCCATGTGCGGCTTACGCTGATCTCAATCAAGACCGGTACAGCATTGAGGAGTGGGAGCTTCCTGGCGGAGTCTGGCAATTCACGGCAATCTATGATGGTGCTCTAGATTCTTTATGAACGTCATACACATCCCCTTGCAGAACTAACGTCCAAACTTTTGTAGGTCATTGCGGCCATGACACTGTAAATTATGTCCACAAGCGGCTCCCCTCGATGGTCAAGACGTCATTGAAAGCTCTCCTTCAGAGCTTACCTGCTACTACATCCCTGAAACCGGAATTCGTCTCGGAGGTACTGTGTAGCGCAGTCAGGCATCTAGACCAGTCTATTCGTTCTGACCTTTTGGACTTCTTGCCTCACGATCACCTTGCAAAAATGAGCGACGTACAGCTCAACCAACACGTCTCACATCATTATTCTGAATGGAACGCGATATCGACACGTTGCACTCAAGGCTCGACGGTACTTTTGGCTTTATCCGACCCACTTAAGAAAAATGTATGGATTCTCAATCTGGGAGATTCCATTGCGGGTAAGGTGCAGCCCTTATCGTCTTATATCTCCTTCCTAACTTTATCATAGTTCTTGGCAGCAGATCCTTGCCATCTGGGAGATGGTCCGCGATGATCGTCAATTCTGCACATAATTGCAACAATCCCTCGGAAAGTCAGCGCATACAACAAGAGCATCCATCAGAGCAAGGTTGTGTGTGTGACAACAGAGTACTTGGATATCTGGCTCCCACCCGAGGTATTTCTTCAATTGAAATATTTTGCATGGTATATCCTAATCCCGAGATCCCTGTGCTAGCGTTGGGGGACACGTGGCTCAAGGTTCCTTCGGTTTATACTCGCCGCGTTTTTGCGTCGCACTTGCAAGACTGGCTACCGCCACGACAGGTAGCGCAGTATGCCAGTCGTATTCTTACTCCTCCATATATATCCGACCTCCCTGAGGTCTATCACCACTCCCTCGACGTGTCTCAACACGAAATACTCCTCATCCTGTCATCTGATGGCCTGCAGGACTTGTATGATAATCACGACATTCAATTATCGGACCAAGAAATGGCAGACCGCTGGGTGGGTTTGGTTGGACATCACATGGACTCCACCACGGACATGGATTTGCAAGGCAATTTAGCGGTCAGGCTCCTGCGGGATGCTGTTGGTGGAGATAACACAGAGCTTGTTTCCCGAAATCTCACCTTGGAAATGGAAGATAAATGGATGGACGACATCACAATTCTAGTGCAGCGACTCCGGTAGATATGTTCGGGATAGTGTACCTGACAGCATGTTACAGTACGTACATATTTATTCTAGACCTACGGTAGAGACTTAATCATCCATTATCTACAATTTAAGTTTCCAAACATGCGATTCACTATGCCATGCTTGCGAAACAAGTACGGTGCAGTTTCCTTAAGATATACTTCCCAGATATCGTGATACATGCATGAATGTCGACCTTAGATATTGTCTTGTATCCATATTGACGACAATCATTGGCTAATCCTATCCGTGTCATATGGGGGATAATTAGGCTCGAGTTTCACGCTGTGAGCCGACTTGCTCCGCAGGTTGCACAAGGGACACAGACGAATGAACATTTCGACCATTGGCCAGGTTATAGTAGCCTATGGAGTATTGGATAAATCGATAGTCAAAAGAAACGAACACATACCATTCCCATACGCCTTGCCTCAAAGAGCATCGAAGAAGATGAGCCATGAGCTCGATGAGCGTAGACAAGAATATCGTAGATCTGGTTTTGTACGGGAATGCGTTCAAAAGCTCTCGTCCACTCAAAACCACCGAAATCGTGATCAACAGCATCAACTTTTGAAGAAGTCTTTCCGCAGCTGTCTATGTGTCCAATATAGTCTTTCCTCAGTTCCTCTTCTGCTGCTGCCTCGAGGTGGAAAAAAGAGTCCCGTGGTATCAGGAGAAGGTGATATCTCTCAGATCCCAGTCGTACATGATGAATCGTTAGCCATATGCGCAGCCGATCCGAAAGACCATCCAAGCTGCCTTTTGACAACGCATGCGACGTCGCGGCGTAAATATTTGGTGCAAAGGCAGCAGTTTCACGAAGGTCCTGCGGCAAATCGTGGAGGAACTGTGCAAGGCTATCCTCAAAAGACTCTCGACTGGGCATCTCTACAGAATTGACGTTACCAATCCGCTTGGAAACCGCATCAGGCAAAGGGGCAAATGACGGATGTGCCCAGGATTCAATGAGGGACCTCGTGACTACCGTCCCTTGGTCAGAAGGAAAGGAATGCGAAATGAACGAGATTGATTTATTAGGCTGGGTGCGTGGAATATTTTTTGGGGGCCCTGAACTAGAGGCGGAGGGCCATCCTTGGCCATGGTAGTCAGGAGTGAATCGACCAAAATGCGAAGAGAGTGAAGGTTCACCCTCTTGAGAGCCACCCCTTACATGCGAGGCAGATGAATCTGATGCTCCACAACTCTGCGATGATGACGCCACGTTTTGTCCATAAAAACTATGGCCATCTTTAGACTCATTGTGCACGAAGGCGGTCTGCTCCTCTGGTGATGGTACGTCAGAGACGAGGAAAGACGCCGTCTTAGCGCCGTAGGGAGCCATCTGCCTGTCCCGCGTGATACCATGATCGGATGGAACTTTATGCCTCTTCTTGGGAGTATAGTTGCACTCGGTAGCACTCTCTTCTTCCGCACAATGGTTGCAAACCGGCAAGTTACGGTCACACTTGGTCCGAAAGATCAATAAGATTCAGTTTTTTATTAGATCAATGCATAAACATACCTTCATATTTCTGAGACGACAACGGTCACACCGCGGGATTCCTCGGTGAGCAGGTGTTGGTAAAGGTGTATATTCGCAGTCCCTCCCATTCGCATATGAGCAATAATTGCAAGTTGGAAGAACCCTATCACACTACCCGACTGTTAGGAATTTTGGGAGAGTTCAATGACAAGCTGGGACACACCTTCAAGTTATTCACCCGGCAGCGATCACACCGTGGCTTCCCTCTTCGTCCTTTCCATTGCGACTGACGAGCCATGAACATTTTGGGATTTGGAATCCGGATAGTCAGTTGTCCATCATCGTTCAAATCTTCAAAAGAGTCTGTTCCATCGGGTGATTCAGACATGCTGTGTGGGGATGCTTTACTAGCTACGAGCCCCAGAAAAAGCGGAGCAAAATTCTGGACAAAAAATATGTATCCTAGGAAGCAAGAGATGCCGAGGGTTGGTGGAGTTGTAACTAGCGAACGACCAGATGAGGCGAGGACAGAACAAGGAAAGGACATACGTACAATAAGGTGCGAAAGCTGCGAGGGTCTACAATATTCACAGTATTCCGTGTGAGCTCCAGAGACGGTGGTAAAACAGAAAAATAGCAATGATTTTAAATCATCCAACACTTTATGCGATCTGACTGAGTGGCAAGCTGTTTGTAGGTAGTCTCATGCAAAGAATGATCCAGCCTCCACCGAAAGCTGAACTTACTTGCGGATGTGACACTGTTGTCACGCTACTTTTTAGGTCAAGGTGGTTTGAAAATCAAACAGGCCTTGATGGTAAATTATTAATGTTCCGGACAAGATTGAGTCAGTATTTTGTCTCTGCAATCGTTCTCATGTCATGAAAGTGTATCAATCTGAAGTCACTACGGTGGTGGTAGCCATGAGTATGGATCTCGAGGTCCCTGGCGGATCAGCAACTGAATGGCGGAGCCAACGCGGACTTTGTAGTGAACAAGTGTCCAGCGCCAGCGTGTCATACAGCGGTGCACGGACTACTTTATCTTGTAGAACTTTTAGCTCAGTCACAGCCCAGCTTGAGCTTCAAGCTCGAAAACCGAGCACCTGCGTGACTAGTGACACCGCCTATGTTACTATTTAGTAACGTTACTAGTAGTACATACGCTACAGTGTTGCTAATTATAGCGGAAATGGGGGGGCCCTTGAACTCGTACCACGACAATGGTCAGTTTTCCCACGCAAAAATTTGCGGGCAAGGTTGAGCTACCATAGCTCACAGTCAACAACTGGCCTAAAAACACCCTCCCACCATCACAAAACAAATACACCTCTGACCTGAACCCACGAGTATGAATGTAAACTCCCAACAAGCGAACCCAAGCGTTAGACCTTGCCCAAACCACTAAGGAAACCTCATGCCCGTACTCCCATCTACTCAAAATGTCCAAGTAACTAAACACACACATAAATCATCACCCCCCGCCATAGCGAACAAGCATATCTGTCTAATCTAAGGAGCAAGTCTACGCCCAACGTAAAAGAAAACGCATCCCAAGACACTCAGACAAAACTGCGAATGAAATTGAACCCATAAAAACCCCCCATGAACCTCCAAAGCTCCTCGTCTACCCAATGATGGAGGATAAGGAACCGACATCCCTTAAAGCCATCTCCCAAACGACTCGCCTGTACCCCTCCACACCCCGCCCCTCATCCCAGACCCCTCGCGCTGGTCCGAGGTACTTCCCACAAAACGTCCTAACCAACGACGACGACATGGAACAACCCCTGAGCATCCTGCCTGAATATTCCTCCTCCCCAACCTCTCCCCCTGACACACCCACCCCCGCTCGCTGCGAGATTAGCGAGCCCTCCCAGCCAGCTGACCTTCTCGTATTCCGAGAATTCGCAGTAACAACCACCACCCCCCAGGAGATCACGGCAACTGATGCCAAAGATAGCAACCTCAATAAATCCATGCACGCACCCAGAAACGTCATGGTTGACCAAACCATGGATGCCCCACCTAGCCCACCTACCACCCGCGTCCAAACTGTGGAAGAGGAAACCATCCTCGCTCACCTCACGCTAGCAGATGCAAACCGCTCTGCCCTAAGCCAAAACGGAATCAACCACCGTACAATCCTACCACAGTTCACCCCCACGCCAATTGGTGGCTTCCCAAAGGTACACATGGCACACTCTGCCCAAATATTCGACCATCTAGATAATAAGGTGCTCCTTGCCTGGTTCCAGGTGGAGCACCCAAAATTTATGGTGCGAGTCTTCGACCTTTCCGGTAAAGATGTAGCGGAGAACACGGCAATCACCGCGGAATGCATTAAAGCGAGTATATCTATCATTGCAGACTTTGTTCACCAAGAAGCCCCCCCAATCTGCGTCTCCCCGCCCCAACCCCAAGGCAGAAGGGGAGCAAAAGAATTCCCTGTTGGCTTTCTTGTACATAAGATCTCAGAAGAGGCTAGGAACCTAATCGTGAATCAACGCATATGGTCCTCGACGAACATCACATTCGAAGCGTTACCATTCAACTGCCCATCCCCCCCAGAACTACTCTTCTGCCTATCCGGCTTCACAACGTCAGATGCCAATATCGTCCACAAAGCTGTCGTAGACGTATGGGCCCATGACGACAACAGACACCACATTGATGACGCCTTCTCCATGTGCGGCTTCCCTGACGACAAGCTTGTGTACCAAGCCACGCGCGACCTCATTCACTCAGTTCGAGTCGAAACCTTAGACTTCAAAGTTACAGGTGGTCTATCTGTACCCCGTTTCAATATCTTTGCAACCAGCCCTACGAACGATGTGAAAACATGGACAGAGTTAAGAGGCTTCCTCCGCATCCTCGAATACCCCACTGGCCTAGACGGCTGTGGTATAGCCGCAGCGCTATTTCCCTGTCAAATCTGCCACTCGCTTGCGCACCTGCGCGGCTTATGCCCATTCCCTCTCACTCCGCAGTGGAACGGTCCAAAGCTAAACAACAGGAGCACAGCAAACTCGGCCCAGCTACCAGGGAGAAGCAGGGGAGGCAGATAAGACCGCAATAAATGACCCCATCATCCACCACCATGTTTCCCCTCTCCTGTACTGTTAGCGACTAGAGACTAGGTGCTTTCTTACTTGGATAATCTCCTGAGGCCTGGAGTGCAGGTACTGGTCAGGAGTCTCAGTTCAACCGCTTGGGATGAGCGGGTCAATGAGCCTAATGAATGGGTGCTGTCTTGCAGCTGTTAAGAGCTATAGCCGAAGTCGTCAGGGATGACGACGAAGGCTTCTGAAGATCTATAGGCACGATGACCAGAGGTCAAAGTGAAATCGAGATCACAAGTATAAGTGGTTTAAGCTTAAGAGGTTAGGAACTAGTTAACCGTGTAGAACCAAGTAGATTCAAGTTAGAGAATACAACTGTAGTACAGAGGGTTTATATACGTAAGGAAACCGAGCACAGACCAGGCTGTAAATAGTAGTACAGAGAAAGGTAAGTGGAAAGGGGGATGAGTCAGAGACCGGTGGTAAGGTAAGGGCAGAGGGGGAACTGAGTCACAGACCGAAGCTATGGTATCGGTAGCAGGGGACCGAGTCACCAACCGAAGATGCGGTAAGGGTAAAGGGTGACGACGTCTTGGACCGATAGTAAGGTATGGGGTTCAGGATATAATAGGGTGAGTACCGGTAAGATGGAAAGGGCATAGGGGACGCGAGCCGGGGATCCGGCGAGCAAGTATAGTACAAGTGAGTGAGAAAGCAATCAGAGGGAATATAACCAGTAAAGGTAGGGGAAGAGTACGGTCAGCCAGAATAGGTATTGCATGTGTATGCACGCATAGTCTTCCGGGTATAGGTAGAAAGTGAGGGCAAGAAGGAAAATGAATAGGGGCCATGCCAGAAGTGGATGTTCTTGTAACATGTACCATGTATATACAAATGTGTACTACCCGCTTGCTACGCGCTATTAACCACTCCCCACTCAATCCTACTGCCTTCCCAACCCCCTACCCATTATGTACTACTTCGTACCCCATCCTGTGAATGAACTCCCGTCGTTACCCGTTATTAACTGCCGTTACCCGTCAGAATGCCTACCCACCGATAATGCACCCACAACAAATTATCCAACCTAGGCCCAGTACCTAAGTGACGAGATAAATTGCCAATGCGTAAACGGACCACTGAGACATGATCCGTTCACCCCAGATTCCTTGCCCAAATATACTGATCGTGTTAACGAGACAGGAAAGCAGGAATCGTCTCACCAAAGCATGGTGCATACCAGACCACAGAAACCTATTCAGGTTCAGACGAGCCGTGCTGAGAGGCTGAAGTTATCACGAGTAGAGAATTTAGAATGTACAGGGCGTCTATATTCATCGAAACTGCTAACATAGTCCACTGAAAGACGACCAGGATATGTCGACTCTAAGCTACCTCATGATCGTACCGTAGCATTAGTATAATGATCACCCCTTCCCCACAGTATGCCCCCCCCCAAACCGGTTCCCCTATAGGCCTTGGCTCTCACCCTAATGGATGTGGAGGAGAGCCGCCTCTAACCGCTGGGTGGCTATCCGATGACCATCCCCAAGGATTTGGAAGTGGATCTGCCTTACCCAGGCATATATTAACACAACAACAACACACAATAGAACATAGACAATACGCACCATGCAACCCGCGTACCAGCAACCCCCAGAACACACACCACCCTCCGAGAGCTTACAACATGCACATGTCAACACTAAACGTCCCACACGAAGAAACACCCACCCACCTTCCTGCCCAACATAATAACCCTGCACAACTGACACCAAACATGACTCAAAACCCCAACCATACCTCTGGCGGTCGAAAAACAAGAGCTAATATTAAATTAGCAACCCTCAACATAAAAGGCCGCACCTCCGCATGCCTGGGACAAAACCAAATATCTAAATGGATAGCAATTAACAGAGAGATGAGAGACCAAAAAATAGGCGTACTTTGTATACAGGAAACACACTTATGCCCAGAACACCAGTCACAAATTGAATCAATATATGCACGCAGACTCCTGGTGCTAAACTCGAGTGATCCGTCAAGACCCGGCAGCTCAGCCGGAGTTGCGTTCATCCTGAACAAGGAAATCACAAACACTTCAAATGCAAAACTACACGTCATTATCCCAGGACGAGCAATTATCCTGTCCATAGCCTGGCATGACAACAAGATAATCAATATACTAAATGTATACGCACCAAATAACCTAAACGACCACAAAGACTTCTGGAACACAATACAAAGAGAACTGAACAATCTAAACCTGGGATCAATAGACTTCATGATGGGAGACTTTAACCTCACCGAAGACCCCATTGACCGCGCCCCAATGAGACTAGACAACGAAAATGCGATAGACGCACTAAGAGACCTAAGGAACTCACTAAGCCTACAAGACACGTGGAGAATAGAGAACCCACACAGAAGACTATTCACCTTTAGTAGCAATCACCAAACCCTATCACGTCTTGATAGAATATATACATCAGACAAACACACTGAGAGCCTGATAGAGTGGAACTCACTAGTTAGTCAAATACCCACCGACCACCAGATGATCTCCGTCAGATTTGCGCCCCCAAACCTTCCCCACATCGGGAAGGGACGATGGTCCTGGCCGCCAAGCCTAATGTCAGACACATCACTAATAAATAGTATAATTGAAATGGGGAAGAAAACCCAAAATGCAATAGAAAGCAGTACGGTACGTAGTGAAGAATCAAATCCACAAACGATATGGCAATCCTTTAAAAATGATATGAACAAACGCGCCAAAGATGTAGCGAAAACTCACCTACACAAAATACACCAACGAATCCGCACCCTTACGAAAGACCTCCGGAAACTAGCAAACACGAACGACATTGACACATCCGAAAACACGAGACTAAACGAAATCATTATAGAAAATGAACTCCAACACCTACAGAAAAAGAACTTCAAAATGACAACGCTAAGAGCTCAAGCGCAATGGGCAACACACGGCGAGACTATCAGCAAATATTGGTCCAGAGTGAACAAACAAAAAACCCCACGAGACGTCATATATAGACTTAAGATCCCTAATACCGACAGATACACGATTAATTCAGAAGAAATGGCAAAAATTGCAAAAACATACCATGAGGACCTCCAGACTAAAGATACACTGCTACACACAGAGCACGAGAAACACGAAGCACGGAAACGAGCCATGGCCGAAATACCAGATGAACAAAAAATTACCAACCCCCCGGACCGCATGAATGAGACCCTAAAGGAAGAACACATCCTTGAAGTGCTTCTCTCGTCTAAATCCGGAAGTGCGGCAGGCATAGACGGCGTACCATATGACATATGGAAACTACTGCACAACAAGCACCAGGAAGTGGTAAAAAATGAGAAAACAAGCTTCGACATCATAAAAATGATGACTCACGTAATGACCGACATCCAACTACACGGACTAACCCCCAACTCACCCTTTACAACAGGTTGGATGTGCCCACTATACAAAAAAAAGGAGCGCTCAAACATTGAAAACTATAGACCAATCACCTTATTAAACACCAACTACAAAATTCTTACCAAAGCTCTTGCGATACAAATAGCAGGCATCATACATAAACTGATCCATCCTAACCAAAGCAGGTTCATCCCTAAAAGGTCCATCTTCGACCTGATCCGATTAGCCCAAACTATGACAGCGTACGCAGATATAATGGAAGAAGATGGCGTGATTGTGGCATTAGACCAAGAAAAGGCCTATGATAAGATACAACACACATACCTGTTCGACACCCTAGATGCCTTTAAGCTACCCCAAATGTTCACAAACACAGTAAGAAACCTATATGAATCAGCATACACACACGTAGTAATTAATGGCTTCATGAGCGCCCCCTTCCAAGTTACCAGAGGAGTACGTCAAGGCAACCCCCTATCCTGTCTACTATTCGACTTAGCAATTGAACTGTTAGCGTGCACACTGAGGAACTCACCGAAAATACATGGCTTCAGCATCCCCAGCCTAAAGGACCAAATCATAGTGAACATGTATGCTGACGACACCACCATCTACCTCTCCAAAAAAGATAGATATTCAGACCTTGAAGACATTCTAAAAGACTGGTGCTTAGCGTCTGGAGCGAAGTTTAATTTAGAAAAAACAGAAATACTCCCTATCAGCTCCAAATCCCACCGGGAACAGGTAGTCCAACAACAAAAATTACACCCTCAAGATGAAGCATGGAATGACCTAGCCCATATCGCAAAAGATGGTAGCCCTATCAGAATGCTGGGGGCATGGATCGGTAATGAAATAGAACACGCAACATCGTGGGAACCGATACTTGAAAAAATTGAATCAAACCTTAAGAGATGGAACATGTGCCACCCCTCCCTAGACGGGAAACGTCTCATCACCCAGATGATCGTGGGTGGGATGACACAATTTATGACCAAAGCACAAGGTATGCCTAAGTCAATTGAAGAGGCAATTACGAAAAAAATACGCACATTTATCTGGAATGATCGCAAATCCCCCCCAATAAGCCTCACACGTTTGGAAAGACCTGTAGCAGAGGGGGGCCTGGGACTACTAAATATCCGCGCAAGAAACGAAGCTATAGACATTACCTGGGTACAAGCATTCATGAACCTATCCGAATTCAGACTGTCCTGGGCATTCGTAACCAACATCTTAATAAATAGCCTGAAACCAGGCAACAACGAAGGCCACTCCAACTTCAACTCCCTCCTAACCTCCTGGGAGCCACCCACTTGTGGGCCAAGGGCCAACCGACTCCCTAAGATAATCTCAAACCTACTAAAAACAGCGAAAAAACACAACGTAAGCTTTGCACCGATAAAACTGTCAGAAGAACTCAAAAACCAACTACCCGCGTGGTACCACCTAGGCGCCCCCCCGGGAACATACCACAAAACCAAAGATAAATGTCTACAGAACATTCACAAAGCAAAAACAGTCAGAGACCTACGTGAGATAGCGAGACGACTAACGAGCAACAACACCCATGAAAACACAGCAAAATGCGTGTGCCATGCCTGCATTGAAAACAGATTAGCGGGATGTAAAAACCCTAACAAATGTGCACAAACCGCTAAGCAAATCACAGACAACCTGAGCCCAACATTCAACCCAAACACATCGCCTAAAAAAGATAACTTAACACTAACACACAGGAGGATGGAAAAAAATGCATGTATGAGAAAACAACAAAATGGTGAGATCACATTCGACCCCTCTGTCACGAACAAAACACAACTATCAGAAGGTCTCTGAATCTTCACCAAACCAGACCGCATTATACCAATCCCGGCATATCGCCTCCATACCCCAAGAAGAGACCATGGGCAAGAAATAAACCAACTACCAATATACACTGACGGATCATGCACCAACAATGGCAAGCAAAATGCAGCATGCGAGAGTGGAATCTGGGTAGGAGACAATCATCATCTTAACAAAGCCATAAAAGTCCCTGGAACCTCTCACTCGAATCAAATAGGCGAGCTATCAGCAGTACTAGTGGCCCTACAGTCGGCTGACATACTAACACCCCTGAAAATCATAACCGACTCAAAATATGTCATAGATGGACTGACCACACACCTAACAAACTGGGAGGACATAGGCTGGATAGGGATCGCCAACGCGACCCTCTTCAAAGCCGTAGCATACCACTTGAGGAGATGCCCAGCACCTACCACATTCCAATGGACCAAAGGACACGACAGGTAGCTGGGAAACAAGAGAGCAGACAAGCTCGCAAATGAGGGAGCACACCGTACAGAACCCGACAATATAGACACATACGTCCCGCGCAATTTCGACATCCAAGGTGCAAAACTGACAAAGATATCACAAAAATTAGCATACATGGAGATCATGAGCAGGACTAACCTCACACACAAAAGAACAACTCTAGCTCTCCTTGATATAACAAGACTCACGGTAGAAGCCCTATCATCCAACCAGGAAACAGACGAAACCATCTGGTGCAGCTGCAGGAACACAGACATCTCCAAGAATATCCAACTGTTCCTATATAAAGCGCTCCATAATGCACATCACGTAGGAGAATTTTGGAAGACCATACCTGACCATGAACATAGGGCGCTCTGTACACAATGTCCGGGAGAAATAGAATCAATAACACACATTTTAACAGACTGCAACAACCTCGTCAATAAAACCATCTGGCAACTGGCAGAGGCCACCTGGCCAACAAAACACGGCACTTGGCCTAGACCGCACATCAGTCTCATCTTAGGCTGCGGCGCCTTCTACATCCCAAACACAGAACAGAACAGGACAATAAACCAAAAAAAAACAACGCACCCTTCAAGAAAGGCGCATCGCGCCTCCTGAGAATACTGATCTCCGAGTCGGCATACCTCATATGGACAATAAGATGCGAGAGGGTGATTCGCAAATCCACACACAATGAAGACTCAGTAAGACGACGGTGGAGAAACGCCATTGACAGACGACTACAGCTTGATCGAGCCCTTGCAAGTAAGATGAGACGGAATACCAAGATGATAACAAAAGTAAGAAGCATGTGGAATGAAGTCTTACTTAATCAACAACCCCAGGATGACTGGGTAACCAACCTTGAGGTTTTAGTGGGTATCATGCTACCCAGGCCCTCGCAGACCATGGCAACCAGGTAGTTCGCTAGAGTCCCACACTACTTCACGACCGTGAAGTGTGCGTAAACTGCATTTTTCCTCGGACGACCTTATTAGTAAGAGTCGCTATAAGCGTTTACAGAGAGCTCGATGGTGTCAGTTACTGTGTAATAAACTCGCTTTTCCAAAAAAAAAAAAATTATAGCGGAAAGGCTTGCACACAAGACTCCAGTACTACCACCAGCACTTATGACTGACTTCATAGGTATGTGTCTTATATTACATTAGCATATCAATAATCTTTGCTGGCAATAGCCATAGCTTCATCACTGAAATTCAATAATTTCAATTTTTGCTATCAAGTCTTGCACCCCCTTTATATAAGGGCTAACACCTACCATTAGTGAAATTATGACATGTCATAATGTAGAGTCAGACAAAGCATTATAAGGGTAACATCCATAGCCAACTACTAGTGGTACAAGTGTTATTTGACTACCCTCTCATTAAGATTGAAATTGGCAACATTACTTTTGCATGATATCATTGCAGCTGCCAAACAATAGCTCCTTCTGATTTTCAAGGAGAGGCAAGGGGTTTTCATTAATATCATCATCATCTACATATAGATCTATCAGCGGTGGAAGCTGCTTGACAAGTTGGATAGAACAAAGCAAATATAAGTAGATGGGCCAGGCTGACTGGCAGGTGACTGGAGGCTGACCAAGGTCATTATAACAACATCGAATAAATTGATTGAGTGGTTGAGGCACCAAGTCAAACACTGGATGATCAGATTTGACATAGACACCTCATACATTATCTATGGCATGCTGATCAATGGTTACCTAGCATGTATAATATGAGAATTGAATTGAAGCTAGTACTAGTAGAATGAAACTTGCCTTAAAATTTAATGCACCAAAGTCTTCAGGGGACTCATAGATCAGGTTTGGCACACCATGAGGGAGAACCTAGTTGTTGGTCAAGAGTGTGAGAGTGGTGTGCATATTAAGTTGCAAATAAAATACCTTGTTACGATCATGTCTCTTTGCAGTGTTGTTGACATGGTCTTGATACCTATCTAACTCACACTGCACCCATGGGATAAAAACCCATCAAAATACCATGCTAAACAATTTGATAATGAGAAGGAGTAGTGAAGCACACCATTCACTTACACCTGAAGAACATTATTGCTGTCGTACCAACCACTTTCCATGCCTTTGTCAAACAGCAATTCATAACCAGGAGTAAATCAACAGCGTAACTGAGACCAAGCAATCTCAGGCATGACATTCTTTTTGGTGCACATCCACCGGTGCTATAATGTGCCTTGGAGTGTGTCATATCCCATACATTCGTGCTTCTCATCTGAAGTTTCAGATACCAGATCCAATCAGATCCGATCCACAGATCCGATCCATATCTTCCCCTCTGGTATATCGGTATGCTTACTTCCGGCTATGTTTACTGATCCATTAACCTGTGATTGACTTCCGGCCTATGTTTGACTTGTAATAAGTGTTGCTTATACATTGCAATACTTTGTGCATAGCCTTTCGCTTAGTTCTATTGTATATAAACTCTTGTATATGTCCTGTAGTACCCCAGTTCAAATATCATCTTAGATTGTCCTCATTCTGCTATCCAGACTCGAGTCTTATCAACTCTTGTCACCCTCTGAGACTTAAGGATTGTATCTGATAGTCTAACATATCCACCTCTATCTTCGGATAGTCTACACTCCGTTAGTTTCTAGTCTTAGACTTGTCTAGACTAGCCTTTATACTTCCGTCCAATATCCAGACATACCTTTGGATAAGTATACGATACTAATCCTTATCTTCAGATAGGAATACGATACTTATCCTTACTTCCGGATAGGTAAATAATACTTGTCCCTACATCCGGATATCATACAATAGTCGTCCAGACCTTCGGATACGCTATGATAGCCATCCGGCGGATACGATACATATAGTATTCTGAAATACTGGGCTATACTCAGGAAAGGGGCACAGTGTACGAGCTGAGGCCAAAGCCCTTCGGATCCGATATCCTTTGAGTACGACCTTAACAGAGTGATGCATCATACATTTGATGCAGCATGGTGTGTGCATTGGCAATTCCATAGTTCTCAGATCCTGGATCACTCTGAGTAATCATCGGAATGTCTAAAATTTTAGATTGCTGAGTCAAATGGCACAATGGGCATCAGTTCAAATAAACTTATGACCAAGCTTCTCAATGGTGTCAAGATAGTATGTGAGTATAAGCTGGGGGTTTCGGTTTGAGTGCCAGACTCATATCCACATAATACGACCAGAGAATGGCTCTATTCCAGTGTGCAGTGCAAGACCAAAATGAAGCCATTTGTCATGCTGATCGACAGCAAACAAGTCATTCACACCAGCAGCCCAGAATTGTCTCCGCTTAAGCTGCTGGGCTTTCCGCTGATGCACAAGCTCCACCTCAAATGCAGCAAAGTACAAAATGACCACATTCCTGTTATTGCTGGTTAAATTCCCTGCAGGTTAGTGGGAGATGAATCAAATACCTTGACACACTCATATCCTTCTCATGAAAGAGCAGGGAGACCATTTCTCATATGCCAGCATTTGGATATGCCTCGCGAAGATCCACCATGGCATCATGGATGGATTCAATAGAGTGGTTCTGCTGCCAAGTATGCTGAAGTCCCATGGCATTACGTATCTCCTTGAACTTCATAATACTGTATACCCGACAATCAGAATGAGTGTAGCAATTAACAGAAATTGACTGACTGTTAAAGACCATCACACATGGGTGCATACAATCTCTTGGAGGGGTGAGTATGACTGACTCAGAAGGGCTTTGGCCTCAGCTCGTACACTGTGCCCCTCACCTGAGTACAGTGCCCTTAATTTCGGATAAAGTCCAATAAGGTCCTAACAAAGTCTGGAGGACTTCGGAGGCAGACAACTCTGGTGGAGCGTCCGAAGGACTTCCAGATGAGCATGGGAACCGTCCGGATGAGTGTGGGAAACTTCCGGACGAGTATCAGAAACTTGGATGGAGTTCCATCCACTTGATAGGAAGTGGGATAAACACATGTATCAATCCTTAGTGAAGACATAGGGTGGATATACTGCAAAGGACACAGTCCGAGGCAGGAATAGTGGTCTGGAGTTCTGGATAGGGGTTCCAGAGCGGATGCAGACAGATATAGACTACCCTTAGGTAGAGACGGAGTTGGATAAGGATCAGAAAGAGTGTGAGTATCAGAAAGGCAAGACTTTGACCTAAGGATACAATCCATTAGGCCTAAGGTAGGATCCGGAAATGGACGAAGTCCGGAAACGCGGAAGAGCGGAGCTCTGGCCTAGGGAATCAATCCCTAGGCCCAAAGGATAGAGAAGGGGTCCTTACAACACTAATGTGTGAGGACAATAATGCTGCAAGACAATGTAATATTCAAACTAAGGATCTATCGAGATTTACAAGAGTTTATATACTGTAGGTAGCTAACAGAATAATCAGAGGCAGTGTCCGAGGCTATGTACATTAGCGCAGTCAAAGGATAACGGATCGGTAATGTCATATCCCATACATTCGCGCTTCTCATCTGAAGTTCCGGATGTCAGATCCAATCAGATCCAATCCACAGATCCGTACCGGATCCGTCATGATAAGCTTCTTCATTCATATCCTGTTCATATAACGTTAAACACTCCTTATTTCCTCCATTTAGTATATCCTCCTTTCCGGTATATCGGTTATGCTTCCTTCCGGCTATGTTTTACTGATCTGTTTCACTTGTGATTAACTTCTGGCTTATGTTTGACTTCTAATAAGTGTTGCTTATACATTGCAATACTTTGTGCATAGCCTCTCACATAGTTCTATCGTATATAAACTCTTGTATATGTTCTATAGCACCCCAGTTCGAATATCATCTTAGATTGTCCTCATTCTGTTATCCGGACTCGAGTCTTAACAACTCTTGTCACCCTCCGAGACTTAAGGATTGTATCCGATAGTCTATACGCATCCGCCTCTATCTACGGATAGTCGATACTCTGTTAGTTTCTAGTCCTAGACTTGTCTAGACTAGCCCTTATACCTCTGTCCGATATCCAGACGCCATCCGGATAAGTATACGATACTATTCCTTATCTTCGGATAGGAATACGATACTAATCCTTACTTTCGGATAAGTATACGATACTATTTCTTGTCTTCGGATAGGAATACGTTACTTGTCTCTATACCGAATATCATACGATAGTCGTCCGGACCTTCGGATATGCTACAATAGCCATCTGGATCTTCGGATACGATACGAATAGTATTCTGAAATAAGGGGCTATACTCAGGAAAGGGGCACAGCGTACGAGCTGAGGCCGAAGCCCTTCGGATCCGTTACCCCTTGAGTACGACCTTAACAGTATATTCGAACTCACACCTTTCCAAGTATACTTACAACACTCTCCATGGCACCTACTAGAACTACACAGAATTCCCTCCGTAATGCTGGACTCGTGTCCACACGACGAGACCCTACACCCATAGTCAATACCTTCACCAGTTTCTCTCAACGTCGCGCTAGCATATCCGGACCAGCTCAGAGTATATCCGAGTTGATGAACCGTAGGCACCCAGAGACCCCTACATGTACTCCATCCGGATTAGCCCCGGATGATGAAGATCCTGATGATGAAGACGATGATACTCCAGGTGGAAATCCACCCAATGATGAAGGTGGAGATCTGGATGATGAACCAGACCATGATGAAGATGATGGCCTTAACGCTCAGGATCGCATTTTCATGCGGCTATCTGAAGCCATCAATAACCTTGCGCATAATAACTGACGCACTTCCTTTTCGGACGACTCAAAAGTCAAAGTTCGTGAGCCGGATACCTTTGACGGATCCGAGCCTAGGAAGTTGCGCGCGTTCTTTGTTCAATGCGAGCTTAATTTCCAGAGCAAACCCAAGACCTTCCGCTCGGACCGGGCCAAAGTTAACTTTGCCCAGTCCAATCTTAAGGGCATGGCCCTCGAATGGTTTGAACCTGATCTCCTTTCGGGCGGGCTAAGTTCTCGTCCGGATTGGATGGACGACTACTCCGAGTTCATGTTAGAACTTCAAACTAATTTCGGACCCCATGACCCATCCAGAGATGCTGAGATGCAACTCGAGCAACTCAATATGCGCGAAGGACAACATATTAATAAGTACGTTGTAGAATTCCAAAGACTTGCTTCGCAGGTCCGCAGATGGGGTGACAGAGCCTTACGTCGCCAATTCTATAACGGACTTCCAGCTCGTATTAAGGACGAAATCAGTCGCATGGGTAAACCCGCTACACTCTCCGAGTTCAAAACCCTTGCCCAGACTATCGATGCCCATTACTGGGAACGTAAGGGGGAAATCTCTAGAGAAACCAAGTCCTCATCATCCAATCCTCCAAAACCGTCCACATCCGACCACGCTAGTTCCCATCCGTCCGGATCCGGAAATCACAGATCTGGACAGAACAAATCCGCTAAACCCGCGTCCACGTCTACCTCATCCACTCCAAAAGCGCTGGATCTTAATACCAAGCTGGGTAAGGATGGAAAGCTTACGGCCGAGGAATGTCAAAGATGTTTAGATAAGAAACTCTGCCTATTCTGTGGCGGACCTGGGCACACTGCTCGGGACTGCACTAAGTCGACCTCTCATGCTGCTAAAGGACGTGCAGCCACGGTCACTCCTGAAACTAAACAGGAGGCTTCATCCGAAGCAAAAAAATAGTCTGCGACCCTCCTGACTCCGCACGGGATGAGGGTTGTGTTGACTCGACCCGTGCTAAGGAGTTAAGACTCAATGCTGTCACGCTTTTGAATCCGACTTCACTTTGTCCATACATTTCACTTCCAGACTATCCTAGTATTTCTGAATTTCCAGCTCTTGTAGATTGTGGTTCCTCTCATTGTTTTATAGAAACTAGTCTCGTCCGAAAACAAAAACTCTGTACATATCCAATTCCTCCTATTCCGCTCTGCTTGTTTGATGGTACTTGTAATGCTACCATTTCCGAAGCTATAGATCTCTCCGTTCATTTTTCTTCCGGCAAAGTTACCTCCAAAACGTTTTACGTTACTCCTTTGGATTCATCTTGTCTTATCATCCTTGGATATAGCTGGCTTTCCCTACACAATCCGTTGATTGATTGGGTTACAGGCAGCATCGACTTCCAGACGACACCTCATAGAATGCCATCGACCCCTCCGATGTCACCTCCACTTCTGGATCCTATTCCTACAGTGGAACCTCACCCTCTGACTTTGCCAGAACCATCCACTGATAATCCGGTTCCTAATATATTGCTAATCAATGCAGTAGCCTTTTGCAGGGCCTGTAAATTAGAAGGATCCACCCAGTTCAGCATTTACCTTCGTCCGTCCGGAGTAGATCTCCACTCCACTAAGCTCTCATCCAAAGGTCCGGACCTATCCGGAGTGCCTTCGGATTATCATGAGTTTGCGGATGTCTTCGATAAAGGAAAGGCTAGTCAACTTCCTCCTCATTGTCCATATGATCTCAAGATCGATTTGGAGGAAGGATCCACCCCACCCCTTGGAACTATTTATCCGTTATCCCCGGTAGAGCTTGAAGCTCTTAGAAAGTTTCTTGATGAAAATATTGCTACCGGACTCCTCCATTCCTCTTCCTCTCCTCATGGAGCACCCGTTCTCTTTGTCAAGAAACAGGATGGTTCCTTACGCCTTTGCATAGACTTCTGTGGCCTCAACCAGATAACCAAGAAAGACTGATATCCGTTACCCCTCATATCCAACCTATTAGAATCCCCTAGCTGCACCAAAATCTATACGAAGATCGACCTCCGTTCCGCTTATCATCTCGTCCAGATCGCATCCGGAGATGAGTGGAAGACTGCCTTCTGAATGTGCTATGGTTCCTATGAATGGTTGGTTATGCCTGAAGGTCTTACCAATGCACCGGCCACATTCCAGCGGTTTGTCAATAGCGTCTTCGCCGATATGCTAGACGTATGCGTTATCGTCTATCTGGATGACATCCTTATATATTCCCAAGACCTCGCATCCCATAAGAATCACGTCCGAGAAGTACTTC
>Ga0310811_10000841_pt1 | contig 39435 bp, 37 predicted proteins | sample YCmetagenome_FD_207642 | JGI IMG/M metagenome (GOLD analysis project Ga0310811, IMG submission 207642) | Soil microbial communities from experimental microcosm in Duke University, North Carolina, United States - YC | ecosystem: Engineered > Artificial ecosystem > Soil microcosm > Unclassified ... | reverse complement strand
TGTTCACCGAGGGCGATTACGATCGCCTGATCGAAAGCCTCGCATGTCCCGTCGCGCCACCCTCAAAGTTATCTCTCGCGCCGGCACGCCGACGCTCTACGTCCGCGGGACCATCGGCGGAATCAGCATATTTCAAAGCACTGGAACTGACGACGCCGCGCTCGCGGAGCAGTACCGAGTCAAGCTAGCGGATCAGCTCTACAAAGAGGCGCTCCACGGGCCGGCCCCTGAGAAAGCGCCGGACAGGACTTTCTCGGAAGCTGTCGTCTCCTACCTTCAGGCCGAGCGGCGAAGTCCGAACACCGCGAGCTTCGTCCGCAAGCTCGTGCTCCACTTTGGCGACAGACCCTTGCCGGAAGTCACGCAGGCCGCTGTCGACGAAGCGGCAGCAGCGATTCTACGCTCGTCCGCCTCCGGGGCCACAAAGCTCCGCCAGGTTGTCACGCCGATACGCGCAATCCTCCGCCATGCCGTGAGCCGCGGCATGCTCACGGCAACCCCCGCGATCGCTACGCCGCGGGTTGCCAAGGTGCGACGTGAATTTTTGAGACCCTCTGAAGCCATCGCGCTGGTGCATGCCGCATCGGTTGAATTGCGGCCTCTGCTCGTCTTTGCCATCGCGACGGGCGCCCGGCCGGCCGAGTATCTGGATCTGCAGTGGCGCGACGTAGACCTGCGGGGCCGGCGCGCGCGCTTGCTCATGAAGGGGGGTGCGACTCGGAATGTTGATCTTTGCGAGGCGGCGGTCCAGGCCCTCAAGGCCACCCGCCATCGCGTCGGCCCCGTCTTCCGGTCGCGTCGAGGCGAGCGGTATCAAGACACAGGGCGGTCGAGCGGTGGCCAATTCAAGGTCGCGTGGGCTGGCGCTTGCCACCGGGCAGCTCTGCCGGGCGAGGTGAAGACATACAGACGCGCGCGGGGGCCAGCCTACGAGAGGTTCTCGCCTGACCATCCTCCCTATGTCATGCGGCACACATGGGCCAGCTGGCACTACGCCATACACAAGGACTTGGTTCTCCTCGAGCAGGAGGGCGCCTGGGAGGGGCCTGCCATGGTTCGCGTCTACGCTCACCTCATGCCGGCGGTTTATCGGCAGGAGGCGGTCGACTTCCTCGGAGGGCAGATCGACTTCCGCTTCGGGGAGGAGCCTATCGACTTACGTTTCTGTGCAATAGCCGTGCAGCAAAAGCGAAGGTGACCGATGCGGCCCGCATAGGGGCTATAAGTGTTTGAAAAGATGGTGCTGCTGGAGGGGATTGAACTCTCGACCTCTCCCTTACCAAGGGAGTGCTCTACCACTGAGCTACAGCAGCGCGCCACGGCGCGTGGCGGGCTTCATAGGGCGGCACCGCACGCCGCGCAACCCCCTATCCGGGCAGAGCGTCAATCACTCTCGCGGCCATCGAAATGGCAGACCCGGCGGCTCAAGGGGGCCGGGGCAGGGGTCGAATTCAGACCGCGGCGCGGCGCGTCAGCACCATCCAGCCGGGGCCGCGAACGACCGCCAGTGCTGGGACCACGGCAAGGGTGATCCTGCCTCCACCCGCCAAGTCCGTGTACACGGAGCGGTGAGCTGCGCGAAAATCCAGCAACGCACGGGCCCGATGGGCGCCGGGCAAATTGACATCCGCCCTCGGGCGTTTCACATCCTCCGCGTGGAAGACGAGCAGAAATCGCAGCCGCGCCTGTCGGAGACGGGAAGCGCCGCCCAGGCCGCGCGGCAGGCGCGCCGCGCCGCGGCGCTGCGTGCCAATCTCCGTCGCCGCAAGGAGCAGGAGCGTGGGCGCGAAGGGGCGCCGTCCGAGACCCTCCCAGCGCACAAGTTGTTTCAAGATATTTCAGAGTGAGCTAGAGGGGAGACTTGCGGCCCGCGCGCCCAAGACCTTTCGAGTCCCGGAGTCCTGCCCCATGTCCATCCTGCCTGATCACGAGATTCGCCGCCTGGCAACCGAGCAGGGGATGATCGACCCCTTCGTCGAGACCCAGAAGCGGGACGGTATCGTCAGCTACGGCCTCTCCTCCTACGGCTATGACGCGCGGGTCGCGGAGGATTTCAAGATCTTCACGAATGTGGACTCGGCGGTGGTCGACCCGAAGGCCTTCAATCCGTCGAGCTTCGTGGACCGCAAGACGCCGGTCTGCATCATTCCGCCGAACAGCTTCGCGCTGGCCCACACCGTCGAATATTTCCGCATTCCGCGCGACGTGCTGGTGATTTGCCTCGGCAAGTCCACCTATGCCCGCTGCGGCATCATCGTGAACGTGACGCCGCTGGAGCCCGAGTGGGAAGGCCAGGTCACGATCGAGATCAGCAATACGACGCCACTGCCCGCCAAGATCTACGCCGGCGAGGGCATCTGCCAGTTCCTCTTCCTGCGCGGCGAAAGCGCACCCGAAATCAGCTACGCCGACAAGGCCGGGAAATACATGGGGCAGCGCGGCGTCGCGCTGCCGCGCATGTGATCTGACGCGACTGGAACCCAGACGAATGGATCGTATCAGGATCATCGGCGGCCGGCCGCTGCACGGTGAAATTCCCATCGGCGGTGCCAAGAACGCCGCGCTTCCCCTCATGGCGGCGGGCCTGCTCACGGATGAGCGGCTCGTCCTGACCCGCGTGCCGCGTCTCGCCGATATCGTCACCCTGGGCGATCTCCTCGCCCAGCACGGCATCGCTGTCGAGAAGACGGATGCGGAAGGGCGTGTTCTCTCGCTCGGTGGCGCCATCACCAATACCGAGGCGCCCTACGACATCGTGCGCAAGATGCGCGCCTCCATCCTCGTGCTCGGACCCTTGCTCGCCCGCTGCGGCGAGGCGCGGGTTTCGCTGCCCGGTGGCTGTGCCATCGGCACGCGGCCGGTCGATCTCCACCTCAAGGGGCTGGAGCAGATGGGCGCGCTGATCGAGCTTGAGGGCGGCTATGTCGTGGCGAAAGTGCGCGGGCGCCTGAAGGGCGCCACCATCATCTTTCCCATGGTCTCCGTCGGTGCGACCGAAAACCTGCTGATGGCGGCGAGCCTGGCGGACGGACAAACGGTGCTGCGCAACGCGGCGCGCGAGCCCGAGATCATTGATCTCTGCCACTGCCTCACCGCCATGGGCGCGCGGATTTCCGGCATCGGCACGGGTGAACTGGTGATCGAGGGTGTGGAACGCCTGCATGGTGCGACCCATGCCATCATCCCCGACCGCATCGAGACCGGCACCTATGCCTGCGCCGTCGCCATCGCGGGCGGGGAGGTTCTGCTGCGTGACGCGCGAATGGACCATCTCGGCGCCGTCGCGCGGGTGCTGGAAGAGGCCGGCATCGCGATCACCGAACTGCCCGAGGGCGTGCGCGTGCAGCGCCGCAACGGACTGCACGGCGCCGATGTGATGACGGAACCCTATCCCGGTTTCCCGACCGACATGCAGGCCCAGTTCATGGCGCTGATGACGGTCGCCGACGGCGCCTCGATGATCACCGAATCGATCTTCGAGAATCGTTTCATGCATGTGTCCGAACTCACCCGCATGGGCGCGCGAGTGAATGTGCACGGGGCGTCGGCCATCGTGCGCGGCGTGCCGCAACTCGCCGGCGCGCCGGTGATGGCAACCGATCTGCGCGCCTCCTCCTCGCTGATCCTCGCCGGACTTGCCGCGAGGGGCGAGACCGTGGTCAGCCGCGTCTATCACCTCGATCGCGGCTACGAGGATGTCGAGGGCAAGCTTTCGGCGGTGGGCGCGCGGGTCGAGCGTCTCAAAGACTGACGACGGGTCTCGCTCTGCGCTAGCCTCCGCCCTTTCTGGGCGGAGGTTCCTGTGCTTGACCATGTGACCCTTGGCGTGACGGATTTTTCGCGCGCGCGGGCCTTCTACGCGGCCGCGCTGGCGCCGCTCGGCATCGTTGAGATGGCGGGCGACGGCACCGCTTACGCGGGCTTCGGCGAGGGGCAGAGCCCCTATTTCTGGATCGGTCCGAAAGCCGGCCCGCTGAGCGGCGTGCACATCGCCTTCGCGGCGGCGGACCGCGCGACGGTGGACCGTTTCCACGCGGCGGCGCTGGCGGCAGGCGGACGGGACAATGGCGCGCCAGGGCTGCGGCCGCAGTACCACCCGGACTATTACGGCGCCTTCGTGCTCGATCCGGACGGCCACAACATCGAAGCCGTCTGCCACAAGCCTCAAGGCTGATCCGGCCACCAGCCGTCTGCGCGCCTACTGAAGCGCGGTGTGGCGAAGACATGGGCGATGGGAAAGGGATCGTCGGCCGAATCGATCCTGCCCTGACGCATGGCGACGACGGCGCCGACCACGCAGACATCAGCCCGCGCCAGAAGGGTGGCCGCAGCGTGCAGCGAGGCGCCGGTGCTCGCCACATCATCCACCACCAGCACCCGTTTTCCGGCGAGGCGCGGCAGGATGAGCGGATCGACATAAAGGCGCTTGGCCGCAGCGGGCGAGGTGATGGAGCGGATTTCGACCGAGAGATCGTCCCGGTACCAAAATTTTCTGGAATAGCCGAGGGCCACGAAGTTGGCGTGCCCGAGAACGCGGGCAAGACCCGGCGCGAAGGCAAGGCCCAAGGTCGGCAGGCCGACGATCACGTCCGGCTGGAAGCCTCGCGCGAGTTCCGCCATCGCGGCGGTGAGCCGGTCAATAACCGGAAAACTCGCCTGATTGGCGATGAGGGAGGCGAGGGCCCGGTCCGGCGCGGGCAGGGAGCGGATCGGCAGGTCCAGGATATCCGCGCCCACCGCCACGCTGTAGCGATCCTCATAAGGTGGCCCGGCGACGGGCGCCGTCGTGAAACTCTGCCAGAAGCCTTCCATCCATCCCCCATGCGCCTGCCGTCTGTCGGCGATGATGCGCATGGCCGGGGAGGGGAGGCCAGCCGCGCGCGGCTGCCTCCGTCTGCAAGGCCGAAAAAATCGCCACGCGGGAGAAGGCGAACGAATGGGAAGAGTGGAACAAAACAGATGGTGTGTTAACGCCACTGCTGGCGGAGGCAGCGGCCCGAGGCGGTGAGGGCCGGCGGTCAGGGCTCGGGGATCACATCGATGCCGATGCCGTCGAGCAGGACATGCTGCTGACCCTGCGTGATCTTCAGCCCCGCATAGCCCGCCAGTTCCATCAGCTTGAGGCCGCTGATCTCGGCGCCGCAGAGGTCCGCGCCGTCGAGTTTCGTCCCCGTCAGCAATGTCTGGAACAGGTCGGCATCCTGGAGAATGGCGCGGGTCAGATCGGCGGCTGAGAGATCTGCTTCCCGCAAGCGGCTGCCGGTGAAATCGGCGCCGGCAAGCGAAGCCTCCGCGAGATCGGCAAGTTCGAGATTGGAGTGGCGGAACGCAGCCTGCGTTCGCACGAGCTTGCGGCTGATCGCGCGGCTGAAATCGGCCTTGGTGAAACGCGCGCCCCGCAGCTGGCACTGGTCGAAGGTGATCGCGAAGAGATCGGCCCGCTCGAACCGCGCGAAGGAGAGGTCGCAGGTCACGAAACAGGCCTGCCGCAACTCGCTCATAAAGAAGGTGGCACCGCTGGCCACCGAACTGGAATCGGCGAAGGCGCAATCAGTAAATTGCGCCTCGGTCAGGGAGCAGCGCGAGAAGCGGGACCGCGGCAGGTGGCATCGCGTGAACACCGCGCCTGCAAAATTGGTATTTGAAAACTGAGCGTCCGCGAAGTGGCAGGCGGTGAAGCGCGCCTCCTGGGCGTCGAAATCCGCCCAGTCAAACCCGGCGAAGGTCGCTTGGGAGATGGTTGTCTGCGCCCTCAGGCGTTCCGTGAGCTCTGCTCTGTCCAAGGACGCGTGGCCTCTGCGCTGGCACGGCGCAGCTTAGAAGTGCCAGCGGAAGCCTGTCCATTCACCGCGCGGCGAATCGCTTCACGCTGTGATGCGATCCGCGTGGATCGGGCAGGTAGCGCAGCAGCACGGCCTGCCATTCGAAGGCCGTGGGCGGATCGCGTGCCGGTTCTGCGGCGCCCGCCGCAGACGCAGTCTGATGGCGGTGCGGGGCCGCGCCTGGGGCGGTCCCCACCTGCTCTTCGGGAGTGGTCTCATGCCGCTTTTCCATCCCCGGACAATGCCCCGCCGAGCATGACAATCCTGTGGCGCGTTCATGATCAAATCTTGAGCCGGCCACACAACACCGTGCTTCAAGCGATTGAGCTGATTGGATTGTGGGATGTCGGGAATGGTGGAGCTGAGGGGGATCGAACCCCTGACCTCGTCATTGCGAACGACGCGCTCTCCCAGCTGAGCTACAGCCCCGTTCCCGTGGCCGGGTTAATGATCGGGATGACGTACGATGTCAAGCGCACCCCAGCGCTCGTCGGTTGCATGGCTCAGCCTTGGCCGGTAGGGTCCGCCGACTTCGAAGAACAAGGTTGGAATGATGGCCTTTCTGAGCACGTTTGTCTGGCTGATCGAAAAGGTGATCAGCCTTTACATCTGGGCCATCATTATTGCCGCCGTCATGAGCACGCTCGCTTCGTTCGGCGTGCTGGACAGCCGCAACCGCCTCGTTTGGACAGTGATGGATTTCCTCGACCGCGTGACGGCGCCGATTCTCAATCCGATTCGCCGCGTCATTCCCTTTCTGGGCAATATCGACATCAGCCCATTGATCGCGATTCTGCTGCTCGGCGCCTTGCAGCGGCTCATCGGCGAACTCTATTTCCGCTCGATGATGGGTGGCTTCTGAGCCGCTGGCCGCGGCCGCCCCGGCCCCGGCCAGCATGAGGATCACACGCTAACGTATTGATCGGCCTCAGAGGCCGCGTTCGCGCTTGATGCGGTCCCAGGCGGCGTTGACGCGCGCCGCCCGCTGGGTTGCTTTCGCCACGAACTCCGGCGGCACACCACGGGCCGCCAGACCGTCCGGATGGTTCTCCCGCATCAGGCGCTTGCGTGCCTCGCGCAGCTCCTCGTTGGTGGCGCGGCGGGTAAGACCAAGTTCCTGATAGGGGTCGCCGTCTTCGGCGGGGCGGGCGCGGTTCTGCCCGTTCATCGCCTGTTCCCAGGCCGTGCGGTCAAGCCGCAGCAGACGATGCACCTCCTGCAGGAAGCGCGTCTCGGCGGGTTTCAACGGCCCGTCCGCCCTGGCGATGGCGAAGAGGGCGCGCAGCACTTCCTCGAGCAGCACGCGGTTATCCGCTTCGAAGGCGAGGGCGAGTTCCTCGGCAAAGGGCTCGAAACCCTGCGCGCTCTGTCGCGCTTCGTCGAAGAGCCGGCCGATCAGCGGCACATTCTGCGGCGGCACATGGAAGCTGCGCTTGAAGGCGTCAATCTCCTGGCGGTTCACCGGCCCGTCGCATTTGGCAAGCTTGGCCGAGAGGCTGACGGCGGCGATGGCGAATAGCTGGTCGCGCTGGCCGAGCATGGCGGCGAGGCGGGCTGAATGGAGCGGCGCCGAAGAGCTGCCGCCACCATTGGGCATGAAGCCCTTCAACCCTTTCCGGATTTGCGGAATGGCGCCGCTGTCGGCCGCATGGCCGAGGGCCGCGCCCATGACGGCGCCGGCCGGACCGCCGACGGCGAAGCCCGCGACGCCGCCGATGATCTTTCCCCATAGCATGGCCCGCATTTAACACGCCGCGCGGCAGAGGGCGATATCAACAACGCTGCGCGGGCGGCTGTTGTGCGTCAGGGCGGGAGGCTGGCGCCACATCGCCGCGATTTGCGCGCTTTTCCGGATGCGGCCTGCCGGGAAAAGCCAACAACTGCCTGTTCGCCGCGGCCCAGGGCCGGTATGACGACAGCCTCTGCGCGGCGCCGAGGCCGGGCCGAAGGTCGATGGAGCGGCGACAGTTCGGACGCATATGACGATGACATGGATGACCGAGCCCGCCTGCGAGGCCAGGCACCAGCAACGGACGCGGGTCTGCCGCCGCCGCGCGACGGCGGAGGCGCTGCCGCGGTGAGAGCCCCGCGCAGAATGCCGCGGCAGCGGCCGAGGCGGCGGCGCGTTCGCCTGCTGCCGCTGCTGTTCGGCGCCTTCGTTGTACTCGTGGGCCTGCTCTGGATTGGACCGGGCCTGCTCGACTGGAGTGCCCATCGCGGGGCGGTCGCGACGGTTGCGAGCGAATTGATCGGCCGCGAGGTCGACATCAATGGCCCGATCCATCTCAGCCTGCTGCCGCAACCTTCGATCACGGCCGAGAAGGTGGAGGTGAGGGACGACGCCGATGGCGTGCGCATGGCGACCGCGGCCCTGACCCTCAACCTATCGCTCGGCGCGCTGCTTACGGGGCGCATCGCGGTAACCCATCTCGTGCTCGATCATCCGGACGTGCACCTGCCCTGGCCCTTGCCGAGCGGGCCGCTCTCGATCGAGCCGCCGCCGTGGCTCGCCGCCCTCTCCGCCGACATCGACCACGGCACCTTTTCGGTGGGCGCATTGCGCATGACGGATGCGAATGTCAGCGTCGTCACCGGCGGCGTGGACACGGCTTTGGCGATAGACGGCACTGCCCAGGCCGGCGGTCTGCCCTGGAAGGCGAGCCTTGCCTTGTCCTGGACCGGCTCGGACGGCAGTGCGCCGCTGCATATTGCGCTGCAGAGCCCGGGCAATCCGTCGAGCAGCTTCGATCTCAAGGCGCGCATGACGACGGACGGGATGATCGACGGCCAGTTCACCGCTCACGGCACCAATCTCGCGGCGATCTTTCCCGGACCCGAGCAGCCCTTCGATGCCGCCGGCCGGCTGCGGGCGGATGGGCGCCAGCTGCGCCTCAGCGATCTTCATCTGACGCTCGGCAGCATGCCGGCGGACGGCCATGCCGAATTTGGCTTGACGCCGAGCCGCGCCGAGACGGCGGACAAGCCGAGCCTCGTCGTCAGCCTGCATACCCCGCTGCTCGATCTCGGCCCCTGGCTGACATCCTTCCCCAAACACAGCACCGCCGCCATTCCGATGACGCTCGATCTCGGGGCCGATGCCGCCGTCTACGGGGATGGGCTGCTCAGGCATTTCGGCGTGAAACTGCAGACGTCGCGCCGGCGGCTGCGCGTCGACGCACTGCAGGCGACCCTCCCGGGCGAGGCTGAACTCACCCTCGCCGGGCTCTACGATCCGGCCGCCGAGGCCTTTAGCGGCCAGATGAAGCTGGCGGCGCCGGCGCCGCTCGTCACGCTGCATTGGCTCACGGAAGCCCATTTCCTGCCCGATCTCTCGGGCGCGCTGCTCGGCCTCGGCAATCTGGCGCTCGACGCGAAGGTCAACGCGAATACGGCACGCCTGGCGCTGACCGGCATCGACGGCCAGGTGAACGACACTTCGGTTTCGGGTGGACTCGTGCTGACGCGGGGCGCTGATCCGCGCCTCTCGGCGGGCCTCTCCTTCGGGCGGATCGATCTCGACCAGTGGTTGCCGCCCGCCTGGCTGATGCGGCCGCCGCGCCCGGCCGACCTCGCGCAGGCGCTCACCGGCGTCACCGCCGATCTGCAGCTCTCCGCTGGCGAACTTTGGCTCGGCGGGGACCGTATCGACCATGCGCTGTTCGACGCAGACCTCGGCCGCAACGGCCTCAACCTGCGACAATTCGCGGGGCAATATGGCGGCATGCAGATCCTGGCGGCCGGTGCGCTGGACCCCAAGGGTGTCGTGCGCAATGCGCGTGTGGTGCTGGCAGCACCGCATGCGAGCCCGCTCACCTCTCTGCTCCCGCCCTCTTTGCGGAATTTTGATCCCTCCTTCTGGGATGCGCCTTTCGCTGCGAACATGACGGCCTCAGGCCCGCCGGGCGCGCTGGCACTTTCGCTGCAAGGGTCGCTCGGCGATCTCGACTTTTCGGCGCAGCCGATGCTCGACCTCCAGCACGGCAGCTGGAAGGGCGTTCTGACCTTGCAACATCCGAGTGCGACGCGGCTGCTGACGCAGCTCGGCTTCGGCTATGCGGGAACCTGGCTCGGCGAGGGCTCGCTCTCCATCGTCGCCAATGCCGCCGCCGATCACGCCGGCTGGTCCCTCTCCCCGTTCACCTTCAGCGCCGGGCTGCTCCATGGCAGCGGCCGGCTGGCCCAGGCCCGCGCCCGGCCGCCAGAAGACCGCAAGATCCTCGGCACCGTCATGATCGACACCTTGCCCTGGCCGGCGCCGCAGATGGACGATCCGCTGCCGCTCGGCTTGCTGCGCGGCTGGCGGGCCGGGCTGTCCCTCAAGATCGGGCGGGTGACGCGCGGGCTGACCGCGCTCGCGCAGGATGTCAGCGCCTATGCCGATGTGACGGACGGGGTACTGCGCCTCGCTATCGAGCGGGCGGGATTTTCCGGCGGCAATGCTTTCGGCACGGTGCGGCTCGATAGCGCGACGCCGCCCACCCTCACGGCCGATCTTGCGCTGAGTGGGGCAAGCCTCGCGAGCAAGGGCGACGGGGGCACCCAGAGTCTCGCGGCCTGGCTGCCCGTGGCCGCCAGCGCCGCGCGGCTCGATGCCCATGGCACGATCCAGATGCAGGGCTACAGCCTCGCCTCCTGGCTCGCGAGCCTGACCGCGACCGCGGGCTTCGAGGCCGCCCACGGCACGCTCTCCGGCCTCCAGCTGAGTGAGGCGGCGGCCGAGGAGAAGGCTACGGAACAACAGCCAGCCCCGCGGATGCCCAAACGCATGCGCGACAGCGCGCTCTTCTCCGGCAATACGCCCTTCGACGCCATGACGGGCACCTTCTCTGTCGCTCAGGGCGATCTGACGCTTGCCTCTTTCGGCCTTGCCGGTCAGGCCGGTACGGTCACTGCCCAGGGCCAGGTCGATCTCGTGCGCGGCGCCTGCAATCTCAATCTCACCTTGCAGCCGGCGGGTGCGCCCAATGCGCTGACGGCGGTGCTGCAGGGGCCAATCGGCAAACCCGCGGCCTGGCTGGTGCGGGGCATGACATCGGCGGCTCCTGTCAGCACGGCCGCGGGCGCGACCCAGGGTACCCAGGCAGCGTCACCCGTTCCGGTGCCGTCCACCGCGCCCTGACCTGGCCGGCCTAGCCTGAGACTTCAGGCGCCGCTTTCAGCGCGCGCACGCGCAGCGCCGAGGCCAGCGGCCGTTCCGGCGCACGCGCCGCGTCCACCGCCATGACGAGGGCGGCCAAGGTTTCATCGCGGGAACGGGCAGACGCCTCCAGCACCTCCCAGAACTCCGGTTCGAGGGCGACAGAGGTGCGATGGCCGGCGATGCTGAAGCTTTTCTTAACCAGCATTGTAATCAGTTGCGCGGTGACAGTGACATGACAAGCCGGGACGCCGACTGTCAGTCAGCCGGCGTTCGGTGTATTGACGAGTTGGGGATGCAGACAATTTCTGCGACATGCAAGAGACGCGTCCCGCATGAAGAATGGTCGCCGCGAGACCGTCGGCTCGCTCTCGTAGGCTGAGCCAGTTTGTCGTGCGAAGTCTCATTTGTGACGTTAATTCAGTGTTATAGAGCGTTGGTCACAAATAGTTTTCTTTCACTCTGACCCTGCATCTATTAGAGCCCTGCTTGCCGCTGTGGGCCCGAAAAGGGCCAAAAAGGCAGACACTAGACTTCGCCAGGAGACGACGGTGAAACAATCCCACGTCATCGAAATCGACGGTATTTTTGTTGGCGCTGCCGCCCGCTATGGCGACAGCTATCGCTTTGTCGGGGTCGATTCCCGGCTCATGGAAATGGACGGCCAGCTCTTCGCCCGGCTCTCCGAGGTGCGTGAGGCCGCCAGCCGCACCTATCGCCGGGCGCCCTTTGCGGCGGCCGCAAAAACCCTCAACCGCGGGGCCCTGCCCAACGCCAATGCCTGAACGGGTGCCTGCGGCTAATGCAGCCGCAGGTCCTGATGCGGGCTGTCCAGGCTGAAGGCCGGGATGGTCACGTCGAAAGATTCGCCCGAGGCCGGCGCCAGCATGTGATAGGCGCCCGCCATGAAGCCGGTTGGCGTGTCGAGCGGCGTGCCGGAGGTATATTCGAAGCTCTCCCCGGGATCGAGCACGGGCTGCTCTCCCACCACACCTTCGCCATGGACATGCTGCGCCCGGCCGAGGCCATTGGTAATGTGCCAGCTGCGGCTGATGAGCTGCACCGTCTCCAGCCCCCGATTCTCGATCGTCACCCGATAGGCCCAGACGTAGCGGCCTTCTTCCGGTTGCGACTGATCCTCGAGATAGAAGGCGCGCACGGTGACGCGGATGTTCCGGGTTGTTTCTGAATAGGCGTCGGTCATGTCCTGCCGCCGGCCGGCGGTCCTCATTCAGCATAAATCCGTGCCGTGCTTGGCACCGCGGCCAAGCTACGCCCGCTCGGGCGAGCCGGCAATCGCCCGGGGCGTCGCGCCGGCCGCCTCAGGCCAAACGCTGGCGCCCGGCGGCAATCTCCGTCACCTCGGCGGCAGGGCGCTCGCCGGCAAGCGCCTGGGCGGCGAGTTCGCCTGTCAGCATGCCGAGCTTGAAGCCGTGGCCGGAACAGGCGCTGATCAGCCAGCCCTTCGCGCCGATCGGCCGCTGGATGAAGTGCTCGTCATCGGTCACGGTGTAGTAGCAGGCCTTGCGTTCCAGCACCTGATAGCGGTCGAAGTCGCGAAGAACGAGCTTGAGCGCTCCGAGAAGGCGGGCGACATCCTCGTCGGTCGCGGTGCGGTCCTGGTCGGCGTCGCCGCGCCGCGTAAAGACGTGATCGCCGATCTTGAGGCGGGTGCCGCGATGCGGCGGCAGGATGTAGCAGCTCGAGGCATCGCCGAGATCGGCCATGACGGAGGCTTCGGACCAGGCCTCCACCAGGTCGGGTGGCGGCAGCATGAACATCACCGCCTGGCGGGAAGGCACCGCTTCGGGCTGCAGATCGGGCACCAGCCGGTCTGCCCAGGCGCCGGCCGCGACGACGATGCGGTCACCCGTGAAGGTGCGGCCATTGGCAGTCAGCGTGCCGTGCTCGGCGTCGATCGCGGTCACTTTGTGCATGGCGTGGAAGGTGGTGCCCTGCGCGCCGAGCAGGTTGGTCAGACCGCGGACGATCCGGAACGGGAAGAGGAGGCCGGCACCGTTGGTCTCGACCACTTTCGTGACCTGATCGAGATTGATCATCGGATAGCGCCGCACCGCCTTGTTCAGCGGGACCTCGCGGAAGTGGATGTCCATCGCGTCCAGCGATTCGGTCGTGCCCTGATACCAGGGCGTCTCCTCGCGGATGAAGTAGGTCGCGCCCGTGGGTTCGTAGTGGGAGGCGCCGAGATCCTTCCACAATTCTCGCCACAGCTCATAGGCATGCGGCATGAGGTGGGCGTAGCCGGTAAACTCGCCGTAAGCGTGGCGGGTGATCCGGTGTTCGTCCCAGGAGGACCCCATCGGATTCGGGATCGGCCCTTGTTCGAAGATTTCGACCTCGAAACCGCGCTTCTGGAGACGCCATGCCGTCGCGAGACCCACGATGCCGGCGCCGATGATCAGAACCCGTCCCTTGCCTGCCATTCGTCCTGCCCTTTTTTACGCTTTGGCCGATTCATAGTCCGGAATGGCGGGCGGAACCCAGCCCTGCCTTACGCGCCAATCGCGGGGCAGGTTCGCGAAGCGGCCGAGGCCGAGTTTTCCGATTTCAGCGAAGCTGCACGTTCCGTCCACCACGAGGTCGCGGATGGCATGACCGGTGGCGGGAGAGAGGCCGAAGCCGACACTGCTCATGGTGCAAACGGTCAGGTTGCCGGGGTCGGAGAGGCGGTCGATCACCGGTCGTCCGTCGGGCGTGTTTTCGATGATTCCGGCCCAGGAGCGGATGACGCGGACATGGGCCGCTTTTGGGAAAAGCTCGACCAGGCGCTTGGACAGGTTCTGCAGAAGCTGCGTCGCGGGGCGGGAGATCGGCCCGCCCGCCGCGGGCGTATCAGCAAGCCATTCATGCGGGCCGCCGCCATAGGCGAGATTGCCGCGCAGCGTCTGCCTTCCGTAGAGGCCATTGCCGTCTACCCCGCCGATCTTCATCAGCGGCAGCGGCTCTGTCACGATCATCTCAGCCCGCGCCGGGGCAACCGGCAGCGTGATGCCGATCCCGGCCAGCAGCGCGCCCGATTGCGGGCCGGCGGCCAGCACCAGATGGTCGCAGTCGAAACGGCCGAGGGAGGTTTCCACACCGCGGATCTTGTCCCCTTCGAGAATGAGGGAGGAGACCGCCGTGTGCTGCAGAATGCGGCCGCCGAGATCCTGCAGCGCCCAGGCATAGGCCTGCACGGTGCGCTGCGGATTGGCCTGGCCACCGAAATGGTAATGCACGGCGCCGACCACGTTGTCTCCCGCGAGTGGCACGAGTTCGCGGGTCTGTTTCTGATCCAGAACTTCATAGTGATAGCCCATGCCAGCGCAGATATCGCCGTGGTCCTTGTATTGCGAAAGCTGCGCCTCGGTGAGCGCCATGATGACGCGCTCGCGCCGGTATTCGGTCGGGTAGCCGAGCAGCTCGTCCATCTGCGGCCAGAGGCGCTGCTCCTCGTGGAACAACGGGCTCTGGTAATGGGTGCAGCCGCCGCCGTTGCGGCCCGAGGCCTCCCAGCCGACGATGCCCTTGTCGATGACGAGAACATCCACCCCGTCCCGGGCCAGCCACCAGGCGGCGCTGAGGCCGGTGACGCCGCCGCCGACGATGATGACGGCGGCACTCTTCTTGATCTCCGACATGGTGCGCGCCTCTCAGAAATGGGCCATGCGGCCGGCGCGCTCGATTTCGCGCTCGGTGCCGATGTCGTCATAGGGAATCCACTGCGTGCGGATGCCGAACCAGACGTTCCAGCCTTCGACCATCTCCTGGCATTCCTCGGCGGCGGCGAGCACGCCGAGGGGCAGGGGCCGCACCGGCGCGCGGTAGCCGGCAAGGGCGATGGCGGCGAGAGGACGGTCCGTGCCGATGGCCATGATCATCGCCACCTGCTCGCGGCAGCGCCGGGCCTGGCAGGGGCCCATGCAGGCGCGGGTGAGGCGCTTGATCTGATCCTGGTTGACCGGCCCGTCGGTCTCCAGGCTGGCGAGGCTGTTGTGCTTCTCGGTGGGGGCCTGGAGATAGCGCGGCGGCTGCACCTCCAGCAGATCCCGCCGGCTCACCTCCTCGCAGGAGCACGCCATCACGTCCGCGCCGCCGGTCGCCATCAACGCCCGCATCCAGTCCATGCGATAGGCGTCGGTATCCTCGGCAAGAGGCGTGCTGGTTTCGCGTTCGGGCGGTGTTTCGGCCGTGTAGCCGAGAGAGGCGAGGGCGGAGGCTGCCGCTACACGGCCTGAGAGCGCCGCATCCTGTCCAAGGCCCGCGCAGTCGCCCGCGAGGAAGACGCCCGCCGGCAGTTTCGCGGGCACGAAGGCGCCATTCTCCCGCGTCATCTTGGCACCCGCGACATCGGCGAGGTCGATCACGGGCACGGCGCCGATGGCGAGGCAGATGGTGTCGCAGGCAATGCGCTGGGGTGCGCCGCCGCCGATGGGGGCGAGGAGGGCGGCCGAGACACCCTCCGCCGTGCCTGCGGCCTCCAGAATGGTGTGGCCGGTGATGAGCGCGACGCCGCGTGCGACGAGGGCGGAAACATCGGCCTGCGGTGCGTCCCGCACCTCGACCATGGCGGCGACGCTGAGCCCGGCATCGAGGGCCATGGTCGCGGTCGCGACCGCGAGGTCGCCGCTGCCAAGAATGACGATGTTTGTGCCGTTGAAGGCGGCGTAGGTGCGGATGAGGGACGCCATGCCCAGCGCGCCGACCACGCCCGGAATCTCGAACCCCTTGAAGGAGAGCACCAGATCCCGTGCGCCGGCGGCGATGATGAGGCGACGGAAGCCCATCAGCCAGGAGCGGGTCTCGTCCGCGAGGCCCACAACCGGCTCGGGCAAGGAGCGCAGATTGGGACCGGCCACGAACGCGCCCCAGGCATAGGTCCCGAGGCGGACATCCACGCCCAGTTCGAATGCCTCTTCCAGGCCCGGGGAGGCGGCGAGCACCTGCTCCAGCATGCGGCCCTGGTTCTGCACAGCCGCCGTCCAGCGGTTGCCGTAGAGCAGGGGCACATCCATGCCGATGAGACCGGCGCCGACCGGGTTCTCGTCAACCAGGGTCACTTTCGCACCCGCGCGCGCCGCGGTCAGCGCCGCGGCAATCCCGGCTTCGCCCGCGCCGATGACCAGGATTTCGGCCTCCTCGGCAGCCCGGATGTGTTTCTCCCCGATGGCGTGCAGATCGGTCGGGTTGCTTTCGTCTTCCATCAGACGGCCTCCAGGGCTTGGGCGAGATCGGCGACGAGGTCGGACGCCGTCTCGATGCCGACCGAGACGCGCATGGTGGCCGGCCCGATATGAACGGCGGCCCGCGCCTCCTCCGGCACGGCGTAATGGGTGGTGGTGGCCGGGTGACAGATCAAGGTCTCGGTCCCGCCCAGGCTGACGGCAAAGCGCAGCAGACGCAAGCGGTCGAGGAAGCGGAACGCGCCAGCCTCGCCCCCCTCGACATCGAAGGAGAAGGTCGAGCCCGATGCCGCGCATTGCCGGTCATAGACGGCACGCTCGGGCGAGCCTTCGGCCAGGAAGCCGAGATAGGTGATGCGCACAACTTTGGGATGATCGCGCAGGAAGGTCGCGATCGTCCTTGCATTGGCAACGGCGCGTTCGGTGCGCAGCGCCATGGTTTCGACCGAGCGCAGCAGCATCCAGCAGTTGTGCGGATCGGCATGGTTGCCCATCAGCGTGCGCAGCTTCTTGAGCTTTCCCACCAGCGCGTTCGGGCCGCTGATGCTGCCACCCATGAAATCGCTGTGGCCGCCGGCATATTTGGTGAGCGAGGTGAGGCAGAGATCGGCACCGTGTTCGAGCGGGCTTTGCAGAAAGGGGCCGAGGAAGGTGTTGTCGACGGAAATGATCGGCCGCCTGCCTTGGGCCAGCGCCACGCGGTCGGCCAAGCGGGAGATGAGGGCGATATCGGCGATGGCGCAGGTGGGGTTGGCGGGGCTTTCCACCATGATCAGGGTCAGCGGGCCGCGCGCCATGGCGGCATCGGCCATCTGCGTCAGATGGGCCTCGTCAACCCCATCGGTGAAGCCGACCGGATGCACACCCATCTCCGTCATATGGGTATGGAGCAGCATGTCCGTGCCGCCGTAGATCGGGCGGCTGTGCAGAACGCTGTCGCCCGGCCGCAGGAAACATTGCGCGAGGGTGGAGACGGCTGCCATGCCGGAGGCAAACAGGGCGGAATCCTCGGCCCTATCCAGCGTCGCGATGCGCGCCTGCGCCATGACCAGGTTCGGGTGGTCGAGCCGCGCATAGATGAAGCCGTTCTTGCCGGATTTCTCAGGCACCTCGCCGTCGAAGAAAGCCTGATGCACCGCCTTGGCCTGTGCCGCCGAGGGATAGACGAAGGTGGAGGTCATGTAGATGGGCGGCTTGGCCGCGCCCTGATGCTCCGCCGCGTCGTAGCCTGCACTGATGGCAAGCGTTTCGAGCGAGAGCCGGGTCTTGGGGGTCTCTGCCATGGTCAGACTTCCAGAACGAGGTGGGAGCGGGGGTAGCTGCAGCAGGCAAGGATCTCGCCATCCGCGATCTCCTCCTCCTCGATGCCGCCTTGATGATGCATCTCAACCTCGCCTGATGTCTTACGGATGCGGCAGGTGCCGCAAATGCCGTCCCCGCAGGCATAGGGGATGGCGATACCGAGGCGCCCAGCAGCTGCGAGTACCGTCTCCTCCGGCCCGGCCTCGGTCTCGCGGCCCGCTGGCTGGAAGCGGAGGGTGAAGCGGGTTGCGGTCTCCTTCGCGGCCGCGTGCGGTGCGAGTTCAGGAATTGGAATGGCGACGAAAGCCTCCTTCCGGAAGCGCGCGGCCGGGCCGCCTGCTTTCGCGTGAGCGTCCTCGACCGACGCCATGAAACCTGCCGGCCCGCAGCAGAACACTTCCCGGCGCGCGAGATCGGGGGTGAGGCGGGCGAAACTCGCGGCATCGGGCCGGCCGCTGGCGGTCGTCAGCCAATCGACCGTCCAGGAGCCGAGTTCGCCCGCGATCGCTTCGATCTCGGCCTTGAACAAAAGCTCGCTCTCGCTGCGGGCGAGATGGACGTAATGGACCGGCGTGCGGTCCCCGATATCGCGCAGGAAGCGCGCGATGGAGACCATCGGCGTCGCGCCGCTGCCGGCCGAGACGAGGAGCAGCGGCACCTCCGGCGGATGCATGAGGCAGAAGGGCCCGGCGGGGGGCTGGGCCGCGAGTGTCATCCCCGCTTCGAGATGCGCATGCATCCAGGCGGTGGCGGAGGCGTTGACCGTCGCTTCGCCACCCTGGGTCTTGATGGTCAGATCGATCGCCTCCGTCTGCAGCGGGGAGGAGGCAATGGTGAAGCAGCGCCAGACGGTGCCGGCCGCGAGCGGCAGGCCCAGGGTCACGAACTGCCCGGCATGGAAGCGCAGGGGCAGCCCGCTTTCCGGTGCGAAGCGGAAGGTCTTGACGCCGGGTGCCTCCGGCGTGACCGAAAGGCAGCGGAGGAGGTCTGCGCCGCCGGACCAGATGGCGGGATCGGCCACGCTAATCAGCCGCGAGTGCGGCGAGCGGCGCGTGGTCTGCCGCTTCGACCTCGGCGATATAATCCAGCGCCTTCGCGACGTAATAGCTGGTGAAACGTTCGACCAGCGACTCCGCGACCCGCGAATAGGGGCCGGGGCGGTAGCCCGGGCTGTCCACCCCGCGCTGATTGAGCTCGCAAAGATCCCGGTCCTCCAGATTGGTCGCGTCCCAGAGTTTCACCAGATTCCCGAAGTCGTAGTCGACGCCTTCGACGGCATCCTTGTGGACGAGCCATTTGCCGAGAACGAGGGTCTCCTTCGTGCTCACAGGGATGCAGGTGAACATGAAGGTGAAGTCGCCCGTGGAGTGGCAGAAGCTGTGGGGCTCGAGCGCCCAGCGCAGGCTGCCGATATCCCCATCGCCCGTGCGGCACATGAGCTTCGAGACGGCGCGTGCGCCATCCATCGTCATGGAGACCATGCCGGGGTTGAGCGGGAAACGGGCGGCTTGCCACCAGTCGTCCTCGACCGGGGCACCAGGCAGGCCGAGTTCCGTCATCCGCCGGTCGAACTCCGCCTCGTGATCGCTGACCGATTCAAAATTGCCCTTGGCATAGATCGGGAAGGTGACGGCGAGTTCCGGATGCCGGCCGGCGCAGTGGTAGCATTCCCGCGCATTCTCCATGACCAGCTTCCAGTTGGCCTTCTCGACCAGCGTGGCCTCGTGGGCGATGCGGGCATTGCGAAAGTCATGGGGCGCGAGCATGGGCCCGACTGCTTCACGATAGGGCGCGAAGTCGGGCGGGGTCTCGCTCAGACAGACATAGACGGTGCCTTCCAGCGTCTCGACATGGATGGGGGCGAGGCCATGGGCGGAGGCGTCGAAATCCTCGCCCATTCGGCCGGCGAAGATCAGCTTGCCCGAAAGATCATAGGTCCATTGGTGGTAGGGGCAGACGAGGCGGGCGGCCTTGCCCGCGCCCTCGGCGCAGAGTTCGGCGCCGCGGTGGCGGCAGGTATTGTGGAAGCCCCGCAGCACGCCGTCCTTGCCCCGGATCACGAGGATCGGCGCGCCGCCGATCTTGAGAGACTGGTAACTGCCGGGGCCCGCGAACTCGACCTCGAAACCGATGAGAATCCAGCTGCGGTGGAAGATTGCCTTCTGGTCGAAGTCGAAAACCGCATCGTCGTTATAGAGGCGCTGCGGCAGGGAGTGCCGCGCCGGACGCGCCAGAAGGGCAGCCTTGATGGGACCATAGTCAGTCATCGCGCGCTCCGATTGCCGGCGGTGCCGCTCAGCCGCGGTCCTGCCGTGACGGGATGATGACATCACTGACCGGGGCGTCCGCAAATCTCATTTGCTCATGCGCTTATCGAATTTTCACAGGGGCTTTTTGGGGGCCGTAACGGGCGGCGATTTTTGCCTAGCAATCCTTCCGCGAACCGTACATAGATTTCCTCGGCGCTTTTCATCCTGGGCTACAAGTGTTTCGGTATGCGGGTTTCCGCGCGCCGCGCGCCTCCCCCCAATGTAAAAGTCAGTTTGGCCCGCATGTTGCGGGTTGCCAGGTGCGAGGAGAGACCCGATGTCGGTCGGCACGGTTAAGTGGTTCAATGGTACCAAGGGCTATGGCTTCATTCAGCCGGAAGACGGCGGCGCGGATGTGTTCGTGCACATTTCCGCCGTGCAGCGCGCCGGTCTGAGTGGGCTGAATGAGGGCCAGAAGGTCAGCTTCGATCTGGAGCGGGGCCAGAAGGGCAAGATGGCTGCGGTCAACCTCAAGGTCTGACATCGGCCACCCGTCCTCCGACGGATCAGAAATCAGGCGGCGGTCCTTTTGAGGCCGTCGCCTTTTTCTTGGGCGTGCCCCGGGCCGGCCCCCGGCGCTTGATCGAAATCAAAGCTAATTCGCCCGGCGAGGCGCAGCCTTCCTGCCTCAGGAACGGGGGAGGGACAGGTTATGCTGGCCGGCGAAATCATGACACGAGATGTGACGACGGTGGGTCTGGACGCCAGCATCGAAGCGGTGATTGCGCTCATGGTCGCGCGTGGTGCTTCCGGCGTGCCGGTCGTCACGGAACAGGGGCAGCTCGCGGGCATCATTACCGAAGGCGATCTGTTGCGCCGCGTGGAGACGGCAACCGTCGAGCCAAGGCGGCGCTCCTTCCTCGACCTGCTGCTCGGTCCCGGTCGCGAGGTGACCGAATACGTGCGCAGCCACAGCCGCCGGGTGAGCGATCTGATGACCGAACAGGTCATCTCGGTCGCGGAGGACACGCCCCTCGCCGAAGTGGTGCGGATCATGGAAACGAAGCGCGTCCGCCGCGTGCCGGTGCTGCGGGACGGCCGGCTCGTGGGCATCATTTCGCGCGCCGATCTCGTCCGCGCCCTGGGCCGCAGGCTGGCGGAACTCGCCGCCCCGCTGCGTTCGGCCTCGGATGACGAGCTCGAACTGCGGGTGAGGGCCGCGCTCGGCCGCGTCTCTCTGTTCGACAACAGCAATATCGACGTGCGGGTGGAGGACGGGGCAGCAACGGTCGAAGGTGTCATCCATGATGAGCGGCTGCGCCCGGCGCTGCGTGTGGCCGTCGAAACAGTGCCGGGCATCCTGACGGTGATCGACAAGATCATCTTTGTCGAACCGGTGACGGGTTCCATCTACCCCGCTTGATCCCACCCGAAGAGGGGGCAAGACCTGGATCCTTTTCTTGCGCTATGGCAGCAAGGCTCAAGAAATTGCTTCACGGATCCGCATACGATGCCCTCTGGCGCACAAGTCCCTCGTCTCGTTACCCATAGCGGGAAGTTTCATTGCGATGACGTTTTTGCCTATGCCGTGCTGCGCCTGGCGCTCGGCCTCGGCCGTGTGGGAGAGGATCACCTGCTTGTCCGCACGCGGGAGCGCGCGCTGATCGAGAGCGGCGACATCGTCTGGGATGTCGGGCTGGCCTACGATGTTGCGGCGAGCCGTTTTGACCATCATCAGCGCGGCGCGCCGCTCCGGCCGGACGGTACGCCCTATTCCTCCGCCGGTCTGATCTGGCAGATCTATGGGGCGCGGGCCGTCCTCGCCCTGCTCGGGCCGGGCGGGGAACCGGAGACCGCCGCCGCCATTGCCGCAGAACTCGACGAGAGCATGCTGCGGCGGATCGACGAACTCGACAACGGCATTTCGCTGCGCGGCCAGTTGGTGGATGACGGTCTCGGCCTCGCCCGGCTGGTGGGCGATTTCAATCCGCCCTGGGACAGTCCGGAGGCGAATGGCCCCGGCGCCGGCGACGTGGCCTTCCTGCAAGCCGCGGTCTTCGCCGAAGGCGTGCTGCGCCGCCGGGTGGACGGGCTGCGTGCCCGGCTGCTGGCGGAGGGCATGGTGCTCGCGGCTCAGAAGGTGGCCGACGACCCGCGAATCCTCGTTCTGGACCAGGGCATGCCCTGGAAGAATGCGGTCTTCGCCCATGATCTGCCGGTGGTCTTTTGCGTGAGCCCGGCGTCGAACGGCAATTGGATGATCGACACCATGCCGCCGCAAAAGGATTCCTTCGCCCAGCGCGTGCCTCTGCCGGAGGCCTGGGCGGGTTTGGAGAGTGAGGCGCTGGCGGCGGCAACCGGGGTGCCGGATGCCGTCTTCGTTCATGTCCGCCGCTTTGTGGGGGCGGCGCGGTCCCGGGACGGGGCGCTCGCCATGGCGCGCCGCGCCCTTGAGATTGATGCCGCCGCCCTGCCGGCTGACGCCATGCCCGAACCTCAGCTCGGCTGACACCGCGATCGGGCTGCGGCAGATCTGTGTGCCGCAGCCCGGACGGGCATCAGAATTCACTCCAGCCGTCGTCCTCTGCCGCCGCCATGGCGGGGGCAGGGCGCGCCGAGGCCGGGAGCGGGGCGGCGCGGGGCGCCGGTGCCCGAGGTGAGGGCGCCCCACCGCTGGGCTTGGCGGCCGGTGCTGGCTTGCCGGCCGGCCGCTTCGAACTCGCGGCGCCCTGGGCCGATCCGGCCTCCGCACCGCCGCCGAGCCTGAACTGCGAGACAAGCCGGCCCAGGGTCTCGGCCTCCTTGGCGAGGCTGTGGCTCGCCGCCGTCGCCTCCTCCACCATGGCGGCATTCTGCTGGGTCACCTGATCCATCTGGTTCATGGCGCTGTTGACCTCGGCCAGACCCGTCGACTGCTCCTGGGCGGAGGAGGCGATATCTCCGATGAGGCCGTTGAGGCGCGAGACCTGATCGGCGATGCGGTCCAGCGCCTTTCCGGTCTCGCCGACCAGCCGCACGCCGCTTTCCACCTGTCTGCTCGAGGCCGAGATGAGGGTTTTGATCTCCTTCGCCGCATCGGCGGAACGCTGGGCGAGGGCCCGGACCTCGGTTGCGACCACCGCGAAGCCACGCCCGGCTTCGCCCGCGCGCGCCGCCTCCACCCCGGCATTGAGCGCGAGGAGATTGGTCTGAAAGGCAATTTCGTCGATGACGCCGATGATGTTGCCGATCTGTTTGGACGAGGTCTCGATGCCACTCATCGCGGTCACCGTCTCGCGCACCACATTCCCCGATTGCTCGGCATCGGTCTTGGCGGCCGAGGCGGTGCCGCGTGCCTCGGTGGCACTTTCCGCCGTGCGGCGCACGGTGGCGGTAATCTCGTCCAGCGCGGCCGCGGTCTCCTCCAGGCTCGCCGCCTGCTGCTCCGTCCGGCGCGAAAGATCGTCCGAGGCCTGACTGATCTCGCCGGCGCCGGAGCGCACGCCCTGGGTATTGAGCGAGATCGACTTCATCGTCTGCAGCAGCTTGTCCATGGCGCCATTGAAATCGCGTCGCAGCTTCTCGTATTCGCTGCTGAAGGCATGCTCGAGGCGGAAGAGGAGATCGCCGCCCGAAAGCTTTTCGAGACCCATGGCCAGGGACTCGACAACCGTGGTTGCCTGCTGTGCGCTATGGGCGCGCTGTGCCTCCTGCTGGCTGCGCTGCTCCTCGGCATGGGCGCGCTGCTCCGCCGTTTCGGCTTCGAGACGGACCTTTTCGCGGCCGGCATCACGGAAGATCGCTACCGCCCGGGCAATGGCGCCGACCTCGTCCTTTCGCTCGGTGCCGTCTACTTCGGTATCGAAATCGCCGCCGGACAGCCGGGCCATGATCGCGATCTGGTTGCGGATCGGCCGGATGATCCAGGCCCGCGCGCCGAAGAAGCCGATCATGCCGATGATGACGAGGCCAAGAATGATGCCGCCATAAGTGATCAGGATGGTGCGACCGGTCAACGTCTGCAGGGATTTCTGGGCCTGCTCAGCCTCTCGGCTGAGGCCGTCGACTTCCTTGGCATAGGCGTCCGTCAGGGGCGGGAAGAGCGGCGCGCAGAGGCCAAGGAAGGTCGCCTGCGAGGCGAGGATGTCCGCTGTCTGGGTGGCGGCCGTGGCATCCGCGATCGCTTTGCCGCAGCCGTTTTTCAGAACGTCGAGCGCCTGGGCCTTGAGCGAGTCTATCTCCCGTGTGTGTTCGGGGGAGGACCGGGCGGCAAGATCGCTGAGCTCCGTGAACCGCTGCGTCGCCTCCCGCAATTCGGCGATTGCGGCCTGATTGCCGATCGCCGTGTTGGAAAGAGCGAGGTCGGCGATCGAGGCGCGCGCAGTCTGCATATTGCGGGATGCCTGCGAGAGCGAGAGGGCGGCCTTGTTCTGGTCCCGGATCAGCGCATCATAGCTGCCGCCGATATGCTTGATCTGCCCGGTGGCATAGAAAGCGACCCCAAGCACGAAGAGTCCGAAAATGCCCAGGATGAGCATGATCTTAGCGGTGATCGGTGCATTCTTCACTATGGTCTCCTCGGATCGCGGCCCCGGCACGCCCGATCGCGGGCGGTTGTGTCGGCGTCTGATACCGGGGGAATGGTAAAATTCGAGTGACTGTCAGGTGAGCCTGCCGCGCGGCTAGGGGAGGAGAGAGGAATGCGAGCGATGACCCGCTGGGCCCGACGTGCCCTGCTGTCAGTGGCCTTCGGCGCGAGCCTCGGCCTGCTGGCCCAAGGTGCCAGCGCCGCTGTGATCGGCGGCCCCTTCGCCCTTACCGATGCGCGGACCGGCAAGACCGTGACGGATGTCGATCTGCGCGGAGGCTGGCTGCTGCTTTACTTCGGCTATACCTTCTGCCCGGACGTCTGCCCCACCGATCTGCAGAAGATCATTGCGGCGCGGGGGGCGCTTGGCGCGGATGGCCGCGCGCTGACCCCGGTCTTCGTCACCGTCGATCCGGCGCGGGACACAGTGCCCGTCATGGCCCGTTACGTGGCGCTTTTCAGCCCGGATCTCATGGGCCTCACCGGCAGCCAGGCGGAGATTGACCGCATCGTTGGGGAATATCGCGTCTATGTGGCGAAGCAGGCGGTGCCGGGCGGCGGCGGCGCCTATCTCGTGAACCACTCGACTTTTCTCTATCTGGTCGATCCGCGAGGAAAGGTTGCGGAAATCCTGCCCGCGAGCCTCACGCCGGTAGCACTCGCGCGCCGGGTGCGTACTGCCATGGGCGCGCCGGACCAGGGCTAGCGCATCGGGGTTAGACTGGCAGGCCAGCGCCGTCGCGCAACACCGCCTCGGCCGCCGGCGTGTAGGCCGCCCCTTCGTGCAGGACGAGGCCGGGGGCCACGCGGAAATCGGCGCGGCCGCCGCGGATGGCCTGCAGGATGAGGATGCGCGCCGGCATGCCCGCCCGCGGCCAGAGCGGGAAGAGGCGCGGCGAGCCGCAACCGGCTTCCGGCAGGGCGGCCAATGCTTCCGGCAGCGCTCGCGCGGGCAGGATGAGGGTGAGGCTACCGCGATGGCGCAGCGTCCGGCCGAGTGCGCGCGTCCAGGCGGCGATCATGCCCGTCTCCGCCACTTTGGCGCGCGCCCGCAATACCACGGCCGAGCGCGTGCCGCTGGCCGCATGCCAGGGCGGATTGGCCATGGCGTGGTCGAAGGTACCGCCGCCATCAGCCGGGTCCGCGCCCAGCGCGCGGATGTCAGCGGTGACCACGCCGAGGTCCGTTCGTCCGTTGGCGAGGAAGTTCCGGGCGGCAATCGCCGCCATGCGCGGCTCGATCTCGATGCCGAGGCCGGAGACCCCGGCAACGCGGGCGGTGAGGCATAGCAGCCCCGCGCCGGCCCCTGTGCCTGCTTCCAGCACGCGCTCCCCGGGCCGCGCGGCGACGGCTGCGGCGAGGAAGATTGGCTCGATCCCGGTGCGATAGCCTTCCCTTGGCTGGGCGTAATCAATCCTGCCATTGAGCAAGTGCCCTCGGGTGAGGTCAGCGCCGTCCATGCATCCTCCGATTGAGCAGGGTGGCCGCGCCGTGGCCACCGCCGGTCTCCGGCTAGGGTGGTAGCGAGCGCGCGGATTTTGTGCGATGCCGAACTTGGCCCATGGGTGGCCAGCCCGGTGACCCGCCTCCCAGGGGCCCGGATACATTCCCCCTACCGGAAGGGCTTGAGTTTGGGCATGACTGCCGGCGTGAAAACTTTCAGGGACGATAATGCCGTGGCGCCCGAGCCTGACGCGCTGGGCAAGCTCCTCGCCCTGCTGCAGGCGGACATGGAAGCCTGCAACCGGGCGATTGTGAGCCGGATGGAGAGCCCGGTCGCCCTCATCGCCCAGGTTGCGGCGCATATCGTCGCGGCCGGCGGCAAGCGCATGCGGCCCCTGCTGACGCTCGCCGCGGCTCGCATGTGCGGCTATGCCGGGGGGGAGCGGCACGTCCATCTCGCCGCCTGCGTCGAGTTCATCCATACCGCGACCCTTCTTCACGACGACGTCGTCGACGAAAGCCGCCTGCGCCGGGGCAATGCATCGGCCAATGCCGTGTTCGACAACAAGACGCCGGTGCTGGTGGGCGATTTCATGTTCGCCCGCGCCTTCGAACTCATGGTGGCGGACGGCTCGCTGCATGTGTTGCGCATCCTCTGCTCGGCCTCCGCGACCATCGCCGAGGGTGAGGTGCTGCAACTCGTGACCCAGCACGATCTGACGACGACCGAGGCTCGCTATCTGGATGTGGTGCGCGGCAAGACCGCCGCCCTTTTCTCGGCCGCCGCGCAGGTGGGGGCGGTTATCGCCGCCCGGCCGCTGGCGGAGGAGGATGCGCTCGCGACCTTCGGCATGAATCTCGGGATCGCCTTTCAGCTGGTGGACGATGCGCTCGACTATGCGGCTGACCAGGCGGTCCTCGGCAAGACGGTGGGAGACGATTTCCGCGAGGGCAAGATCACGCTGCCGGTGCTGATCGCCTATCAGGCGGGAAGCGCGGAGGAGCGGGAATTCTGGCGCCGCACGCTGGAGGAGGGCGAGCAGGGCGAGGCCGATCTCGCCCGGGCGATGGCGCTGCTCGAACGCCACCATGCCATCGAGATGACCCTTGCCCGGGCCGCGGATTTCGTGCGCGCAGGGCAGGATGCGCTGGCGATCTTCCCGGCCTCGGCATTGCGCGACGCGTTGATCGAGGTCGGCACCTACACCGTCAATCGCGCGCATTGACGATCGGGGCGGCGCGCCCACTTCACTCCCAGTAGAGTGTGATCTGACGCGTAAATCACAGTCTAACTTCTTGATGAGGGCCTGATCATCACGTCAGGTCAATCGCTTATGCGATTGATCTGAACTGATCGGCTCTTGGCGTTCAGCGATTCAAAAAGTGATTGGAGATGGCAGACGTGACCAAGGCCCCGCCGATGCACAACCACAAGACCCGCAATGACCTCGAAGGCAATGCCAAAAAGGTGTCCATCGAGATTCTCAACGCGCGCCTTGCCGACATGATCGACCTCGCGCTGATCACCAAGCAGGCGCATTGGAACCTCAAGGGACCGCGCTTCATCGCGATCCACGAGATGCTGGATGGCTTCCGTGATCAGATCGACGAACATGTCGATACGGTCGCCGAGCGCGTGGCCCAGCTCGGCGGCACCGCGCTCGGCACCAGCCAGATCGTGGCCGGCCAGTCGAAGGTTTCGCCCTATCCCACCAACATCTACAAGATCGAGGACCATCTGGCGGCCCTGATCGAGCGTTACGGCTCGGTCGCGAATGCCACCCGCAAGGCGATCGACGACACCGACGAAGCCGGGGACGCCGATACCGCGGATATCTTCACGGCGGCCTCGCGCGATCTCGACAAGGCGCTGTGGTTCCTCGAAGCCCATACCCAGGAACCGGCCTGAGGCATCGTCCCTTTCGGGGGATTGATCGGGGCGAGGCGGGCCACCGCCTCGCCCCTTTTGTCCGAACAGATCCCGGCAACCTAACCAAATTGTAGCAAAATTAGGGCGGCGCCCTGCTGGGCAGAGCAGTCCCTTCGCGCTATGCCCTCGGCCATGGACGCGAGAAAGAAAGCAGCCACTGCCTGGCTCCGCCAACAGAGCGCGATCGGCCGCCGTGCGGCATCGGGCGCTATCCTTTTCAACATCGCCGGAACGCTTCTCGCGATCGTGCAGGCCGCGGCCGCCGCCGACCTCCTGCGCGCGTTGATCGTGCATGACGGTCAGCCGGTGATGCTGGCGGCCATCGTCTTCGCCGTCGCGGCAACCGCCCGCGCCCTGGTGACGGCGGCCGCCGATAGCGCGGCCTTTGCCGCGGGGGCAGCGGGCCGCAGGAGGCTGCGCAGCGAGACGCTGGGCCGTCTGCTCTCGATCGGGCCGAGCCTGCTGCGCCAGGGCCACAGCGCCCATTTCGCCGGCATCGTGGTCGACCGAATCGAGGCGCTGGACGGGTTCTTCGCGCGCTGGGTGCCGGCCGCGCAGATGGCCTTGATCGGCCCCATCCTCGTCGTCATCGCGGCCACCATCGCCGACCCTGTGGCGGCCCTTATCCTCGCGGCCTGCGGCATTTTCGTGCCCGTCGCCCAGGCGGCGGCCGGCATCGGTGCGGCCATCGCCACCCGCTCCCAGCTGCAGGCGATGATGCGACTCGAATCCCGCTTCCTCGACCGTATCCGGGGCATCGGCACCATCGTCCTCGCCGGCCGCACGGCGGACGAGGCGGCAGCGCTGCGCCGCTCGGCGGACGAGCTTCGCCAACGCACCATGCGCGTCCTGCGCATGGCATTCCTGTCCTCCGCCGCCCTCGACTGCGCAGCCGCCGTCGCCCTCATCGGCATCGCGATCCAGCAGGGCGATCTCATCCTGCATGCAGCCCCGGGTGCGGCGATGGCGGCGCAATCCGGCCGCGCGCTGTTCCTGCTGCTGCTGGTGCCTGAAATGTTCGCGCCGCTGCGCGCCTTCGCGCTCGCCTATCAGGATCGCGGCCATGGTGTCGCTGCGGCGGAAGCGCTGATCGCTCTGCCAGCCGGGGAGCACGACCATCTGCAAATGGCCGAGCCGCCTTCCGCCGCGCCGGTCACGGTGGCCGCGCATGGCATCAGCGTCGCCTTCGAAGACGTGCACCTGACCTGGGACAAGGCGCGCGGCCCGGCGCTGGACGGGGTGAGCTTTCGCCTGCCTGCGGGCGGCGTGCTGGTCCTGGCCGGGCCCTCGGGCGCCGGCAAATCCACCGTGATCGAGGTTCTGCTCGGTTTCGTGCGCCCTGATTCGGGGCGTGTCCAACTCAACGGCATGGATATCGCGAGCATCGTGCCGCAGGCGCTCTCCCGGCTCACCGCCTGGATCGGCCAGAAGCCGGTGATCTTCGCCGCCTCCATCCGGGACAATATCCGCTTCGCCCGGCCCGAGGCTTCGGCCAGCGAACTGGCCGAAGCGGTGCGCCTCGCCAGCATGGAGGGCTTCCTCGCCGACCTGCCGGAGGGGCTGGACACCATGGTGGGCGAGGGCGGCTTCGGGCTTTCTGGCGGCCAGGTGCAGCGCATCGCCATCGCCCGCGCCTTCCTCAAGAACGCGCCGCTGCTGCTGCTGGACGAGCCCACCGCTCATCTCGACCCTGCTACCGAGGCCGAGGTCTTCGAGAGCCTGAAGCATCTCGCGATCGGCCGCACCGTCATCATGGCAAGCCATTCGGCGCAGGCGCATATGTTGACGGGGCGGCGCATGAACATGGCGGCAGGCCGGCTGCTCGCGGGTGACCAGCAGCGGGGCGTGGCCTGATGGGCGATCTTCTGGCGATTCTCCGCTTGTGGCGAAACCGTGTGGGCTGGATGGCGGCGGGCCTCGGCCTCTCGCTCCTGGCTTTGGCCGCGGGGCTGCTCCTCATGGCACTTGCCGGACGGGTGACGGCGGCGGCGGTCACCGCCGGCCTCATGGTGACGCCGATCCTGCTCCGGGTCTCGGGCGTCGCACGGGTGGTGCTGCGCTATCTGGAACGCGTCATCACCCATGAGGCGACCTTCCGGGCGCTGGCTGATCTGCGGGTCTGGTTCTTCTCGGGCATCGCGGCGCGCATGGCGGGCGGTCTCGGGATGTCGCGCAGCGGCGACGTGCTGACCCGTGTCGTCAATGACGTCGAGAGTCTGGATGGTCTCTATTCCCGTATTCTAGTGCCTCTGGCCGGCGCCATCCTGGTGCTGCCGGTGCTCTTCATCGTGCTGGCGCTCGACAATATCGAACTGGCGGTGGGTGTCGCCGTGCTCTTCGCGATCGCAGCCTTTGCCCTGCCGTTCTTCGCGGCGCGCGGCACGGCGAAGGCCGGGGAGCGGCTGGCGCGCAACCTCTCCGGGCTGCGCGTTTCGGTGCTCGACGCGATCACCGGCCTGCGCGAGGTCCGCGTGTTCGCGGCGGAGGGGCGGATGCTCGCGAATGTCCAGGCGCGCGAGGCCAATCTGCTGTCGGCTCAGCGGGAGGTTGCGCGCTCGGCACGGATCGGCGCTGCCGCATCCTTCCTCTGCGCCCAGGCGGCCATCCTCGCCGTGCTGCTGGTGGCCGGCGCGCCACCGCCGGCGGCCGTTGCCGCTGCCTTCCTGACCATTGCGGGTTTCGAGGCGGTTGGCGGATTGCCCCGTGCCGGTGCGCTCGCGGGCTATGCGGCGGCGGGTGCGCGCCGCGTGCGCCTGGCGGCGGCAGCGCCCATGCTCTCCCCCGATCCGGCCGCGCCGTCGCCGCTGCCGGCCGACACCACCCTGCGCTTCGAGGGCGTGCGTTTCCGCTATGCGCCCGATCGGCCGGCGGTGCTGGACGGGCTGACCATGGAGATTCAGCCGGGCGCCCGCGTCGCCATCCTCGGGCCCTCGGGTTCGGGCAAGTCGACCCTGGCGGCGCTGGCACTCAGGCTGCAGGTGCCGGAGGAGGGCCGCATCCTGCTCGGCGGCACCGATATCGCCAATCTCCGGGCGGAGGAACTGCGCGGCCGCGTGGCGCTGCTGTCGCAGGCGACGCATCTGTTCGACGATACGATTCGCGCCAACCTGCTGCTCGCCCGCCCAGGTGCGGACGAGCGCGCGCTGTGGGCGGCACTCGACGCCGCCCAGATGGGCGATGCGGTACGGGCGCTTCCCGACAAGCTCGATACCTGGGTGGGCGAGGGCGGCCATCGCTTCTCGGGCGGCCAGGGACGGCGGCTGGCGCTGGCCCGGGTGCTGCTCTCTCCGGCCCTGGTGGTGATCCTGGACGAGCCCTGCGCCGGGCTCGACCGCGAAACCGAGCAGGCCTTCTTCGCGACGCTCAACGATCTCGGCCGCGGCCGCACCTTCGTTCTCATCGCACACCGGCTGCTCGGGATCGAGAAGCTCGACCGGATCTGGCGCATCTCTGGCCAGCATGCCGTGGCGGCCACTGCGTAATCGGAAAGAAATCTCTCCTATCGCCTTCATCTGGCAGGATTTTCGCAACCGCTGCCCTTGACGGGAGGCGCTGCGTAAGGCCCCATCGCGCTGATCGAGTGTGGAGAGATGTTCATGCGCCGTAGAGCCGCCCTGCTTGCCCTGACGATGATCGGCCTGAGCGGTTGCGCCACCGTGGCGCAGCAGTATCACCCGGCTGAGCCGAAATTCGTCATCTTCTACAGCCCCTGGTCCTCGACCCTCGATCAGAAGGGGCTGGGCCTCGTCTCAGCCGCTGCCCAGGAAGCGCTGAAGGATCCGGCTGCCACCGTGCAGGTTGTGGGCTTCGCCAGCACCATCGGCACCGACGAGGCCAATCAGAAACTCTCCGAGCAGCGCGCGCAGACGGTGTTGAGCCAGCTCATCGCCGATGGCGTGCCGCAATCCCGCATTACCAGCATGTCCCGCGGCGCCACGAGCTATCAGATGAGCGCGATCGAGGCCCGCCGGGTGGAAATCGACATCATTCGCGCCGGGTTCTGACCCCCGGGCGCCCCGGCGCCAAAGCAAGCTTGCGTTCAGGTGCCGGAAAAAGGCATGAAAGGAATGGGATAGAGCCCTTTCCTGGAGTCATGCCTGATGTCCGTCGCGGTGATGATGAAACGCAAGATGCGGGCGGCGGTGCCGCCGCTGATCTTCCTCGCGCTGGCGGGCTATTTCGCCTGGAACGCGACAAGGGGGGACCGCGGGCTTGTCGCCCAGCAGCAGGACCGGCTCGATCTCAAATCGGCCCAGGTGCAATTGGCGAAGGCCAATGAGGAGGTCCAGCAATGGACGAACCGCATTCAGGGGATTGGCGGCCACACGCTCGACCTCGATGCCCTCGATACCCAGGCGCGGCGCATGCTCAATCTCGTCGACCCGCGTGACCTCGTGGTGATGATGGGCCGCACGACCGTGCCGGGCACCTTGCCGCCGGCCGATCCCGGATCGGTCCAGGTGCAGGCGCCGGCACCCTCCGACACGGGCAATCCCGGGCAGTAGGCCAGGGGCTGATCGGCTCTCTCCCGCGCCAAACGATCGTTTACAAAAAAGGGGCCCCGAAGGGCCCCTTTTCGCGTCTGGCGGAGGATCAGGCCGGTGTCAGCCCTCCATGTCCTCGGCAATCAGGCGCAGCGTCTCGGGAGACTTGCCCTTGAGGATCGAGAACCAGATGAAGCCGATGATCATATAGGCGAGGAAGATCGGCGGCAGCAGGTTGTAAGGCGCCTCAGGATAGGGATCGACGCTGCCGTAGATGACAAAGGCCATCAGGGCTGCGCCGACGATGCCGAACAGCAGGTGCTGCGCCTGCAGCTTGCCAGCCCGGAAGAGATCGACCGGGGCGGTTACGCAGACGCCGAAATAGACCACCACGAAGCCGTAGGTGGCGATGGTGCCGGTGAGACCGAACCCGTTGAGGAAGCCTTCCGGCAGCAGCAGCAGGGTCAGCACGAGAACAATCGCGCCGGAAGCCAGGACCGCGACATGCGGTGTCTTGTGGGTGCCGTGGACGAGGCCCATCGAGCGGTGCAGGAACTGGTAGCGGCCCATGGAGTAGAGCATGCGCGAGCTGGCATTGATGCAGGCGAGCGCGCAGGCGAAGCCCGAGATCATGGCGGCGAAGTAGACCACGGCCGAGGCCCAGGGCAGGCCGGCACGGGCCGTCATGTCGGCGAAGGGCGAGGAGGATTTGCCGATCGCATCGGCGTTGTCGCCCATGCCCATGACCATGCAATAGGCCATGATGCAGAAGAAGGTGCCGGCGGCGATGGCCGAGCCGATCACGGCGATCGGCACGTTGCGCTGCGGATTGGACGATTCCTTGGCCAGTGTCGCGGCACTTTCGAAGCCCACGAAGCTGAAGACCGCGAAGGTCAGCGCCGACATGACGCCGCCGAAATGCAGGCTGCCGATCGCGAGCTGCTTGGGGTCGACGATCGTGCCGTGCTTGGCCACGACGATGGCGGTGATGAGGATGATGATGCCGATCGAGAGCGTCTCCATCACCAGCCCGACGCGCGACGAAACCTGAATGTCGCGATAGGCGGCGTAAACCACGAGGGCGAGGAAGGCGATGGTGAAGACGACGAGAATGGGGAAGGACAGGCTCGCGTGGAAGGCGGCGAGGAAGTTGGACAGGAAGATCGGGAAGCCGAAAACCACCGCGACCGCCGTGGTGATATAGGCGAGGATCATCGACCAGCCGGCGAGCGCGCCGCTCATCGGACCGAAGTTGCGGCCGATATAGACGAAGTAGGAGCCGGCCTCGGGATGGCGCTTCGCGAGGGAGGCGATGCAGGCGCCGACGAAGGCGAGGCCGACGGTCGCGATGAGATAGGCCAGCCAGGAGCCAATGCCGGCGAGGCTTGCAACGACGGTGATGTTCAGCGCCGGGGTTAGCGTGGGCGCGATATTCGCAATCGATTGGCCGATCGTTTCGATCAGGCTGAGGGCGCCGTGCTTGAGCTGCGCCTTGGCCGGTGCAGCGTGGATATCAGTCGCGGCCACCATATATTATGTCTCCTCAACGTCAGAAGTGAATTCGGAACAGTCCTAGTCTAGGAAAGCGGAAAAAGGGAAAGCCCAATGCGGGCGGGGGTCAGGAGCAGCAACATGCACCGGCATCACGGCTTTCCGCATTGACCGTTTCCGCCAGATTGATTGCCGGATTGCCGTTGAAGAACCCTGTCGGCATCAACTTGAAGCCGGTGGAGATGCAGGGCTGGACAGGGAAGTCCTCGACCCGCACGGAATGGTGCAGGCCGAAGACATGCCACAGGACCAGGCTTTCATTGGCGAGCGGACGGTCCTGCTTGATGAAATCGGCAATGCCGCCGGAACCGTCCGAATGGTTCATGAACTCGCCAGCGGGGTAACGCTCCTCCGGGGAGTACGCCGATACCCAGAGGTGGTTTTCGACGAAATTGGAGCGGCGCCCCGAGGGGCCGGAGGGCAGCAGGAACGAGGTGACGGCATTGGTCGGCATCAATTTGTAGGCAACCGGGGTGCCGACATGATTGGTCTTACCGGGATTGACGATCTTCCAGTAGCGCTGGCTCGCGAGATTGACGCGGCGCGCGCCCTCGCTTTCGGAGGTGATCGGCGTTTGCGTCTCGAAGAAGGCATTGCCGTAGGGATTCTGTTCCGGCGGTTCCGCCTGGGTATTGCACTCCATGACGGTGTTGCGCTCGCCGTCGATCGCCATGTCGAGCCGGGCGCAGAAGATGTGCTGATGGATCTGTCCCGCAACGCCCGGAGAGACCTCGGTCTCGTATTTGGACGGGTGGCCGGGCTCGATGCCGACCGTGTTGATGATGCCCGTCGCCTTCATTTCGAATTCGATTTCGCCGGCCTGATCGAAATACCAGTATTGGGCATATTCGTAGTTGCCGACGGTCGCGATGCAGGAGACGACGAGTTTGCGGCCGCGCCGGATCTGCGTGCGCTCGGTGCGGAAGTCCCAGTGCTTCCAAAGGATACCGTCATCTTCCTCATGAATGCAGATGGCCTTCTCGATCGAGAAGATGTCGCCCTTCATCGTATTGAGATGCACATCGAGATACTGGATGACGCCCAGGCAGTCACAGCCGAGCTTCAGCGAATTGGCGAGCTTGCCGAGGCCGTATTCGCCGATGTCGAAAACGTTCTTGCGGTAGTGGCCGCGATCGGGCGAGCCGTAGGGCACAACCATTTCAACGAGCGAGGCGCGGTTCACCAGCGGCCGCCCGTCGAAGCGGATGTCGTGCAGGGTCAAGCCCTCGCGCGCATTGAAACCGATGGAGAGCGCCCAGCGGTCCCAGGTCAGGTGATGGCCCTCGAGCTTGAAGTTCACGCCCTCCGGCTGCACGACATGCAGGGGCTTCAGCGGCGGCTGCGTGTCCGTGATGAATTTGCTGTCGTAATTGACCTCGGTCATCGGCACGGTGGGTCCCGGACGGTCGTCGACGCGGATGACCTCGCCGCTTTGTACGTCCACCACCGCGTTGAGGCCCTCGATCGGGTGGGCGTAGAAGGCTTCGTCCTCGTACAGGCGCAGCCAGGCGAAGGTGTGGCAGAGCAGGCGGCCTTCCTCGTCCGCATTGCCGAAATTTCCGGCAGACCAGGGATCGACGCAGACCTTGTCCATCTCGGTAATGCCGCGCGCCGCGCAGGCGGCGATGAAGCGCGGGTCGGCCTTCACATAGGCTTCGACCTCCATAAACTGCTCGAGCTGGATCATCGGCCGGGCGACGGGGAAGAAGGCGCGCGTCAGGATGCGCTTTGCGTCGAGCGAGAGTGTCAGCTTCCAGACGCCCGCTTCCTCGTTGCGGAAGACGTTGGCGCGGGCGCGGCGGCCGAGCGTCTCGTCCCACCCGCCGGCGACGACGAGGGATTTCGGCGGGTCCATCAGCTCGATCGTTTCGAAAAGAACCCCGTCCCCGAACGCCGTGTCCGCCTTCACGATGGCGGCGACGAGGCGGATTTCCGCCGCGCTCAGCGGTTCGAGCAGGGCCAGATAGGCAGGGCTTGCGGTCGCGCTGGCGCCGGCCGCAGCTGATATGTCGTCCACGAAGCAGTCTCCTCGAGAAAACGTCATTCCGGAGATGAATCTCAATCTTCCACGCAAGTGCCGTGCCACGGATGGCCTGCGGGCTTCGGACCGGTTGGGAATGCCGCCTCGCCAGCGGTGGAAAGCCGTCCGGCTCTCCCCATATCTCCGTCTTCGGAGACCAGGGGAGGGGTGGCATGACCGCTGTTCGCACCAAGGAACACAAGCGCGGGCCAAACAAGCCGGAGAAGGGGCGAGCGCGCGAGGGGCGCGACGTTGCTGCCGCCGAATCGGTCGATCGCGAGCCGGACCCGGAGGCGACGCCCGAGGACGCTACGCCGGCAGTGAGCCGGGAGGACGAGCCGCGCGGGCAGCCAACCAGCGACCGTTTCCACACCGAGCAGGCACATCGCAAGGCAGGCGACAAGGCGTGATCCGGTGCCGGTGGAGGCACGGCGCGGAAAAGCATGGGCGACGAAACGACGCCTGCGTGCCAGAATGAGGCATGAGTCCTGCCCCGTTGCCCGATAATCCGTCAGATGCGCCGCTGCCGATCCTTCTGTGCCGGACCGCGGGGCGGCAACTCGCCATCCGCCAGAGCGAGATTGCGGAAATTCTGCCATTGCCGCGGCTGAAGGTGGTGCCCGAGGCACCGCCCATCCTGAGCGGTGCCTTCCATCTTGGCGGGGAGACCGTGTTCGTCCTGCCGCTGGCGGAGCTTCTCGGACTGTCCGGTCCGTCGGAGGGCAGTGCGCTCTACCATCATCTTCTGCTCCTTCCGCCCCGAGCGGGGGAAGTGCGCCTCGCGTTTCTGGTCGAGCGGGTGATGGAATCCGTCCTCGCTGAGCCGCATCTCCTGGCACCGGGGGCGAGCTTCAACGACTGCGTGGAGGGCGACCTGCGCTTTCAGGGTGAGCTCGTGCCGCTTCTCAACGCGGGCCGGTTGCTGGCGGCCGAGGAGCGCGCGCGGCTCGCCGCCTTCGCCGACCGCAGCCTCGCCCGTGGCGCCGGCTTCGAGCCCCGAGGACGCACCTGATGCCGGGGTCGTCCGCCAGGCGGGAAGCGGATGAGAGCTGGCGCAAGGGGGCCTTCGCCGAGCTCAAGCAGGCGATCATCGCACGCACCGGCCACCACTATTACATCGATAAGGATCATCTTCTGCGGGACCGGCTGCAGCGGCGGCTTGCCGCCGTCGCCTGTCCCGATGCCGCGACCTATCTCGCTTTGCTGGCCGATCCTCGCCGTGGCCCGGCCGAATGGCAGGAACTGGAAGCCGAGATCACGGTTGGCGAGACTTTCTTCTTCCGGCATGCCGAACAATTCGCAGCATTGCGCGACACCATCCTGCCGGCTCTCATCCAGGAAAATCGCCGTAGCCGCCGCCTGCGTATCTGGAGCGCCGGCTGCGCCGTGGGCGCCGAACCCTATTCGCTCGCCATCCTGCTCGAACGGATGCTGGGCCCAGGCCTGCCCGACTGGACGATCGAAATCCTCGGCAGCGATCTCAACGCCCGGGCACTCGCCATGGCGCGCGAGGGCGTGTTCACCGAATGGGCGATGCGCGGCATGGCGGCCGCCGACCGCAAGCGCGATTTCACGGCCCTGCCTGATCGGCGGCATTGGCGCATCGCAGACCGCCATCGCCGCCGCGTCCGCTTCGTGCAGCATAATCTCCTCTCCCTGCTCGAGCCCGGTGGCGCGGCGGGCTGGGCGGAGTTCGACCTCATCCTATGCCGCAACGTGCTGATCTATTTCAGTTCGGAGAAGATCGCGCCGATGCTTTCGGCGTTGGCGTGCGGCTTGTCGCCGGCAGGCTGGCTCATGGTCGGCCATTCGGATGCGATTGCGGCATTGCCGAGGGACCTGCGCACGGTCGAGCTTTCCGGCACCACGGCCTTCCGGCTGCCCACGGCGTCTCATTCCATTCAGCCCTGGCTGCCGCGCCCGCCCGCAGACGGGCTTGCGCCAATTTCAGAGCCCAAAGATCAACTTGATCTAGACCTCCCGCGGCTGGAGCTCATGGCGCAGTGGCAGCCCTGGCCCGACGCGGCCGCGCCCGATCCGGCGGCGCCTGAGCCGGGGGCGCCTGAGCCGGGGGCGCCCGAACCAGCCGTACCGTCACTCGCCACCATTCGTGCCTTCGCCGATTCCGGGCAGTTGCGGGCGGCGGCCATGGCTGCGGAAGCCGCCATCGCCGCCGATCCGCTTGACGCCAGAATGCATTTCTACGACGGGGTGATCGCCCAGGCGGCAGGAGACCGGCTTCGCGCCGAGGCTGCCCTGCGCCGGGCCGTCTATTTGTGTGGTCATATGGTGATGGCGCATTATCACCTCGGTTTGGCGCTGATTGACGGCGGTGAGCGCGAGGCGGGACGGCGGAGATTAGCCCTGGTGCTGCGTCTCTGCGCCGATCTGCCGGACGGCAGCCTCCTTGCGGAGGGCGATGGGCTCACGGCACGCGATCTCGAGGCGCGCGTCCATATGCAGCTGCGGCCCGGGCCGCGATGAGGGTGGGGAGCGAAGGGCGGCCGCATGCAGCGTGAGACGGAGAGGGCGGTCGCCATCCTCGACCGGCGCACCGCATCCCTCGCATCGCGCGAGGCGCTGGCCGTTGCGCGCGCCGTGGAGCGCCGCTCGGTCATCGTCTGGGCGCTCGGCGAGGGCCTCGCGGGGATGGATGTTGGCCACGTCACGGCGGTGTTGCCCTTCACCGGCTGTGCCATGGTCCCGACGCAGGCGGCCGCCTGCCTCGGCGTCATCGGTCATGCCGGGCGCTTCTACTCCGTCATCGGCATGCGGGTGCTGGCTGGTGTCCTGCCGTCCGTTCTGCCCGATGAGACCGACCCCGACCGTCCCGCGCATCTCCTTCTGCTGCGCGGCGCGCCGCATCTTGCTCTCGCGGTCGACCGGGTACTCGGACGTTTCGACCTTCCCGATACCGGCGCCACGCTCGATTTCGGCGGCCGTCTGGTCGCCTTGATGGAGCCGGCTGACCTGCGCACCCGGCTGGGCGGCGCCGTGCCGACACAGGACCCGTAACCGGCGGCTCTGCTGCCTTCGATGAGAATGAGTGGAGTATCCCGACGTGACCATAGCCGCGCGGCTTTTCCTGGGCTTCCTTGTCAGCATCCTGCTGCTGATCGGGGTCGGCGTTTTCGCCCTCAACCGCATCGGCACGGTGCGCGACACCACGATCGGCATTATCACGCACGACATCTGGGCTTATCGGGCGGTGCAGGACATTCTGCAGACCCAGGTAATGCTGCTCGACGCGCGGCGCGCCATCGTGGTCGATTTCATGCTGGCGAAAGAGCAGATCCCGGCCGATGCCCCGGCGGAAGCCACGGCTTCCGCTGATCTGCCGGCGGCGCTCGGTCGCTGGAAAGCCATCGCTGACGATTTCTCGACCCGCCTCGCCAAGACAATCACGGTGACGACGGGCTACGAGCAGGCGGCGCTGACCGGCGGCGCACCGACCCGGGCGGGCACCTGGCACGGCGTCATCGGCCTCCTGCAGCTGGCGCAGACCCAATGGGGGGCGCTGCGCACCGATTCCCTGGCCCAGTTCGCCTCCATCCAGCAGAACGACCTCGTCGCCGTGACCGCGGCGGAACCCAAGCTCGTCTCCGACAACGTTGAATTCGCCAAGACCCTGGGCCAGATCAGCGATGGGTTGGCGAGTGGCAGCGGCGCCGGCATCGGCCGCATCGGCCAGCTCTATGCCGAGGGGCGCACCCTTCTCATCGTGGCGGTCTGCCTCGCCCTCGTCAT
>Ga0310811_10000840_pt1 | contig 39450 bp, 33 predicted proteins | sample YCmetagenome_FD_207642 | JGI IMG/M metagenome (GOLD analysis project Ga0310811, IMG submission 207642) | Soil microbial communities from experimental microcosm in Duke University, North Carolina, United States - YC | ecosystem: Engineered > Artificial ecosystem > Soil microcosm > Unclassified ... | reverse complement strand
CAGTCCTTCAGCGGCACCGACAAAGTCAACGCCATCCTCAACTGTCATCTGGCAACGGCCCGCATCGGCCGCGCCGGCATGGGGCCTTTCTCCCTGACCGGCCAGCCCAACGCGATGGGCGGGCGTGAGGTTGGGGGCCTCGCCAACCAGTTGGCGGCGCATATGGGCTTTGCGCGCCAGGACATCGAACGTGTCGGCCGTTTCTGGAACGCGCCTCGCATGGCCACGCAACCGGGCCTCAAGGCGGTTGACCTGTTCGACGCCGTGCATGACGGCCGCATCAAGGCGGTCTGGATCGCGGCTACCAATCCCGCCGACTCCATGCCGCGCGCAGGCCATGTGCGTGAGGCCCTGGCGCGTTGTCCGCTGGTGATCGTCTCCGACGCCTGGCCCACCGATACGACGCGGCTGGCGCGGGTGGTGCTGCCCGCCGCAAGCTGGGGAGAAAAAGACGGCACGGTCACCAACTCGGAGCGGCGTATCTCGCGCCAGCGCGCCTTCCGCGCCGCACCCGGCCAGGCACGGCCCGACTGGTGGATGTTCACCGAGGTCGCGCGACGCATGGGCTGGCAAAAAGAATTCGCCTATGCCGGGCCCGCCGACATTTTCCGCGAACATGCCGCCCTGTCGGCTTTCGAGAATGACGGCGCGCGCCTCTTCAATCTGGGGGCGCTGGCCGGTCTGGATGACGCCGCCTATGACGCGCTGACGCCGGTGCTGTGGCCCCTGCCGCGGCTCGGGCAGGGCCAGGCGGGGCCGCGCCTGTTCGCGCGCGGCGGCTTTTCCACACAAGATGGTCGCGCCCGCATGCTTCCCCTGGTGCCGCCAGTGCAGAAGAAGGCCGCAGAGTCTGTTCTGATCCTCAATACCGGCCGTATTCGTGACCAGTGGCACACCATGACCCGCACGGGACGGGTGCCGCGCCTGATGACTCACACTGCGGCTCCCGCCCTGGGGCTTCATCCCGCCGATGCCCTGGCGCGCGGCATCGCCGATGGCGCGCTGGTGAAAGTGGAAAGCGCGCAGGGATCGGCGGTGATCCGCGCCGCCCTGGATGCGAGCCTCAAGCCCGGCGAAGCTTTCCTGCCCATGCACTGGACCGATCAGTTTTCCTCATCCGGTCCGGCGGGCCGTCTGGTGCATGCCCTGACCGATCCGGTGTCGGGCCAGCCCGACCTGAAGGCAACACCCGTTCAGGTCGGCGCGCTGCCTGAGGCCTGGCGCGGCGTGCTGCTGCGCCTGGATGCCGGGGAGCCGGTGATCGGCAAGGATGTCTGGTGGGCCAAGTCGCCGCTGGCGGCCGGCTTCTCTTTTCAGCTGGCCGGATGGCGTGCGTTGGCGGAAGAGATTGATTGCGAGCCGGTACTGCGCCGGCTGCTGGGCATCTCGGCGGATGCCGAGTTGATTTCCTATTCCGACGTTCGTCAGGGCACCTTCCGCTATGCCGGGATCGCCCACGGCAGACTGACGGGATGCGCCTATTTCGCAGCCCCGGGGGCGATGATTCCGGATAGCGACCAGGCGCGGGCGCTTCTTGGGCGGGAAATCACGGCGATGCAGCGCATCGCGCTGCTGGCGGGCGTGACCACGCACAACGCGCGGGAGAGCAGCCGGATTGTCTGCTCCTGTTTTTCGGTCAGCGAGGGCCGTATCCGCGCCGCGATCCGCCAGGATGGACTGACCACCCCGGCTGAGATCGGCGCTCTGCTCAAGGCTGGCACCAATTGCGGTTCCTGCATTCCCGAATTGAAGACGCTGCTGGTTTTGGAAGCGCCGCAGCTGGAGGAAAGCCGATGACGATTTCACCCGCCTGCCTTGACGGCACGCTGCCCACGGTTGCCGAAGCGCTGGCGCTGACGGCGGCAGGCTTGTCGCCAATCGTACAATACGAACAGATTCCCCTGGATCGCGCGGTGGGGCGCATTCTCGCGCGCGATGTGACCGCGCCCATCACCATGCCGCCGTTCCCGCGCGCCGCCATGGACGGCTTTGCCTTCCGTTCCGGCAGCGGCGCGCCGCTCAAGCTGGTGGGCACGGCGACCGCAGGGAAGGCCTTTGGCGGCAGCGTGCAGCTTGGGGAATGCATCGCCATTTCCACCGGCGCGCGCGTGCCCGATGGCTGCGACACCGTCGCCATGCGCGAGCATTGCGCCTGCGAGAACAACAAGGTCTGGCTGGGCGCGCTGCTGAAACGTGGCACCCATGTGCGTGCCAGCGGAGAGGATTATGCCGAGGGCAACATTCTGCTTGAGGCCGGAACGCGCCTCGATGCCCGCGGCGTCGCTTTGCTGGCCTCGGCCGGGATCGCGCGCGCCGAGGTCCGCCGCTCTCTTCGTGTCGCCATCTTTTCCGTCGGCGACGAATTGAAGGCCGGTCCCATCTTCGACAGCAATCGCGCCATGCTGACGGCGTTACTGGCGGGAATGGAGATTTCCGATCTCGGTATTCTCGCGGACCGCCGCGACGACATCCAGGTCGCGCTGTCTGAGGCTGCGGGATCCCATGACGTGATCCTCAGCACGGCCGGCACCTCTGTGGGCGACGAAGACCATGTCCGCGCGGCCATTCTTGGCGCGGGCGGCCGCATTCTGGTTTCGGGCGTGGCGATCAAGCCGGGCAAGCCGGTGACGGTCGCGCGTATCAGAACGGCGCTGCACCTCGCTTTGCCCGGCAATCCCGTAGCGGCGTTCGCGACTTTTCTTGCCCTGGGCACACCCCTGTTGCGGCAGTTATCTGGCCATCGCGAGAGCGTCGCGCCCCCCCATGCGGTGCGGGCTGGATTCGCCCATCGCAAGAAAAAGGGCGTGCGGGAATATCTGCGTATCCGTCTGGAGGAGGGCGACAGCGGTCTGCCGCATGTCATGCCCGCCGGAAGCGGCTCGGCCCAGCTTTTTTCGCTGGCCCATTGTGACGGCCTGCTTTGTCTCGACGAAGCCGTTAGCGAGGTGGCCGAAGGCGACATTCTGCCCTGCCATATCTTTTCGGGCACGGGCATATGACAGACATTCCGGCTCTCATTCTGGCCGGGGGCCGCTCCAGCCGCATGGGCGGGGGCGACAAAAGCCTAGCGTTGCTGCATGGCCGCTCCCTGCTCTCGCATGTGCTGGACCGGATCGCACCGCAGGTTTCGCGCGTGCTAATAAACAGCAACAGCGATCCCGTGCTGTTCCAGGAATTCGGATTGCCAGTCCGGTCCGACACGCTGCCGGATCGTCCCGGTCCGCTGGCGGGAATTCTCACCGGTCTTATCTGGGCGGCGGAGCACGGTGCGACCCACCTGGTTACCGTTCCTTGCGACACGCCTTTCCTGCCGCACGATCTGGCCCGGCGGTTATCGGACGATCTGCAACGTTCCCACGCTGACATCGGGATAGCGCGCGACCCGGAACAGATTCATCCCGTCATCGCACTCTGGCCGGTACGGCTTGCTGGCCAGCTCACTGCCGATCTGGAAGCTGGAGCCCGTTCTGTCCACCGCTGGCTACGCCAGTTTGACATCTGCGAAAGCGAATTCGCCGCATCCTGCTTTTCCAACCTCAACACCCCAGCAGAACTCCTGGCCGCAGAAGCCCGGGCTCGCCTGGCCGCCTGATCATTTCTCGAAGGGGACTTCAACATGCGTTTTACCGGTCTTGTGCCGCTGCTGCTCGGCGTGGCGGCAATCACACCTGCATGGGCGGCCAGTCCGCTGCTGGAGGCCATCACCGCGGGACATCCGGTGATCGATCTGCGGGCGCGTTATGAGAATGTCGGGGATACCAGCAAGCCCGCGCGCACCGGTGAAGCGGGCACCTTGCGGGCCCGGCTCGGGTATGAGACCGGAGCCTGGAATGGTTTGTCCGTTCAGGCCGATTTCGACCAGCTTTGGCTCCTGGGCGGGGATTACAACAGCACGCGCAACGGCAAGACGACCTTGCCGGTCATCGCCGATCCGGCCATGACCGCGCTGAACCGCCTGCAGCTGACTTATGCCTCGGACTTCGACACCAAATTCGTGCTGGGCCGCCAGCGTTTACTGATCGGCAACCAGCGTTTCATCGGCAATTCCGGCTGGCGCCAGCATGAGCAGAGTTTTGACGCCCTGTCGGCGGTCAACAATTCCATTCCGGGGCTGACCTTGACCTACGCCTATCTCTACCGGGTCAACCGGGTCTACGGGCCCGACCTGCCCGTGCCATCGAACACGGCCGCGGCCGCTACGGGCCAGGCCAACTATTTCAAAAGTGACAGCCATGTGATGAACGGCGTCTACGCGAGGCTGCCCGGACTTCGCCTGGAGGGTTACGCCTACCTGCTCGATCTTTCCGCACCAGGCTATGCCGTGCTGCCCGCACAACAGACGGCTACAGCCCGGCTTTCCACCGCCACCTATGGCGCGCGCGCCGACTACAGCTTTCCGCTGACCGACGAGATCGGCGTAAAACTCGCCGGCGAATTCGCGCATCAGACGAACTATGCCGGCAATCCCCTGTCCTTCGGACTGAACTATTATTTGGGCGAGGCGAGCGCCACATGGCACGGCGCCAGAGCCCTGGTCGGTTACGAAGTCCTGGAAGGCAACGGCACCATCGGCTTTGCCACGCCGCTGGCGACCTTGCACATCTTCAATGGCTGGGCCGACATGTTCCTCACCACACCGGTCAACGGCCTGAAGGACTTCTATGTCCAGGCGGGCTACAGCCTGCCGGCGGACATGCTGGGCCTCAAGAGCGTCAATCCCGCCCTGATCTATCACGCCTATGCGACAGACGTTCTGAACGCCGGGATCGGCACGGAATGGGACGCACAGGCCGAGCTGGTGGCCGACAGCAACCTGTCATTTCTTCTGAAATACGCCAATTACCAGGGTTCGGGCGCAGCCTTTGGCGGCTTCGCGGACAAGTCCATCGTCTGGTTGCAGACCGCCTGGAAATACTGAGTGCTTCAGCCCGCCCGGCGCCACTCATGCTGACCGTTGCCGGCCCGGGCCACGCGCGCGGCAAAGATATAGCCGCCATTGCGCACCGTGCGGATGGTGGCGGGATTGCGCGGATTGTCGAGTAGCTTCTTGCGCAGCCGCGCGACGCAGACGTCGATGCTGCGATCGAAAGCGGGCGAGTCGTTGCCGTAACAGACATCCATCAGCTGGTCGCGGGACTGGACTCGTCCTGCCCGGGTCACCAGAGCTTCCAGCAGCCGGAATTCCCCGCTGGTGAGGGGAACCGGCTGGCCGTCAGCACCAGCCAGCACCTGTGCGGTCACATCCAAGCTCCAGTCCGCGAATTTGAAAACCACATGCCCGCTGTCCGGCTGCTGGGGAGCATCGGCATGGCGGCGGCCGCGCCGCAGCACACTGCGCACCCGGGCCAGGATTTCCCGCGGCTCGAAGGGCTTGGTGATATAATCGTCGGCGCCGATTTCCAGCCCCACGACCCGGTCGGCCAGATCGCCGCGGCCGCTGACGATGATGATGGCGACGTCGGAATGCCGACGTATCTTCTGGGTGATGGTCAGGCCATCCATTCCAGGCAGTCCGACATCGAGAATGACCAGATCGGCCGGGTTGGCGGTGAGAACGGTCTCGATCTCCGCGCCCGTCTCCAGCGCCGTGACTTTATAGCCGTCCATGCCGAGGCTGTGCGCCAGCAAGGCGCGCACATCAGGATCATCCTCGACGATCGTTACATGTTTGATCACGGCGCGAGCCCTCCCCCAACGGCTCGCAACTAGGGATAGTCCCAAATTGTTACAAAAGGCCTAAGGCGCGCGATTTTCGAGAATGCTCGACACATGTCGAAACATTCCGACACGGAACGGAAAGCCTCCCGCCAATTGCCGCGCCTATTGATGCACCAGCCAAAGCCCCGAAGGGAGAAGAGTTTGAGCTGGTTTCAGAATTTGACCATCCGCAGCAAGGTCATGACGGCGTTTGCAAGCGTGCTTATCGTCTGCGCCGTCCTGGGCGTGTTTGCCATCAACCGCCTGTCCGCTGTCAATGACAATGCGGTGACCTTGTCGAGCAACTATCTCGTCTCCGCGGACGCGCTGGGCGAAGTCGCCTACAGCTCCATACGGTATCGCCAGCTCCAGGCCGCGCATCTTCTCCACAGTGCACCGGAAGACAAGGCCAAGGAAGCCGAGTCCATGCGCCAGATGGTCGAGGCCGTCAGCAAGCAGTGGACTATTTACGAACCGACGGAAGATCCGGGCGAGGAAAAGACCCTGGCCGGCCGCGTCATGCCGGCCTGGAACGCCTATCTGGCGATGAACGACAAGTTCATCGCCTTGTCGAGCACCAACCAGCTCCAGGCCGCCACCGCGCTTTATACCGGCGAGATGCGCACGATCTTCAACGAATTCGTCGCAGCGCTGCAGGCCGACCAGGCTTATCAGATCAAGTCCGGCAACAAGCAGGCCGCAGACAGCGCCGCCACCTATTCCAGCTCGCGCATGCTGATCCTGGCGGCGCTCGGCCTGGCCGCCGCGATGTGCATCGGCGCCGGCTGGATGATCGTGGCGGGTGTCTCCACCCCGATCCGCGGCATGACCGGAGCGATGAGCCGCCTGGCGCAGCATGACCTCAGCACCCTCATCGAGGGCGCGGAGCGCAAGGACGAAGTGGGCCAGATGGCCAAGGCCGTCCAGGTCTTCAAGGACAGCATGATCGAAGCCGACCGCCTGAAGGCCGCGCAGGAAGAGGCCCAGAAAGTGGCCGCCGCCCGCAGCGCCCTGGTGGACAAATTGACGAATGACTTCGACGTTAGCGTGCAGGGTGTGGTGCAGTCCGTCGCCAGCCAGGCCGGCCAGATGCAGTCCTCGGCCCAGTCCATGAGCGCCGCCGCTGAGGAAGCGACCAAGCAAGCCGCTGCCGTAGCCGCCGCCTCCGAACAGGGCGCCGCCAATGTGCAGACCGTGGCCTCTGCGGCAGAGGAGCTTTCCTCCTCCATCGCCGAAATCGCCCGCCAGGTCAGCCATTCCAGCCAGATCGCGACCACCGCGGTCAAGGAAGCGGCCAAGGCCAACGAAATGGTCCAGGGCCTGCTGAACGCCTCGCAGAAGATCGGCGAGATCGTGGCGCTGATCAACGACATCGCCGATCAGACCAACCTTCTCGCTCTCAACGCCACCATCGAGGCGGCGCGGGCGGGCGAGGCCGGCAAGGGCTTTGCGGTCGTGGCGGCGGAAGTCAAGAATCTGGCCACCCAGACTTCCAAGGCCACCGAGGAGATCGGCACCCAGATCACCAGCGTTCAGGGCGCCACCCAGAATGCCGTGAATGCCATCGCCTCCATCGGCAAGACCATCGGCGAAATCGACCAGATTTCGACCACCATCGCCGCAGCCGTGGAGCAGCAGGGCGCCGCGACCCAGGAGATTGCCCGCAATGTGGAAGAAGCGGCCAAGGGCACCCAGGAAGTGTCGTCGAATATCGGCGGCGTGACCCAGGCGGCCAACAGCACGGGCGCCGTCGCCAACCAGGTTCTGACCTCGGCCCAGGCCCTGTCGGAACAGTCGGGCGAGCTGCGCGTGCTGGTGCAAGGTTTTCTCACCAAGGTCAAAGCCGCCTGACAGCGATTTCACCTCACGTGAGCACAGAGGCAGGAACAAACCGGTGCCGCCTCCGGCACCTACCCTCCCCCCGGGTGCGCCCGGTTTGTTCCTCCTCGCATCTTCAGGGGCAATGACATGACCATGCACACCAATCCAGCCGACCTCACCGAGAGCGAAGCCAAGTCCTTTGTCACCTTCAAGGTCGCCGGCCAGCTGTTCGGCGTTCCGGTCATCGAGGTGCAGGATATTCTGGCGCCCGACGCCATCGCCCCGGTGCCGGGCAGCCCGGCCGATGTCTGCGGCCTGATCAATCTCAGAGGCCGCATCGTCACGGTGATTGACATGCGCACCCGCCTTTCGCTCCCGCGGCAGGCCAATGTCGGCAAGGGCATGTGCGTGACGGTGGAGAGCCGCGGCGACGCTTATACGCTTCTGGTGGATGCGGTGGGCGATGTGATCACCCTCTCCAGCGACCTGCGCGAGGGCAATCCCGCGACCCTGGATGCGGTCTGGCGCGAAGTCGCCGATGCCGTCTACCGCACCGACCAGGGCCTGCTTGTTTCACTGCACATCGATCGCCTGCTGGCGATCGGTCCCAAGTCCTGATCACGGAGGGAAACGTCATGGACGATCTGCTGCAGGAATTTCTGGCCGAGACCACCGAAAGCCTTTCGGTTCTGGACGTGGAGTTGGTGCGCTTTGAACGCGACTCGTCCGATGCCACCATCTTGAGCAACATTTTCCGCCTGATGCACACCATCAAGGGCACCTGCGGCTTTCTGGGCCTGCCGCGCCTTGGCGCGGTGGCCCATGCGGGCGAGAACATTCTGGGCAAGTTCCGTGACGGTGAGCTGGCTGTCACGCCCCTGGCCGTCACCCTGATCCTGCGCGCCATAGACCGCATCCGCGAACTGCTGGCCGAGCTGGAGGCCGCCGGCGCCGAACCGGCAGGCAGCGATGCCGAGTTGATCGACGAGATAAATGGGCTGGCCGCGCCCTCCAGCGAGCCGGCACGCGTGGTCGAGGAAGCCGAACCGGCGAGCGCATTGCCCGACATCGGCGACTGCGGTTTTCCAGTCGCCGCCGAGCTGCTGGCCGAAGTGGCCCAGGCGCTTGACCCCATCCCTGCCGCGGCGCCAGCGCCGGAAGCGCCGGCGGCCGCCTTGGCCCCCGCCCCCCGCGAGGCCGCGAAGGAAAGCGAGCCGCGCGAAGCGGCCTCTGCCACATCTTCCATCCGCGTCAATGTCGATACGATCGAAAATCTGATGACCCTGATCAGCGAGCTGGTGCTGACCCGCAACCAGCTGCTGCAGATGCAGCGCGCGCAGAAGGACAATGACTTCAAGGTGCCGCTGCAGCGCCTCAGCCATATCACCTCCGACCTGCAGGACGGCGTCACCCGCATGCGGATGCAGCCGATCGGCAATGCCTGGAACAAACTGCCCCGCATTGTCCGCGACCTGGCGGTGGAGACCGGCAAGAAGATCGAATTGACCATGCTCGGCGCCGAAACCGAACTGGACCGACAGGTTCTTGAGATGATCAAGGACCCGCTGACCCACATGGTCCGCAATTCCGCCGATCACGGCATCGAGGACGGTCTCAAGCGTCTGGCGGCCGGCAAGCCCGAGACCGGCACCATCGCCCTGGATGCCTATCACGAAAGCGGCCACATCTTCATCCGGATTGCCGACGACGGCCGCGGCCTGGACGTGGAGCGCATCCGCCAGAAGGCGATCACCAACGGCCTGGCGACCGAAGCGGCCGCCGCCGCGATGAGCGACCAGCAGATTCTGCAATTCATTTTCCGCGCCGGTTTCTCGACCGCCGAAAAGGTGACCAGCGTGTCGGGCCGCGGCGTCGGCATGGACGTGGTCCGCACAAATATCGAGCGGATCGGCGGCACCATCGAACTGAACTCCGTGGCCGGGCGCGGCACGACCTTCCTGATCAAGATCCCGCTGACCCTGGCGATCGTTTCGGCGCTGATCGTGGAAGTGTCCGGCCAGCGCTTCGCCATTCCCCAGCTGAACGTGACCGAGCTGGTCAGCGTTTCCGAGCGCGCCGAAGCAAGGCTGGAAACCATCAACAGCACGCCCGTGCTGCGGCTGCGGGACCGGCTGCTGCCGCTCGTCTCGCTGCGCGCCGCGCTGGGTCTTCAGCCGCAGGGCACCTCCCATGACAATTTCGTGATCGTGGCCCAGGTAGGCGGTTCCACCTTCGGCATTGTCGTGGACCGGGTTTTCGACACCGAGGAAATCGTGGTCAAGCCGGTCGCGCCCGTCCTTCGGGGCACTCCTTATTATGTGGGCAATACCATCCTGGGTGATGGCAGCGTCATCATGATCCTGGACCCCAATGGTCTGTCGGCGGCGGCCGGTCAGATGGCGGATCAGGCAGCGGCGCAGGAACGGTCCGCTTTGGCGGCGCATGCCGACCTCGCCTCCTTCCTCTTGTTCCGGGCCAGCGGGCGCGAACTCAAGGCCATTCCGCTGGAACTGGTGTCCCGGATCGAAAGCTTGGATGCCGCCAGCATCGAGCATGTCGGCGGCCGCCAGGTGGTGCAGTACCGCGAGCATCTGATGCCGCTGGTGCCCTTCGACCCCGCCCATGTGTGGAAAGACCAGGGCCATCAGGATGTGCTGGTGTTCAGCGATAATGGCCGCTCGATGGGCCTTGCGGTGGACGAGGTCGTGGACATTGTCCGCGAACGCATGGCGGTCGAACTGTCTTCGGCCAGACCCGGACTGCTGGGCAGCGCCATCATCGCCGGCAAGGCTGTGGACGTTGTCGATGCCGGCCATTTCCTCACCCAGGCCTTCAGCGACTGGTTCGAGGTCACGGCCTTGCATGCGGCAGCCAAGCGCGCGCTGCTGGTGGATGACAGCCCCTTCTTCCGCAACCTTGTCGCCCCGCTCCTGACGTCCGCGAACTGGCAGGTGACCACTGCCTCGGACGGCGCCGAAGCGCTGAAGCTGCGCGAAGCCGGACAGAATTTCGATGTGATCATCAGCGATATCGAAATGCCCAACCTGGACGGCCTGGCGCTGGCTTGCGCCATTCGCAACGATGAGCGCTGGCGCGCGGTGCCGCTGATCGCGCTGTCGTCGCACACCGAAGAATGCGACATCAATGCGGGCCGCGAGGCCGGCTTTGACGAATATCTCGCCAAGTCGGACCAGACCCGTCTCCCGGAAAATCTGGCCCGCGCCATGCGTGCGACGGCCAACAGCCAGCGGAGGGCATCATGAGCAGCATTCTCTGCCTGGTGGTGGATGACTCACGTGCCATCCGGCGCGTTGCCGCCACCATGCTTACCGGCCTTGGGTTCAAGGTCGCCGAGGCCGAGCATGGCGTCGCGGCGGTGGCGTTCTGCCGCAAAACGGTACCGGACTTCGTTCTGCTCGACTGGAACATGCCGGAAATGGACGGCATCAGCTGTCTGCGGGCGCTGCGGGCCATGCCGCTTTCTCCACGTCCGCTGGTGGTGATGTGCACCACGGAAAACGGCATGCCGAAGATCCAGGAGGCGCTGGAAGCCGGCGCCGACGAATACATCATGAAGCCCTATGACCAGGATGTGCTGCAGGACAAGCTGGAACAGCTCGGCCTTCTGGAGCGCGCATGAGCGCCGTCCCCCTGGCTCCCGTGCGCGTCATGGTGGTGGATGATTCCGCCGTCGTGCGGGGCCTGATCACGCGCATGCTGAAGAGCGACGACCGCATCGAAGTGGTCGCTTCCTGCAGCAATGGCGAGATGGCCATCACCCAGGCGCCGCGCAAGCAGCCGGATGTGATTATCCTGGACATCGAGATGCCAGTGATGGACGGACTTGCCGCCCTGCCGGGGCTGTTGAACGCCTGGCCGGCCGCCAAGATCATCATGGCGTCCACCCTGACACAGCGCAATGCGGCCGTATCGCTGCGCGCCTTATCCCTGGGCGCGACCGACTATCTCGCCAAGCCTACCAGCGACAAGCTGGGCGCAAGCGAAAACTTCCGCCGCGATCTGGTCGAAAAGACCGTCGCGCTCGGCGGTGCCAATGCTCGCGCGACATCCAAGCGCACCGTCGTCACCCTTCCGCCAAAGCCGGTGGCGCCGCGGATCGGCTCTGCGCGCCGGCCTCGCATCATCGCCATCGGCAGCTCCACCGGCGGACCCCAGGCCCTGCTGACCTTGCTGGGCAATCTGTCGCCCTCGGTGCAGTGCCCGATTGTGATCGCCCAGCACATGCCCGCGACCTTCACGACCGTATTGGCGCAGCATATCGCCCGCGCCAGCGGCCGGCCTTGCGTCGAAGCCGAGGACGGCATGGAATTGCGTGCCGGCCACATCCTCCTGGCCCCCGGCGACTATCATCTTCAGATCGCGCGCGAGATGGATCGCACCGTCGCACGCCTGTCACAGAGCGCGCCGGAAAATTTCTGCCGCCCTTCGGTGGATCCCCTGTTCCGCAGCGTTGCTCAACTTTACGGAGCCGATGCCTGCGCCGTGATGCTGACCGGCATGGGCAGCGACGGCTGCAACGGCGCGCGCGTCATCGCGGCGGCCGGCGCCCCGGTCATCGCCCAGGACGAGGCGACCAGCGTGGTCTGGGGCATGCCGGGCGCGGTGGCCAATGCGGGCATCTGCTCCGCCATTCTGCCCCTGCCCATGATCGCCGGACATCTGGCTGGCCTGTTCCAGGGAGCCGCCGCATGACCGGCAACGACTTCAGCTTCATCGCGGGCCTGCTCAAAAGCCGCTCCGGCCTGGTGATCACGCTGGACAAGACCTATCTCTTGGAAACGCGCCTCTCGGGCATTATGCGCGAGCATGGCCTTGCCGGCCTGCCGGCCCTGGTCGAGGTTCTGCGGCAGCCGGCAGCCGAAGCGCTGCGCAACCGGGTGGTGGACGCGATGACCACCAACGAGACCTCGTTCTTCCGCGACAATCATCCCTTCGACACGCTGCGCAAGACGGTGCTGCCCGGCCTGATCGAGCGCCGCGCCACCTCCCGGTCCTTGCGGATCTGGAGCGCCGCCTGTTCGACCGGCCAGGAGCCCTATTCGCTGGCGATGGTCCTCAAAGATCATTTCCCCATCCTTGCGGGCTGGCGGGTGGAGATCGTGGCCACCGACATCTCGCCCAGCGTACTGGAGCGGGCCCGCAGCGGTCTTTATTCGACCTTCGAAGTCCAGCGCGGCCTGCCGATCCAGATGCTGGTCCGCCATTTCGACCAGACCGGCAACGACTGGCGCATCAAAGACGATCTGCGGCGCCACATCAGCTTCCGTCCCGCCAACCTGCTGGAGGATTTCTCCTCCCTCGGCATGTTCGATGTGGTTCTGTGCCGCAACGTCCTGATCTATTTCGATCAGGAGACCAAAACCCGCATCCTGCGCGCCATCGCCAGGAATCTGGCACCCGACGGCTCTCTCCTTTTGGGAGGCGCCGAGTCGGTCTTTGGCATCTGCAACGCCTTTGCGGGGCTGCCGGGCATCAAGGGCGTCTACAGCCACGCCGGGCAGAACGCCGTCCCATCCACCCAAACCTGGCCGTCGCCTCTTTCGGCGGCTTCATAGGAGCATGACATGTCGCTGAACAAGAATATGCGCGTCTTCATTGTGGACGATTACACCACGATGCTGCGCATTTTGCGCAACCTGCTGCGCCAGCTGGAGATCAACCAGGTCGAGGAAGCGACCGATGGCGAGACCGCGTTCCAGCTGATGCTGAAAACGCCGCCGGAGCTGATCATCTCGGACTGGAACATGGTGCCGATGACCGGCCTGGAGCTGCTGCGCAAGGTGCGCGCCGAGCCGAAGCTGCGCCATATCCCCTTCATCATGGTGACGGCCGAAAGCAAGACCGAAAACGTCATCGCCGCCAAGCAGGCGGGCGTATCGAACTATATCGTCAAGCCGTTCAACGCGGAAACGCTGCGCGCCAAGATCGCCAGCGTCACCTCTGTCCCGGCGTGAGGCACCATGGAAAACCCAAACCCCAACAGCCAGCTGCCTGAAGCGCATGACTATCTGGACCGCGTGATCCGCGAATTGCGGGCCCTCAAGGCGCCGCAAAAGGACACGCTGGTCGGCGTCCTGCAGTATCTGTCGGATCACATCCGGGCCACGCGCGCCGAGATCGGCGCGATCAAGGGCAGCAGCGGCGGCGACCAGCTGTTCGGCAACACCGCCGACGAGCTGGAAGAGATCGTGACGGAAACGGCCCGGGCGGCGAACCGCATCATGGACGCGGCCGAGATCATCGAGGGTGTGGCCGGCAAGGTTGATCCGGCTTCGGCTGCCTCCCTGACCGATGCCGTCACCCAGATCTACGAGGCCAGCTCCTTCCAGGACATCACCGGCCAGCGCATCACCAAGGTGGTGCGGGCCCTCCAGTCCATGGAAGCCAAGCTGCAATCCCTGGCCGGCGCCTTTGGCCGCGCGGAGTTCACGCCCGCCGCTCCGGTCGAGGGTGATGCGGCGCTGCTCAACGGTCCCCAGCTTTCCCAGAGCGCAAGCAGCCAGGATGACATCGACGCCCTGTTCGAGGGCTTGGCGGCCGAATGAACGCGGCCGCCACCAACATAGCCCCTCCCGGGACCGATGAGTTGTCGGACGAAGACCGGGATTCGCTGCATACGCTGCCGATCTGCATTCTGCCGGTGGCAACGGCAGTCTTCCGGCGCGCACGCGTGGTCAAGAATTCACGCCTGGAGTCCGTAATCGAATTTTTCAGCGGCGCGGGTTGCGGCCGGGGCCAGATGGACATTTCCGGCGTGCCCAAATTCTTGGGGCTGGAACAGTCCTCGCAACATCCGGACATCAAGCTGCTGAAGACCGTCGCGACCCTGCCCAGTTTCGACGTCTATTCCTTGCGCATCCTGCTGCGGGCTAAGAACATTCCCGTCGTGGACAGCTCCACGCTCAAACTGTCCCCCGCCAAGATGCAGGAACTGAGCAGTTACATGACGGCCTTCACTCGGCCGCTCATCGCCGAAGTGTTCGGCGCCGATACCAAGGTCAGCCAGTTCAAGGATATTGTGGGCATGTTCCGGGGCGACACCGCCGATGCGGTGCGGCTACGGCTGGAAACTCTTGCCAACCGCCTGGGCATTCCTATTGAAGCCATTCCGCGCTTCCTGGAGGACTATGCCGACATCTTTATGTCGCTCTCCTATTACCGCCATTGCCTGGATCATCTTCTGCCCAAGGTCCAGGTCTTCATGGACGGCATTGAGATGGTTCGGGCAAGCCAGCAGATGGCGCATGACCGTGGGCTGATGGACACGGTGACCAAGATGGAGGCGGTCATCAATGGCAAGCTGTCCAACATCACCGGAAAGGTCGAAAGTTTCGAGCGCAGCACCAACGACATGTGGCGCGACCTGACAGCGGACCGCTTCAAGAAGATCGAAACGGCGGTTTCCCGCTACCACACCTCCATCGGAGGCGCCCTCTGCGCGCTGAGCGTCAAGATGTCGGCTTGGGTAAACCAGTTCCCTACCCCGTCCGGCGGCGTGGGCCGCCGCGCCGCTTTCATCATGTCGGACATGCGCCAGGGGCTGGAATATCTCCAGACCCAGGATGACGACGCCCCCATGCTGGCGGCGCTGAACGACTAACGCCACCATGCCCAGGCTGATCTGAGGTCCCCCGGCGGGATTGACGGCAGGATGCCATCAGCGCCGCCGTGTGGTAAGAGTCGGGCCTGGTGAGGGACCGTTACTTGGACATGCGGTCATGGGCGCGCGGCTTCCGCGAAAACAGCAAGGCCAGGCAGGCATTTAATCTTGCCTACAGCACCGGCATCATTCTGGCCGGCGCCCTGCTGTTCGAAATAGACGTCTCCCAGCCTCGCGGCGTACTCGACGGTGTGGGCTATGCCGCCGTCGTTTCGCTAACCAGCCGGTTCGGCAGACGCACGCTCCTGATTGCCGCGGTCATAACCTCCACCCTCACCATCCTGGGCGCCGCCCTGGTGCCGGACACGGGCATTTCCGTCACGGGAATGTGGGCGAACCGGAGCTTTGCCCTCATCTCTATCTGGGCCGTGGCCCTGGTGATGCGCCAGCGCATCGACCTGGAAGAGCAGATCCGGCAGCGCGAAACAAACCTCCAGCGTCACAAGGCTGGCCTGGAGGCGATGGTGCGCGAATGTCTGCTGACCGATATCGGCCTTGACCAGAAGCTGGAGTTCATCTGCCGAACGGGAGCTGAGGCCTTGCAATGCAGTTCCTCGATTATCGGAGTGCGCCATGAGCAAAACGGAACTTTGACGATCCTGCAGTCCTGGCGGGAGCCGCCCAAGCCGAATCGGTTGCCGCCCGGCACAGTCCTCAACGAGGATCCCCATCACAGGAAACGGCTGCAGGCCAACCTGACCTTGGCCATCGAAGACATCGAACTCGACGAGGCGACCACCGAAAGACGCCGCATCGCCCGCCAGCAAGACGTGCGCGCCACCCTGGCGGCGGAAATCTATCAAGGCGGCCCGCAAACCGGCGCCATCATGTTCGGCCGCGGGGATCCTTACCGGTGGAGTGAAGAAGACGCCGCTTTTGCCAGGGCCGTCGCGAATTTGGTGGCGCTGCTGCTATCGGCTCAGGCCAACACAGATACCCTGGCGGCGCTTGAAATGGCTGACGAAGCCATCTTCACCGAGGATGCCGATGGCAATGTCCGGTACGCCAACCGGGCGGCCCGGCTGTTGGCCGCCAGGGCCGGGGATGGTTGCGCTTATCCCCGCCCCCTCGCCCCCCTGCTTGGCGAGCACGACCAGTGCGATATCCATGTCGAGGGCCGCGAGCTGGAGGTTCACCGTTCGCGGCTGCCGGCCGGCGGCATGATCACGCGGCTGGCCGACGTCACCGAACGCAGCCGGGCGATGGCCGAGCGCGCCACACTGGAAGACCGTTTGCGCCAGGTCGCGAAGATGGAGGCCATCGGACAGTTGGCCAGCGGTGTGGCGCATGACTTCAACAATATTCTTGGCGCAATCACCGGCTTTGCCGGTTTCATCGCCCAGGACTCGCCGGAGGAATCACCGAACAGGGCTTTTGCCGAGCGCATCCTTGCCGCCAGCAAGCGGGGCAAGGAGATGGTGGAGCAGATCATGGCGTTCGGGGAAGCCCGTGCGGTGAGCCTAGGTGTCACCAACCTTGGCCGGACCGTCAGCAATTCCGGGGAGTTGCTGGCCGAAAGCATGCCGTCCGGCGTCATGCTGGAGATCACCTGCGATGACGAAACACCTCTCCTGGTCAGAGGCAACGAAGTGCAGATCGGCCAGTTGATCATCAACCTGATCACAAATGGCCGCGATGCGCTCAAAAGCGGCGAAGGACGGGTGCGGGTTGAAGCCGCCCGGGCCACACCGGAAGAAATCGAAGCGCTGCTGCTGCGGGCGGACAATCCGGGCGAGCGGCTTGTGGGCGACCCGCATCCCGGCCGCGCCTATGCGCGCCTGACGGTAAGCGATAGCGGCACCGGCATTCCCGCCGAAATCATGGACCGCATCTTTGAGCCGTTTTTCTCGACCAAGGGCAGACAGCGCGGTACCGGACTCGGGCTCGCCGTGGTGCATGGCGTGATCCGGGCCCATGCCGGCTTCTGCCATCTCAAGTCCGTGGTCGGAACCGGCACGCAATTCGACGTCTATCTGCCGCTGCTGGATGAACAACCCGCTTCGGCGCCTGCGGGACGTGGCCGGCTCAAGCCGTGCCGTGTCCTGATCGTGGATGACGAAGTTGATATGGCCGATATGCTTTCGATCGGTCTCGAGCGCTTGGGGTTTCAGACCGTCACGGTCCAGAACCCCGTGCTCGCCCTGGCCGCGATCGAGGAAGATCCGTCGGCCTTCGATGCCCTGCTGACCGATCAGATCATGCCAGGCATGCATGGTACCGATCTCATCCGGGAGGCGCGGCTGCGCGCGCCGCGATTGAGAACTATTCTCTGCACTGCCTATGTCGAACATACCGCCGAGTCGGAAAGGCTGGCGCTCATGGCCGATGCGGTTGTGTATAAGCCTGTCGAAATTCAGACTGTCGCCGAAGCCCTCACGGCAGCCGAGCCGGAGGTGGCGGAACCATAGAAGGCACAACCGCCTTTTTGATATTGTGCGTAAGCAGCCGGGGCATGAGTCGCGATGAAGGTATTGATCGCAGACGATCATCCGCTCTACCGGGAAGCAGCCGCGTTGCAGATCCGCCGGCTCTATCCTGATGCGCTGGTGGGAGAAGTCGCGTCGCTGCCTGAATTGCGCCTGACCGCGTCCAGCGAAGGCGGGCATTACGATCTTATTCTGCTGGACTATCACATGCCCGGCATGTCGGCGGACGCCCTGGTGCAGCTGGTGGGTGAATTCACCGCGACGCCCCTGGCCGTGATTTCGGGGACGGCCGCCAATGCCGATATCCTGGCCGCGGTTCACGCCGGCCTGCGCGGTTTCATCCCCAAGACCTCCAGCCCCGAACATTTTGCCCTGGCCTTGCAGATATTGCTGGCCGGCGGCTCAAGCGTGCCGGCGGAGATCCTTCAGGACCGGCCTTCGCCCAACACTTTGGCGGCCGAGCCCTGGCTGGCAAAGATGACCGAGCGCGAGCGGGAGGTTCTGAAGGGCGTGATCCAGGGCCGCTCCAACAAGGAAATCGCCCGTCAGATGGAGGTGGCCGAGGTCACGGTGAAACTACACCTGCGCAACGTCTTCAGAAAAATGGACGTCAAAAGCCGTGCCGAGGCGGCCGTGAAAGCCGTGAAGGCCGGCTTCAGCTGACCACCCTATACCTTCGTATAGCCTGATTAGCCGTTTGGAAGCAGGCAAACGGGTTCCGCATGCGCTATGGCATCCTTTGGCGCGGGGCACGCTTTCATGCAGAACGAGGAGAAGGTTGAGGCGCTGGTGCAGCTTGCCGCCACGGTCGCGCACGAGCTCAACAACATTTTCACGGCGGTCAGCGGCAACCTCTCATTGCTGGAAGAGAGCTTTGAACATCAAAGCCCCAGCCAAAAGGTCGTCGGTGACGTCATCCAGACGGCCCGCCGCGGCATCGAGCTGTCCGAAAAACTCCAGGCCTTTGCCGGACGCCAGAAGCTCAACCGCACGCAGTTTGACCTGAACCAGGTCGTCGCAACCACTATCAGCGGCCTGAAGCATACGACCTTGCAGCACATCGATATCGAGTTTGGCCTGACACCGTCCAGCTGCACCCTGGTGGCGGACGAGGACAAATTTGTACATGTGCTGGAAGAATTGGCCAGGAACGCCGCCGCCGCGATGGACGGTAAAGGGTGTCTGATCGTTTCCACCACCGAGACGGCGGTGGAGGAAAGACAGATCAGGCAACTCCCCGCCGGCAACTATATCCGCCTGAGCGTGAAAGACACGGGGCGCGGCATGCCGCCCGAGGTTGCAAAACGCGCATTCGATCCGGTCTTCTCTACCAAGGCCGGGCACCATGGCTGGGGCCTGGCGCGCTGCGCCGGCTTCATCCGTCAGTCGGGCGGCGAGATCCTTCTCTTCAGCAGACCGGGCCGCGGCACGATCGCGGATGTCATTTTGCCCCGTGTCGCGTAGCTCGAGTTCACCGCCCCCGCCTGAAACCTGCCGAAACATTCCGTAGCACGGCGGTAACAAGCCCAACACACGCGCTTTCTAGGGTCGCCTCGTAAAAAGGGGGCTTCGCATGTGTGCTTCGCGGCGGGGATTTACGTCCGTCATTCTCATGGCGCTGCTGGCATCTCCGGCCTATGCCGAGGGCGTGAACGTCATGCTCGGCGGTTTTGTGGCGATGGAAACCCTTTATCGCTCGCGCAGTGAGAGCGCGGACATCGGCAGCAGCTATAACGGCGTGCCCTTTTCCAACCAGCCGACAGCCCACATGTCGGAAGTGCGCGGCTCCGCCCGCCAGAGCCGGTTGAGCCTCTTGGCCACGGGCGATGTCGATTCCGACACCCACCTGGCCCTCTATGACGAGATGGACTTTCTGGGCGCGGCCCAAACCGCCAATTCCAACGAAAGCAACTCCTACAATCTGCGCATTCGCCACATCTACGGCACCATCGACTGGGATGCGCTAGGCCTGGAGCTGCTGGCCGGCCAGAACTGGTCGCTGGCAACGCTGAACGGCAAGGGCATCACCCCCCGCAATGAGGTGATCCCCGCCACTATCGACGCGCAGTATGTCGTCGGCTTCAACTGGGCCCGCCAGCCGCAGATCCGCCTGGTGAAGAACTGGAACAGGGAATTCTGGCTGGCCGTTTCGGTCGAGAACCCGCAGACGACTTTCGCGCCCAATGCCGGAACCGCGACCGGCATCACCGCGACCACCACCCATGCCGGCGGTTCACTCCTGGCCAATGTCAACAATTTCTCGCTGAACCATGTACCCGATTTCGTCGGCAAGCTCGCCTGGGAGCCGGTAATCGGTGGCAGCCAGCCGCTTCATGTGGAAGCGCTTGGCATCTATCGTTCCTTTTACGACCGGGTCAGCCTGGCGTCAGGCAACGTGTTGGGACTGACGGCCGGCAACTACAACGTCAACAGCGATGGCGGCGGCATCGGCGGCAGCATCGCTTGGACAGTGATCCCCAGGACGCTTGATCTGCAGGCGACCGCCCTGACCGGCTCGGGCATTGGCCGCTACGGCAGCGCCCAGCTTCCGGATGTCACCCTGCGGCCCGATGGCTCGTTGGCGCCGGTGCAGGAAACGACCTTCATGGGCGGCGCCACCTGGCATGCGACCGCGCTGCTCGACCTTTATGCCTATGGCGGCCAGGAGCAGCAGCAGCGCAAATACTATGACATCGGCACCCAGCATCTGGGCTTGGGCAATCCTTCGCTCAACCTGGCCGGCTGTCTGGTGGAAGGCGGGGCCTGCTCACCCAACCTGCAGACGGTCAATCAGGTCACGGCCGGATTCTGGTGGCGCATGTATCAGGGCAAGTTCGGAAATTTCCGCTTCGGGGCACAATATTCTTATACCCACCTCGCTGCCTTCTCCGGCGCCGGCGGCACAAGGCCCACCACCGATGACGACATGATCTTCACCAGCTTCCGCTACTATCCGTTCTAAAACGCGACCTGATCGCCGCCTTTCAGCGAAAGGATCGCGCGGGCCTCGTCCGGGGTGGCCACCGACCGCCCCAGGCCCTCGATGATCTGGCGCACCATGCGGACCTGCTCGGCATTGGATTGCGCCAGGCGCCCCTTCCCGGCCCAAAGAGAGTCTTCCAGACCCACCCGCACATTGCCTCCCATTGCCGCGGCCTGCGCGGCAATTGGAAGCTGATTGCGTCCGGCGCCCAGCACGGACCATTTATAATCCTTGCCGAAAAGCCGGTCGGCTGTCCGCTTCATATGCAGAACATCCTCCGGATGGGGCCCGATGCCCCCCAATATTCCAAAGACCGTCTGCACGAATAACGGCGGACGCACCAGGCCGCGTTCCAGAAAGTTGGCCAGGTTGTAGAGATGGGACGTGTCGTAGCATTCGAACTCAAAGCGCGTGCCGGCATCTCCCAAGGTGCGCAGCACATATTCGATGTCCTTGAAGGTATTGCGGAACACCAAGTCACGGGAATCCTCCAGCGCCTTCCTCTCCCAGTCATGCTTGAATTCCTTGAACCGCCGCAGCATCGGGAACAGGCCGAAATTCATCGAGCCCATATTGAGGGACGCGACTTCCGGCTTGAAGGTAGCAGCCGGCCTGACGCGTTCCTCCACAGTCATATAAGGCGCGCCGCCCGTGGTGAGGTTCACGACGGCACTCGTTGCCTGCTTGATGCGGGGCAGGAAACGGCCGAATGCTTCCGGCGTCTGGTCCGGCTTTCCGGTCTTCAGGTCGCGCGCGTGCAGGTGAATGATGGCCGCGCCCGCTTCCGCCGCCCCGACCGCCGCGTCCGCGATCTCCTCCGCGGTCACCGGCAGGAAAGGCGACATGGACGGGGTATGAATTGCGCCCGTCACGGCGCAGGTAATGATGACTTTGTCGTCCACGTGCATCGCCCTCTTTTAGCCCGTTCAATCGGGAATATTTTTTGCGGCCTGCTGCTTATAGGCGGCCAGCGACATCAGCCGGCGATCGCGCCAGGCCTGCCGCTCCTGCAATTTGTCAGCCGGCAGTTTTTTGCGCCGCTCGGATTCTATCCCATCCAGGAAGGGGCCTTGCCAGTCGGGCCGGGGCAGCGCCGTCGCCGCGATTTTCCGGTAGACCTGCTCATAACGCTCCACATAGTCCCGCACACCGCCTGGGGCATTGAGATCGATCGTCTCGAACGGCCCCATGAACGACCAGCGCAGCGCCAGTCCTTCGCGCAGGCCGATATCTATGTCCTCGACACTGGCATAGCCCTCCGCCACCAGCCGGAATGCTTCCTCCAGCAGAGCGCCTTGCAGCCGGTTCATCACGAAACCGTCCAGCTCACGCTGCATGACGATGGGAGCGTGGCCGGCGCCGCGCAGCAGCTCGGCGGTTCTGGCCACAACCGCTGCATCCGTCCATGGCGCCGGAACAATCTCTGCCGCCGGAATGAGATAGGGAGGGTTCAGGGGATGGACGACGATGCAGCGCGCCCTGCCCGGCAAATCCGCTGTGAAGCGCGACAGCAGGATTGCGGAGGTCGAACTGGCCAGCACGGTATCCGGACCGGCGAGCGCGTCCAGCCGCGCGAAGATCATCTGCTTGATCTCCACATTCTCTGGCGTGTTTTCCTGGACATGAATGGCGCCCGAAACCGCGTCTTCCAGGCTGGAGGCGGCCCGCATGCGAGCCCAGACCTCGTTGGCACTGGCGTTCTGCAGCAGCTTGTTGCCAGCCAGATCGGGCAAAAGCATCGCGATATAACGGAGCGCCTCGTTCACCGCGCCCGGCTTTTCGTCCCACAACGCAACCGCGTAGCCCGCCCGGGCAAAGCTGATCGCCCAGGCTCGTCCGATGAAGCCCGATCCGATGATCGCAATCCTTTGCATAGACGTCCCCGCGGGTTGATCTGTTTTTCTTTGTTGAGCCCGGTCTGCTGCCGGTGATGAGACCAAATCAGCTTTTATAATTCAACGCATTTCCTGTTGCGTCATCGATCACTGGCCCGCGGCGACAAATGGCTTGTCGGGCCGTAGGCGGGAGGCAAGCAGAGCGCCCAAGAGCAACACCGCGATGGTGACCGTGAAGGCCAGCGTCCAATTGTGGGTTCGTTCGATCGTGTAGCCGAAAAATGCCGGAGAGACGATGCTCGCGACCCCAAAGCCGAAATTCATCATGCCGCTGGCCGTGCCGGCATAGCTTGGGGCGATGTCCATCGGCACCGCCCAGATGGGCGCCACAATCAATTCCGCAAAAAAGAACGCCAGCGCCAGGCAGATCGTCGCCGTGACCAGATCCGCCGTGAGCACGACCGGAATCATGAACAGGCCTGCGCCCAAGAACCCCAGGATGATGACGCCGCGCCGCGCCAGCAGGATATTCTGGGTGCGGTGAAGCACCGCGTCGCTCAGGACGCCGCCGAAGGTGTCACCGATCACGCCCGCCAGCAGAACGGCAGCGGAAAAGAACGCGGTCTTGGCCAGATTGAGACCGTAATTCTGGATGAAGTAACTGGGAATCCAGGTCTGGAAAACCACCAGAAACCAGCCATAGCAAAAATCCGTCACCGTCACCGGCGCGATCCGGCGCGCCAGTTGCAGCCAGGGGATGGCAGGCTTGGCGGGCGCGCGCTTGGGTGGCGCGAGGCGCGCCAGAACATCTTGTGTCATGGAAGGATGGCTGGCCGGATCGTCGCGGAAATACCAGAACCAGACCGCAGCCCAGACCAGGGTAATGGCGACCAGGACAAAGAAGGCGGCGCGCCAGGAGACAAGGACGATCAAACCGGCGACAATGAGTGACGCCGCCGCATTGCCGACCCGCGAAAAGGTGTGGGTGATGCCTTGCGCGAAGCCCCAGCGTCCGCGTGGCGTCCAGATCGACATGGCGCGCGTGGCCGTCGGAAAACCGGCGCCCTCGCCGATGCCGAGCAGCAGCCGCGCGCAAAACAGCGATACCATGCCGGTCGCAAGGCCCATCAACGCCGTGGCGGCGCAAACCGTGAGCGCGCAAAGACCGAGCGTCAGGCGCGGCCCGAACCTGTCGCCGACGGCGCCGCCCAGCGGCTGAAGCAGGGCATAGGGAACGCCGAAGGCGGCAAAGAGAAGCCCCAGGTCGGTGTTGCTCAGCCCCAGATCCGTCCGGATGACCGGCCCGGCAATCGCAAGATTGGTGCGGTCGACAAAGTAAAGAAAGTACATCCCGCACAGGATCGCGAGCACGATGCCGGCCGGCGAGAGCCTCAATAGGCGCAACGAAAGCTCCCCCCACAGATCGGCACTAGCCGGTTGTTTTGCCTGAGGCTAGAGCAGGAACGTGTTTTGTGCCATCCGGCCGGCCCCGCGAGGTTCTGGGCTGCCGCCGATAGCCTGGGGCGCGGAAATGTGGCTAATTTGCCGAAAGAGCGCCCCCTTGTCCCACGGCAGCGCCAGAACAAAACACTTCGCGGGTGCCATACAGGAGCCGACATGCATCTTTCCCGATTTCCCCGCTTTCGCTTCGCGCATCTGAACACCCCCCTGGAGCCGATGGAGCGGCTGTCCAAGCATTTGGGCGGCCCGCGGCTTTGGATCAAGCGGGACGATTGCACGGGCCTTTCCACCGGCGGCAACAAGACCCGCAAGCTGGAATTCCTAATGGGGGACGCCGTGGCCAAAGGCGCGGACACGATCATCACCCAGGGCGCGACACAGTCCAATCATGCCCGCCAGACCGCGGCGGCCGCGGCGAAGTTCGGATTGGCCTGCCACCTGCTGCTCGAAGACAGGACCGGAAACCAGTCGCCGGATTATACCCTGAACGGCAACGTGCTGCTGGACAGGCTGCATGGCGCCACGGTCTCCAAGCGGCCGGGCGGCGCCGACATGAATGCGGAGATGGAAGCCCTGGCCGCTGATCTGCGGGCGAAAGGCAGCAAGCCCTACGTCATTCCGGGCGGCGGTTCGAACCCTGTCGGTGCGCTCGGTTATGTCAATGCCGCGCTGGAGCTGGTGGCGCAGGCCAACGAGATGGACCTGAAGATCGCGCATGTCGTGCATGCCACCGGCAGCGCCGGCACCCAGGCAGGCCTGGTCACAGGACTGGTGGCGATGAATTCCGCGATCCCCGTGCTGGGGATCGGCGTGCGCGCGCCCAAGGAAAAGCAGGAACAGTCCGTTTTTGACCTGGCCTGCCGCACCGCGGACCATCTGGGCGCGCCCGGCATCGTCAAGCGCGAGCATATCGTGGCGAATTCCGATTATGTCGGGGCCGGCTATGGCATCCCCACACCGGGAATGGTCGAAGCGGTGAAACTGCTGGCCCGCACCGAGGGCATTCTTCTGGACCCGGTCTATAGCGGCAAAGGCATGGATGGCCTGATCGACCAGATCAAAAAAGGGTTCTTCGCGAAGGACAGCGACGTGGTGTTCCTGCACACCGGCGGCGCGGTGGCCCTGTGTGGATATCCCGACGTCTTCGGCCTGCCCGGCTATGTCTGACAAGGCCGCGTGCGCCGGCGAAAAGATTGTGGGTGTGATCGGCGGCATGGGCCCCGAGGCGACGGTGGATTTCATGCATCGCCTGGTGGCGCGCACGCCGGCCCGCGACGATGCCGACCATCTTCATGTCCTGGTGGACAACAATCCGAAGATTCCCTCCCGCATCGCGGCGCTGATCGAAGGGACCGGCGAAGATCCCACGCCCGTGCTTTGCGGCATGGCCAGGGGCCTTCAGGCGCAGGGCGCGGATTTTCTGGTCATGCCCTGCAACACTGCACATTATTATCTGCCGGCGATTGCACGCAGCGTCAGCATTCCAACGCTCGATATGGTGCAGCTCGCCATCCAGAAACTCACCACGGCCAAGCCGCGGCGCGTCGGGTTGCTGGCCTCCCCGGCCGTGCGCATGGTCGGCCTCTACAAGGCGCGGATGGAACAGGCGGGCCTGCAAGCGGTCTTTGCAGAACCGCAGGACGAGGAAACGCTTCTTGCCATCATAAAAGCGGTCAAAGCGGGCCGGCTCGATGACAGCCACCGGCAGGATTATGGCAAGGTTGCAAGAAACCTGCTGGCCGCGGGCGTCGACGCGCTTCTGGTCGCTTGTACCGAATTCTCCGTCATCGGGCCGCCGGCGAAAACAGATTGTCTCGTCGTGGACGCCCTAGACGTGCTGGTCGAAGCGACGATCACGACGGCTCGCGGGGAGGCGTGATGCGGCCGGCCCCGGTTTTGACCTTCCTGGCCAGCTTTCTGGCCCTGGCTGGTCTGGCGAATTTCGCCCGGGCGCAGGACCCCGATCTCGCCGCCCTCAACACCAAGGCCTCCAGCCTGGACGCCCAGGATTACCAGTTCGTGCAGCCCGTCTGTACCCGCTGCCACTCGCCGGAGATGTTCCTGCATTCCCGCACCTGGTCGGGCTGGAAGGGCATTTTCGACCAGATGAGCGGCTATGGCGCCGCCGCCACGCCAGAGCAATGGGACCATGTTCACAAATACTTCCAGCACAGCCTGACATTGATAGATGTCAATCATGCCGATGAGGATGAACTGTCAGCGGTTCTTGGCGTCGACGAGAAGACCGCCATCGCCATTGTGCAGCGCCGCACGGATCGCCCATTCAAAACGGCGGCAGACCTGGAAGCCGTGCCGGGCGTGGACAAGGAGCGGATTGAAGGCGTTGCGCCCAGGCTGTTGTTTGACCGCCTGCCGGAGGACCAGTAACATCCTGATTGTGTGATCGCGATCTATCCGCGTCCGGTTTCCCATTTCAGAAATTTTCGGGGGAGAAGGCCATGCAAACTCGCAAAGCACTTATGGCAACCGCCAGCCTGGCCATTATGGCCTGCCTCACCGGTTCGGTCTCGGCACAGAATAATGGGGCGCGCAACGCCGGCGCGGCGGCCACGCCGCCCGCCGCAAACGCAACAATCCTCCCCTATCAGAGTCCCCCGCGGCACCTGCTTTACATTGCCACGCCCGGAGACGAAGGCGCGGATGATCAGTCAGGCGTCGTCGTCCTGGATGCCGATCATGACTACCGCTTCGTGAAGCGCATTCCGTACGGCCTGGCGGCCAGCGAATTGCCGGGCCCCAAGATCTCCGGCATGACCTCGAGCATTCCCGCCAACAAGATCTATGTCACCACCGATGGCGGCAGCATGATCGCCTTCGATCTCAAGACCGACAAGATCGCCTGGACCTTCAAAGGCGAGAAGACGCCGGTAAAACTCCAGCGCCGCGGCGCTGCGGCCGATGGTTGCTGCGAACGGCCTTACACCTTGCCAGGCGGCAAGACCCTGCTGGTCGCCTCGGCTTATAACGCCTGGTGGTATCTGATTGATGCCGAAACCGGCAAGCAGCTTGGCCGCATCGACACACCGGAGACGCCCCGCTCCCACAATCTGGCGGTCACGGCCGATGGAAAGCTGGCGATTCTTGCCACCCTGTCAGGTCCGAAGGAAGGCACCGCGGGCGTTGCCGTGGTGGACCTGCCGAACAAAAACGTGCTGCGCTACATCCACTTCAGCGATGCGGTGCGGCCGATCACCATCAATCACGACGGCAGCCTGGTCTACGCCAATGTGAACAACCTGGACGGTTTTGAAATCGGCGACACCAAGACCGGCAAGATGATCAAGCGGGTCGAGCTGCCGGGCGAGATGTGGAAGGCCAAATGGGCCGACCCCAATGCCCATCATTTCGGTCACGGCCTGCCCAGCCACGGCATCGGCATGACGCCCGATGAAAGCGAAATCTGGGTGACGGACGCCGCCAATGATGCCTGGCAGGTCTGGGACAATCCGGGGGACGGGCGCAACCCGGTCTACAATCCGTCGAAGACGGTTCCCATCCAGGCGGGCATCGGATCGAGCTGGATCTCGATGACCAACGACGGCAAGACCGCCTTTGTCGGCGATGGCAGCATCATCGACGTGCGCGCCCACCGGGTCATCGGCACGATGAAGGATGAATATGGCCGGCCCATCCATGCGGCCGAGAAAGTGTTGGCCATGACCTTCCGCGATGGCAAGCTGGTGGAGACCAGCAACCAGTTCGCCATCGGCGATGCCAAGGCCCGTGAAGCGCGGCTGTCGCATGAGACGGGCACCCGGCAGGCCAGCAACAACGGCAATTGAGGCGGCCTCAGCGCTTCGGCGCGACCATCTCGGTGATGCGGGCGACCGTGGTGTCGCCGGAATAGACATTGCCCTGTTTGTCCAGGGCCATGAAGTCGGTCTCCATGAACTGGCCAGGGCCCGTGCCGCGCCCGTTGCCGATCGCGCCCAGGACATTGCCGTCGCGGTCGAGCTTGAGCATCTGGCCGTCATTGCCGCTGGCGATCCACGGCACGCCATGGGAATCGAAATTGATCGCGCAGACGAGGTTTCGCATCGACAGCGTTTTCACGAACTTGCCCGTTCCGGTGTAGATGACGATGCGATACTGGTCGCGGTCGCCGATCCAGACATTGCCGTTGGTCGGGTCAACCCCGAGCCCGTGGACCGAGGCGAATTTTCCCGGGCCCCAATTCTCGCCGAACCACTGATTGATGAATTTCCCGTTTTTGTCGAGATGGATCACCCGCGCCAGGCCGATATTGTTGGCCGGATCGTCCGACCCGATATCGTTGGGACTCTCGTCGGCATGGCCCTCGCCGATATAGATGTCGCCATTCGGCGCGAAGGCGATGTCCATCGGCTGCCACAACAGTCTTTGGCCCTTCTCCTCCTTCCAGTCGCCGCGATGGCCGCGTGTGCCGAGGGTCATGAGGAGCTTACCCTCGGGACTGATCTTCATCACGGTCGAGCCGCTGGCATCGCAGATCCACACATTGTCGTCCCGGTCGACGGCGATGCCATGGGCCTTGGATTGATGGCCGATCACATCCTCGCCGACGGTGCGGATGAGCTTGTGGTCGGGGCCGAACTCGAACAGCTGCGGCTGGCCGGGCGCATTGCGCTGAAAGGCCCAGAGATTGCCCTTCGAATCCATCGCGACACCTGAAACGCCGCCGCCGCCATTGGTCATGTTCAGGGGAAGTGGATAGGGATAGGTGAAGGTGTAGCCCATCGTCTGTTTCCACTCGACACGGTCCAGGGTCACCTTGGTTCCGCCGAGGGTGGAGGCGCAGGCGACCGAATGCACGCAAGAGGGAATGCGGATCTCCGCCCCGCTGCGCCCGGCCGGCGGCGCGGCCAGGGCGGCCTTGCACGAGGCGGAAAGGCTTTCCTTCTTCGCCTCCAGACAGGTGCGGCCGCCCGGCTCCTGTCCGATGCATTTGCCGATCTCCTCGCTGCAGGCCTCCAGCCGGCCGCCCGGCCCGCCGCCCTGCTCGGAAATATTGGCCGATTGCGACTGACGTGCGTAAGACCAGCCCAAGGATTGGGCATCCGCCGCCCCGCCGGACAGGACAACAGCCGCCGCAGCGACCCCGATCATGCGTCTGCTCATGTCTATCTCTCCCCTTTTTTGCCCGCCTCAGATAGGCATTTTGCGCCTGGTGGATTCGCGTCCAACCAGCGCCGTTTCTTCCGAGCCGACCAGCAGCATCGCGCCGTCCCGGATCTGATTGAGGACATAGTTGAAGGTGCCTGGTGTGTTGGTGGCCAGGTTCAAATAGCGGACATTGTGTTTCTTGCAGAGGCGCAGCACCATGTCGTGCACCGCCATCATCTTGGGGAATTTGGTCTCATCGAACCGGCTGCCGTCCAGCGGCAGTCCGTCTAAACCGCTGAGCCAGTAATTGTTGTCGGTCGGCCCCCATTCGGCGAAGGCGATGCCGGGCACGGACAGCGAGGCCTCGGCGTTGGCGTCCGCAACCGTGTCCTCGATCTTCAGGCCGAACAGAATCTCGCCCTTGGGGTTGAGGGGCCACAGATCGGCGATGCGCACATATTGCGCATTGTTCATGCCCCACACCTGATTGGCGAAGCTGGCGCTGGCGCCGCGCAAGCCCTGGCGTGGCAGCTTGGGCACGCCCGGATAGTCGAAAGGATAGCGGCACGCCATGTGAGCGGCGACCTCGATCGCCTTGGGATCGCGGGCATGGCAGATCTGGATGCCGGTGACGCCCATGTCCAAGATCTGTCCCAGCACCCAGCTGTTGGCCAGCATGTAGTTTTCATTGAGACCCAGCACGGGACAGGTGACGAACACCACCGGCATACGGTGGCCGCTGCGCGTTCCCCCGCCGTCCGCCAGGCCGCGCATGAATTCATGCAGCGCCGCCATGTCGAACAGCTCATGCTCCATGTCGTAATTGATCATGTCGGCCCATGTCTTGCACATGGCCTTGCCCAGCTCGTAAGAGTTCACGGCAGGATCGGGACGCACAGTGGTGTACCAGGCGGGCTGGCCGTCCTCCCACAATTCAATGACCTTGTTGAAGCGCCGCGGCTTGTAGTGCAGATCCACGGACGATGTCTGTCTGCCGGAATTGATCGGCGCTGCCGCGATGGACCCCCTGCCCGCTGCCGTTTGCGCCAGCGCGCGCCCGACAGCCATCCCAAGGCCAGCCCCCAGGGCCGCCGCCACGAATTCTCTCTTTTGTATATCCATGGCGTGCCCCTTATTTTCTTTTCGGCCATGTCTTCCCGTCCCTCTCTCATACCACGATGGCTTGCTCAGAAAGAGGCACAAGATGTGCGCTCGCGCATGCACAATGAGCCGGGGAACGGAAAACAGACCCTTTCCAGTCGCCGAAAATCCGGCAATGATCGCACCAGCAAAAAAAGTGAGGGATGCCTATGAAGCCTGTTGTGCTTGCCGCTTCAGCCTTGATCGCGTTGGCAATAATCCCCGCCATGGCCCAGCCCGCGGCGCCGCAGGCCGCCGCCCGGCCCAATGCCCTGGTGGAATTCCCGGCGCAAGGCGGTGGGAAGCTGACCGTTACCACGCCGGCCTGGAAGGACGGCAGTGACATCCCTTACGAAAACACCCAGTACCGGGGCAATGTCTTTCCAGGTTTGAGCTGGTCAGCCGGCCCCGGCAGCACGAAGTCCTATGTCGTGATCATGCAGGACACCGGGGCGATTGTGCGCGGGGCGCCAATTCTGCACTGGACCCTGTACAACATCCCGGCAAGCGTGACGAAGCTGGACGCCGGCATGAGCCCGACGGGCAATCCCGCCGGCTCGAGCTACGGGCCCAACATTCGCGCCAGCGCGCAGCCCTATATGGGTCCGCGCACGCCCGCCGGCCCGAAACATCCCTATCATCTTCAGGTCTTTGCCCTGGATACGACGATCCCGGCCAAAGCCGACATCACCTACGATGAATTGACCGGGGCGATGAAGGGGCACATTTTGGCGTCGGGTGAAGTGGTGGGACTAGGGTCGGTCGACCCAACGGCGCCGCCGCCAGCACCGCGCCCCAACTAAGTTCGCGATGATCCGCCCGGCCGGATAGCCGCCAGTTACGGAGCGACGCTGTGCGTGTCATGCCTGGAATTCCGGCCGTTGCCGTCTTGATCCTCGTCCTGTCTTTGGGCGGGGCCAGGGCGGCCAATATTACCGGTGAGGAATGGGGCACCCTCAGCAACGGGGAAAAGGCCAGCCTGTTCACGCTCAAGGGCGCGCATGGCTTGGAAGCGCGCATCACCAATTACGGCGGCAGAATTGTCAGCCTGTATGTGCCGAACCGGCAAGGCACCAGGACTGACGTTCAATTGGGCTTCGACGATCTTGCTTCCTATGAGAAGGATGGGTTCTACGGCGCCCTGGTCGGCCGCTATGTGGGCCGGATCAGTCATGGCGGCAGCTTTGAGTTGGACGGCAAGACCTATCAGCTGCAGAAGACCGATCCCGCAGCCCCCTTCGTCATTCACGGCGGCACCGCCGGCTTTCAGCGCAAGCTCTGGAAGGCTGAGATGCATGACGGCCCGGAGCCGAGCCTCGTTCTTACGCTCGTCAGCCCGGACGGCGATGGCGGCTTTCCCGGAGAACTGACCACAACCGTCACCTACACGATCACCAGGGACAACGCCCTTCGGCTGGACTATCGCGCGACATCCGACAGACCGACCGTCGCCAGTCTCACCAACCATGCCTACTTCGCGCTGCAAGGCGAAGGCAATGGCGACATCTCCGACGAGATGATGCAGATCTTCGCCGACCGCTACACACCGGCCGATGCGGGCAATCTGGTGACGGGAGAGATCGCGCCGGTAGACGGCACGCCGGCGGATTTCAGGCAGCCGGTGCGGGTTGGTGACCGGCGGACGTCCGACTTTCCGCAAATCGCGATGCGCAAGGGCATCGAGCTGGAAATGGTCATAAACGGAAAGCCGGGCACCCTGCGCCCGGCGGCGCGTATGACCGATCCCCATACCGGCATCGTGATGGATGTGTCCACGACCCAGCCCTGCATGGTGGTGTATGGCGACAGCATCGGCAGCAACACCGTCACGGGCAAGGGCGGCAAGATCTATCGCAACTTCTATGCGATGAGTTTTGAAACCGAAGGATATCTGGATGCGGTTCATCACTCGAACTTCGCCTCCACGGTGGTGACGCCGCAAAGGCCCATGCACGAAGTCACGGTCTTCAAATTCAGCGTCAAATAGGGCGCCCAAGGATGCGGCGGCTTTTCTGGGCACTGCTGGCGGTTGGCGTGGCTGCCGGTGCAGCCCTGGCAGACGACAAAGCCGTAACTCCGGGCGCCTTTGTCATCGAACGTCCGACCCTGCTGTCTCTGGGTTTTGAATGGAAGATCAGCGGCGACGACAACCGCAACGCCGCGGTGGCTGTGACGTACCGCATACGGGGCGAAAGCAACTGGCGTCCGGCGCTGCCGCTTTTCCGCATGGGCGGGGAATTCATTGCCGGCCCCAAGCCCCAATATGGCGGATTGAATTATTACAACTATACGGTGCCGCCGGCTTTCGCAGGCAGCGTGCTGAACCTGCAGCCTGACACCGAATACGAAGTTCATTTTGCGATGAGCGATCCCGATGGCGTGCGGGGCGCTGCAGAGAAAACCGTCACGGTTCGCACCCGCAAGCTGCCGGCGCCGGCAGCGGACGGTCATGTCTATCACGTCTATCCCTTCAGCCATAAGGCGCCGCTCGGCCCCGACGCGTTTATCGGGCTTCTCGCGGCCTATTATCTGGGCGCGGACCAAAGCGACCATAACAACGTCTTCCCACCGCGGGTCCGGCCGGGTGACGTCATCCTGGTCCATGCGGGCGTCTACAAGGACAGCCGCTTCATCTATGGCGGCTTCGACAAGAATGTCGAAACCTACGGCACTTCCTTTGACGGCACCTATTACCTGACTGCCAGCGGCACGCCAGAAAAACCGATCGTGATCAAGGCCGCCGGGGACGGCGAGGTCGTATTCGACGGCGATGGCAACGACACGCTCTTCAATCTGCTGGCCGCCAACTACAATTACTTCGACGGCATCACCGTGCGAAACACCAATGTCGGCTTTCTGCTGGGCATCAAGGACATAACGGGCGCCGATGGCTTCACCCTGATCCACAGCCGCGCCATCAATGTCGGACGCGTCGTGCGTGACGACTGGGCAAAATCAAAGGACTATTACATCGCCGACAACGTGTTCCTGGGCCGCCACGATCCCGAACATATCACCAGCTGGATCGGTGGCGATGTGTGGGGCAAATATCCCGGTTATCCCGCCCCCATCACCAGCGAATATGCGGTGAAGGTCTATGGACAGGGCCATGTGGTGGCGCACAACTATGTCGCCAACTTCCACGACGCCATCGACAACGCCACCTTCGGCAATCCCAGCGACAAGCCGGCAGAATATGGCGCTTCCGTCGATTTCTACGGCAACGACATGTTCAACATCACCGACAATTGCATCGAGTTGGATGGCGGCGTCCACAATATGCGCGCTTTCGACAATCGCTGCGCGAACACCGCGCAACTGGCCTACAGCACGCAACCCATTTTCGGGGGGCCGGCCTATATTTACCGGAACGTCTCCTACAACAACACGACGGCAGGCGCGCTGAAGCTGCTGGACAATCCCGCGGGGATCCTGGTTTACAACAACACCTTCATCGGCGCGGCAGGCGCGCTTGGTCCCGCCTCCAACATGCATTTCCGAAACAATCTGATCGTGGGCGATGGGTGGAAGAAGCCCATCTTCCAGATGAAGACTTTCACGCCCTATTCCAGCTCGGACTATAACGGCTTCGGTCTCAATCCCGTCGCCGGCAACTTCGCCTGGGACGGGCCGCCGTTCGGAGGTGCCAATGGCGGCAGGGTTCACAAAGGCTATGACACGCTTGCCGACTATCAGAAAGCCAGCGGCCAGGATCTTCACAGCGTGACTGTCGGACTGGATGCCTTTGTCAATGTGAAGCCCACGGACGAGACCGATCCGCGAAAGCTCTATGAGCCGGAGAAACTTGACTTCCGGCTGCGCCCTCGTTCCGCCGCGATCGACAAGGGAACCGTCCTGCCCACCATCACCGACGGGTTCAAAGGGTCCGCCCCCGATCTTGGCGCTTACGAGTTCGGCGCTACGTCGCCCCATTACGGGCCGGAAGGTTGGCCGGTGGGTGACGCCCCTTCCGCCCTGCGATCCGAAACGGGCCCGCCGCACTAGGACTCTGACAAAGTGTCAGATTTCCCCCTTGCCCTTGGCAGCGCTGCCAAGCAACGATAGAAGCTGGGAAAAGCAAAAATCCAGGGGAGTCATGCGCAAAGTCCATATCAAGACCGGCGCGATTGTTACCGCTATCGCCTTTTTCGTCTCCGGGATGGCGTTGGCAGAGCCCCTTACGCCGGGCAAGCCGGCCGGCGTGCAAGCGGCGCAAATGGGCGACAAGGAATGGCTTGTGTTCGGCGGCATCGCTGTCGTGGCGGCGGCCGTGCTTATCGCCCAAGCCGGAAGCGGCGAGCATCAGGAGGTGGTGACGCCGCCCATCACCGTGACCAGCACGTAGTAGCAAGTCACAGACCGGGCCGACTTCCCTTCCCTGGGTCCAGGGCATAAAGCGTTGGCCGCATCAGGCGGGAGACGAAACATGCCCAAAAACCCGACGCCGTTGGCAGCCGCGCTCATGCTGGCCTTCACGGCCGGCATGGCTCCCGCTCAAGTGCCCGCCGGCGCGTCGCTTGGCGCGCTGGGGCAGCCAGGCCCTCAAACCTTGCGGGCCGATTATGCGCGTTCGCATGCGGTGATTTCTCCCGTTGTCCATGCCGATCGCAGGGTGACGTTTCGCCTGAATGCGCCCGAGGCAAACAATGTGCGGCTGACCGGTCACGTCATCGGGCCCAATGCGCACTGGCTGTCCAAGGACAGGTCGCTGCCCATGGTCAAGGGAGCGGACGGCATCTGGAGCATCACTGTCGGCCCGCTTGCCGCCGATATCTATGACTATGGCTATCTGGTGGATGGGGTGACGGCCGCTGATCCGGGCAACCGGCTCGGCCTGGTGGAAGTGCCCGGCAGCGCACCGGCCTATTACGACGCCCGGCAGGTCGCCCATGGCGATGTTCACATGATCGCCTATTGGGCAAAGGCGATCGGCGCCACGCGTTATCTGCGCGTTTATACTCCGCCGGGCTATGAGAAGGGCGCGCAGCGCTATCCGGTTCTCTATCTGATGCACGGGGGCAATTGCTGCGAATATAGCTGGACGGACCAAGCCCGCGCCAACATGATCATGGACAATCTGATCGCCGACCATAAGGCCCGGCCCATGATCCTGGTCATGGCGCTCGGCGCCAGGTCGGGGCCAAGCGAGGGCCTGGAGCCGGTGTCTTCGCAGATGGAAGGCTTCAAACCGCCGGCCGGCAAACAGTCGAACTATGATCCGGGCAATCTTTTTGAAGCCGACCTGCTGAAAAACATCATTCCCCTGGTGGATGAGCGCTTTCGCACCATCCCGGATGCCGATCATCGCGCCTTGTCCGGTCTTTCCCAGGGCGGTATTCAGACGGTCACCATCGGGCTGCGCCATACCGAAACCTTCCACTGGCTGGTGCCCATGAGCGCCGGCGCCGAAAACCAGGGGGATGACCAGTTCGTGGCGATATCCCGGGATGTCACCGAACATCCCGACGCGCTGAAAAAGAACCTGAAGCTGCTGCATTTCGTGGTGGGCGATCAGGATGTGCTGCATGAAGCCGACAAGCGGCTGGCGGACCTGCTCGCGGCGCACGGTGTCAAACTGACTTTTCAAACCGTCCCCGGAATGCATGAATACAAGGTGTGGCGGCAAGGTTTGCATGATGCGGCGCCCCTGCTCTTCACAGCCGGAAAAAGCTGATTTCCGCGGGTGGCAGACAAGATGGGCATGTCCCCGGTTTTGATGGAAGGCGGCAGCGTGACATGGCGCGGCCTGTTCACGCCCGCGCAGCTGGATCATCTGGAGCGGCATTGCGATAGCCTGCCGCTGGAGGCGGCGCAGCTCACAGGTTCAGGCAGCGGAAGCATCCGCGCAACCCAGGTTGCCTGGGTCTACCGCAACACCCAGACCGAAGACCTCTATCTCAGGATGGAAGCCATCGTGCTGCGCTTGAATACCGATCTCTTTCACTTCGACCTCACCGGCCTCACCACCATGCAATACGCCTTCTATCGCCACGAGGACGCCGGCTATTTCGACTGGCACAATGACTATGGGCGCTACCGCGGCGATCCGGGTCAGGAACCGCGCAAGATAACCATGAGCCTGCAATTATCCGATGGCGCCGCCTATGACGGTTGCGACCTGGAAGTGCGCGCCGCCCACCCGGTCGATGTCGCGGCGCGCGAGCGCGGCACGCTGATGGCCTTTCGTGCCAGCGCCCTTCATCGCGTCACACCGATCACGCGCGGCGTGCGCAAATCGCTGGTGGTGTGGGCGGCCGGTCCGGAATTCCGCTGAGCGCCCGCACCGGCGCTGGCTGGTAGGGGTATTGCTGCTATAAGATAGAGAATGGTTACACGCGCCCCTTCCACCGCCATTCAGCAGCTCCTGGCCACAGCGACACGTGCCTTGCAGACCGGCAATCTGATGGCCGCCGAGATGGCGCTGGCGCCTTTTTTCAGCCGGCAAGTACCGGCCAGCCCCGATCTGCTGAACATCGCGGGCACTCTGCGGATGACCCAAGGCCGCCTTGGCGAGGCGGCCGACTTGTTCAACCTGGCCGTAAAGGCTGTCCCGCACGAACCGACATTCACGTTCAACCTGGGCCTCACGCTGTCACGCCTCGGCCGGAATGACGAGGCAGAGATCGCTCTGCGGGCGACCTTGAAGGCCAAGCCCGACTTTGTGCCGGCGCTTTTTGAATCGGGCGCGCTGCTGCATCGGACAGGAAGGCTGGATGAGGCGGAGAAAAGCTTTCGCCGGGTGTTGAGGCTGTCTGCGGGAAATGCCCATGCCTACCTGGCCCTTGCCGCGATTTTGGTAGATGCCGGCCGCCCCGATGAGGCCGAGACGGCGGCGCGCCGGGGATTGGATAGCGCGGCGGAAAAACGGCTCAAGGCGCAATTATACCTGCAACTGGCGCAGGCCCTGCGCCGCCAGCGCAAGGACGCCGAGGCGCTGACAGCGCTTGAGAACGCCGAGGCGGCCGACGCAGGCCTCCCCGGCCTGGTGCGCCATCGCGCCGAGGCCCTTCAGAATCTGAATCGGTTTGACGAGGCTTTGGCCCTCTTCGAAAAGGAGATTGCCCGCACGCCGGCGGACCCTGCCCTCCACCTGGATTACAACGCGCTGCTTTATCAGTTGGGCCGCAGCGGGGACTTTCTGAAATCCTATGAGGGGGCGCCGCAAAGCCGCGAACTTCTGTTGGGAAAAGCCTTCCTCCTGGCCCGGGAAAAGCGGCTTGAGGAAGCGCATGCCATCTACGCGGGCCTCCAGGCGCGTGATCCCAAGGACCGGCTCGCCGCCATCGGCGCTGCCCAGGTGATGACCAGCATGGGACGCCATGGCGAGGCGCTGGCTTTGTTCGAATCCGTGCTCGCCCGTCACGGCGGCGATCCGAAACTGTTCAGCATTGCCGCCGAGCCCGCGCTTCTCAGCAACGACCCTGAGAAGGCGGCCTGGCTGTGCGAACAGGGACTGGCGAAGGACCCGCACGGCGGCTCCTGCCTGGCGATGCTGAGCATCGCCTCACGCATGATGGAAGACGGGCGGGACGAAGCGCTGAACCGTTATGGCAGCCTGGTTCGAAGCTTTGACCTCGATCCGCCCGAGGGCTTTTCAGACATGGCGGATTTCAACGCCGAATTGAATACGCTGCTGGACCAACTCCATCCCAAAAGCCGCGAACTGATCGACCAGAGCCTGCGCAACGGCACCCAGACCCCCGGCCACCTGTTCCCCGCCGGTTTGCCGCTGGTGACCAGGCTGAAGCAGCGGATCGACGAGGCAGTGGCCCGTTATATCGCCGAACTCGACGAAGACGCAGCGCATCCCTTCCTGTCGCGGCGCGCCAGGGACTTCCGCTATACCGGATCCTGGTCTTCCCGGCTTCACGATAGCGGCTTTCACGTGAACCATTTCCATCCCGATGGCTGGATCAGCTCCTGTTACTATGTAGCGGTGCCGGACGCCGTGAAGGATGAAACGGCGATGCAAGGCTGGATCAAATTCGGCCAACCGGCGATCGATGCCCCTTTGAAGCACCCCATCCGCCGCGCCATCCAGCCGGTCGCGGGACGGTTGGTGCTGTTTCCTTCCTATATGTGGCACGGCACTGTGCCCTTCCACGACAAGGCGGCGCGCACCACTATTGCATTCGACGTGGTGCCGGTACGCTAGGAAGCCGAAGCGCGCACGGTAGCGATCTCCATTTTCCGCAAAAGAAAACCGGCGCCGCTTTCGCGGCGCCGGTTCAGAGGAAATCGCCCCTTTTTAGAAATTGCCCTTCAGACCGATGGTGAAGTACCGGCCCATGTCGTTGTAACCAAAGCCGGGACCGGTAGAACCCGGTACGGGATAAAACAGGCCGGGATTGGAGGCATTGCTTGGCGCCAGCGGCGCCCGCGTGTTGCCGATATTCTGAACGGTGAAATAAAGCGACGACGACCCGCCCCACATGTCGAACCGGCGGTCGATCGTGACGTCCATCGCGTCATAGCTGGAAATACGCGGCGCCAGATAGACCTGATTGACGAAGCCGTTGGCCTTCTTCACGCCAGACAGCCACTGGTTCTGGATATCCAGCCCCCAGTCGCCGACATTATAGCTGATGAAGCTGGTCATGCGGACCTTGGGCTGCGACGTCCAGCTATAGGGCGTGCCGGGAAGATTCTGGGTCTCCAGCACCGGCTGATAGGTCATTAGGTGCCGCAAGGTCACCGATCCCGGGATGGCGCTCCACACATCCGCCCAGTCGAAGCTGTAATCGGCCTCGAAGTTCCAACCTTCCATCTGGATGTTGGCGCTGTTGAGAGGCGAGCTCAGGATCTGGGTAGGAAAGTTTGCCGGCGCGGCATAGCCGGCCCCGCCCGGCGCGACCGGCCGGCTGGCGAGCAGGCAATAGGGCGAACTGTAGCTCGGCGCGCTGGTGATGCAGAGATTCTGGACGGTCGTGCTCTGATAGCTGATGTTGGTGATCGCATTGGTCATGTGTGTCACGTAATAGTCCAGCGAGGCGGTGAGGCCCGGAATGACGTCCGGCGTCACCACCACACCCAAGGTATAGGTGTGAGCCACTTCCGGGGTCAGGCCGGCGTTGCCCTTGGTGACCAGCTGGGTGCCGCTGTTGACGCCAGTCAACAGGTCGTTGAAGCCGGTCGAGGTGATCGAGGTCGGTGCGAACAGGTCGTTCAGGTTGGGTGCGCGAATATCGAACGACATGGTGCCGCGGAGGCGGAACGTCTCGTTGATCCGGTCATTGACGCCGATCTTCCAGGTCTCGGCTTCGCCGGAGATGGAATAGCTGGTGTAACGGCCGGCGATGTCGG